>LNFM01004462.1_pt1 | contig 25731 bp, 20 predicted proteins | sample 596031 | NCBI WGS metagenome assembly LNFM01 (sample SAMN04254537, study PRJNA301005) | activated carbon metagenome | isolation source: dual media filters at the Ann Arbor, Michigan drinking water treatment plant | place: USA: Ann Arbor | reverse complement strand
TTCTCCCCTTGTGGGAGAAGGTGGCGCGGAGCGCCGGATGAGGGGTTCTCTCCGCGGAGACAGACCCCTCATCCGTCTCGCTGCCGCTTCGCGTCAGCGATCCACCTTCTCCCACAAGGGGAGAAGGAAGAAGAACACGCAACAACGCCCTGTGTGACTGCCCGACGGGCAAATCACGCCAAAACCTGTCCAGCCCCCGCGCGAAAAATATTCCGCTCGCGCCGTCGGGCAAATCAAAACTAAAATCTCCGCCATCCCGTCCCACTGGAGGGGCGTATCGCGATCGTCACGGACGTAGGTGCGGGATGCGGTGGCCGCGGCAATGCCCGGCGCGCAAGATGTTTGCAGGGCGGATCTCTCCGTGAGCGAACAGCGCGCGCCAGACGAAGGCGTTGTTCTCGGATTCGACCAGGACTTCGACGGCGCTCACAAGCCCGGCGAGGCCACTTGGCGAAGACGGGTGAGCGGACGGCAAAAGCGCGTGGTCCTGGCGTCCGTGGCTGGCGTCAAGCCGCCGGAGGCTTGCGAAGCCCTACCGGGATTCGTTCAGCCTTCAATCCGGCGGCGATGGAGGCAAGAGGAATTCGTCTCCAGGGAGAGCGCGCCATAAGCCGTAAAACCACTGCGCAGGGAATGCCGGAATGCTCCGACTGTACCTGTATGCTCGTGTGCGCTTCTTCTGCGCACTATTGCACACGAGACCGCGGGTGCAGCAAGCACCCGGCATTCCCTGCGCCCTCCTGATTTTTCGGGCGCGAAGGATGAGCAAAGCTCGGGCGAATCGCGCCGCGAGAATGCGGACCCATACTCACTTGTCATCACCCGCGACTTGTCCGCCGTAGCTCAAAGAGCGAAGGCGGAAGGCGGGTGATCCAGTATCCCAGAGGCAGGCATGATCGAGCCGAGCGAGCGCGGCGTACTGGATCGCCCGGTCAAGCCGGGCGATGACGGGAAAGGGCGGAGGTGGCGTGAGAAGCGTCATTGCGAGCGAAGCGAAGCAATCCATCTCGCCACGTCAAAAGCATGGATTGCTTCGTCGCGAAGTGCTCCTCGCAATGACGCGGATAGAGCACGCCCTACAACACTCACCTCGCCTTCGCCAGCCGCCCCGCCTCGATCGCATCGATCTGCAGCGCGATGTAGCGCGAGTAGATTCTTGCCTGCGAGAAAGCGCCGCCCACGAACCACAGGCCCGGCTGCGGCGTGCGCGTCCACATGTTGCGAAGCTCCGACGTCGTCTCGTCGAATCCCCACACCCGCCCGACGCGTCTCGCGACATCCGCGCCGAACAATTGCGCGAGCAGATGGTCGGGGCCCTTGTAGCCGGTCGCCAACACAAAGAGCTCGGCCTTGCGCGTGGTGCCGTCGCGCAGCCTCACGCCATCGGCGATATAGGCCTCGATGTCGGCCGCCTGCACCAGCTTGATCCTGCCGTCCGCGATCAGCTCGGAGGCGCCGACGTTGAAATAATAGCCGCCGCCGCGGGTGCGGAATTTCAGCGGCCAGCCGGTACCGTCCTCGCCGTATTCGAGGCGGAAGCCGGCGGCCTCCAGCCGCGTCAGCAGCGGCGCGTCGAGCCGCTTCACTTCATCGGTGACGAGCTTGTGCGCAAGCTTCATGACAGGCAGCGGCACGCCGGAATTGAGGATGTCACGGGACGCAATGGGCGGGCCGTCGCCGAGATAGGTTTTGTCGTAGAGCTGCGCCGGCTCGACATTGACGACCATGGTCGGGCTGCGCTGAATCATCGTGACGTCGGCGCCCGCGGCCTGCAGCTCCTGGCAGATGTCATGCGCGCTGGTGCCGGTGCCGAACACCATCACGGGACGACCGGCCCATTGTTTACCCGCCTTGAACCGGCTGGAATGCAGCACCTCGCCCTTGAAGCCCTCGATGCCTTCGATGCGCGGGATGCTCGGCGTGCCGCTGACGCTGGTCGCGAGCACGATGTGCTTCGGACGAAGCGTGCGGCTGTCACCTTCGCGCGTCAGCCGCGCGGTCCAGCGCTGCGAGGCATCGTCGTAGGTAGCGCCCTCGAACTCACAGCGCGTCCAGAAGTCGACCTCCATGATATCGACATAGCTCTCCAGCCAGTTCGCGATCTTGTCCTTTGGGATGTAGTCCGGAAAGGTCGTCGGGAACGGCAAATAGCGCAGATGATTGACCGGCGTCTTGTTGTGCAGCTTGAGCCCGCGATAGCGCAGGCGCCAGTTGTCGCCGATGCGCTCCTCGCGATCGATCACCAGCGCGGAAAGCCCGATACGATTGAGTTCGACCGCGACCGAAATGCCGGCATGGCCGCCGCCGACGATGAGCACGTCGGGATCGCGGTCATCGTAAGCACCCTCCGCCTGCCGCGCTTCGAGCCAGTCGGGGCCGGCGAAATCGCGGATGGTGGATTCGGGGGCGCCGCCGGCGCGCGCCTCGCAGATGGAATCGAAGTCGAGCGAGGTGGAGAAGGTCCAGGCTTTCGCGAGCCCATCCGGCTGGCGCAACAGCCGAACCGCGCCGTAGCCGGGGCCGTTGGCCGTGTCGAAGGTGAAGATCGCCTCGACCACCTCGCGACCACCGACCACGGCGTTCCGCGGCGCGAGTGCCGCCTGATCGATCCGGAAATTTGCCGCGCGCACCTCCGCCCCGCGCGCCAGCAGTTCAGCGACGATAGTCGCGTTGCCGCTGAAGGTTGCGAAATACCAGGAGATGCCGAACAGATTTCGCCAGTGGCTGTCTGCGACAAGAAGCGCCGACAGCCCGGCCGCCGACCGGCCGGCCAGCGCGGCATCGAACGCCTCGATCCAGCGCTCCGTAGTATCACGGAGCGCGTCGGCGGGCGGCGCTCCCGGTCGGTCCAGCATGGCGGCGTTTCCCTCAAGTTTCGTCGTTATCGGCCATCAGAGCGCAGCTTTCGCCCGATCACAACGGTCCGAACGCGCTTGCAAGGCGGCATGCGCGCGGCGCAGGCGCGTCGGGCGAACAGCGGCGGTTTTACCAACCATTCAGCTATTCCCCATAGGCTTTCAGACCTGCCAGAACCGGCTCCAACGCTCAGGATGAGCGATGCTCGAACTATCGATCACCGATGAGGTCGAGGCCGCCATCAAGGCCGCCTCCGCCGACAAGCACCTCGAAACCGTCAGGCGGGTCACGGACCTGTTCCTGATGCAGGCCGACGGTTATACCGGCGAGCAGATCGAGCTGTTCGGCGACGTGCTGGAGCGCCTGATCAAGACCATCGAGATCCGCGCGCTGGCCGATGTCTCCGCCCGCATCGCGCTCGCCGAGATGAGCACGCAGCTCGCTTCCGTGAAGCAGGCGCCGGCCGGCGTGATCCGCAGGCTGGCGCGGCATGACGAGATCACGATCGCGCGGCCGGTGCTGACGGAATCCGCGCGGCTGACGCCGGAGGACCTGGTCGAACTCGCGGAAACCAAGGGCGAGCAGCATTTGCTGGCGATCTCCGGGCGCTGGTGGCTGAACGAGGTCGTCACCGACGCGCTGCTGAGGCGGTATTATCCGTCCGTCAGCCTGCGCCTGGTCAGTAATCCCGGCGCCAAGATGTCGGCGGCCGGTTATGCCATCGTGCTGAAGCAGGCCGAGACCGATCCGGCGCTTGCCGTCGAGACCGGCATCCGCGTCGACCTGCCGGTCGACCTGCGCCAGCAATTGCTGCGCAGCGCGACCGAGGCCGTTCGTGAGCGGCTGCTGTCGCGCGCGCCGCCGCACATGTTCGAGCCGATCCGCGATGCCATCGCCGCGGCCGCCTCCGGGGCCCACCGCGAAATGTCGCGCAGCCGCGACTTCACCGCCGCCGCCCGCTTCGTCGCCTCGCTCGCCAAACACGGCAAGCTCACCGAGGCCGAATTGCTTGGATTTGCGAAAGAGCGGAAATACCCCGAGACGATCGCAGCCCTCGCCGAACTATCCGCATCGAGCATCGAGGTGATCCGCCCGGTGATGCAGAGCCTGCGCGACGATGGCGTGCTGATCCCCTGCCGCGTCGCCGGATTGAAATGGGAAACCGTCGCCGCCATCCTCGACAGCCGCTTCACCTCAGGCACCATGGGCCGCCATGAACTGGCAAAGGCGCGCGATCAATACGGGAAACTGACGCTGGAAAACGCCCGCCGCCTGATCCGCTTCTGGCAGGTGCGGCCGGTGGCGCCGACAGCGAAGACGAATTGAGGGGAAATCAATCGAGTCGTTCCGGGGCGCACGAAGTGCGAACCCGGAACCTCGAGATTCCGGGTTCGATGCTGACGCATCGCCCCGGAATGACGACCATCCTCACGCCGCCTTGATCAGGTCGGCGTCGAGATGCTTCAGCCGCGGCATCACTTCGTGCTTCAAGAGGCGCAGCGAGTTATGCCAGGCCTCCGGCTTGTGCTTGTAGTCGAAGCCGAAAACCAGGAGCGTGCCGAAGCCACCGACCTCGTGATAGATTTTTTCGATCTTCTCGGTAACCGTCGCCGGCGATCCCACGATCCAGTTGTTCCGCGCGCAGTATTCGGCGGTCACGTCGGAGTCCGGCACGTCGGGCGAGGCCTTGAGGTAGTCCTTGAAGCCGAAATGGCCGAGCAGCGGCAGGAAGTATTCGCTCATCATCCGGCCCATCATGTCGCCGACCGAAAGCCGCCACGCCTCCTCGTCGGTATCGGCGACGAACACCTCGCGCACCATGCGCCAGTCGCTGCGCTTCGGCTTGCGTCCGGTCTTGGCGGCGCCGATCTCGACCGACTCCCAGTGGCTGCCGACATAGGCCGGGTTGAGGTTGAGGCTCATCGGGATGTAGCCGCGCTCGCCCGCGAGCTTCAGCGTATCCGAGCCCTTGGAGAGGCCGGCGACGCCGATCGGCGGATGCGGCGCCTGCACCGGCTTGAGATGGGGTTTGAGGAAGTCGAACATCACGTCCGGCTTGTTCACCGTCCAGTACTTGCCCTTGTAGGACCACGGCGCGTCCTCGGTCCACATTTTCAGGATGATCTCCAGCGCCTCGCGCGTCATGTCGCGGTTCTGGCCGGACATCCCATCGACGTTGAACATCGCCCAGTCGCTCGGCAGGCCGCTGGCCGCGACGCCGAAATTCAATCGCCCGCCGGAGAGGTGGTCGAGCATCGCGACGCGGTTGGCGAGTTCTGCGGGGTGGTGATAGGGCAAGAGGAAGCCGCCGGGGCCGAGGCGGATGTTTTTGGTCTGCAGGAATGCCTGCGCAAGGATCAGGTCGGGCGAAGGATGCGGCTCCCAGGGGGCGGTGTGGTGCTCGCCAATCCAGGCTTCCTGGTAGCCGAGTTCATCGAGCCAGCGCAGCGTCTGCAAGTCCCAGTCGTGGCCCTCCTTCAATCCGCATTCCGGCGGATGGGACGGCATCGTGAAATATCCGATTTCCATGGGGCGTCCTCGCTATGTGTTTTGTTGAAAGCGCGTCTGTCGCGCGCCAGCAAAACCATAGCACCCCCGGCGTGTGGCCGAGATATGACAAATCGGACGGGCAGGAGTTCGCGCGGCGGAGTGACGCCCGCGAAGAATGAGACGCGGCGTATGCCGCTACCTCGTCCCGAACGTCGTCGCGCCGAACAGCGCCTTCTGCGTCGAGGGTTGCGAGCGCCAGTATTGCGGCGGGGCTTCGACCTGGCCGCCGAGCTCGGCGGCGGCGTGCCAGCCCCAGCGCGGGTCGTAGAGCATGCCGCGCGCCAGCGCGACCATGTCGGCCTTGCCGGAAGAGACGATCTCCTCGGCCTGCTTCGGGTCCGTGATCAGGCCGACGGCAATTGTCGTGAGACCGGTCGCCTCCTTGATCGCCTGCGCGAACGGCACCTGGTAGCCGGGGCCAAGCGGAATCTTTTGCAGCGGCGAGACGCCGCCCGAGGATGCATCGATCCAGTCGACGCCGTGCTTTTTCAGCTCCTGCGCGAACTCGATCGTCTGCGGCAGATCCCAGCCGTTCTCGACCCAATCGGTGGAGGACACGCGGATGCCCACGGGCTTATCCGCCGGGAACGCCGCGCGCACCGCATCAAACACTTCGAGCGGAAAGCGCATGCGGTTCGCCAGCGAGCCGCCATATTCATCGGTGCGCTGGTTGGCGATCGGCGACAGGAACTGGTGCAAGAGATAGCCGTGGGCGGAGTGCACCTCGATGGCGTCGATGCCGAGCCGCTCGGTGCGCTTCGCCGCCGCCGCAAACGCCTCCCGCACCCGCTTCAGCCCCGCCGCGTCGAACGCCAAAGGCGGCGCCTCGCCCTCCTTATGCGGAATGGCCGAGGGACCTTCCACCCGCCAGCCGCCTTCGGCCACCGGAATCAGCTGGCCGCCGTCCCAGGGCGTGTGGCTCGACGCCTTGCGGCCGGCATGGGCGAGCTGGATCATCACGGCGGCCTTCGAGCGCTTGCGCACCGAGGCCAGGATCGGCTTCAGCGCGGCTTCCGTAGCGTCGTTGTAGAGGCCGAGACAGCCCGGCGTGATCCGCCCGCTCGCCTCCACCGCCGTCGCCTCGATGCAGAATATCCCGGCGCCGGACAGCGCCAGCGAATTGATGTGGGTGAAGTGCCAGTCATTGGCCTCGCCATCGACGGACGAGTACTGGCACATCGGCGCCACCATGATGCGGTTGGGAAGCGTCAGGCCGCGCAGCTTGATCGGGGTAAACAGAGCGCTCATGGGATGGGGTCCGGACCGGAGGGAAGGCGACCCTCAATGTGTAGCGAGCGGCCTCCCTCTCCTCAACCCGCCCCTGTCGCAACCCTCCCCTCCGGTTTGGAGCGCTGCGGCCAGACGTCTCATGGCTTGATGCCGGCGGCCTTGACCAGTTCCAGATTGGCCGCGGTCTCGCGCTTGACGAGGTCGTCCATCTCGGCCGGCTTCATCGGCATCGGCTCGATGCCGAGCTTTTTCAGGCTGGCCTGCATCGCCGGATCGGCCAGCACCTTCGCGCCGGTCGCATATAATTTCTCGACGATGTCGCGCGGCGTCTTCGCCGGCACGAATACGCCGAACCAGATCGCGCTGTCGGCATCCTTCAAGCCGATATCGAGCGGCGTCGGCACGTCGGGCAGATCGGGGGCACGTTTCGCCGTCGAGACCACGAGCGCGCGTACCTGGCCATCGCGGATCAGGGGCAGCGCGGTCGCAAGCGGGCAGAAGTAGAGGTCGATCCGTCCGCTGATGATGTCGGTGATGACTTCCGGACCGGAGCGGTAGGGAATATGGGTCGCCTCGATGCCGGCGGCAAAACGGAATTTTTCGGTGGTCATATGCACGGCGCTGCCGATGCCGACCGAGCCGAACGAGATCGAGCCGGGCTTGGCCTTGGCGTCCGCGATGAAGTCCTGGATGGTCTTCCAGGGCCGCGCGTTCGGCACGATCATCACATTGGCGCTGGATCCGAGCATCAGCACCGAGGCGAGGTCGCGGGTGGGGTCGAAGGTCGCGCTCGGGAAAATGGCCGGCGAAATCGCCAGCGCCGACGACTGGGCGAGGATGCTGTAGCCGTCGGGATCTGCCTTCGCGACCAGCGCCGAACCGACGGTACCGCCGCCACCGGCCCGGTTTTCGATCACGATCGGCTGGCCAAGCTCGGCCGAGATACGTTCGAACACCAGCCGAGGCACCACGTCGGCCGCGCTGCCGGCGCCGAACGGAATGGTCGCCTTGATCAGCCGGTTCGGCCAGCCCTGTGCCTGCGCAACCGTGGCGGTGCAAACGCTGGCCAATACGCAAATAACGCGAAGGAATTTGTTCATCGAGAGCTCCGGTTTCATCGCCTGCAGCTTTGCAAGAACCGTTCCGTTATTGGCCTGCCGGGCTACTCAACCAGCGTGAACTGCAGCAGAAGATTGCGCTGGATCAGCGAGAAATTGTCGTCCGAGACCAGCGTCAGCACCGTTTCGCCCTCCGGCGTGACGTGGGCATCGATACATTCCATGTTGTCGACCTCGTTGCCGAGATCGGCGCTGAAAATCGAGGGCCCGTCGACCACGGCCCCGGGCGCTATGGAAACCAGCGGAATGCGCCGGATCCGGATGCCGATGCCGCCGAGCCAGGAAAACTTCCGCTCCAGCAGCAAGAGATCGCCCGACGGCAGCAGCACCGCGTCGCTGACGTCGAAGTCTTCGCTGCGGCGAACGCTGAACAGGCCCGGCGTCTTGCCGCCGATCAGGAAGGCCGTGATATTGCCCCGCGCATCGAGGCCGCGCTCGGAGATCGCGATCAGCGTTCCCGCCATGGGCTGGCCTTTCGGCACCATGACGAGCGCCTCGATCCCCTTGTTGAAGGGCAGTTTGCGCGCGCCCGGCGGCAGTTGAACCAGGTCGCCAGGCGCACGCGTAAACCCCTTGGCGAAGTCGAAGCGCAGGATCTGGTTGACGCGTTCGATGGCGACATAGACCAGCGAACCATCGAGCGCGAGCGCCTCGGTGTCGAACCAGCCGCGTGCCGTGATCGGCTTGCCATCGGGCCCGAGCATCGGCGCGGCCTCGACATCGTCGAGCCCGGTCATCTCGCGGCCCTTGTAGACGATACGGCCGGTGAACCAGCCGCCCTTGTCGCTGATCGCGATGAAGCGCTCGCCTTTCGTATCCAACCGCAGGCCGGATAGTCCGCCAAAGCCGCGAAACCGCGAGGTCAGGATGAGCCCGCTGCGAAATTCCAGCGCACCGAACCGCAGGCGCGAGCGGTCGCGGGTGTCGAACGAAGCTATCGGCCGCGCATTGACGTCGATCGAAACCGCAGAGCTGACCGCGTACTCGTCCGGTGGCGCCTGCTTCGGGCGCGGCTGGACGGCCGTCTGCGCCCGCACGACGCTGGACGCCGCCGCTAATGAGAGCCCCGCCGCTGCATATTGGAGAAGGCGGCGGCGGCCAATGAACGAGCGCATGCTCTACGAATGCAGGCTGCGCGGCCGGCGGCTCGTGGCTGGCGCGGCGCCGTTGGTCTCGCTGAACAGTTCGGCGAGTTTCTCCGTGATGGCGCCGCCGAGTTCCTCGGCATCGACGATGGTGACCGCACGGCGGTAGTAGCGCGTGACGTCGTGACCGATGCCGATTGCGATCAGTTCGACCGGCGAACGGGTCTCGATCTCCTCGATGATGTGGCGCAGATGCCGCTCGAGGTAGTTGCCGGGATTGACCGACAGCGTGGAATCGTCAACCGGCGCGCCGTCCGAAATCATCATCAGGATCTTGCGCTGCTCGGACCGGCCGAGCAGCCGCTTGTGCGCCCAGTCCAGCGCCTCGCCGTCGATGTTTTCCTTCAACAGGCCTTCACGCATCATCAGGCCGAGATTCTTGCGCGCGCGACGCCAGGGCGCATCGGCGGACTTGTAGATGATGTGGCGCAGATCGTTCAGCCGGCCGGGATTGGCCGGCTTGCCGGCGGCGAGCCACGCTTCGCGCGACTGCCCGCCCTTCCAGGCCCGCGTGGTGAAGCCGAGAATCTCGACCTTGACGCCGCAGCGCTCCAGCGTGCGCGCGAGAATATCGGCGCAGGTCGCCGCCACCGTGATCGGGCGGCCGCGCATCGAGCCGGAATTATCCAGCAGCAGCGTCACCACGGTATCGCGGAACGTCGCCTCCTTCTCGTGCATGAAGGACAGCGGGTGATAGGGATCGGTGACCACGCGCGACAGCCGCGCCGGATCGAGAATGCCTTCCTCGAGGTCGAACTCCCAGGCTCGGTTCTGTTGCGCCATCAGGCGGCGCTGCAGCCGGTTGGCCAGCCGCGCGACGATGCCCTGCAGATGCGCGAGTTGCTTGTCGAGATAGCTGCGTAGCCGTTCGAGCTCGTCATGGTCGCAGAGATCTTCGGCCGCGATGACTTCGTCGAATTTCGGCGCAAAGGCATGATATTCCGGCCCGCGCGGCTCGTTGGCGCCGCGCGTATTCGGCCGTGTCGCCTCGCCCGGGGTCTCGTCGTCGCCGAGTTCGCCGTCGTCGAACGTGTCCGACGTGGAAGCCTGCGCGCTCTCCATCGCGCTTTCCGACATGTCGTCGGTGGAAGCTTCCGCCTGGTCGGCGCTCATTTCCTGCGCGGCGTCGGAATCGGGTGAGCCCTCGGCGCCCGACTGATCGTTCTCGCCGTCCTGGTTCTCGTCCTGGTTCTCGTCGTCATCGGCGTCCGCATCGCGGTCGTCGCCAAGGTCGAGCGCCGTCAAGAGGTCGTGCACGAGATCGCCGAATTTGGCTTGGTCCTCGGTGACGCGGCTCAGCTTGTCGAGCCGCGCGCCGATCTTGTCTTCCAGCGCCGGCCGCCAGAGGTCGACCATCTTTTTCGCGGCCGCCGGCGGCGCCAGCCCCGTCAGCCGCTCGCGCACCAGCATCGCCAGCGCGTCCGACAGCGGCGCGTCGGCGCGGTCGGTGATCTCGTCGTACTTGCCACGATGGAAATGATCGTCGAGCATCGCCGTGAGATTCTTCGCCACGCCCGCCATCCGGCGCGAGCCGATGGCCTCGACGCGGGCCTGCTCCACCGCCTCGAACACGCCGCGCGCCTGCGGATTTCCCGGCATCAGCTTGCGGTGCACCTTGGGATCGTGACAGGCGAGTTTCAGAGCGATCGCATCGGAGTGGCCGCGCACGATCGCAGCATCGCGCCTGGTCATCTTGCGGGCGGGCTCCGGCAACCGCGCCTTGCCGGGCGCGAGGCCCGGGCGTTCGGCCGCAAACGTCACTTCAAGCTCCGGCGCCTTTGCGATTGCGCGCAGGCAGGAGGTTACGGCGCGCTTGAACGGCTCGGTCGGCGCTTCCTTGGATCCGGTTCGGAATTTGGAATTGGATGTCGTCATTCCCACCTCACCGCCGTCGTCCCTGCGAACGCAGGGACCCATAACCAACGGCGATTATTATTCTACCGATCTCTAGCACCATCACCCTACCAAAACGCCGCGGCGTATGGGTCCCCGCGCCCGTGCGCAATTGCGCACCAGGCGGGGACGACGACTACGAGAGCGCCACGTTGACAGCGGACTCGGCCAGTTCCTGATTGAAGCAGCGCTGGTAGAATTCGGCCACCAGCGGCCGTTCCAGTTCGTCGCACTTGTTGAGGAAGGTGACGCGGAACGCGAAGCCGATGTCGCCGAAGATGTCGGCGTTCTCGGCCCAGGTGATCACCGTGCGCGGGCTCATCACCGTCGACAGGTCGCCATTGGCGAACGCGTTGCGGGTGAGATCGGCGAGCCGCACCATCTTGTTGACGATGTCGCGGCCTTCCTGCGTGCGATAGTGATGCGCCTTCGAAAGCACGATCTCGACTTCCTCGTCATGCGCCAGATAGTTCAGCGTGGTGACGATCGACCAGCGGTCCATCTGGCCCTGGTTGATCTGCTGGGTGCCGTGATAGAGGCCCGACGTATCGCCGAGGCCGACCGTATTGGCGGTCGAGAACAGGCGGAACGCCGGATGCGGCTTGATAACCTTGTTCTGGTCGAGCAGCGTCAGGCGGCCGGAAACTTCCAGCACGCGCTGAATCACGAACATCACGTCGGGACGGCCGGCATCGTATTCGTCGAACACCAGCGCGATGTTGTGCTGCAGCGCCCACGGCAGGATGCCGTCGCGGAATTCAGTGACCTGTTTGCCGTCCCGGACCACGATCGAGTCCTTGCCGACCAGATCGATACGGCTGATGTGGCTGTCGAGGTTGACGCGCACGCAAGGCCAGTTGAGGCGCGCGGCGACCTGTTCGATGTGGGTCGACTTGCCGGTGCCGTGATAGCCGGTGACCATGACGCGGCGGTTCTTGGCGAAGCCGGCGAGGATCGCAAGCGTAGTGGCGCGGTCGAACCGATAGTCCGAATCGACTTCCGGCACATGCGGGTCGACTTCGGAATAGGCCGGCACTTCGAGATCGCTGTCGATACCGAAAACCTGCCGTACCGACACCTTCATGTCGGGCATGCCGGCGGGCTCCGAAACTTTGCTCATGGCGGCGGTCGTCATCAATCCTCCGAGGTCCCGGGCGTTCCCGAAACCGAATTTGCTGAATGGCTGCGGATGGGGGCTTGTGCAAACCTAGCAGAGAGCAAGGGCCGGCAGAAGCCCGCGGCGCAATCAAAGTTCCTTCGCCTTATCATTGAGATAGGTCATCTGTCAGGTTTTTGGAGGGCTGCCCTGCGAATCTCGCTGCACTTTTGCGCGAGGACCGGCATGCGGGCCTTCAATCTCCGGCCCGGCGCCCTTTCGGCGCCGATCCGGAACTGTTAGCTGGACTTCGGGCCGATCCACAGCAACAGGACCTTCGTGACGACCTTCCTCGATCCCCTGATTGCGTTTGTCTCGGCGCATCCCTGGCTGGCCTATCTCGCGCTGTTCCTTGCGGCGCTGCTGGAGGCGGCCCCGGTCGCAGGCGCGCTGGTGCCGGGCTCGACCATCATTTTAGCCTTGAGCGCGCTGATCCCCGGCGGCGAACTGCAACTGTGGGGCGTACTGGCGGCGGCCATTGCCGGCGCCGCGCTCGGCGACGGCTCGGCATACTGGGCGGGCCATCGCTCGCAGCGAGCAATCCTCGGTGCCTGGCCAATGTCAGGATATCCCGCCGTGATGGCGCAGAGCGAAGCCTTTTTCCATCGCTGGGGCGCGCTGGCCGTGTTTTTCGCCCGCTTCGTGCCGCCGATACGCGCCTTCGTGCCGGTCACGGCGGGCGCGCTCGGGATGGCTCCCGTCAGGTTTTACGGCGTCAATATTCCGGCGGTGTTCGCCTGGGCATTGGCGCACGTGCTGCCGGGGGTGCTCGCGGTCACGGCGCTGCACCACTATGCCGGGCTCCCGCATCACGAGCACGTCGGCAAACATCTGTGGATACTTGCCGTCGCTGGGGCGTCGATCGTCGCATTCGGCGTCTGGACGCTGCGCCGCCGTCAGGCCCGGACGGGGCTGCGGCCGGGCGCCGGACCGACATAGCGGGCGCGGGGCCGGATCAGCCGGCCGTGCTGCAATTGCTCGCAGGCGTGCGCTATCCACCCGACGGTGCGCGCCATCGAGAACAGCACCAGTTCATGGCCGGGCGGCAGCCCGAGCGTATGCACCAGCACGGCCAGCGCATAATCGATGTTGACGAACTCGCCGGTGGCCTCCGCGATGCGGTCAGGGATTTCATGGGTGAATTTACGGTCGGCGCCCGAGCGCGCCAGCGCCGCAAGCAATGCCTTTGCCCGCGGATCGCCGTGCTTGTAGACGCCATGACCAAAGCCGGCAAAGCGCTCTCCCAGCGCGACGCGCTCGCGGATCACAGGGGCGACGTCGCCATTGGCGAGAGTCTTCAACAACTGTGCCGCCAGCACGCCGGCGCCGCCGTGCTTCGGGCCTTTCAGGGCGACCAGACCGGCGATGACCGAATCGTAGAGGTTCAACCCGGTCGAGGCCGCGCAGCGCACGGTGAAGGTCGAGGCATTCAGTTCGTGATCGGCCAGCAGCACCAGCGCCCGGCGAAGCAAATCGGTGGCGTGCTTGTGATCCGGCGCCCAGCCGCGCGCGACCTGCAGATGAAGCGGCTTTGGCGATGATTTCGCGTTCAGCATGGTCGCGACCACCAGACGCATGATGCGTCCGCCGAGCAGCGCCCGACCTTCGGGGGCGCGGGTGTAGGCCCGCGGATCGGCGCTGGCTGCGAGAGCCAGCACCGCAATCGCACGATCGATCGCATTGGCATGGCGCGTGGCGTCGGCGACGGCGCGCATTTCGTCCGAGACGACAGGGCAATTGTCCTGCTCGAACGGGTCGACGCCGGTGACGTCCCACAACAGCGTCGCGGCATGTTCGAGCGTGTCGGCTTCGGCGAGGTCAACGCAATTGACGCCGCGGTAGATCGGCCCGTTCTCGGTGATGGTCGCCACGGCGGAATCCATCACCGGCAGATCGGCATCGAAACTGCGCAGGCCGCGCGGCTCCGGCGATGGGGTGCGCCGCTCCTTCAGCGTGCGGATGTCCTCGGCCCGGTAGCGATGGCTGCGCGAATCCTCCGACGGTTCTGAGCGGATCAGCCCGCGGCTGACATAGGCGTAGAGCGTCGCCTGCGAGATCGCGAGTTCGGCGGACGCCTCGCGGGCGGAGAGATATAGCCCGGCGGATTTTTTCATATTGATTTACATAATCAAGATTGATCAATCTGTCGAGAGGCCCGACCTTTGAAGCGGAACAAAGGGAGTGCCTCCATGAACATGCAGCTATCAAAAACCCCGATTGGCCTGGACGGGGTCCCCGCCGCCGAAACCGTGCTCAGCCATGTCGATGGCGAGCGCGGCGAACTGATCATTGCCGGCGAGCGGGTCGGCGACCTCGCCCGCAAAACCGGCTTCGAGGGCGTGACCGCGCGGCTGTGGAGCGGCGGAACCGGCCAGCCGGTCGGCGAAGCCGCGGTTCGCGCCGCACTCGGGGCGGGGCGCGAACGCGCCTTTGCCCGGCTGCCGGATCTGCTCGGCATCACGCGCGGCCTGTCGATCGTCGACGGATTTCGCGCGGCGGTCGCGGGGCTGCGCGCGGAAGCCGGCCTCGCGCACGAAGCCACCATCGTCGGTGCGTTTCCGGTGATCGCAGGCGCACTTGTACAACGCGCCAAGGGCAACGATCCGATCGCGCCCGATCCAACCTTAAGCCATGCCGCCGACACGCTGTCGATGATGCTCGGACGCAAGCCGAACGCGCGCGAGACCGCGGCGCTGGACGCCTATTTCGTCACGGTGTGCGACCACGGCATGAACGCGTCGACCTTCACCACGCGGGTGGTGGCATCGACGCAGGCCGATCTGTTCGCAGCCGTCACCGCCGGTTACTGCGCGCTGACCGGACCGCTGCACGGCGGTGCGCCGGAGCCGGTGCTGGAAATGCTCGACGCGATCGGCACCCGCGAGCGCATCAAGTCGTGGGTCGACAGCGCGCTCGCCCGCGGCGAACGGCTGATGGGATTCGGCCATCGCGTCTATCGCGTCCGCGACCCGCGCGCCGATGTACTGAAGGGCGCGATCGAGCGGCTTGCCAGCGAGGGCACCGATTTGCCGTTCGCCGGCGAGGTCGAGGCCTATATCCGCGGCGCGTTGCGGATAAAAAATCCGGAGCGCCCGCTCGACACCAATGTGGAGTTCTTCACCGCGATCCTGCTCGACGCGCTGAAGATACCGCGGCAGGCGTTTACGCCGATCTTTGCCGTGGCCCGCGCCGCAGGCTGGACCGCGCACGCCCGCGAGCAGCAGCGCGGCGGGCGGCTGATCCGGCCGAGTTCAGCGTATATCGGGGCGATGCCGGGGTGAGCGTCACGATTACTGCTGTCGTCCCCGCGAACGCATGCGAACGCAGGGACTCATAACCACAGGTGTTTGTTGGTGAGCGAAACTGTCGACAGGGCTGAGCAAAATCGAGAGGCCGCGGCGTATGGGTTCCTGCGTTCGCAGGAACGACGAGGCTAAGCGCCGCGGACCACGGTCTTCAGATAATTATACGCCTTGATGATCTCGATCAGGCGGTCCTCGGTGGAGCGGTCGCCGCCGTTGGCGTCGGGGTGGTGCTGCTTGACCAGCGCCTTGTACTTCGCCTTGACGTCCTCGAGGGTCGCTTCGGCGGTGAGCCCCATCACCTGCAGCGCCTTGCGCTCGGCGTTCATGACCTTGCGGGTCTCGACCTTGGCCTCGGCGCCCGGTCCGGGCCGCCAACGGCCGCGGCCGTTGAGTTCGGAGAACATGGAGAAGGGATCGGAGGCGCCGTCAAAATCCTCGGCGGCCTGCTTGCCCTTCTTGCCGGCGGTGTTGGCGCCCATCTTCCAGGTCGGGCGATGGCCGGTCAGCGCATCCTTCTGGTAGCGCGCGACAGCGTCGGCATTCATGCCCTGGAAGAAATTGTAGTTCTGATTGTACTCACGGACGTGGTTGAGGCAGAAGTGAAAGTACTCGCGGGAATTCTCGCGGCCCTTGGGCGCGCGGTGCGGGCCCTTGTTCTGGCAGCCTGCCCACTCGCACATGGCGGCTTCCTCGCGCGCCTGCGCCTGCTGCTTCGCGCTCAGCTTATTGGGCTTGATGCGAATGGAGTCGAAGAACTTGGATGAATCAATTGCCATGACTGACTTTGACTACGCAATGCCCGAGGCTTCAAGTCTTGACATTGCGAATAACTCCGTTCGGCTACGCCATTGACGAAAAACAGATATGGAATTATCTGCCGACATCATGAGCACCAGGGACAGTATCGTAAACAAGTTGCGTGAAGCTTTCTTGCCGGAAAGCCTCGACGTCGCCGATGAATCACATCTGCATGAGGGCCACGCCGGACACAGGCCGGGCGGCGAGACGCACTTTAGAGTGTATATTGTGTCTCCGGCCTTCGAAGGGAAGAGCCGGATCGAACGCCATCGGATGGTAAATGCCGCATTGGATGCGGAACTCAAGGGCTCCGTCCATGCGCTCGCCATCAAGGCGCAGGCGCCAACCGAAAAATAAGGGTTGACGAGCGAAGCGCGAGCGTACCGGTCAACGGCAGCTTTCGCCCGGAACGGTGCGCGGGCGATCAGAACGCCTTCCCGGCCCGCTTCGGCTTCGGCTCATCGGCCTCGGCTTCGCGCGGCAGCGGCACGATCTTCAGCGCCGTGATGCGGTTGCGCTCGCGACGGAGCACGCGGAAGCGGCAGCCGTGGAAAGTAAAACTTTGCCCGCGCTCGGGGATCGAACGCGCCTCGTGAATCACGAGCCCGGCCACCGTGGTTGCCTCTTCGTCGGGCAGATGCCAGTTCATGGCACGGTTGAGATCGCGGATCGGCACCGAACCGTCAACCACCACGGAACCGTCGGGCTGGGCGCGGACACCGGCCACCACAACGTCGTGCTCATCGGAAATGTCGCCGACGATTTCTTCCAGGACGTCTTCCAGCGTCACCATACCTTCGACTTCGCCATATTCGTCGACGACCAGCGCGAAGTGGGTCTTGCGGCGGCGGAACGCCTTGAGCTGTTCGGACAACGGCCGCATCTCCGGCACGAACCAGGGCGGCAGCATGATGGCCGACGCGTTGATGTGCGAGGTATCGCCCTCGGAGGCGCGGATCGCCCGCAGCAGATCCTTGGCGTGCAGCACGCCGATGATATTTTCGGGCTTGTCGCGCCACAGCGGGATGCGGGTGTACTCAGTCGCCAATACCTCGCGCACCAGTTCGTCCGGCGGCAGGTCGGCATTGATCATCACCATCGCGGTGCGGTGGACCATGACATCGGACACCGCAAGGTCGCCGAAGCGGAAGACGTTCTGAATATATTCGGCCTCACCGCTTTCCATCCCGCCGTGCACCGCCGATTCCTCCACGAGCCCTTCGATCTCGGAATCGGTGAGAATTTCATGCTGTGAGGATTCCTCCACGCCGAGCAGGCGCAAAATCCCACGTGAAGCGCTGTTGAGAAGCCAGTTCAGCGGCCAGAAGACCAGATAGGACACATAGAGCGGATACGCGATCCATTGCGAGACCGGCATCGGCTGCCTGATCGCAAGCGTCTTCGGAACCTGCTCGCCGATCACGATATGCAGCGAGGAGAACACCAGGAAGCCGGTCATGAACGACACGAAGTGCAGGGTGCCTTGCGATAATCCGAGCGGGAGCAGCACCGGCTCCAGCAAGGCCGAAACGGTGGGTTCGCCGACCCAGCCGAGGCCGAGCGAGGCCATGGTGATGCCGAGCTGGCAGCAGGCGAGGTAGGCCTCGATGTTGCCCATCATGCTTTGCAGCAGGCGCGCGCCGAAACGGTTCTGCTCGGCCATCGCCTTGATGCGGAACCCGCGGCTCTTTACCAGCGCGAATTCGGCGGCGACGTAGAACGCGTTGGCCGCGAGCAGCAGGAACGCGAGTAACAGGTTGAAGGCAGTCGAACTCATGGCCGCCTCACGACAGCCCCGGCCCCGCGCGACGCCTCCCCCACCATGCGCCCGGACAGCATTCTCATCCCGACAGCTTCTGTTGCAGGAAGCCGCGAACCAGAGCGGGCTCGACGTCGTTTGCGACCACGGCGCGGCCGATCGCCTGCAGCAGGATGAAGGTCAGCTTGCCGCGCTTGACCTTCTTGTCCTGCGCCATCAGCGCCATCAGGGCGTCGGCATCCGCCAGCCCCTCCTGCGCAAAACCAGCGATGTCTTGCAGACGGGTGGGCAGGCCCACCGAGGCAAGGTGGCGCTCGACGCGGGCAGCGTCAGCGTCCGAGATCATGCCAAGCTGCGCGGAAAATTCCGCCGCCAGCACCATGCCGACGGAAACCCCTTCACCATGGAACAGACGATCGGAGAAGCCGGTCGCAGCCTCCAGCGCATGGCCGAAGGTATGGCCGAGATTGAGCAGCGCGCGCTCGCCGGTTTCGCGTTCGTCGCGGGAGACGATCGCAGCCTTGGCGCGGCAGGAGGTTGCGATCGCGTGCTCGCGCGCGGCCCCTCCCGAAAAGATATCGGCATGGATGGCTTCGAGCCAAGTGAAGAACGCTTCATCGCCGAGCACGCCGTATTTGGCGACTTCGGCGTAGCCGGCGCGGAACTGGCGCGGCGACAGCGTGTCGAGCACGGAGGTATCGGCGATCACCAGCACCGGCTGATGAAAGGCGCCGAGCAGGTTCTTGCCCTGCGGCGAGTTGATGCCGGTCTTGCCGCCAACGGAAGAATCCACCTGCGCCAGCAGCGAGGTCGGCACCTGCACGAAATCGACGCCGCGGCGCAGGATCGCCGCGGCAAAGCCGGCGAGATCGCCGACCACGCCGCCGCCGAGCGCAATCACCAGATCGCTGCGCTCGATCTTGGCTGCGATCAGCGCCTCGGAGACCTTTTCGAGGCCGGCATAGGTCTTCGACCCCTCGCCCTCCGCGACAACGACCCGCGACGACGGAACGCCGGCCTCGGCCAGTGAACGCTCGGTTTGCGCCAGCCAGTGCCGGGCCACGGTGTGATCGGTGACAATCGCCGTCCGGACCCCCGGCCTCAACGCGGCGATTCGCGCGCCGAGTGACTGCAGCACGCCGCGGCCGATGACGATGTCATAGGCGCGGTCGCCCAGCGCGACGTCGACGGTAATGTCGGCAGAACCTTTCAGTGGCGCAGTCATGGGCGTGACGCTCATCCGTCCGTTGTTGGCTGGGCTGCCGGGCCGCCGGCACAGAGCCGGGCGCGCAGGGCATCGATACATTCCTCGACGATGCGGTCGTGCGGCACGTCGCGCGAGGCGATCGTGAGGTCGGCGCTCCGGTAGACCGGCTCGCGCGCTTCGAGCAGGCGGCTCACGGTGGCCTCCGGATCTGCGGTCTGCAGCAGCGGACGGTCGGCGCGGCGCTTCACGCGCTTCATGATGGTATCGAGGTCGGCCTTGAGCCAGAGCGAGACGGCCTTTTCGCGGATGCGGTTGCGGGTTTCCTCGCGCATGAAGGCGCCGCCGCCAGTGGCGATGACAGCCGGTCCGCTGTCGAGCAGCCGCGCGATCACCCGCGCCTCGCCGTCTCTGAAATACGGCTCGCCTCGGGTTTCGAAAATTTCCGGAATCGACATGCAGGCCGCCGCCTCGATCTCGATGTCGGCGTCGAGAAACGGCAGCCGCAGCCGGGCCCCCAGCCGGCGGCCGATGGTCGACTTGCCGGCGCCCATCATGCCGACGAGCACGATCGAACGCCTGCCCAGGGCCGCTGTTATGTCGGCCTCCTGGGGGATGCTCAGGTGTGCCGGCGCCGCCGTCTCGGACATCAAAAGCTCTGTCTTCCTGCGGCTTTGCGCCGCTACGCGCCACCTATACTACCCCCACCGACGCCGTTGCCAGAGACTCTTGCCACGGGGATGGGAACATGATGGATGATTCCATTGGTTAATTCCGCCGCCCTGAGCCCCCTATGCCCAGTTTGTTCCGCTTTCTGACGGTCGTCGGCATCATTGCCGGGCTGATCTATGGCGTGCTGTTCGCGCTGGCGAACTTCGTCAGCCCAAAACCCCGGGAAATGACGGTCACCATCCCCGCGGACAGGTTTCTCAAGAAATAGCCGCTATCGTCTGATCTGTGGGTAAATCGCTAACTCGGGGAGAAGACACTCCGCCCACGGAGGTGTCGGGTCATGCGTTCCAGCAAGACACATACAGATGCAAGGCTGATCCACCTGTTCCTCGACATGCTCGCGGCGGAACAGGGGGCGGGTGAAAACACGCTGGACGCCTATCGCCGCGACCTCACGGACTTTTCCGAATTCCTCGACCGCGCCGGCCAGAATTTCACCCGCGCCGGGACCGACGTGCTGCGCGATTACCTTGCCGAACTCGATACGCGCGGCTTCAAATCCTCCAGCGTGGCGCGCCGGCTATCGGCGATGCGGCATCTGTTCCGCTTCCTCCTGAACGAGCGGATTCGCAGCGACGATCCCGCGGCGATCCTGTCTGGCCCGAAGCGCGGCCGCGGCCTGCCGAAGGTGCTGTCGATATCGGACGTCGACCGCATGCTGACGCGGGCCAAGGAATTGACGCAGGCGGACGCTTCGCCCCAGCAGCGGCTGCGCGCGATGCGGCTGCATTGCCTGCTCGAAGTGCTCTACGCCACGGGCTTACGCGTTTCCGAACTGGTGGCGCTGCCGCTGTCGGCCGCGCGCAGCGACGCCCGCATGATCGTGGTGCGTGGCAAGGGCAACAAGGAGCGGCTGGTGCCGCTGAACGAAGCGTCCCGGCGGGCGATGGCCGATTACCTCGCGGCGATGCAGGCGCTCAAGACCGAGAAACAGAAGAACGCCGCAGGCTCGAAATGGCTGTTTCCATCCTTCGGCGAAAGCGGCCATCTGACGCGGCAGCATTTCGCCCGCGACCTGAAGGAACTGGCGACAGCCTCGGGGCTGGCGCCGCGGCTGGTCTCGCCACACGTGCTGCGCCACGCCTTTGCCAGCCACCTGCTGCATAACGGCGCCGACCTGCGCATCGTGCAGACGCTGCTCGGCCACACCGACATCTCGACCACGCAAATCTACACCCACGTGGTCGAGGAGCGGCTCAAGAGCCTGGTCCGCGACCTGCATCCGCTCGCCGAGAAATGAGCCGGCAGAGCCCGGACAGCGCGAAGAATTCACTCCCGCCTTGACTTCCGCGGTTTCTCACCCGAAAGAGCGATCTCCCGCCCGCGGCCTTGATCGGCGCGCCTTCGGCCAACCGGAAGCCCCGACCGAGGTGCACGCTAAATCATTGAAGATGCGTGCTTTCCCGCACCGAATGGAAACGCTTCGCCTCCACGCAGGTTGTTACCTATATTGTTTTGATGCCGGACCAGATGCGCAGCTATCTCGACTTCGAAAAACCCGTCGCCGAACTCGAGGCCAAGGTCGATGAACTGCGCGCGCTCGCAGCGTCGGGCAGCGACATCGGCGATGAGGTTTCGCGTATAGAGGACAAGGCCTCGCAGGCGCTGGCCGACCTCTACGGCAACCTGACGCCATGGCAGAAGACGCTGGTGGCGCGCCACCCGCAGCGCCCGCACTTCACCGACTTCGTCAACACGCTGATATCAGAATTCACGCCGATGGCCGGCGACCGCAAGTTCGCCGAGGACGAGGCGCTGGTGGGCGGCTTCGGCCGCTTCCGCGGCGAGAGCATCTGCGTGGTCGGCCAGGAAAAGGGCGCCTCCACCGAAGGCCGCATCAAGCATAATTTCGGCATGGCCCGCCCCGAAGGCTACCGCAAGGCGGTCAGGCTGATGGAGATGGCAGACCGGTTCGGCATTCCCGTTCTGTCAATCGTCGATTCGGCCGGCGCCTATCCCGGCATCGGCGCCGAGGAACGCGGACAGGCGGAAGCGATCGCTCGCTCCACTGATGCCTGCCTGTCGCTGGGCGTGCCCAATGTCGCAATCATTACCGGCGAAGGCATGTCGGGCGGCGCGATCGCGATCACCACCGCCAACCGCGTGCTGATGTTCGAACACGCGATCTACAGCGTGATCTCGCCGGAGGCTGCGTCCTCGATCCTGTGGCGTGACGGCACCAAGGCCCAGGAAGCCGCGACCAGCATGAAGATCACCGCGCAGGACATGCTGCGATTCGGCGTGATCGACCAGATTCTCAAGGAGCCCCCGGGGGGCGCCCACCGCGATCCGGCTGCGATGATAGCGGCCACGGGTGACGCCATTGCCGAGGCCTTCAACGACCTCCGCAACCTCGATGCGGACGGCATCCGCCGGCAGCGGCGGCAGAAATTCCTCGATATCGGCCGCAAGCTCGGCTGACCAAGGCTGTCTTGGAGCTGACCTGGGGCTGGCTCGGCGCAAGCGACCCCGCCCTTGTGCGGTCGCGGGGCGGTATTCCCAGGCTCGCCCTCTTTTTCCCTTGATCGTTGGATTTGGCCCTAATTAGGCCCCGACCACGTCCTTAAGCTTTGGTTGACCATGCCTGCCGCAGGGCTGACGGACCTATTCCGTTCGGGTTGCGGCGCGGTGGGGCAAAGGGTAAGATTTTAAACATTGGCTTCAGGGTGTGCCGCTGTGATTTGGGGTGCGGAATTGCCCGGAGGGTGTGGAGCTTAAGCCTTTGGACAATCGCTCGCTGGTTCGCGCGCTCGCAACTTCGGCTGCCCTTGCAGCCGGTTTGGTGCTGGCTGGCTGCAAGGGCGACGATCTCTCGCTGGCCCACAACGCCAAGGCCAACCAGCCCGTCCCGCCGAAACTGATCGCCGACATGACGGCGAAAAACATGGACCTGCAGTCGCCGATCCTGGTTCGTCTTTACAAGCAGGAAGCGGAACTGGAGATATGGAAGCAGGACCGCGCGGGCCGGTTCGCGCTGCTCAAAAGCTATCCGATCTGCCGCTGGTCGGGCGATCTCGGTCCCAAAATCCGCGAGGGCGACCGTCAGGCGCCGGAAGGCTTCTATTCGATTTCGCCGGCGCAGATGAATCCGCAGTCGGCCTATTATCTCGCCTTCAACACCGGCTATCCGAACGCGTTCGACAAGGCGCTTGGCCGCACCGGCTCGCAGCTGATGGTGCACGGCGATTGTTCCTCGCGCGGCTGCTATGCGATGACCGACGAGCAGATCGCGGAGATCTATTCGCTCGGCCGCGAGTCCTTCTTCGGCGGCCAGAAATCGTTCCAGTTGCAGGCCTATCCGTTCAAGATGACGCCGGCCAACATGGCGAAGCATCGCAACAATCCGAACATGCCGTTCTGGAAGATGATCAAGGACGGCAACGATCATTTCGAGGTGACGCGGCAGGAGCCGAAGGTCGATTTCTGCGAGAAGAAATACGTCTTCGACGCGATCAAGAAGCCGGGCGCCACGCGTGACCTCGTGTTCGATGCTTCGGCCAAATGCCCGGACTATGCGGTTTCCGACGAGATCGTCGACGCCGTGCGCGAGAAGCAGGCAACCGACATCGCCGAGACCGCCAGGCTGATTGCCAAGGGCACGCCGGTGGCACGAATCAACACCGGCATCGATGGCGGCATGCATCGCGTGTTCGCGGCACGGGTGCCCGAAGCCACCACCGGCCTTTCGGAAGCCGGCGACGGCTCCCTGTCGCTGATGGCGCGCGCCCCCGGGACCATCCCCTCCCACGTCAATCCGCCCAAGGCGCCCTCCGAGAACCTGCTGATGGGTACGCCGGAACCGCCGAAGCTTGCCGCAGCGCCGGCGCCCGCTCCTGCTCAGGCAGCCCCCGCACCGACGCGGGTCGCCAATGCCGCCCCGGCCGCCGAGAATGACGGATGGTTCTCCAACCTGAAGCGTAAGGTCGGCTTCGGCAGCGCGGCCGATGCCACCGCCAGCACGCCGCCTTCCAAGCCGAAGGAGGCCAAGCGGCCGGAGCCGCCGCGTCCGGAAGCGTCTGCGCCCAAGCCCACTGCGCCAAAGCCGGACACCAAGCAGGCTGCCAGCCGTCCGCCGCTGAAACCGTCGGTGTCAGATACTCCAGCCCCTGCCGTGAATCAGGTCGCGGGCTCCGCACCGATCGTGCCGCCGAATTCGTTCGACAGCCGCTTCGGAGCGGTGAGGTAACTTAGATTTCGTGACTGTGCAGGAATCATAACGAGCCAAGCAGCTCGTCGGCCGCAGCTCAACGATTCGGAAGCCGGCCCGGCTCCAGGCAAGATTTAAAATCAATTCTGGCAGGGGCACGGCACGAAGTCGCGCCTGTGTCCGCCTGCCGTTCAATGTCAGCAGAGGCTCAGGCGTATCTGCCGTGGCAGTGCTTGTACTTCTTGCCGCTCCCGCAGGGGCAATCCTCGTTGCGGCCGACCTTGCCCCAGCTTGCGGGGCTTTTGGGATCGCGGTCGACCGCGCCGGCCTGCGGCACCAGTGAGGCGTTGGCGAACGCCATCTCATCCTCACCCGTGTTGGGATCGAGCTTGTGCGCTTCCATCGGCGGCAGGACCGGCTGCTGTTCTTCCGGCGGCACGATCTCGACGCGCATCAGTTGCGCCGTCACCGCCTCGCGCAGATGCGCGATCATCGCCTCGAACAGGCTGAACGCCTCCGACTTGTATTCCTGCAAGGGATCGCGCTGGCCGTAGCCGCGCAGGCCGATCACCTGGCGCAAATGATCGAGCATGATCAGGTGCTCGCGCCAGAGGTGGTCCAGGGTCTGCAGCAGGATGGTCTTCTCGACGTAGCGCATCACGTCGGGGCCCCATTGCGCGACCTTGGCCGCCATGTGCTCGTCGACATGCTTCTCGATGCGCGCCAGCAATTCCTCGTCGGCGATGCCTTCTTCCTTGGCCCATTCGTCGACCGGCAGGTCGACGTCTAGCACGCGCTTCAGCTCTTCCTTCAGGCCGGCGACATCCCACTGCTCGGCATAGGCATGCTCGGGCACGTGTTTCGCCACGACGTCATCGACGAAAGCATGGCGCATGTCGGCGACGGTCTCGGCGACGCTCTCGTCCTTCATCAGGTCGATGCGCTGGTCGAAGATCACCTTGCGCTGGTCGTTCTGGACGTTATCGAACTTGAGCAGGTTCTTGCGGATGTCGAAGTTGCGGGCTTCGACCTTCTGCTGCGCCTTCTCCAGCGCCTTGTTGATCCAGGGATGGATGATGGCCTCGCCCTCTTGCAGGCCGAGCCGCTGCAGCATGCTGTCGAGGCGGTCGGATCCGAAAATCCGCATCAAATCGTCTTCCAGCGACAGGAAGAATTTCGAACGGCCGGGATCGCCCTGGCGGCCGGAACGGCCGCGCAGCTGGTTGTCGATACGGCGGGATTCATGCCGCTCCGAGCCCATGATGTAGAGCCCGCCCGGCTTGGTGATGGTCTTGGCCGGCTTTGAGCCCTTGGCGGGTTCGACTTCGACGACGTCCTCGGCTTTCAGCACGATCTCGCGGAATCGCTCGATGTCGGCCTTGATCTGCTCGATCTTCTTGGCCCTCTCGGCCTCGTCGGTGATGCTGGCCGTCTCCTGCTGGATCCGCATATCGAGCGAGCCGCCGAGCTTAATGTCGGTGCCGCGGCCGGCCATGTTGGTCGCGATCGTGATCGCCCCGGGCACGCCGGCTTCGGCGACGATATAGGCTTCCTGTTCGTGGAAGCGCGCGTTCAACACCGCAAACAGTTTTGCCGGCTTGCCGGCACGCGCGGCCGCGTAGAGCTTCTCCATTCCGGATTCGGAGCCGAAATCGATCTGCTTGTAGCCGTGCTTCTTGAGGTATTCGGCCAGCACCTCCGACTTTTCGATCGAGGCGGTGCCGACCAACACCGGTTGCAACCGCTTGTTGGCGCGTTCGATCTCGGCAAGGATCGCGGCGTACTTCTCATTCTGGGTACGATAGACCTCATCGTCCTCGTCGAGACGCGCGACCTGC
>LNFM01004461.1_pt1 | contig 25733 bp, 22 predicted proteins | sample 596031 | NCBI WGS metagenome assembly LNFM01 (sample SAMN04254537, study PRJNA301005) | activated carbon metagenome | isolation source: dual media filters at the Ann Arbor, Michigan drinking water treatment plant | place: USA: Ann Arbor | reverse complement strand
CGGCGAGGCCGTGCTGCCCCCGCGGATGACCGCGCTGTTCGACCGCATCAAGGCCCTCGACCTGCACTGGATGTGCGTGCCGCGGGAGCTCGGCGGCATGAACAGCCCGCTGCTGCTCTACTTCATCAACACCGAGATGTTCGCCCGGGCGGACGTGTCGATCACCGCCCACCACAGCTTCCACGGCGGCATCGCGCTGGCCCTGCTGATCTTCTCGATCCGCGAGGGCTCGACCAAGTTCGAGGGCGGCCAGATCACCGAGACCCGCTTCCGCGAGGCCATCGAGGAGGTCGCGCGCGGCGACGCGTGGGGCACGATGTGCATCACCGAGCCCGACGCCGGCAGCGACATGGCCCAGCTGCGCACCGTGGGCGAGCAGGACGAGCACGGCAACTGGTTCGTCACCGGCCAGAAGATCTTCATCACGTCGGGCCACGGCAAGTACCACTTCGTGATCGCCCGCACCGAGAAGCCGCCGGTCGGCAAGCAGGACGATCCGCTCGCGGGCCTGGGCGGCCTATCGTTCTTCCTGGTGCCCGCGTGGCACGAGGACGAGCACGGCCGGCGCCATCGCACGGTCACCGTGGATCGCATCGAGCACAAGCTCGGTCACCACGCGTCGTGCACCTGCGCGCTCACGTTCGATCGCTCGCCGGCGTTCCTGCTCGGTCAGCGCGGCGAGGGCTTCAAGTACATGCTCACGCTCATGAACAACGCGCGGCTCGGCGTCGGCTTCGAGTCGATCGGTGTCTGCGAGGCCGCCTACCGCATGGCCAAGGCCTACGCCGCCGAGCGCCCGTCGATGGGCAAGACCATCGATCGCCACGAGATGATCGCCGACATGCTCGACGAGATGCGCACGGACATCCAGGGCATCCGCGCGCTGGCGATGCACAGCGCCGTGCACGAGGAGCTCGCGACCAAGTACGAGCTGTTCGCCACCCACGTCGCCAAGGACGAAGTCCAGGCCAAGAACATCGAGCGCCGCGCCCGTCAGCACAAGGCCACGGCGCGCCGCTTCACGCCGCTGCTCAAGTACATCTCGTCGGAGAAGGCCGTCGAGATGGCCCGCCGCAACATGCAGATCCACGGCGGCAACGGCTACATGAAGGAGTACGGCGCCGAGAAGCTGCTCCGCGACGCGCTGGTCATGCCGGTCTACGAGGGCACCAGCCAGATCCAGTCGCTGATGGCGATGAAGGACGCGATGGGCGCGGTGATGAAGGCCCCGCAGGAGTTCGTGAAGAAGCTGGCCCAGGCCCGCTGGCGCAGCCTCTCGGCCCGCGACGCGCTCGAGCGCAGGGTCGCCAAGATCCAGCACACCTCGCTGGACGCGCTGCAGTTCCTCGTCCGCAAGACGGCCACCGACAAGTTCCGCTCGCTGTCCGGCAAGCCGCTGTCGCAGTGGCGTCAGGCGGTCACCGCCGAGTGGAACCCCAAGCGCGACTTCGCCTACGCGATGCTGCACGCCGAGCGACTGACCCGCATCCTCACCGACGCGGCGATCTGCGAGGTCCTGCTCGAGCAGGCCCGCCGTCACCCCGAGCGCGCCGAGGTGCTCGAGCGCTACCTCGCGCGGGCCGAGCCACGGTGCCGGTTCCTGCTCGACGAGATCCAGACGACCGGCGCCGAGCTGCTCGCGCGCCTGCACGGCGACGAGCGCGGCGACGTGTCCGCCGCCGCGGAGTGAGAGCCATGCCCGCCGTCTGTGCCCCAACCTGCCCACCGCGGAGTGAGTGATGCCCGTCGCCAACAAACACGTCCTGCAACAGGGCCCCGTGCTCGCCTCCCTCGCCGGAGCCGCAGTCGCGGCCCTACGCCAGCAGCTCGACGCCAAGCTCGGTCGGCCCGCGCCGACCGGCATGCCGCCGGTGCCGTCGCAGGAGTTCAGCGCCACGATCCCGCCGCGACCCGACGACCTCCTGCGCGACTATGTCCGCAACTGCGGCGGTGATCCCAGCGCCTACCGCGGCATGGTGCCCGCGCACATGTTCCCGCAGTGGGGCTTCCCGCTGTCGGCCAAGACGCTGGCGGGCATCCCCTACCCCTTGGTCCGCGTGCTCAACGGCGGCTGCCGCCTGCAGATGAACCTGCCCTTGCCCAGCGGAGAGCCGCTCCACGTGCGCGCGCGGCTCGAGGACATCGACGACAACGGCCGCCGCGCCGTGCTGCACCAGCGCGTCGTCACCGGCACCGACTCCGCGCCCGACGCGGTCGTCGCCGATCTCTACGCCATCGTGCCGCTCGCAGGCGCGAAGGACGGCAAGCGCGAGCCCAAGGTCACCGCGCGCGTGCCCGACGACGCCGAGGAGCTGCAGCGCTGGCGCATCGGTCCCCAGGCCGGCCTCGAGTTCGCCAAGCTCACGGGGGACTTCAACCCCGTGCACTGGGTGCGCGCGTACGCCCGCGCGGCCGGCTTCCGCTCGACGATCCTCCACGGGTTCGCGACGATGGCCCGCGCGATCGAGGGCCTGCAGCGCACGATCTTCGCCGGCTCCGTCCACGCGCTGCGCGTCGTCGACGTGAAGTTCACCAAGCCCCTCGTGCTCCCGGCGAAGGTCGGGCTGTACCTCCGTGGCCACGAGATGTATGTCGGCGACGCCCCCGGTGGCCCCGCCTATCTCGTCGGTACCTTCGAGACCAACACCAAGGCCGAAACATGAGCGACTTCCTCCTCGAGAACCAAGCTGCGCGCAAGCTGATCCAGACCCTGGGCCTACCGGTCCCGGTGCCGACGCGGCTGCGTCGCGCCAAGGGCCCGTGGGACGAGCGCCCACTGCACGACGACGACGTGGTGGTCGGCGCGGCCCCGGGCGGCGCGCTGTCCGACGCGCTCGCGCGGACGCTGACGATGGCCGGCGCCTCGCCGTGGGTGACGCGCCCCGATCTCCTGCCGGCATTCGCGGAGCCGGGCGAGGCCTTCGGTCGACCCGCGCGCCTCGTCAGCGGCGACGGCCTGCCCGACGGCCTACGCGTGCGCGCGCTGGTCTTCGACGCGACCAACCTCGCGGACCCGAGCGAGCTGCGGGCGCTCTACGACTTCTTCCACCCGCTGATGACGCGGCTCGCCGGCTGCGGCCGCATCGTCGTGCTCGGCCGACCGCCCGGCTCGTTCGAGTCGGCCGCGATCGCAGCGACCCACGCGGGCCTCGAGGGCTTCGTCCGCAGCGCGGCCAAGGAGGTCGGCAAGCGCGGCTCGACGGCCCACGTGGTCTACGTCGAGCGCGGCGCCGAGGATCGCATCGATGGCGTGCTGCGCTTCCTGTTGTCCGCCCGCTCCGCGTTCGTGTCGGGCCAGCCGCTCGTCGTCACCAAGGAGGCTGCCGCGCCCGAGTCCCAGCGCTGGGTGCGGGGCCTCGCCGGCAAGATCGCATTGGTCACCGGGGCCGCGCGCGGCATCGGTGAGGCGACGGCCGAGCTGCTCGCGGCCGAGGGCGCCCACGTGGTGTGCCTCGATCGCCCCGCCGACGACGCGCTGGTCAGCCAGGTCGCGCGGCGCATCGGCGGCTCGGTGCTGCTCGCCGATCTCGGCAGCCCGGATGCGACGACGATCGTCGTCGACGCGCTGCGCAAGGCCCACGGCGGCGTCGACATCGTCGTGCACAACGCCGGCATCACCCGCGACAAGACCCTCGCGAAGATGAAGCCCGAGGCGTGGGACCAGGCGATCGAGGTCAACCTCGCGTCGGTCACCCGCATCACCTCGGCGCTGCTCGAGGGCCCGCTGCACGACGGCGGCCGCGTCATCTGCCTGTCGTCGGTCGCGGGCATCGCCGGCAACATGGGCCAGACCAACTACGCCGCGAGCAAGGCCGGCATCGTCGGCTACGTGCGCAAGCTGGCCAAGCACACCGCGTCGCGCGGCATCACGGTCAACGCGATCGCGCCGGGCTTCATCGAGACCCGGCTCACCGCCGCGATCCCCGTGGTCATCCGCGAGGCCGGTCGACGCCTGTCGAACCTCGGCCAGGGCGGCCTGCCCCGCGACGTCGGCGAGGCGATCAGCTTCCTCGCCAGCCCCGGCGCCCACGGCGTCACCGGCCAGGTGCTCCGCGTCTGCGGCGGCGCCCTCATCGGTGCCTGAGGCCACGCGCCCTTCCCCTCGATCCCCGAAGAAGAGAACACGTCATGTCCAAGCAGATGGTCACTCCCCCCAAGGGTCGACGCGCCGTCGTCGTCGCCGGCCTGCGTACCCCGTTCGTCAAGGCGTTCGCCGAGTTCCTCAAGATGGACACCATCGCGCTCGGCGACGCGACCGTCCGCGCGTTGCTCGACAAGGTGCAGCTGGATCCGCAGCACCTCGAGGCGATCGTGTGGGGCGGCGTGATCCTCCCGGGCCTCGCGCCCAACGTCGCGCGGGAGATCGCGCTCGACCTCCGGCTGGGCGCCCACGTCGAGGGTCATACGGTCACCCGCGCCTGCGCCTCGGGCCTGCAGGCGATCACCAGCGCCGCCGCGGCGATCGAGCGCGGCGAGATCGACGTCGCGGTCGCCGGCGGCTCGGACTCCACGAGCAACGCCGAGCTCAAGCTGCCGCAGAAGGTCGTGCACGCCCTCGCGCCGCTCGCCTTCGGCAAGGCCACCCCCAAGGACTACCTCGGCGTGCTCGCGCAGCTGATGCCGATCTCCGAGGTGCTGCCCAAGATGCCGAAGATCGCCGAGCGCACCACCGGTCAGGTGATGGGCGAGTCGGCGGAGGACATGGCCGGCCGCAACGAGATCAGCCGCGAGGCCCAGGACGAGTTCGCCGCGCGCTCGCACCACCGCGCCGCCGCCGGCATCGCCTCGGGCCGCCTCCGCCAGGAGATCGCCAAGGTCGAGACGCCCGAGGGCAAGACCGTCACCGCGGACACCATCGTCCGCGCCGACACCAGCGTGGACAAGCTCGCCAAGCTGCGGCCGGTGTTCTCGAAGTCCGGCACCCTCACCGCCGGCAACTCGAGCGCGCTCACCGACGGCGCGGCCGCGGTCGTGCTCATGAGCGAAGATCGGGCGCGCTCGCTCGGATACACGCCCCTGGCGTTCTTCCGCAGCTGGGCCTACGCGGGCGTCGATCCGGCCGATCAGCTGCTGATGGGCCCGGCCCTCGCGATGCCGCTGGCGCTCGAGCGCGCCGGTCTCTCGATGTCCGAGATGGATCTGGTCGACATGCACGAGGCCTTCGCGGCGCAGGTGCTCTCGGTGCTGAAGATGCTCGGCAGCGACGCCTTCGCCCGCGCTCGCCTCGGCCGCGACAAGGCCGTCGGCGACGTCGATCCGGACAAGCTCAACATCTACGGCGGCTCGATCGCCCTGGGTCACCCGTTCGGCGCCACCGGTGCCCGCATGGTCACGACGATGGCGAACGAGCTGCACGGGAGCAATCGTCGCTACGCGCTGCTCGGAATCTGCGCGGCCGGTGGCCTCGGCGCCGCCGCGGTGCTCGAGCGCGCGGACTGACCTCGGAGCCGTCGGGGTCGCCTCAGCGGACGACGAAGCGTTCGCGGGCGACCTTGGTCGACGCCGACTCGACGACCGCACACGCGGCCGCCCGGTCGGCGGGCGGCGGAGCGCTCGACACGAACGCGACGAGCTCCCACGCGCCGGGCGTCACGGCGCTGGGCAGCGCGGCGTCGACCTCGATCGTCGTTCCCGGCTTGCCCGCGCTCGACGTCGTGGGGACCGGCAGCGTGATCCCGTCCTTCACGGCGCACGCCCACACCACTGGGGTCACGGTGTATGCGGTCGCGGGACGCAGCGTGAACGTCAGCGTCGAGCCGAAGGGCACGGTGGACGCGGGCGCGTCGGCCGAGCCGCGGACCTCGGCGACGCCGACGATCGACAGCTCGTGCGCGACCATCGGTGCAGCGGCCTGGGGCGCGCCTGCGGGTGCTGGCGTGCGAGCCACCCACAGCACGGTGCCGGCCGCGACCGCGGCGATGCCCGCGGCGATCGACGGCAGGCGCCAGCGGACAGGCCGCACCACGTCGCCGCCACGATCCGTGCGCGCCGCCGCGTCCAGCATCGCGGCGAGCTGTGCGTCGTCGTAGGGCGCGAACAGCTCGGCGCAGCGCAGGATGTCCGCCTCGGACTGGCCGGCCGCCCGTGCCGCGGCCTCGGCCTCGGCGAGCGTGCACCGCCTGGCCGCGTACGCCTCCCAGCACTCGAGCGATGCACGCTGCTGTCGGATGAGCTCGGCCAACGGGGCCTCGGGATCTTGGCGTTGCACGGCGGGACCGATGGCTTCTACGGGTGAAAGGAAGGCGGCCTGACAGAAAAGCGCTACGCGGGCTCCGGCGCGCCGAGCACCGCGCGCAGGAGGTTGGGCAGGGTGTGTCGACGGAAGCGCGAGCTCCACTGGTACACGGCCGCGGGGGTCATCCCCAGGGCGGCGGCGACGTCGGCGGGGAGCATGCCCTCGACGAACAGGCCGAGGAACATCGAGTAGTCGCGGGGGCCGAGGAGCTCGTGCAGCCGCTTCTCGAGGACGACGAGGCTCTCCCTGGCCAGGACCACGGTCTCGTGATCCGGTCGGTCGTCGCCCGGCCCCTCGGCGTCGTCGAGGGCGGTCTCCTCGCCCTGCCACGGGCTGCGACGCCGGCTACGCAGGATGTCCAGCGCCCGGCTGCGCGCGACCATCCGCACGTAGGTCTCGAGGGTGCACCCACGGCTGGGATCCCAGTCCCGCAGCCGCTTCAGGCCCCGATCGAACAGGGCGACGAAGGTCTCCTGGACCAGATCGTCGAGTTCTTGGCGGGCGCTGCGACCCTGGGTCGGGGCCATGCGCAGCAAGAGGTGCGAGATCTCGGCCTGGATCGCCGGGGTGATCCGCCGCGTCAGCCCCACGTTGGCGCCCTCGACCCCGTCCAGTACGCGCTGGACCAGCGCGATGTCTTCACTGGTCGGCATGGACCGGCGGCCCGCCTTATATCACGCCGCCCCGGACCCTGGCCCGAACCGGGTCGGCGCGGCCCGTGTCAGGTCCCGACGGGCCATCCCCGTAGATCGCCTCGCCATGAAGGACGCACCCCGGCTGCGCCGCCGACCGACCGCCACGACCCGCCCGTCGATCGCGTGGCTGTGGCGACATCGGGCGTGTCGCGTCGGCTTCGTGCTGGGCTTCGCCGCAGGTGTCGTCGCGGTCACGGGTCTGGCCGCCCGCGTCGCCCCTCGGGACGCACCGGCCCGCGACGAACTTTCTTCGGGCCGTGTCAAAACGGCCACGGTCGTCCCGTAGAGGACCGTGCGGGGCAAAGACAGGAGTCCCGCTCGAGTCAGGCCGGCTCCCGCCTCTGGGCGGCGCGGCGATCGTCCGTCGAGGTTCGCGGCAGCGAAGGGGTCCCCTAGGATTGGGTGCCCCCCGCTCGCCGCCTCCGACCGAGGACGACCGTCGCGTCGCCAACTTGCGTTGCCTTCTGCGTGTCGACCCACACCACGAAGCGCTGGAGCCCCGAGATGTCCGCCCTGCGCACCGCGGTCCCGCCCGCCGATCCCCGCCTCCTCGCCATCGTCGAGGCCGCACGCCTGTGCGAGGTGGAGTTCTGCGACTGGTGCATCGAGTCGCCCCCGGGCGAGCAGTTGGTCTTCGGCCACATCCAGGTCGCCGACCGCCGCGGCGTGACGCGGGTCCTCGACGCCCTGCTCGACCTCGACGCCCGCCTCGATCTCGACATCGGCCCCAGCACCGCCGACACCCGCGGCCGCTGGTCGGTGTGGGTCCGGGCCCAGCGCGGGCCGGCGCCGACCACCGATCCCGGCTGACGCCGCGCCGCTCGACGTCGCCGCCGTGACGGGTCGATCATGACGGTGATGGCGCGCTGCTGCGCCGCGCCACGATTCCCGCGCGATCCAGCGCTTGGCTCCCGGTGCCGGCTGTCAGCGGTGAGGTGGCATCGTCGTTGCTTCACCCGATGGTCATGCGCATCGGCATCGCGACCTCGGTCCGGGACGTGGCGGCCGCCGCCACCGACGATCGCCTCGACGAGCTGCAGTCCGAGCTGGGCCAGGTCGAGTGGATCGGCAATCGCTTGCGCACCGCGACGCGCCGTCGCGCCGATCGTTCGGCCACCGACGAGGCCTCGCTGTGGGCGCGGCTCCTGGACTGGACGCTGTGACGGCGCGATGGTCGGCGACGCGCCCGACCGCCATCAGCCCGACCGCCATCAACCCGACCGCCATCAAGGCGTGAACTCGAGGGTGAGGCTCGCGGCCTGCACGCCGGCCATCTGCAGCTGGCCCGCCGCGCCCTGGGCCCGCCGCAGGTTCTCGCGGGCGAGCAGCGGCCGCAGCAGCGGGGGCAGCAGCGCGTCGACGATGTACTTCCCGAAGCACGTGTGCTGCCCGGAGCCGAACAACAGGAAGTTGTACAGGTTGCGGTCGATCCGGAACGCGTCGGGGTCGGCGTACAGCGCCTCGTCGAACATCGCCGACTGGGTCGCGACCATCACCGTCGTCCCCTTCGGGATCGTCTTCTCGTACCACTGCGTGCGGCCGGCGACCCAGTCCGTGGTCGTGCGCCGCAGCACCCCGGGGCCGATCGGACGCATGCGCATCGCCTCGTCGATCCATCGGCCGAGCAGGGCGTCGTCGCCGGCGCGCGCGGCCGCCTGCGCCCCCTGCAGGGCATCGGGCCGCGCGAGCAGCTGATCGACCGCGATCGCAGCCATCGTCGCCATCGGGGGAATCGCGCCCGAGATCATCCCGACGAGGTTGCTCTTGATGAGCTCGCGGGTGAGCCCAGGCAGCCCGGGGTTGGCCTTCTGCAGCGCGACGAGGCGCCCGAGCACGTCGTCGTGATCGCCGGGTCGGATGTGGCGCTCCTCGATCAGCACGTCGAGGTAGAGCTGGAACTCCTTGCCCGCGACGATGCCCGCGAGCTCGCCGGCCGGGTTGGTCCCGGTCGGGATCGTCAGGTAGTCGAAGATCTTCACGCTCCAGTCGACGAGCATCGTGCTCGTCGGCCCGGGCACCCCGAAGTAGTCGCCGACCCACGCCGCCGGCACGGCGCGGGTGAGTCCACCGACGATCTCGAGCCGGCCGTTCGCAGCGGCGACGGCCGCCTGCGCCGCCGCGCCGACGAACGGGACCACGCGCGCGGGCAGATCGCTGCGGCGGATCGCCAGGCGCAGGTTGGTCTGGTCGCGGGCGTACTCCGGTGTGTTGGCCATCCCCAGGAGGAACGGGTTGCCGGTGACGTCCCGCAGCTGTTGGTCGTTGGTGGTGCCGAAGACGTCGTCCGCCGCGAGGGCGTCGACCACGTCCTGGTAGCGGGTCACCAGCGCGAAGTTGCGGAACACGAGGACTGGCTGCACGGCGCGGAGGATCTTGAAGATGAGGTTCAGGTGGTCGAATGCCCAGGTCGTGATCTTGGCGATCAGGTCGCGAAAGCCCAGGGCGAACACGTCCACGCCGATGCGCCGCGCCTCGGCGAGCAGCTCTGCGGGGATGCGCTCCGCGAGCTCGCGGGGGAAGACCTTGGCGTCCTCGCCGATCTCCGCGGCGAGCTCCTCCAACTTGACCACCAGTAGATTGGACACGGTCGCGCAGCCTATACGCCCGACCTGGGCGAAGCAAGACCGAGACGCGACGGCCATGCGATCACGATCGCGTGGCCGTCGTACTCCACGATCCGATTCGCGATCCGATTCGCGATCCGATTCGCGATCCGATTCGCGCACGCGTGCACGATCGCGTCACCGCGATTTCCGTTGCTGCTCACCGCGCGCCTGCGGTACGTTGCGCACCGCCGCGCCGCGCACCGATGTGTCCGCGCGACGACGGTGGTGGAAAAGGCGTGCACGAATGATCGACCCCGTGGCCCCCGATGGACTCGCGCAGACCTCCGCCCTGCTCGCCCGGCTCGGGCGCGACGGCGGCCCCCTCGGCGCGCCATGGTCCGACCGGCCGACCGCGGCCGAACCCGCCGACGGCCCGGGCCCGGTGGTGCCGAGCGCCGACTTCGAGGCGCTCAATCGCCCGCAGAGCCTCATGACGCTGGTGCCGATCCGCGCCGGCCAGGTGGACGCGCTGCGCGAGCGGCTGAAGGGCCCGGTGTTCACCACCCACTCGCCCGGGGTGCACAATGCCCGGTTCGTCGTCTTCCCCGACGGCAAGCTCCTGTTCACCGCCGTCTACGACGTCACCCGCACGTGCGCGCTGCAGTTCCTCCACGCCAACGCCGCGACGGTCGACGAGATCTGGCGGTTCTGCGAGGGCTACCCAGAGTCGGGCGCCCGCGACCTCGTCGCCCTCGATGGGTTCCTGCGGAGGTGGGATCGCCCGGTTCCGCTGATGTTCAGCGCGTACATCGATCCCGGCGAGCCGCAGGTGCGCGAGGCGGTGCAGCTGCGCTGCAACTTCCTCGACTTCGCCCGGGCGGTGCAGCGCGACCCCGCCGGCATCCTCGTCCACTACGACGCGTTCCTCGGCGACAATCGCCGCAGGATCCACGCCGCGGCCGAGCGACACGAGGGCGACCTGGCGCGCCAGGACCTGGTCTCCGCCGGGAACCTCACCACCGCGTTCACGATGATCTCGCAGGTGAAGCCCGACCTCGAGTCCCGCGCGCGGCTCCAATTCACCCTGCGATTCGGCAACCTCGTCGTCGATACGTTCCGCATCAACCCGATCAGCGAGATGACGACGGTCCACTATGCCCGCTTCGCGATGTACGACGACGACAAACTGATCTTCGCCAGCATCTACGACGGCGACTGGCTGCAATACGTGCAGGACTTCTCGGTGCGAATCCCCACCCAGATGAACAAGGTGTGGGGCAATTGCGTGGGCTGGCCGACAAAGGGCGCCGCGGACACGGACGCGCTGCTCGCCTACCTCGAAGGCTGCCGCGTCCCCACCGATGTGTTCTATTCGGCGTACATGGACGTCACGTCGAAGGACATCCTGGCGAGCTATGCCCTCGGCCGAGCGCTGTGGTCGTTCACGGGTGTCCCGCCGGTCGACGCACCGTCGTTCCGTGCGCGCTACCTCGCCTTCCTCTCGGCCAATCAGGGCCTCCTGCCGTAGGGCAACCGCTCGATGACGACCACCATTGATCTCTCCCAGGTGCAGGCGACCGTGCTGCGGGGCTTTCGCTCGTTCGAGGCCCTGCCCCACCTCTGGTATGGCTTCGTCACCCTCGGCGATCCGGCGGCCGCAAAGCGCGTCGTCGCCGAGCTGCTGCCGCAGGTCACGAGCTGCGCCGCCTGGGATCGCGGCCTGTCCGACTTCGCCCTCGGGCTCGGATTCACCGCCGCCGGCCTCGAGCAGCTCGGTCAGCCCACCGCCGCCTTTCCGCAGCCGTTCCGTCGCGGGATGGCGAGCCGCGCGGCGCTCCTCGGCGACGTCGGGGCGAGCCGCCCCGAGCTCTGGCCGAGTCCCTTCACCGACCCCGAGCTCCACGGCGTCGTCGTCCTCAGCGCGGCGTCGGCCGCCGGCCTCGACGCCGGCCGCCGCGCCGTCGAGGCCGCGATCGCAGCGGCCCCGGGCGCGCGCATCCTCCTGGTCGAGGAGGGCCACGCGTTCCCCGATCGCGCCGCGAGCGAGCACTTCGGCTTCGTCGACGGCATCGGCCAGCCCTACGTCGACGGCTCGGGGCTGCCCGCGTACCCCGGCGAGGGCGCGCCGGAGCCCGACGGCACGTGGCGACCGATCCGGGCCGGCGAGTTCGTGCTCGGCTTCCCCAACGAGGCCGGCCACAACCCCTACCCGGGCGCGCCGTTCCTCCACGGCAGCTACCTGGCGTACCGCAAGCTCGAGCAGCGTGTGCTCGCCTTCCGCGAGACGACCGCGGCGCTCGCGGGGGCGGCCGGCATCCCGTGCGCCCATGCGGCGGCGCGGTTCATGGGCCGATGGCAGAGCGGCGCGCCGCTCGATCTGGCGTGGGAGGCCGACGATCCCGCCCTCGCCGTCGATCGCAGCCGCAACAACGACTTCCGCTACGACGACGACCCCCGCGGCCTCAAGTGTCCCCACGGCGCGCACGCGCGGCGCAACAACCCGCGCGCCGATCCGACGGGCCCGGCGGTCGCCGAGGTCAACCAGCACCGCGTGATGCGGCGGAGCCTGCCCTACGGCCCGTGGCTACCGGACGGGAGCACGGACGACGACGGGATCCCGCGGGGCATCCACTTCGCGGTCGTCAACGCCGACCTCGAGACCCAGTTCGAGTACGTGCAGCTCAATTGGATCAACGGCACGCTCTCGTCCGCGGCGCTCTCGACCGAGATCGATCGCGACCCGATCGTCGGGGCCAACGATGGTCGCGGCAAGTTCGTGGCGCCCGCGAACCCCCTGCCGTCGATCGGGTGGGACCTGCCGCGGTTCGTCGAGGTCCGCGGCGGCGGCTACTTCTTCCTGCCGTCGCTCGCGACGCTCGCCGTCCTCGCGGGCTGACGCGTCGACCGACCTCCGCAACTCAGCCCGCCGCGCGGCGGCCCGCGAGCAGCTCGACGAAGCTCGACATCGCGAACTCGTGCGGCCGCAGGCCAGCGGTGACGAGGGCATCGTCGTCGATCGCCCCGCACCCCCGCGCGCGCTGCAGGAAGGCGAGCAACGCCTGCCCCGTGGCGGCATCGTCGAGGACCGCCGCACCGTCGGTGGCCGCGGTCGCCCGCGCCAGGTACTCGGCCATGCGCGCGGAGGCCTGCGGCAGCGACTCGAGGAAGAAGCGATAGTTGGTCGCGAACCGCACCGGCAGCTGCGCCGGGTGCAGATCCCAGCCCTGGACGTAGCCGCCGACGAGCGAGCGGCGGACGTGCGCGTGGGACAGCCGCCACGCCCGCCACACCGCGGCGCGATCGGTCGCCGCGTCGCCGCCCTCGGGCGGCACCGGCAGGATGTTGGTCGAACCGTCGCACACCTGCACCGCCGTCCCGGCGCAGGCGATCGTCATCAAGCCCCGGGCCAGGTCGCACATCGGGTGATCGATCGACTGCCACGCCGCCGTGATCCCGCACGACGCGGTGAAGTCGTAGACGCCGAGCGCCATGGCGAGCAGCCGCGGGCCGCCGGCGCGCACCAGCAGCGGGAGCAGGAATCGCCCCGCGCGATCGAACAGCACCTGCGTGACCTCGACCATGAACTCGAGCGGCAGGCTGCCCTCGGCGAGGCCGAGCCGGCGCTCCAGCCGGGCGAGGAGCTCGACGGCCACCTCGACCTGCTCGACGATCTGCACCTTGGGCAGGGTGATGCGGAAGCCCGATGGCACGCCGCCATGGGCCGACACGAGGGTCGACACGAAGCGATCGAGCGTCGCGATCGAGCGCGCGGCGTTGGCCGACGTCAGGGGCTTGATGCGGATGCCGCTGGCGCCGCTCGCCTCGCCCCGCGCGATCGCGGTGGCGAGGGCGCGCGCGCAGGCGACCGCGTCGGCGTCCTCCTCGGCGTCGGGTCGGATCCCGTAGCCGTCCTCGAAGTCGATGCGCAGGTCCTCGATCGGCGCCGCCGCGAGCTTGGCGGCCGTGCGCTCGTACACCGCCTCGGCGAGCGCCGCGTCGGCGGGGAGCTCGAGGGCGGCGGCGAGCTGCGCGGGATCCGGGGCGTAGGTGGCGAACGACTCGCGCGCGGCCTCTCCGAGCCGCACGAAGCTGTCCATGCGGAAGCGGTGCGCGCCCCAGTAGAGCGTGTGCACGGGCTGCCGCGCCAGTGAGGCGCCGCCGAAGTGCCGCGCGAACGCCTCGTTGCCCAGGCGCAGGCGCTCGATCAGATCGGGGACGAGGTCGCGGAGTTCGCCCAACTCAGCTCCCCCGGTAGGTCGAATAGCCGAAGGGGCTGAGCAAGAGCGGCACGTGGTGGTGCTCGTGCGGCGCGGTGACCTCGAAGTCGATCGCGACCTCGGGATAGAAGCACGCGCGCCCGGCCGAGGCGAAGTACGCCCCGGTGGCGAAGTGCAGCCGGTACACACCGGCCTCGAGCGGGCGCCCCGCGAGCAGCTCCGGGGCGCGGCCATCGGCGTTGGTCACCGCGCGCGCGAGCTCGACGACGCCGTCGGGGCCGCGGCGCGACAGCGTGAGCGCGACGCCGACGGCCGGCCGCCCCGTGGAGGTGTCGAGCACATGGGTGGTGAGTGGACTGGGCATGGCGTTCACTCGGCGCCGAGCTTGGCGAGCCGCAGGCGGGTGATGGTCCCCTGCTCGCGCGCAGCGTTGGCCAGCTCGAGATCGGAATCGTTGCCCAGCCGCGCCTGCAGCAGGGCGAGCATCTCGGCCGCGCTCTTGCCGGTCGCGCACACGACGAACAGGAAGCCGTGGCGTTGCTTGTAGGCGACGTTGCCGGCCTGCAGCGCGAGCAAGGTCGCCTCGTCGGCCGCGCCCACGCCGGCCTGCTCGGCGCTCGACCAGGTCGCGGTGCTCGCGAAGCGCTCGCGGAGTCGATCGAGGTCGGCGCCGATCTCGGGGTGGTGCCCGAGGGCCTCGAGGATCTCGGCCGGGGTCGCGCTCGCCCACAGGCGCGCGGCCTCGGCGAAGAGCACCTCGTCGTCGTCGAACGGGCGCGCGGCGAGCATGTCGTCGACCCAGCGCGCGCAGCCGCAGCAGCGCAGCAAGGCCTCGCGCGCGCGCGGCTCGGGCAGCGCGTCGAGGATCGCCGCGGCCCCTGGACCGTCGTCGCGCCGCGGGCTCACGGGGTCGCGGCCTCCTGGCGGGGCCCGAACACGCGCAGCCGGCTGACGCCACCGTCGGGGTAGATCGACAGGCGCACGTGGGTGAACGGCCCGCGCTGCACGATCTCGTCGCGGAAGAAGTGCCGCGTGTGCGGGGTCAGCTTGGTCTCGGGTAGCACGCCGCGCCACGCCGCGGAGGTGTCGACGAGCTCGGTGAGCGCGGCGTTGGGCGCGAAGATCCCCTCGAGCGAGCAGCAGTCGGGGCAGTTTCCCTTGAAGAAGTTGGTATCGATCTCGACCAGGCCGACGTCGCCGGGCGCCCCGAGGCGCACGACGATCCAGTCGAAGCCCGGACCGCGGCGGCGCCGGGTCTCCCAGCCGCCGCCCATGTTCTCGGAGCGGCCGGGCAGGATGAGGTTGTTCATCGGGCCGAAGAACATGTCGGAGCACGCCAGCGCCAGGCCGCCGTGCTTCACGGCCGCGAGATCGACCTCGCCCGGGAGCAGCCGCGGCGCGACCTCGGCGTCGACGTCCGACCTGCTCCAATTGGGCTCGGCGTCGCCGTGGGCGCGGAAGCGGGCCACACCGCCGTCGGGATAGATGTTGAGCCGCAGGTGCGTCCACGAGCGCGGCCAATCCGAGTCGTGGCTGATGGGGAAGATGTTCTGCGAGCCGGGCCGGATCGGCATCTGCGGCAGCAGCTCGCACCAGTCGGCCGCCGCCAGGGTCTCGGCGCTCGCGTTGGGATCGTGCGAGATCGCATCGACCGACGCGTACGGCGGGCTGTTGCCGAGGAAGTGGTTGGTGTCGATGTCGAGCACGCGCACGCGCCCCGGCGTGCCGAGCTTGATGATGCACCAGTCGTGGCCGGGGCCGCGGCGACGTCGGCTCTCCCAGCCGTCCATGAGCTTGCCGCGATCGGTGTACTCGTCGGGCAAGAACACGCCGCGCCCGGGCCTGAGCAGGTTCTCCTTGGGCGCGAAGAACTCGTCGTTGGCGAGCATCGCCTGCGCACCGAGGAATTCGTCGGCGAGGTTGACGAGCCCGGTGAAGGTCGCGGCGTGGAGATCCTTGGCGCTCATGTCGGTCGTCCCTCGGGGTCGTCGCGGCCGAGTCGTACCCGTCCGTGGGGAGCCGGGCCGTGGGGGCCCGTCCCCATCCCCCGGGCATCGTACACGATGGTGCCCCGCAGCCACGTGCGGTGGACGACGCCGTGCAGGCGCCGGCCCATGTACGGCGATTGCGCGTGGCGGAAGCGCAGCAGCTCGGGCGTGACGTCGAACGCCTCCTCGGGCGCCCACGCGAACAGGTCGGCGTCGAAGCCCGGGGCGATGCGGCCCTTGCGACGGCCGACCCCGGCGAACGCGGCCGGGCGCGACGACATCCAGCCCACCACCCGGGCCACGTCGAAGCCGCGCCGGGCGGCCTCGGTCCATACGGATTGCAGCCCGAGCTGCAGCGACGAGATGCCGCCCCACGCCGCGTGGAAGTCGCCCTCCGCGCGGCCCTTGAGGGCCGGCGTGCACGGCGAGTGATCGGTCACGACGAAGTCGATCGCGCCGTCGGCCAGCCCCTGCCACAGCCGCGTGCGGTTGTCGTCGTCGCGGATCGGCGGCGCGCACTTGTACGTGGTGTCTCCGTCGGGGACGTCCTCGGCGCGCAGGCAGAGGTAGTGCGCGCAGGTCTCGACGGTGAGCGGCAGGCCCTCGGCCTTCGCCGCACGGATCTGCGGCAGCGAGTCGGCCGACGACAGGTGGACCACGTGCACGGCGCACCCGGTCTCGCGGCACAGCCGGACGAGCACCGCGATCGCAGCGTCCTCCCACGCCGCCGGACGCGAGCGGAGGTACGCGTCGTAGTGGCGCGGATCGTCGGTGCAGGGCGGCGCGCCGAGGTCGAGCTCGGCGTGGGCGAGCAGCGGCAACCCGGCCTTGCGCAGCTCGATCATCGCCGCGCGCAGCGTGGCCTCGTCGGCGTCGGGGAACTCGTCGATCCCGGAGTGGACCATGAACGCCTTGCACCCGAGCACGCCCGCGGCCGCGAGGCCCGCGAGCTCGTCGGCGTTCCCCGGCACCACGCCGCCCCAGAACCCGACGTCGACCCAGAGCTGCGGCGCGGCGGCGGCGAGCTTGAGCGCGAGGGCGGTCGCGTTCGTCGTGACCGGGATGCAGTTCAGCGGCATGTCGACCAGCGTCGTGACGCCGCCGGCCGCGGCCGCGCGCGTCGCCGTGGTGAAGCCCTCCCACTCGGTGCGGCCGGGCTCGTTGATGTGGACGTGGGTGTCGACGAGGCCGGGCGCGAGGACCAGGTCGCCGAGGTCGACGACGGGCGCATCGCCGCGGGTGTCGCGACCATCACGCACCTCGGCGATCGTCTCGCCGTCGATCACGATCGTCGCGGGGCGCAGGGTCTCGTCCACGACGACGCGACGGCTGACGAGATCGAAGCGGGGCATGGGCGCGCATCGTGGCCGAGCCGCACGTCGGGTCGCAAGGTCGTTCGCGTCGATCCGCCCGGAGGCCCGCGCCGTACGGGGTCCGGGGCCGGCGCGTCCGTCCCACCCCCGCACGGAGACAATCTACAATGATTCGCAGCACTTTGATCGCATCCATGGGGGCCTTGTCCCTCTTCCTGACCGCCTGCGGCGGTGACGACGGCTCGGACGACGGCGCGGACACGGCCGACACCAACCCGACGACGGATGATCCCACGCCGGGCACCACCACCGACGACCCGAGCACGACCGACGATCCCACGACGCCGGGCACCACCACCGACGATCCCACGACACCGGGCACCACCACCGACGATCCCACGACGGATCCGGACACCTCCACCGGCGAGGCCGTGTGCGTGACCGACGTGTGCGCCACCTACGGCGCAGCGGTCCCGCTCGTCGCCGGCGAGATCGTCGATCTCGCCGCGGCGGATCCGCTGTTCATGGACGACTTCGCGCCGCTCGTCGCCCAAGGCCCCAAGGCCGTCGACGCGTTCAAGCTCAGCCTCGCGAACTTCATCAGCGACGCGTACGGCTGCACCGAGGGCGCGTACACCGGTCCGACCATGGAGGCCGCGCACGCGGGCCTCGGCATCACCCAGGACGAGTACGACGCGTTCATCGGGCTCATCGTCGGCGTGCTGACCGACAACGGCGTGCCCGAGGACGACATCAACCTGTGCTTCGCACCGCCGCTCGTGGATCCGGCGTTCGTCGCCACGATCGTGGGGCTGTGACATGAAGGCGCATCCGATCCGTCGTCGCATCGTCGCCGCGCTGGGCGTCACCACCGGGCTCGTCGTGCTGCTCGTCGCCGTCATCGGCGTCGCGCACACCCCGTTCGGTCGCCCACTGCTGCGGTACATCCCCGGCATGGGGGCGTGTCCGCTCGACGTGGCGCCGCTGACCGCCGAGGATCGGATGCGCGTCCGGGGTGACACCCTCGCTGCCCTCGGCGGCGAGGGTGCCGCGACCTCCCGCGTCGCGCTGCGCTTCGAGCTCGGCGCGACCGCGCGCGCCGACGTCGAGCGCTGGGCCGCCGAGCACGGCCTCGCGTGCGCACCCGGCCGCAGGCTCGCCCTGCGCTGCACGGACGTGCCGTCCGCGGCGCTCGCCGGCGCCCTGACCGAGCAAGCGCGATTCGACGAGCTGTCCTTCGACTTCGATCTCGACGGGCGCCTGGTGATGCTCGAGGGCTCGAGCCACGTCGCCGACGCCCAGGCCGCCGTGGACTACGTGGCGCGCCGCGACGCGACGCTCCGCGCGGCGCTGGGTGACCCGACCGTCGTGCACGGCGAGACGACCGAGCGATCGGTGTCGCGCGGGCCGCTCTCGCAGATCTCCCGCGAGTTCCGGCGCCGCGACGTCCGGGCGAAGGTCATCGCCACCAACTTCGGTCGGGGCCGCTTCGGCGTCCGCGAGTTCCACCAGCTCATCGCCGGCTGAAGGCGACAGCGCCCCACCGGCGCCGGAATTGTCGCGGGGCCGACCGGTGTCGCATCATCGGCCGATGCACCTGCTCCCCCGCGCTTCGTCCATCGTCCTGCTCGTCTCCTCGACCGCGTGGGCGACTGCGTGCGCGACCGGGGACGCCGAGGACACCGGCGACGCGGTCGCATCCACGTCGACCACCGCGCCGACGACCGTGACGGGCTCGCCGAGCACCGACGCGATGACGACGGCCCCCGACGAGTCGGACAGCGCGGCCTCCGAGGGCGTCGACGGCTCCAGCACCGCGGCTGGGCCCGACATCCCCGACGAGTGCGACCCCGGCGCGATCGACTGCCCGTGCGACGACGGCGAGTGCGTCGACGCGACCGCGTTCTGCATCGCCGACGTCTGCGTCGCCGACGTCGAGTGCGACCCCGACCTGCACGAGCCCAACGAGTTCCCCGACGAGCCCACGGACCTCGGCGAGATCAGCGACGACGACGCCGAGACCGTCGAGTTCATCGGCGTGCTCGACCACCCCGACGACGTCGACTGGTTCACCTATCACGGCACCGATGCGCTGGGCGAGACGGTCGACCCTGCGCGCACGCTGCAGGTGTTCGGCGGCACGCTCGAGCTGTGCAAGTTCTTCAGCTGCGACGTCGGCGAGGCCCAGGTCGTCTGCCCCGCCGGCACCGAGGGCGTCACCGAGGGCGCGCGCCACGGCTGCTGCGCGCCATCGAGCTTCGCCTTCGACGCCGACGCGATCGAGTGCATCGGCGGCGCGTTCGAGACCGGCGGCACGGTGCTGATGCGGCTGCAGAACGCCAGCGATCAGTGCGTGGGCTACTCGGGCACGGCCCACTTCTGAACGAACGGCGTCGAGCGCAGGCCCGTCACCACTCGCGCTCGTCGAAGCCGCACAGGCTCGCGAAGTGGGCGTCGCGATCCTCCACGAACAGCGAGCGCGTGATCGCGGCGACCAGCCGCTGCACCGAGTACTTCATCCCCGAGATGCTCGCGCCGCCGAAGCCGAGGCTCAGCAGCCCGCCGAAGGTGTAGTTGTGGACCTGTCCGACCCACGGCGCCTCGCCGGGGGTCTTCTCGGTGAACTCGAAGCCCGGCCCGAGGTACGGGTGCCGGGCCAGATCGTCGTGGCGCTCGGCCTCCGGCGCGGCGTAGCGATCGCGCCACAGCGCCACGTGCGGCCACAGCTGCGCGAGCTCGGGCCGGCGCGAGAGGTCGGTGACGAACCCGGTGCCGACGATGACGAAGTCGACCAGATCGGTGCCCGAAGGCGTGGTCACGGCGATGGCGTCGCCCTGCAGCTCGACCTGCTTCCACGGCGAGCCGGGATGCATGTGGAACGCCGCGTGGGCGCTGGCGCGGCGCAGCGTGTCGGCCGGCGGGAGCTGACCGACGCGGAGGATCTGGCGGATGAACCGCCACTTGTCGGCGTCGGGCAGATCCGCCATGTGCCGGAGGAACCCGACGAACTCGGCCCAGCGGTAGGCGTTGGTGTCGACCAGTCGCTCGCGCCGGAAGTACAGGTGCACCGCCGCGGCGCCGTGCTCGAGGGCGACCGACGCGTTGTCGAACGCCGACGCCCCGGCCCCGAGCACGCCGATGCGCTTGCCGGCGAGCGCCGCGAAGTCGATGTCGTCGCGCGTGTGGGCCCAGCGATCGCGGGGCAGCGCGTCGGTGATCATCGCCGGCACCTCCCACGCGCCCGACCCGTCGATGCCGGTCGCGAGCACCACACGGCGCGCGAACAGCCGCACGTCGCGGCCACCGTGACGCGCCTCGACGACGAGCACGCCCGGCGTGTCACTCGGGCCGAGGCCGGTGACGCAGGTCTCGGCCTGCACCGGGATGCCGAGCACGCGCCGGTACCACGCCAGGTACGCCGCCCAGGTCTGCTTGGGCACGAGGCCCATCTGCGCCCAGCTGCCGGGCCCGTGCTGGGCCTCGTACCACGCGACGATCGTGAGGTTCGGGATCCCGAGATCGGGGCCGGTGAGGTACTTCGGCGTGCGCAGCGTGACCATGCGGGCGAAGTTGAGCCACGGCCCCGCGCGATCGATCGGGCGCTCGTCGACGACGAGCACGCGCTCGACCTTCTCGCGCAGCAGCGCGAACGCGGTGACCAGCCCGCCCTGCCCGCCGCCGACGATGATGACGTCGTGCACCGCAGCGCCGTCGGGCCCGAGCTTGGGCGTCAGCCACGGTCGACGCGGATAGTCGAGCAGCTCGAGATCGCGGCGCAGCGCCTGCTCGAGCCGCGCGAGGCCGACGACCTCGGCGGCACCGGCGGCCTCGACGATGGTGGTGGAACTCGCGGTGCCGTCGGACGAGGCGCTCGGCTCGGACATCGCGGCGATGGTGTCACCCTCCCGGCGTGCAGGGCAATGAACGACGGGATCACCCGCCGGCATCATGCGGGGTCGAGCGCGAGCACGCGGCGGTAGAACGCAGCCTCGCGCGTCCACGCGTCGATGATGGTCTCGGCCCGCCGGAAGCCGTGGCCCTCGCCCGGGTACGCGCGGTACTCGACCTCGACCCCGCGACCGCGCAGCGCCGCGACCATCTGCTCGGTCTGCGACGGCGGGACCGCGGGATCGTCGAGGCCCTGGAAGAAGATGACCGGCACCGCGATGCGATCGGCCGCGTGCAGCGGCGATCGCTCGCGCCACACCGGCGTCGGATCGGCGTGCTCGCCGAAGAGGAACCGATCGTAGTGCGACTCGAACTTGTGCGTGTCGGCCACCAGCGACGCGACGTCGCTCACCCCATAGTAGCTCGCGGCCGCACGGAACACCCCGTGGAAGGCGACCGCGGCCAGGGCCGTGAAGCCCCCGGCCGAGCCGCCGCGGATGACCATGCGCTCGGGATCGACGCGGCCCTGCGCGGCGAGGTGCCGCGCCCCGGCGACGCAGTCCTCGACGTCGAACACACCCCACATGCCGCGCAGCCGCTCGCGATACGCCCGACCGAAGCCGGTGCTGCCGCGGTAGTTGACGTCGAGCACCGCGTAGCCGCGCGAGGTCCAGAACTGCACCGGCAGGTTGCCGCTGGCCAGCGCGAGCCCGGTCGGGCCGCCGTGGGCGACGACCACCAGCGGCGGCGCGGCGCCCGGGGGCCCGCGGTGATCGCCCAGCTTCGGCGGATAGAACCACCCGAACGCGACGTCGCCGGCCGAGGTCGCGAAGCGCACGGCCTCGGGCGTCGACCAGTCCGACGGCGCGAGCACGTCGAAGAGCCCGGTCTCGCGGCGCGCGAGCTCGCTACCCGCGGCGTCGACGAGCCGCAGCGCCGTGCCGCGCCCATCCCAACCCTCCACGATCGCGGCCTGCCCCGGCGCGACCGCGAGGTGCCCGATCGACGGCGCGTCGTCGACCAGGTCCGCAGATGCGCCGGAGTGCACTGCGCCGGAGTCCACGTCGATGCGGATCACCCGCGCGACCCCGTCGTGCACGCGCACCGCGAGCGCCGTGTCGCGGGCGACGAAGCCCCACGTGCGCATGCCGAGGTTCCACATCGGCCCGCCGAGCTCGTCGTCGGACGCAAACACGCGCTCGGTCCGGCCGGCCCGCTCGCGCCACAGCGTCCACGCGCCCTCGGGCTCCCAGAGGAAGTAGAGCTCGCCGGCGTCGCTCCACGCGGGCTGCTGCGCCGAGGCCCGCGCGTCGCCTGCGACGTGCCGCGGCGCGACGAGGTCACCGTCGGCGTCGAGCCCCGCCGTGTACACCGCCCCCGCATCCCACGGCATGTGCGGGTGGTTCCACTGCATCCACGCGAGGTGACGGCCATCGGGCGAGATCGTCGGCGCCGCGTAGAAGTCCGCGCCGACGCACAGCTCGCGCACGCGACCCGAGGGCAGCGCGATCTCGACGAGGCTCGCCCGCGGGAAACCACCGTCGGCGCTCGACCACTCCGCGACCGCGACGAGCCGCGAGCGCGCCGCGTCGTAGACCGGCTCGGCGAGCCCGCACACCTGGGGCCCGACCAGCGGCTGCACCTCGCCGCCGTGCGTGCGCAGCCGCAGCGATCCGTCGGGCCGGTGCACGAACACGACACCGGCGGGCGTCACCGCGTGCGCGCGGCCTCCGTACGTGTGCACGCGGGTGCCGACGTCCCACGGCGCGTCGAGCAGCACGGTGGTCACGCCGGCGGAATCGCGGTGCACGAGCGTGGTCCGACCGCCCTCGTCCGGCCGCGACTCGGCCCAGACCCAACCGAGGCGGCCGTCGGGATCGATGAGGGGCGTCGGCGCGGCGATGCGTCGCGCGCCCGCGGCCATCACCTCGGGTCCGAGGGGTGAGGGCCACGTGCCGAACGCGGTGACGGGCGCGGGGGTCGAGGGCATCCGCCGCATGCTACGTCGCCGCGATCCCGTGATCGGGATCCCCTGGCCACGGGCCACTGCCCGGCCCCCGACACCGCTCGGAGGCCCGCGAGTGCGACCGCTCACACCCGTCGCGCCCCTGGACTTGCAACCTGGCCGGGGCGCAGTACCGTCACGCTCACGTGCTCGGTCGGCGTCGGTCCCAGGTCCTCCTGCTGTGCCTGGTGGGTTCGAGCGCCGCGTGTCCCCGCACGGGCTCGGACACGAACGGCCCCGAGGACGACGAAGCCCCCGTCGTGGCAGCCCTTGGGACCCTGCCCAACGTGAAGACCGCGACGACGGCGTTGTCGACCACGGCGCTGCACCACACCGAGCTCATCCGGATCACCCGCAACTTCGGCAAGTCGAACTTCGAGATCGCCCTCGACGCGTGGACCCCCGTCGAGACCCCCCGCGAGATCGCCGACGTCCGGCTGTGGTGGGCGCGGCCCGATCGCGACGGCGAGCGCAGCCCGTTCTCGGAGAAGTCGCGCGATCACTTCGAGATGACCTACGAGCGCCTCGGCCCCGACAAGTGGCGGGTCGACCTCGGCTCCGACAAGCACGTGTATCGGTTCTGGATCGAGATCGACGAGACCGGCGCGCCGGCGGCCTACGCCGACGTCGACGCCGACGGGGGCCGCGTCGAGCACTGCCGCGTCGTCCGCGGGACCCTGCTCGCCCGCAAACTCTTCGGCGCGCCGGTGGGCATCCGGGACTTCGAGGTCTCCTGCATCGACGCCGCGGGTGCCGAGCGCAGCGGCACGATGCTCGACGTCGCCGACTGATCTCGGAGGCGGATCCGGGGGCCGCGACGGATCCCCCCGCGCCCGCCCACCGCCGTCGTCCGCGGTGCTACCGTAGCGGCGATGCTCGAGTCGCTGCGCTTCCTCTTCGTCGGTCGGTTCTCGCAGTCGCCCAAGGGTGACCGCATCACGGTGTCCGGCGACCGCATGGCCGACGTGATGGCGCGGCTCGATCTGCGCGCGTCGGTCGAGGTCGCCGATCGCCTCGGCAGCGCGCCGACCCGACGCTACGAGATCGAGCTCTCGAGCGCGCGGGCGCTGCGGGTCGCCGACGTCTGGGGCGCGCACGAGCCCCTGCGCAGCCTCGGCGAGATCGCGACGGCGCTGGTGCGACCGAGCGCGACGATGTCGCTGACCGACGCGATCGCGAAGGTCCGCGCGCTCGTCGGCGACGGCGCGCTCGTCGACGCGCTGACCGCCCTGCAGCCCGCGGCCCCGAGCCCCGCGCCGGCCACCGCCGCAGGTCCCGGGGGCACCGCGAGCGTCGCCGCGGACGAGTCGAGACCCTCCTCGATCGACGCAATCTTCGCCCAGGCCGAGGTCCCCGCAGGCCCCGACACGGTCACCGCGGCGCGCAGCAGCATCGACGCGTTCGTCGGCGCGATGCGCAAGACGAAGGTCGAGGGCGGCGGGAAGCCGACGGCGCCGGGGCAGCGGGCCAGCGCGCTGATCCTCGACGCGATCGAGGCGACCGCCGCGGACGCGCTGGGGCACGAGCCCGCCGCGAGCATCGAGGCGAGCTGGCGCGGCCTCAAGCTCGCGCTCGGCGAGTCGCCCGGCCACGGCAAGCTCGCGATCGAGATCCTCGACGTCGACGAGGCCGACCGCACGGCCGCGCTGCGCCACGCCCTCGAGCACGCGCCGGCCGACGCGGTGTTCGTGGTCGACGCCCCGAACGATCTGGCGATCCACGCCGAGCTCGCGGCCCTCGGCGCCGCCACGAGCACACCGATGGTCGTCGCGCTCGATCCCGGGGTCCTCGACGCTGGCCACTCACCGCTGTCGTCGTGGGTCGCGCTGCGATCGGATCCCAACAGCGCGTGGCTGTGCGCGGTGACCAACGACATCGTGCTCGCGTGCGAGACGACGCGGGTCGGACCGCGCGTCGTCTTCGGCGCGCCGGTGTTCGCGATCGCGGCGATGCTCGGGGCCTCGCTGCGCCGCGACGGCACCTTCGGCGACGCGTTCGGCCGCGCCGGGGCGATCGTCGGCCCGGCCTCGTGGCCCGTCGACGGCGGCCGCGGCACGACCCGCAACCTCCCGGTCCGCGCGCCGCTGGCCGTGGACGCGATGCGCACGATGGTCGAGTCGGGGATCTCGGTGCTCGGCTCGGAGCCCGGCGGCGAGCGCCTGCTGGCGGTCGGCGCCCCGATGGTGGCGAAGGCCGACGGCCCCGCGCTCGCCGGTCGCATCCTGGTCGGGCGCGCAGTGCGGGCCGCGAGCGTCGCCCGGGCCGGCCTCGCCCACACCGCCGGCGCCGCGGAGCTCGAGGCGGCCCTGCTCACGGCATCCGCCGAGATCCTCCCCGATGGCCCGCCAGGGACCTGCGTGCTGCGCGGCCGGGCCGAAGGATCGCAGGTCGTGGTCGCGGCGGACTTCCGCGCCCACGCGGTCGGACGCGCCTTCGGGGCGACGTTCCGCGTGTAGGCGGCTCGGGGCCGGCGTCGGCGGATTTCGAGACCGAACCAGGCGACCCCCGCGTTCGCTTTCTCGGCTATGCTCGGGGACCCCGGATGAACGATCAATCGCACGGCGCCGGCGGCCACTGGCAACGCCCCGAAGACCTCGTCGGGACGGTGCTCAACGACCGCTTCCGCGTCCTCAAGATGATCGGCGACGGCGGCATGGGCTCGGTGTACCTCGCCGAGCACGTCACGCTGCGCAAGAAGGTCGCGCTCAAGGTCCTCAAGCACGAGCTCTGCCGCGAGCAGACCCACGTCGATCGGTTCCTCCAAGAGGCCCGCGCGGCGTCGATGATCTCGCACGAGAACATCGTCGACATCGTCGACTTCGGTCCGGTGCCCGGCGGTTCGGTGT
>LNFM01006603.1_pt1 | contig 25736 bp, 20 predicted proteins | sample 596031 | NCBI WGS metagenome assembly LNFM01 (sample SAMN04254537, study PRJNA301005) | activated carbon metagenome | isolation source: dual media filters at the Ann Arbor, Michigan drinking water treatment plant | place: USA: Ann Arbor | reverse complement strand
CGACATCGACGCCAACGGCATCCTGCACGTGGGCGCCAAGGACAAGGGCACCGGCAAGGAAAACAAGATCACCATCAAGGCGAACTCGGGCCTGTCGGAAGCAGAAATCCAGCAGATGGTCAAAGACGCTGAACTCAACGCTGCCGACGACAAGAAGAAGGTCGAACTCGTGCAAGCGCGCAACCAGGCCGAGGCCATGGTGCACAGCGTGAAGAAAAGCCTGGGCGAACACGGTGACAAGCTCGATGCGGCCGAGAAGGACGCCATCGAAGCGGCCGTGAAAGACGTGGAAGAGGCTGCCAAGGGCGAGGACAAGGAAGCCATCGAAGCCAAGACCGAAACGCTGATGTCCGCCAGCCAGAAGCTCGGCGAGAAGGTCTACGCCGCGTCGCAGGCCGAACAGGCCGCCAGCGCAAACGCCGAGAGCTCCTCGCAAGGCAGCAGCAAGGCAAACGACGACGACGTCGTCGACGCCGAAGTGAAAGAAGTCAAGAAGGCCTGATCGCTGCAGGCAACCTGACGCGGCGTTTGTGTTCCAAACGAAGTGCAAGAGACCATGGCTAAACGCGATTTTTACGAAGTGCTGGGCGTGCCCAAGAACGCCGCAGACGACGAAATCAAGAAGGCGTATCGCAAGCTGGCGATGAAGCACCACCCCGACCGCAACCAGGGCGATGCGGCCAAGGCGGCGGAAGAGCGATTCAAGGAGGCGAAAGAAGCCTACGAGATGCTCTCGGACCCGCAGAAGAAGGCGGCCTACGACCAGCACGGTCACGCCGGCGTGGACCCCAACCTGCGTGGTGGCGCAGCCGGTGCCGAGGGCTTTGGCGGCTTCTCCGAATCGTTCGGCGACATCTTTGGCGACATCTTCGGTGGCGCGCGCGGACAGCGCAGCGGCCGCCAGGTCTACCGCGGCGCCGACCTGTCGTACGCCATGGAGATCTCGCTCGAAGAAGCGGCTGGCGGCAAGGAAACGCAGATCCGCATACCGAGCTGGGACGACTGCGAAACCTGCACCGGCACAGGCGCCAAACCCGGCACCAGCGTGAAGACTTGCAGCACCTGCCACGGCCAGGGCTCGGTGCAGATGCGCCAGGGCTTCTTCAGCGTGCAGCAAACCTGCCCGCAGTGCAGCGGCACCGGCAAGATCATCCCCGAGCCATGCGCCACCTGCCACGGCCAGGGCAAGCTCAAGAAGCAGAAGACGCTGGAGATCAAGATCCCTGCTGGTATCGACGACGGCCAGCGCATCCGCAGCACCGGCAACGGCGAACCTGGCCAGAACGGCGGTCCCTCGGGCGACCTCTACATCGAGGTGCGGCTGCGCAAGCACGACATCTTTGAACGCGAGGGCGACGACCTGCACTGCCAGGTCCCGGTGAGCATGACGGTGGCGGCCTTGGGCGGTGAGATCGACGTGCCCACCCTCGCCGGCAAGGCCACCATCGACCTGCCCGAAGGCACCCAGAGCGGCAAGACCTTCCGCCTGCGCGGCAAGGGCGTCAAGGGCGTGCGCTCCAGCTACCCGGGCGACCTGTACTGCCACGTGGCGGTGGAGACACCGATCAAGCTCACCGAGCACCAGCGCAAGCTGCTCAAGGAGCTGGACGAATCGTTCAAGAAGGGCGGCCACAAGCACAGCCCGAACGACAAGGGCTGGTTCGAGAAGGCCAAGTCGTTCTTCAGCTGAAGGCCGCTGTCGCTACCCATCGAAAGGGGCGCCGGGCAACCGGCGCCCCTTTTTCGTCCCGGCTGCCTATCCCCCTCATTGCCAACATCGATTGGCCTTTGTCGATAGTTTTTGCCAAACTGGCACATCCCCACACCACCCGCAGGAAACCCATGGCAGCCCTGATCCGACAAGTCCGCCCCGTCTGGGCCCAGCTGCAAGAGTTCGACCTGCAGGTGCCCGCCAACGCCTTGCGCAATGCCCTGCTCGCGCTGGGCGCCGGCCTGCTGGTGATGGCGGGTCTGGCAGCGCTCAGTACGTTCTGGGCGCCCACCCGAGCATGGTGGACCGCCGCCGAGAACGGTAGCGCCATGGCGGCCGGCGTCCAGGCTTCCTTGTTGGCGGCCTTGGCCACGGCCGTGGGCGCCTTGCCCGTGTTTCTGGTGCAGCGCGTGAGCAAGTTGCAGGAGGCGGCGCTGATGTCGTTCTCGGCCGGGATCATGCTGGCCGCCGCCATCTTCGCCTTGCTGTTGCCCTCACTGGAGGCTGGGCGCACGCTGCTGGCCGGCATGACCGGCGCGGCCACGGGCGCCGCCGCGCTCAGCGGCGTGGGCCTGATGCTGGGTATGGGTCTGATGCTGGCCATCGACCGCTTCACCCCGCACGAACACGCCGTGCTGCCACCAGCTGCACACGGTCACACCGGCGCCTGGAGCGCGCAGCCCGACAGCGCGGCCGTGCAGCGCGCCAAGCTGATGGTGCTGGCCATCCTGATCCACAACGTGCCCGAAGGTCTGGCGGTGGGTGCCGCGTACGCCGGGGTGGGTGACGCCGGCGGCGCGCAGGCGGGGGCTTCTGTGGCACTGGCCATCGGCCTGCAGAACATGCCCGAAGGCTTGATCGTGGCGATGGCGCTGCGCACGCTGGGCCGCAGCGCGATGCAGGCCTGGGGCGTGGCTGCGCTCACCGGTCTGGCGGAGCCGCTGGGCGCCATCGCCGGGCTGGCGGTGCTGGGCAGCGTGCCGGTGTTCTACCCGCTGGGCCTCGCGCTCGCGGCAGGCGCCATGCTGTTTGTGGTGAGCCACGAGATCATTCCCGAGACGCACCGCAACGGCTTCGAGACCATGGCCACGGCCACGCTGCTCGCTGGCTTCATCTTCATGCTGCTCCTTGATGCGGCCCTGAACTGATGGCCAGAAGTGCGGGGCGTAAGATGCCCCGCATGAGCGTACACATCCGATTTCTCGGTGGTGCCGGTACCGTCACCGGTTCCAAGTACCTGGTCGAGCACGACGGCCAGAGCCTGCTGGTCGACTGCGGTCTGTTCCAGGGTTACAAGCAGCTGCGCCTGCGCAACCGCGACCCGCTGCCGGTGATGCCCAACCACATCGGCGCCGTGCTGCTCACCCACGCACACCTGGACCACAGCGGCTACTTGCCGCTGCTGGCCAAGGAGGGGTTTCATGGCAAGGTGTGGGCCACGCCGGCCACGCGCGATCTCGCGCAGATCCTATTGCCCGACAGTGGTCACATCCAGGAAGAAGACGCGGCCTTTGCCAACCGCAAGGGCTTCTCCAAACATTCGCCCGCGCTGCCGCTCTACACCGAGAGCGACGCGATTCAAAGCCTCAAGCTGTTTCGCACCGTGCCCATGCACCAGCCGTTTGAGCCGCTGAAGGGCTGGACGGCGCAGTTCTCGGGTGCGGGCCACATTCTCGGTGCGGCCAGCCTGCTGCTGGAGGTGGGCGGTCGGCGCATCCTGTTCTCGGGCGACCTCGGCCGGCCCGACGACGCGCTAATGCTCGCGCCCGACACACCCCCTGCCGCCGATGTGGTGGTGTGCGAATCCACTTACGGCGACCGCGATCATCCGGACGAAGACGTGCTGGCCGAACTCGGCCCGGCGCTGGCGCGTGTGGCGGCACGCGGCGGCTCGGCTGTGGTGCCGGTGTTCGCGGTGGGCCGCGCTCAGGCCTTGCTGCACGCGATTGCCGAGCTCAAGGCCTCGGGCCATTTGCCGCACAGCCTGCCCATCTACCTCGACAGCCCGATGGCCATCCACAGCACCGAGCTGTTCGCTCGCCACCTCGGCGAACACCGGCTGAGCGCCGGGCAGTGCCACGCCATGGCGCAGGTGGCGAAAATGACGCGCACGGCAGACGAGTCCAAGGCCATTGCGCGTCAGCACGGCCCCAAGGTGATCCTGGCCGCCAGCGGCATGGCCACCGGGGGGCGCGTGCTTCACCACCTCGTGCAGTACCTGGGCGATCACCGCAACATGGTGTTGCTCACTGGCTACCAGGCGCCCGGCACACGCGGGGCCACGCTGGCCAACGGCGGCACGCAGCTGCGCATCCACGGGCAAGACCTGCCGGTTCGCGCCGAAGTCGTGCAACTCCAGTCCGCCTCGGCGCACGCCGACGCCGGACAGCTCATGGCCTGGCTGCGCGCCCTGCCCCAGCCGCCGCGCCGCGTGTTCGTCACGCACGGTGACATGGAAGCGTCCGACCGGCTGCGCCACCGCATCGAAACCGAACTGCGCTGGCAGGCGCTGGTCCCGGAACATCTGAGCACGTGGGCTGCCTGAAACACCCGAGCGCATCTGCACACACGGCCGATGGAACGTGGCCGATCTTTCCCACTCTCATCCCGATGAATCTTCAAACTTCCCTGATCCTGGGCGCCGCCCTGCTGTCCTCTTCGGCCTGGGCCCAATCCCCCGCGCCAGCCCCCAACCCCGAGTTCGACAGCTGCATGAACACACTGCGCGCCCCGGCGCGTGCAGCCGGCGTACGCGACGAGACCTTTGCCCTGCACACGAAGAATCTCGCGCCCGACATGAGCGTGATCGACAAGCTCAACTTCCAGCCCGAATTCCGCACCGCGATCTGGGACTACCTGGCTGGTCTGGTGGACGAAGAGCGCGTGGCCGAGGGCCGCACCCTGCTGCAGCGCCATGCCGAAACGCTGGCCAGGGTCAGCGAGAAGTACGGGGTGGACCCGGCAACGGTGGTGGCGGTCTGGGGCGTGGAGAGCAACTTCGGCCAGACCTTCGGCAAATCACCGTTGGTGCAGTCGCTGGGCACGCTCTCGTGTTTCGGACGGCGCCAAGGCTACTTCCGCACCGAGTTCTACGCCACGCTGCGCATCCTGCAGGCCGGGCACATCGCGCCCGAGCGTCTGGTGGGTTCGTGGGCCGGCGCCTTTGGTCACACCCAATTCATGCCCAGCACCTTCGAGCGTCTGGCGGTGGACTTCGACAGCGATGGCAAGGCCGACCTCATGGACAGCACCGCCGACGCGCTGGCGTCCACCGCCAACTTCCTGGCCAAGGCGGGCTGGCAAAGTGGCCAGACGTGGGGATTTGAAGTGAAGCTGCCGGAGGGCTTCAGCACCGCCGGCGAAGGGCGGCGCACCAAGCGCGCCATGAGCGACTGGGTTGCGCGAGGCATCAAGCGGGTCGATGGCTCCCCGCTGCCGGCCACAGGCAGCGCCGGCCTCATGACGCCCGCCGGACCGCAAGGCCCAGCCTTTCTCGTGCTTCGCAACTTCGACGCGATCTACAGCTACAACGCGGCCGAGAGCTACGGCCTGGCCATCGCGCACCTGTCGGACCGGCTGCGGGGTGGCGGCCCCTTCACCACGCCATGGCCCACCGACGACCCAGGCCTCTCACGCGCCGAGCGCCGCGAGGTGCAGACGCTGCTGATTGCACGCGGCCACGACATTGGCGCGGTGGACGGCATGTTGGGCGACAAGAGCCGCGTGGCGATCCGCGCGGAGCAGACACGTCTGGGGCAAGAGGCCAGCGGGCGCGCGGGCCAGAAGCTGTTGAAAGCCTTGCGCGGCGGCTGAACAGTCAACCCAGCTTCACCGCCGTGCCGCTCACGGCGACCATCATCATCCCGTTGGTCTCGCCCAGCACTTCGTAGTCGAAGTCGATGCCGATCACGGCGTTGGCCCCCATCTCGCGCGCGGACTCGATGAGGTCTTCCAAGGCCGCGTCGCGCGCGCCCGAGAGAGCCCGCTCGTAGCCGCCGGCGCGAACATGTCCCGGAAGATGTTGGCGCCGATGATGGCTTCGCCGTTGACCACACCCAGGTACTGCGAGCGGTCGATGCCCTCGGGCGTAGTGGTGCTCAGAAAGAAGCCGTCTTTCGCTTTGGAAAACCATCCCATGTGAAATCTCCTGTTGGTGCGGCGCGGGGCGCAGCGCACAGACATTGTGCAGCGGGGGTGCTACGGTGAGGCACAGCCACAACGGGAACATCCCATGCCCGGCTACCAGGTCAAGACCGAGACCATTGCGCTCGGCGGCGCCGACTGGCACATGCGCTGCCTGCTCGACGACCAGCAATACAACGACACCCACCGCGCTGCCGCCGACATTGGTCTGCCTTCGGCGGGCTGGTCGCACTTCGGTCAGGTGTGGCCTTCATCGCGCGTGCTCGCACTGGCCATGCTCACACACCCGCTGGCGGGGCTGCGCGTGCTGGAGATCGGTGCGGGTCTGGCACTGGCCAGTCTGGTGATGCACCGGCGCGGTGCCGACGTGACGGTGAGCGACTGGCATCCGCTGACCGAAGAGTTTCTGCGCCACAACCTGGTCTTGAACGAGCTGGGGCCGCTGCCTTACCAGGCCGGCAACTGGGAGAGCGTGGCCTCGACCGACAACCCTGCGCTGGGCCTCTTTGACCTGATCGTGGGCAGCGACCTGCTGTACGAACGTCAGCAGCCCGCGCAACTCGCAGCCTTCATCCACCGTCACGCGGCTGTGGGTGCGCAGATCGTGATCGTGGACCCCGACCGGGGCAACCGCGTCGCATTTGGCCGGGACATGGGCATGCTCGGCTTCGCGCTCACCATGCAGGCCGCCGACCGGCAGCTGGAAGACGGCACGGCCTACAAGGGGCGCTTCCTGTCCTTCAAGCGCTGAAATGCAGAAAGCCCGCGAGCGCGGGCTTTCTGCATTTCAGCGAGGCCGGCCGCGCGGGCCGAACCGGTCAGCCGCCCTTCTTGGAGCGCTTGCCGGGATTCTTCTTGCTGCGCGTGGCCACACCACGCTCCAGGCTCACGCGCTGGCCACGGCCAGGGGAGGTCAGGGACACGCTTTGCGGTCGGCTTCGGTGACGATTTTGTTGCCCATGACTGGATCCTGAGAAAGTTGCGAAAGTGACGGAACCCGCTATTAGGCCACAAGGCCCTGCGCGGGTCAGGTGGCGTTGCCGCCGTTCCAGGTGAATGAAGCGTCGGTGGACAAGGCTTCGGTGCGGTGCACCGGGTTGAGCCAGCCATGGGCGGGGTTGGTCTGCGCCGAGATGTCGATGCGCGGTGCGTGCGCTGTCACCGGGCCGAAGATGGTGGCAAACGAGGCGTCGGCCGCGTCCCGCCCGGTGCCGATGCGCACAAACCCCATGGGAATGGCGGTGCCCGACGGATCGAACAGGTACCAGCGATGGCCCAGGTACACCTCCACATACGCGTGAAAGTCGGTCGGGCCGAGGGCCGGGTCGGCGCCGAAATCGATGGCGGTGGTGAAGCGTGCCGGAATGTTGAGCGCACGACAGAACGCGATCATCAGGTGGGCGAAGTCGCGACACACGCCTTTGTGGTCGTTCAAGGTGTCCATGGCCGAGGTCATGGAGTTGCTGGTGTTCGACTCGAACGTCACCTGGCTCTGCACCCAGTTCTTGATCGCCTCCACGCGGCGGTAACCCTGCGGCATCTGGCCAAACAACTGGTTGGCCATCGCGGTCACGCAGTCGGACTGGCAGTAACGGCTGGGGTAGATGTAGGTGAGCACATCGGTGGGCAGCTGGTTGATGGGTGTTTCAAACACACTGTCGGGCTGGTCCACGTGGTGAACGATGTCGAGCGTGGCGCGGTAGCGCAGCTGCAGCGGGCCGGGGTTGGCGGTCAGGCGCAGGATGCGCGTGCGCGTGGCGGCGTCGGTGTAGGAGACCAGAGGCACGGGCTGGCTGACCTGCAGCTCTTCCCACACCACAGTTTGCTGCGGTGAATGCGCGGCCTGAACGTTGAAGATGAAGTCGGCGCTGGGCTGATTGACCTGGTATTGCAGGTCGATGGCGAGGTGGATGCGAACCATGGGGTCACCGTAAAAAATGGAATAGACCTGCCTTGTGGGCGGGTGGCAGCGATCGGGTTCGCCGGGGGACGGTGAAAAAACTCGCCTTGATGCTACGGAGATGCACGGACCTCGTCTGTGCGCCAAGGCACCATGCCCCGGCACTCAAGACGGGCAAGGCCTTGAGCGTAAGCTCAAACGCCATGCGCGCATTGCTCTCCACGTTCTCCTTGCAAGAGTTGCGCCACCACCCGTGGCGCAATGCGTCGGCCGTGGTGGCGGTGATGCTGGGCGTGGCGCTGGCGTTTGCGGTGCACCTCATCAATGCCTCTGCGCTGGCCGAGTTTTCCAGCGCGGTGAGTTCGGTCAATGGCCAACCCGACGTGGAACTGCGCGCCCGCCAGGGCCTGCTGCCCGACACCCTGCTGGACCGCGTGGCGGCCCACCCTGGCGTGGCACTGGCCAGCCCGGTGCTGGAACTGCCCACGCAGGTGGTGCTGGCCGGTGGCGAACGCGTGGCTGTGAAACTGCTGGGCGTGGATGCACTGGTGGTGGCGGGCCTTTCACCCGCGCTGATGCCGGTTCCCGAGACCGCAGCCAACAACGCCGCAGCGCGGCGATTCGACCTGTTTGCGCCCGATGCGGTGTTTCTCAACGCAGCCGCATCCCAAGCGCTGGGCGGCAGCACCGCACTGCAGCTTCAAAGTGGTCTGACCTTGCGCACGGTGCGGGTGGCCGGCCGGGTCAACGCCCCGGGTGCGCCGCTGCTGGTGATGGACGTGGCCGCCGCGCAAGACCTCATGGACCGCGCTGGCCAGCTCAGCCGCATCGACGTGCGCCTGACACCGGGCGCGCAGCTGGACGCGGTGCTGGCCTCGATCGACTTGCCCGCGCAAGTGATCGCGCAGCGGCCCGAGCAGTCGGGCGAACGGGTGAGCAACCTTTCACGCGCCTACCGGGTCAACCTCACGGTGCTGGCGCTGGTGGCGTTGTTTACCGGCGCTTTCCTCGTGTTCTCGGTGCTGTCCCTGTCGGTGGCGCGGCGCCAGCCGCAGTTCGCCCTGCTGGGCGTGCTGGGCCTGTCGGGCACCGAGCGCCTGCGCCTGGTGCTGGCCGAATCGGCGCTGCTGGGTCTCTTGGGCAGTGCCTTGGGCATTGCGCTGGGCACAGCGCTCGCAGCACTGGCGCTCAAGCTGCTGGGCGGTGATCTCGGTGGAGGCTACTTTTCGGGCGTGGCGCCGCCGCTGCAATGGAGCGCGTGGGCTGCGCTCGTTTATGGGCTGCTTGGTGTGGCGGCTTCGGTGGTGGGTGGCTGGTGGCCGGCGCGCGCCACGGCCCGCATGGCGCCGGCACTGGCCTTGAAGGGACTGGGTGCGCCCGCGCCCGCCGGTACGCGTCGGCACACGCTCGCGCTGGCCCTGGTGGCGCTCGCCGCGGCCCTGGCCTGGGCACCGCCCGTGGCCGGCATTCCGCTCGCGGCCTACCTCTCGGTGGGCCTGCTGCTGGTCGGCGGTATCGCGGCGCTGCCGCTGGCGGTGGGGTGGCTGCTGGACCGAATCGCGCCGCACATCGCCCGCCGAGCACTGCCCGTGTTGGCGGTGGAGCGCGCCCGGCGCCTGCGCGAGACCGCCGCTGTGGCCACCAGCGGTGTGGTCGCCAGCCTGGCGCTGTCGGTCGCGCTCACGGTCATGGTGGCGAGCTTTCGCGACTCGGTCACGCAGTGGCTCGACGCGGTCCTGCCCGCGCAGCTGTATGTGCGCAGCAGCGGCGGTGGCGGACTGGACACCACCCACCTGCCAGCCGACTTCGTGGCCGCGGTGGCGCGCGTGCAAGGCGTCGAGCGCGTGGACACGCTGCGCGCCACGCCGGTGCAGTTCGACCCGGTGCGCCCGGCTGTGGTGTTGCTCACGCGCCCCCTGACCATGGTGCCGGGCGCCGCGCTGAGCCTGCCGCTGGTGGGCAACCCGCTGCCAGCCCCGGCCGCAGCCGAGGGTGAGAGCGTCATCTCGGTGTACGTGAGCGAAGCCATGGTCGATCTGTATGGCGCAGAACCCGGCGGCTGGCTGCCGGGCCTGGCTCAGGCCTTTGCCGGGCCACAAGCGCGTGGCGTGCGCTTCTTTGTGGCGGGCGTGTGGCGCGACTACGCGCGCCAGCACGGCAGCATCGCAATGGACCGCGCCGACTTCGTGCGCCTCACCGGCGATGTGCGCGTGAACGATCTGGCACTGCATCTGCAAGCGGGCGCGGACGAGAACGCGGTGCGCGACCGCATCAGCACCCTGGCCGAGCAGCAGGGCGCGCGAGGCCTGATCGAGTTCGCCTCGGCGGGCCAGATACGCGCTGTGTCGCTGCGCATCTTCGACCGCAGTTTCGCCGTCACCGTGTGGCTGCAGGCCGTGGCCATCGGCATCGGCCTCTTTGGTGTGGCCGCGAGCTTCAGCGCACAGGTGCTGGCGCGCAAACGCGAGTTCGGACTGCTGGCGCACCTGGGTCTCACACGGCAGCAGATCCTGGGCGTGGTGGCGCTCGAGGGCCTGGCGTGGACGCTGCTGGGTGCACTCGCCGGCCTGGGGCTGGGCCTGGCGGTGAGCCTGGTGCTGGTGCACGTGGTCAACCCGCAGAGCTTTCACTGGACGATGGACCTGGTGCTGCCCTGGGCGCGGCTGCTCGCACTCTGCGCGGCGGTGGTGGTGGCCGGCACGCTCACCGCCTGGCTGGCCGGGCAGGCGGCAGCGAGCCGAGACGCGGTGCGTGCCGTGAAGGAGGACTGGTGAACATGAACCGCGACAACACACCCGCTCACCCCGAGCTCACACCCGCTCACCCCGAGCCCACCTCCGTGCGGGCTGAGCCCACCTCCGTGCGGGCTGAGCCCACCTCCGTGCGGGCTGAGCCCACCCCCGTTCGGGCTGAGCCTGTCGAAGCCCTCACCAACCGCCGCACCCTCTTGATTGCATCGGCAGGCGCCCTCGCCTTCCCCGCATCCCGAGCGCAAGCCCCACACCGCCCCGGCGACGCCCTCCAACCCCGCCCGCTTGTATTCCCACGCGACCACGGCACCCACAACGACACGCGCACCGAATGGTGGTACCTCACGGGCCACGCGAAAGACCAGAAGGGCCGAGAGTTCGGCTTTCAGGTCACCTTCTTTCGCAGCCGGGTGGACGGCACGCAAGCGCTGCAAAGCCGGCTGGCCGCCAGACACCTGTTGTTCGCTCATGCCGCCATCACCGACGTGCAAAGCGGCAAGCTCCTGCACGACCAGCGCATCGCGCGCTGGAACGGCCAGGCGCCCGCGCAAGCCGAGCGCGGGGTATTCGCCAGCGAAGCAGACACCCTCGTGGTGCTGCGCGACTGGCACATGGAGCGCAGGGCGGACGGCCGCTACACCACGCGCATCGGCGGCGACCAGTTGAGCGTCGACCTCAGCGCGCAGCCGCAACAAGCGTGGCTGCTGCAGGGCGACCAAGGCTTTTCACGCAAAGGGCCCGACGCGTCACAAGCGAGCTTCTACGTGTCGCAGCCTCACCTGGCGGTGCAGGGAACGCTGGGCATCGGCCAGCAGCGCTTTGAAGTCACAGGCACGGCCTGGCTCGACCACGAGTGGAGCGAGGCACTGTTGCACCCCGAGGCCGTGGGCTGGGACTGGATCGGCATGAACCTGTTCGACGGTCACAGCCTCACCGCATTCCAGTTGCGCCGCACCGACGGGAGCAAGGTCTGGGCAGGCGGTTCGTTCCGCGCTGCCGGCAGCGCACAAAGCCCCACCGACATTTACCGGTTTCGTCCAGGCGAGGTGGACTTCAAACCGCAGCGTATCTGGACCAGCCCGCTCACGCGCGCCAGGTATCCGGTGGAATGGCTGATCCGCACGCCGGCCGACTTCTACACGGTCAAGGCCGTGATCGACCCGCAGGAACTCGACAGCCGCCAGAGCACTGGCACGGTGTACTGGGAAGGCCTGTCGGACCTGTTCGACAGCAACGGCCGGCGCGTGGGCCGCGGCTATCTGGAGATGACGGGGTACGCGCAGCGGCTGGTTTTGTAGGGCGCGCTGCGCAGGGCATCAACGCTGCGGCGGGACGACGATCACGGTGCCGCCGCTGGAAGGCAGGCCGGTGCTGCCCGTTGCGCCAGTGGCTCCGGTGTAGCCGGTGCTGCCTGTGGCACCCGTGCTGCCGGTCGCGCCGGTGTAACCCGTGGCACCGGTCGCGCCTGCGCCGCCAGTGGCACCAGTGGCGCCTGTGTCACCGGTGTAGCCTGTGGCTCCAGTGGCGCCGGCCGGGCCTGCGGGGCCCATGGGGGCCGAAATGCAACCGGCGAGTGCGAGCGACAGAGCGCCAGCCAACAGCAGTTTTGAGTGGTTCATGGTGATTCCTTTGTGTCAGCCACCGAAGGGTGGTGTGAGGACAGCTTAGGCAGGCCATGCACTCGCGTCGGTACGTTGACCGACATAGACCAACGGTGCACTCAGCGGCGCGCAGGCCCGGTTTTCCACTCGCGGAAAAAGCGGATGCGCTCCCCGTGATCCGGATGGCTGGAGATGGCGATCGGCAGCACAGCACCGTCGTCGCCATCATCGTTTTGATCGGCCTGTTGCTGGATGCGCTCGAAAAAGGCCACCATGACCGATGGCGACACACCGCTGCGATCGAGCAGTTGCGCGGCGAAGGCGTCGGCCGCGCGCTCGGCATCGCGCGAATAGGCCTGCGTGGCCAGGGTGGCGGGCACGGTGGCGAGGAAGCCGCTGGCGTCTCCCAGCACCACGCCCACCAGCGCGCTGATCAGACTGGCCCGCACCATCAGGTCCAGTCCATGCCGGTGGTGCACGTGACCGAGCTCGTGTGCCAGCACACCAGTGAGGGCATCGGGCTGATCTGCCAGCAGTTTGACCAATTCGTCGGTGATCACAAGGTAACCGCCGGGCAAGGCAAACGCGTTGGCGCCCAGGGCTTTGGACTGGTGGAACGAGAGCTGCCAGGCTGGTGCGTCGCCCTGCGGATGGGCGCGGTCCACGGCGGCTTTGAATCGCTCGCGCAAGGCTTGTTGTTGTTGCTCAGGCAGCGCACTGGCTTGCAGAAACAAGCGGTCCAGCTGCTGCATGCCCTGCTCACCCAGGCGGGTCTCCAGGGACTGCGGCACCTGCTGCGCCAAGGCTTGGCTCAGCCACGGCACACCCCAGGTCCAGGCGGCGCCGAGAAACACCACGCTGGCAGCCATGGCCACCAGCGTGGCACGCCAGCTCTGCATCCAGCCCACCACCATGCCCTCGGGCTGGCCACTGGCCTGTCGCCAGGCGTCCCACTCTCCTGCATCGGCGTGCTGGATCAGGCTGCCGTCGGGCAACTCGCTCTGGCGTTGGCCGTGCGAGCGGCGCTCGGCCCAGCGCACCTCACGCACCGGGTAGCGGCGCTCGCCACTCTCCAGCGTGAGCACCAGTTCGTCACCTTCGATACAGACCTCGCAGGCCTGCGCTCGCGGGCTCTGGCCGTCGAACCAGGTGCTGGGCAGGCGCGGCGATGCACTCATCACAGACCCATGTCGATGCCGAAGAAGTCGCCCGCAGCGTCACCCAGAATGCCTTTGTCGCCACCCTGTGCCTTCGCGAGCCAGGCATTCACGTCGCCCTGCACCGAGACATCCATGGCCTCCAGCCGCAGGCGCGCGGTGTGCACCTTGGCAAATGGCCAGTACAAGCCCAGCGTGAGCGCGATGAACAGCCAGTTCCTGGCGGTCAATCGCATCAGGGGAGCGACCTTGAGCTGGCTCTCAAAGCGAACGCGCCGGCTGCGGGTGTGTCCCCACACCAGGTTTTGAAGGCGTGACGTGGTGTAGGGCACGAGCACCAGCGGGAACACCAGATAAGCCAGGGCCAGCACAAAGGGCAGCATGACCAAGCCAGCACCCGAAGACCCGCCGATCACGACCGCCACGACGGCGCCCACAGCAGCGAGCAGGGCTGTGCACAGCAGAGACACGCCCATCGAACGCAACGAAAAACCATAGAAGGCACCCAGACCGGCATCCAGCCGCGTGCGTTCCTGCGCAAACGCGTAGCCGCCGTGCTGGTAGCGCTTGATGCGCGCCAGCAGCCAGGGCGACAGGGCTGCCATGGCCAGCACGACAAGCCCAGTGGCTGCGGCAAACACGGCACCGGCTGCGCCCTGTTCCTCGCCCTGCGTGGCCGATGCAGCGACACCGAAGACCATCCCGATCAGTACCACCGGGATGAAGAACTGCAGCATGCACAGGTAGGCGCCCTTGAGGTCGCCGGTGAACGACATGCGCACGCCACGCCAGCTGGTGTTGCGCAAGCGAAACTGCAGCGACGCGCGCCACAGCGCGGGCCACAACGCGGCAAGCACGAGCAAAGGCAGCCACGTGAAGGCAGGAGCGAAGTTGGACACGGCCCAGTAGGACACACCGAACATCAGCATGATCAGGTAGCCGCGGAACATCTTCCAGGGGTCGCCGTGAAAGCCCAGCGGGTCGTTGCCCACCAGCGTGTTGTTCTGAAAGTAGGCCAGCCGGCGCGCACGGGCAAAGGGCCAATACAGGGTGAATGTGATCAACGTCAGCAGCAAATTGACGATCCAGATGCGGAAGTACTCGCTGCCCGAACCAGTGAAGCGGATTTCCAGCGGGTGTGCCGGCTCGTTGTTGGGCAATCTGCTGTCGGGCAGGACCTCCGTTGCTTCAAATTCGCTGTGCTGCGCCATCCAGTCCCTCCTCGTGGTTGAAAATTTGGCCGCGATCCTAGCATCAAGGATTTGAACCAATGACCTGCCCCTGACAGATGTGCCCACCGCTTTTGGACGAACAAAACAGGCGCCCACAAAACCCGGCACACTCCCCTGCATGAGCTCCCCTTCCCCCTCCGACCGCCCCAAAGCCACCTCCCCCACATCGCTCAGCGGCCTGTTGCCGTTCCTGCGGCCCTACCGCTTGCAGATCGGCCTGGCCATCTTGTTTCTGGTGCTGGCCGCCGCGGCCACGCTGGCGTTTCCGCTGGCCTTGCGCTTCCTCATCGACAGTGGCCTTGCCCCCGCCGGGCGCGGCGAGCAGGCGATGGCACTGACGGGGCACTTTGCGACTCTCTTCGCTGTGGCGGTGGCGCTCGGCATCTTCTCCGCCATGCGCTTCTACCTCGTGAGCTGGCTCGGTGAACGCGTGACCGCCGACCTGCGCAATGCGGTCTACAGCCATGTGCTGCGCCAAAGCCCGCAGTTCTTCGAAACCACGCAGACCGGCGAGGTGCTCTCGCGCCTCACCACGGACACAACGCTGGTGCAGACCGTGGTGGGTTCATCGTTGTCGATGGGCCTGCGCAACGCCGTGATGGGCATCGGCGCGCTGATCATGCTCGTGTGGACCAATCCGTATGTGATGCTGCAGGTGCTGCTGATCATCGTGCTGGTGGTGCTGCCCAGCATGTGGTTTGGCCGGCGCGTGCGCAAGCTTTCGCGCGCCAGCCAGGACCGCGTGGCCGACTCCAGCGCCATTGCGGCCGAGGTGCTCAACGCCATTCCGGTGGTGCAGAGCTACACCGCCGAAGACCGGGAAGCGGCGCGCTTCAACGCGTCCACCCAGTTCGCCTTCGACACCGCGATCAAGCGCACGCGCGCTCGCTCGGTGCTGGTGGCCTTCATCATCATCACCACCGCGGGCCTGTTGCTGTGGGGCCTGTACCAGGGCACGCAGGCGGTGCTGGCCGGCACCATCACGCCAGGCCACCTGGGGCAGACCGTGCTCTACATCATCATCCTGGCCGGTGCGGTCGCGGTGCTCGGCGAGGTCTACGGCGACCTGCTGCGCGCTGCCGGCGCAAGCGAGCGATTGATGGAGCTGCTGGCCAGTTCCTCGCCGGTGCAGTCGCCCGCGCAACCGCGGCAGGCACCCACGCCGCAAGGCGGCAGCGCACTGGTGTTCGACGACATCACCTTCCACTACCCCTCACGTCCGGCGCAGGCCGCGCTCACGGGATTCACCCTGGCGGTGCAACCCGGGCAGACGGTGGCGCTGGTGGGACCGAGTGGCGCAGGCAAGACGACCGTCTTCGGCTTGCTGCTGCGCTACTACGACCCGGCACTGGGCACGATCCGGCTGGACGGTGTGCCGATCCACCAGATGAGCTTGCAGGACCTGCGCAACCGCGTGGGCATCGTGCCGCAGGACCCGGTGATTTTCTCCAGCAGTGCAATGGAAAACATCCGCTACGGCAAGCCGGGCGCGAGCGACATCGAGGTGCGCGCTGCGGCTGCGGCGGCGTTTGCCGACGAGTTCATCGACCAGTTGCCCGAGGGCTACGACACCTTCCTGGGCGAACGCGGTGTGCGCCTCTCGGGTGGGCAGCGGCAGCGCATTGCCATTGCGCGCGCGATGCTCAAAAACCCGCCGCTGCTGTTGCTCGACGAAGCCACCAGCGCGCTGGACGCGCAAAGCGAACGCATGGTGCAGGCGGCGCTGGAATCGGCGATGAAGGACCGCACCACACTCGTGATCGCCCACCGGCTGGCCACCGTTCAACAGGCCGACCGCATCGTTGTGCTGGACCACGGCAGGCTGGTGGAGCAAGGCACGCACACCGAGCTGGTGGCGCAGGGTGGTGTGTATGCCGGCCTGGCCGCGCTGCAGTTCCAGGTCTGACTACCCCAACTGGCGGAGCTCTCTGAGTGCCACAGAGACAGGCGCGAGATCGGGTGTCAGACCCGCGATGCTCTCGTGCATGTCGTTGACGCGCGCGATCGCCTTCGCATGCTGATCCTGCCACTCGGCCAGCGTCTGCTGGCTGCTCAGCAGCGACAGCACCAGCTGACCAGCAATCGAATACACGTCGTCGCGCGCGCTGGCGCGGGCCTGCGACTGCCACAGCGAATCGGTCGGCAATTGGCCGATGCGCTGGCGCCAGCGGTCCAGGCCCAGTGTGTTCTCGATCGCAAAGTAGGTGCGCGCAGCCTGCTCCAGCGTGCTGCCGGCCTTGGCCGCCACGTCCACCAGATCAAGCACCGGGTACAGGTGGTCCAGCACGGTGAGATCGTCGGCGAGCTGCGCGTCAACCCCGGCCTGCACCAGGCGGGCGCTGGCCGCCTTCCATGAAGCCAGAGCGGTCGCGGGCAGCCACTGTTCGACGTGCTCGCGCAGCGTGCGGGCCGCAGGACGGTACTTCGCGATCAGCTTGGGCAGATCGCCCTGGCCGCGGTGGCGCAACATCCAGCGGCTGGCCCGCTGGGCGATGCCCGCCAGCTGGGTGAGCAGGCTGAGCTGCAGCTCGGTCGTGACCTTGTTGTCCAGCGCGTCGATCTGGTCCCAGATCGGCTCCAGCGCAAACACTTCACGCGCCAGCGTGTAGGCGCTGACCACCTCGGCCGCCGTGCAAGAGGCTTCGTTGGCCAGGAAGTTGACGAAGGTCGCGCCGACCCGGTTGACCACCGTGTTGGTCATGAAGGTGGCAATGATCTCGCGTTTGAGCGGGTGCTGCGCAATGAAGTCTGCATGGCGCTCGCCCAGCACCGCGGGGAAGTACATCTTGAGCACGCGGGCGAAAAACGGATCGTCGGGCAGGCTGCTCGCGCACAGCTCGTCGAACAGGTTCATCTTGGCGTAGGCCATGAGTACCGCGTTTTCCGGGCGGGTCAGGCCACGGCCTTCGCGCTTGCGCTTGCCCAACTCCTCGTCACTGGGCAGGAACTCGATGGCGCGCTTGAGCAGGCCAATGTGTTCAAGCCAGCGCATCAGGTTCTGCTGACCATCGAGCAGGTACACAGGCCGCGTGGCGGCCAGTTCAATCTGCTGCGTCTGGTAGTAATTGTCCTGCAGCACGAGAAGACCCACTTCGTTGGTCATGCTCGCCAGCAGATCGTTGCGGCTCTCCAGCGTGAGGCCGCCAGCCTCTTGCACGGCACCCAGCAGGATCTTGATGTTGACCTCGTGGTCGGAGCAGTCCACACCGGCGGAGTTGTCGATGGCATCGGTGTAGATCAGGCCACCGGCCTGGGCAAACTCGATGCGGCCGTTCTGCGTGCAGCCGAGATTGCCGCCCTCGCCGAACACCTTGCAGCGCAGCTCGTTGCCGTTCACGCGGAAGGCGTCGCCCGCCTTGTCGCCCACCTGGGCATGGCTCTCGTGACTGGCTTTCACGTAGGTGCCGATGCCCCCGTTGTAGAGCAGGTCCACCGGCGCCTTGAGGATGGCGTTGAGCAGCTCGTTGGGGGCCATGGCGGAGGCATCCGTGCCAATGATGGCGCGCGCCTGCGGGCTGAGCGGGATGGACTTGGCACTGCGCGGGAACACGCCGCCACCTTCGCTGATAAGGCCCTTGTCGTAGTCGTCCCAGCTCGAACGCGGCAGCTTGAACAGGCGCTCGCGTTCAGCGTAGCTGGCGGCAGTATCCGGGTTGGGGTCGATGAACACATGGCGATGATCGAAGGCCAGGACCAGCTTGATCTGGGTGGACAACAACATGCCATTGCCGAACACATCGCCCGACATGTCGCCGATGCCGGCCACGGTAAAGGGCTGGTTCTGAGTGTCCACGCCCAGGCCGCGGAAATGGCGCTTGACCGACTCCCACGCGCCGCGTGCGGTGATACCCATCTTCTTGTGGTCGTAGCCGACCGAGCCACCAGAAGCAAACGCGTCACCCAGCCAGAAGCCGTAGGCCGCACTCACGCTGTTGGCGATGTCGCTGAAGGTGGCCGTGCCCTTGTCGGCGGCCACCACCAGATAAGGGTCGTCCTCGTCGTGGCGCACCACATCGGCCGGCGGCACCACAGCGCCTTTGACGAGGTTGTCGGTCACGTCGAGCAGGCCGGCAAGGAAAGTCTTGTAGCAGGCCACGCCTTCGGCCAGATAGGCCTCTCGGTCGCTGGCCAACGGAGCCTTCTTGAGCACAAAGCCGCCTTTGGAGCCCACCGGCACGATCACCGTGTTCTTCACCATCTGCGCCTTCACCAGACCCAGGATTTCAGTGCGGAAGTCTTCGCGACGATCAGACCATCGCAGTCCCCCGCGCGCGACCTTGCCACCGCGAAGGTGAATCCCTTCGACGCGCGGTGAATACACCCAGATCTCGAACAAGGGCTTGGGCTCGGGCACGTTGGGGATGTCGCGCGGGCTGAGCTTGAAGCTCAAGCATTCTTTGCCGCGCTGGTAGGCGTTGGTGCGCAGTGTGGCCTGGATGGTGCTGAGGAACTGGCGCAGCACGCGGTCTTCCTCCAGACTGGCCACATCGGCCAGCAAGGCTTCAAGTGTTTGCACCTTGGTGCTGATGCGCTCGGCGCGTGTATCGGACGCGGTCGGGTCAAAACGAATGGCGAACAGCTCGGCCAGGCCCTGCGCAATCGCAGGGTTCTTGTTGAGCGTGTCCTCGATGTAGCTCTGGCTGAAGGCAAAGCCCAGTTGCTTGAAGTAGCGCACGTAAGCACGCAGCACGGAGATGGCGCGGGCGTCGAGCTCGGTGGAGAGCACCAGGCGGTTGAGCGCGTCGCTCTCCACTTCCTGGCGCCAGACCGCCTGGAACAGTTCCTCGAAACGGAACTTGAGATGGTCCACGTCGAGCGGCTGCGCAAACTGCAGGCCCCAGTCGTGGATCCAGTAGCCGGGTACGGCGAGGTGGTAGGGATGCTCATCAAGCACCCGTGCACCCATGGACTCCATCACCGGCATGGCATCCGAGAGGGTGATCTTCTGCGTTGCATAGGTCTTGAAACGGACCTGCCCCTGGCGGTTGTAGAGCTTGAGCGCGAGCGGCCGCTGCTCGCCCAGTCCGCTGAGTACGGCGGCGTCACTGGCAGCGGTGTCTGCGTCGAAGTGCTCGCGGTAAGCGGTCGGAAACGCCGCGACCAGGGCTTCCAGACCGCCGGTGCTGCGCCCGTCATGGGCCAGCAGGACAGCGTTCACGCCGTCGACCCACCGCTTGCAGGCCTGCGCCACCCGGGCTTCGAGCTGAACCAGGTCCACCTGTGCGGGCAGCTTGTCTTTGGCGCGAACGATGTAATGGATGCGCGCGAGCGCGCTGTCGGTGAGCATGGGCGTGAACTCGATCGACGCCGCGTCGAAGGCTTCGGAGAACAGTGCCCCGAGCTTCACGCGCAGCTCGGTGGTGTACACATCGCGCGGCACGTACACCAGCAGGGATGCCAGGCGACCGAAGGCACCTCGGCGCATGAACAGCCGTACTCGCTGGCGCTCCTGCAGCCGCAGGATGCCCATGGCGTGTTGCTCCAGCGTGGCGGCGTCGATCTGCAGCATCTCGTCGCGCGGGTAGGTTTCCAGGATCGCCTGCAAGGCCTTGTGGGCATGGCTGCCCGTGACCACGCCGGCGCTGGCCATGACCTGCGCCACGTGCCGGCGTACCACCGGAATCTGCTCCACCGAGGCGGCATAAGCCGCCGAGGTGTAGAGCCCAAGGAAGCGGCTTTCGCCCACCAGCTTGCCGCTGGCGTCCAGTCGCTTGACGCTGATGGCGTCCAGCCAGGCCGGACGGTGCACGGTGGAGCGGCTCATGGCCTTGGTGGACAGCACAAGACCGAGGTCGGAGACGAACTGCTCTGCGGGCTGGGCGGGAAGAACCTGGGTGCCCGGGGCCTTGAGCAAGCCCAGAGCTGTGCCTGGCACGGGCACGAGCACCTTGCCCTTGAGCACGTAGTCTTCGGCCGCCAGAAAAGTGAAGTGGCCTTGTTCGAGCCAGGTCAGGAAGGACTTGGCTTCATCGGCCACCGACGCGTCCAGTGCGGTGAAGCTGGCGTTGAGAACCTGCACGCGGGAGAGCATGGCGCGCCAGTCCTGCACGGCCAGGCGCACGTCCTGCAGGGTGTCTTCAATGACCTTTCGCAATGCGACTGCGTCGGGGTCGGAGGCAAGCCGGTCGCATTCGACCAGGATGCACGAGACGACCTGGCCCTCGTCAGCGCTGGCTTGTGCGGCCCCGGTGATCTGCGTGACATGACCCGCCGCATCGCGCGTCACGCGCAGCAGCGGGTGCACGATCCAGTGCAGGGTGCGCCCACTGCGGTTGACTGCCATGCCCACCGAGTCCACCAGAAAAGGCATGTCGGGGTGCACGATCTGCAGCAGATGCGTGCCGCTCTCCTGGTTGCCCTCACGCGGAAGGTCCAGCAGCTGCACGCGCACCTCGCCCGCCGCCGAGGCGCCCAGCAGAGCCTGGTGCGCGGCGGCCATGGTCTGCAGCCAGGCAGGGTCGCGGCTGCGCAGTTCCTCGGGGTCGGCGGCGGCGAAATACAGGTCCTGGAAACTCGGGGTCATGGTCGGCATCCGGTCTAACAAAGGGTGGGCAGTGGGCGAGGTGTGCGCGATTCTAGGATTGCCCCAGTGGACAAAACAGGCCCAGACAAGGATTGCATGGCCCCATGCCATGGCTTCATGCGCCAAACGCATGATGCGCCTGCGAGGGTGACTTGGGCATGAAAAAACCCCGCAAGGCGGGGTTGGCTTGGGCGAGCTCCGGCAGCTGCCAGTTGGCTACTGCAAGGTTTCCTTGACCGTGGGCAGCATCGGCAACGCGATCACCTCGATGCCCTCTTCCAGCATGGCCAAGGCTTCCTGGGGGCTGGCCTGCCCCCGGATATTGCGGTGCTCGGTCTCACCGCTGTGCATGGCGCGGGCCTCGTCGGCAAAACGCTCGCCCACATCTTCGGAGTTGGCCACCACCTCGCGCAGCGCTCTGAGCATGCGGGCCTGGAGGGCAGCGAGTTCGGGGTTCGAGGGGTGGTTGCTCATCGCCACAGCAGCGCTGGTCAGCGTTGACGCTTCGGGCTCGTCGCGCCCGGAACGCAGGTTCAGCCGCGGCGCCGACAGCTTCTTGTGGATATGTGCATCGCCGCACAGCGGGCACGTGACCAAGCCTCGACCCAGCTGACTCACAAAATCGCCTTCCGAACCGAACCAGCCTTCGAATTCGTGCTGGTGGGCGCATTGCAGATCAAGGACCTTCATGCGGTGGGTTGTCCTGCCATAGGCGAGGCCGTGGTCTCTTCCCAATGTAGCGGCCATTCGCCGCTTAGAACGTTCTGCAACCACATCGACCCGACGAGGGTTTTGCTGTCAATCACTTCACCACCGAAACACCAGGCCCGCAGCTGGGCGGGGGTGGCAGAGAACACGTCGAGAAACTCACCGTCGTCGAGCTTGCGTTCGCCCAACGTGAGGCCCCGCGCGAACCAGATGTCGATGGTTTCATCGGAGTACGCCACGGTGGGGGCCAGGCGTCCGGCAAAGGCCCAATCCCGAGCGCGGTAGCCGGTTTCCTCCAGCAGTTCGCGCTGCGCGCACACAAGGCTGTCTTCGCCTTCATCGAGCTTGCCCGCGGGGAACTCGATCATCACCATCTGCATGGGGTGGCGGAACTGGCGCTCAAGGACCACGCGCCCGTCTTCGAGCAGACCGATGACCATCACGGCGCCGGGGTGAAGCACGTATTCGCGCGTGGCCTCGCCACCATTGGGCAGGCGCACGGTGTCGCGCACCACGTGCAGGAAATGGCCGCGCAACAGTTCGGTGCGCGAGAGCGGCGTTTCGATCAGGTGGCTGTCGTCGTTCATCCGCGGTGGCGGTAGAGGTAGCGGTAAACGAAACCGGGAAATGCCAGCGTGATGAAAAGCGCGCCCGTGGTGGCGTAGAACTCCCAACCCTGAGGCGCGATCTGCCCGGCGCTCTGCTCCAGTGCCAGCCCCAGTGCACCGACCATGAAGTACAGCAGCACCATCTCGGCCAGCCGCATCCAGAGTGTCTTGGGCAGGCGGCGTGGAATGACGGCCAGCCAGCGTTCGTTGATGAAGGGCAGGTTGGCAGCCAGCAGCGCAGCGATCAACACCAGCCAGACGGAAAAACTGTGGTTCATGGTCAGGGTGTGAGCCAGCCCCACCGGCGAAGTTCACCGGAGCAGGGCTGAGTGCTTCAGGCGAGCAGCGCCGCCACGGCTTGGGCGCACAAGGCCATGAGGCCACCGGGCAGGATGCCCAGCAACAACACCAGCGCACCGTTGACCGACAGCACCGAGCGGGCGTCCAGGCCGGCTTCGATGTCGGCAGTCTGCGTGGGTGCATCAAAGTACATGACCTTGACCAGGCGCAGGTAGTAGAAGGCGCCGATCAGCGACATGATCACCGCGAACACAGCGAGACCCACGTAGAACGCACCGCTGGACGCCAGCAGCGCCTGCAGCACAGACAACTTGGCGTAGAAGCCCACCAGCGGCGGAACACCGGCCAACGAGAACATGCAGATCGCCATGACGCCCGCGTAAAGTGGGCTGCGTTGGTTCAGTCCGGCGAGGTCGCTGATGTTCTCCGACTCGAAACCGCTGCGCGAGAGCAAGAGGATCACACCAAAGGTGCCCAGTGTGGTCAGAACGTAGGTGATCACATAGAACATGGACGAGCCGTAGGCGTTGGCCATGTTGCCGGTGTCGCCATTCACCACGCCGGCCAGCAGGCCCAGCAGCATGAAGCCCATTTGCGCAATGGTGGAGAAGGCCAACATGCGCTTGAGGTTGGTTTGCGCGATGGCTGCGAAGTTGCCCACCAGCAGCGACATGACGGCCAGCACCCCCAGCATCTGCTGCCAGTCAAAGGCGAGCGGTTGCAGGCCTTCGACCAGCAGGCGAATCAGAATGGCAAACGCCGCCAGCTTGGGCGCGCCGCCGATCATGAGCGTGATGGCGGTGGGGGCGCCGTGGTACACGTCGGGCACCCACATGTGAAAAGGCACCACGCCGAGCTTGAAGGCCAGGCCTGCCACCACGAACACGAGACCAAGGGTAAGCACCTGCGCCGAACCCTTGAGCGTGGCCTCGCCGCCGGCGATGGACTTCATCACCTCGGAGAGATCCAGTGAGCCGGTCGCGCCATAGACCATGGACAGGCCATACAGCAAGAAACCGCTGGCCAATGCGCCGAGCACGAAATACTTCATGGCCGCTTCGGTGGCCTGCACATCGTCGCGGCGCAGCGCCACGAGTGCGTAGCTGGCGAGGGTGAGCAGTTCCAGGCCGAGGTAGATCACCAGGAAGTTGTGGCCCGAGATCATCACGAACATGCCCAGCAGCGCGAACATGGCCAGCGTGAACATCTCTCCGCCGCGCAGCATGTCGCGCTGGCCGGCGTAGCCGCGGCCGTAGACCAGCGTGACCATCATGGCGATGGTGGCGAAACACTTGAGCCAGTTGCCCATGGGGTCGCTGACGATCATGCCGCCGAAGCCGAGGGTGGTGGTGCCTGAAACAGCGGCCATGCCGAGCAACAGAGCGACCGCGCCGAGCGACAGCAACGTGAGCACATAGGTGGCACCGCGCAAGGGCGTCTTCACTGTCAGATCCGCCAGCGCGATCACGCAAGCCATCGTCAACAGGAGGATTTCAGGGTAGGCCGCGACCCAGCTGAGCTTGTCAATCATTGTTCGTTCTCTTGTGTCGTGTGGCGGGCCTGGCTCACTGGGGGAGCTTGGAAACCGCCACGTGGCGCAGCAGATCGGCCACGGAGGCGTCCATCACGTCGGTGAACGGCTTGGGGTACACGCCCATGAAGAGCAACGCCGCCGCCAGCACCGCCATCACCAGGAACTCGCGTGCGTTGAGGTCGATCAGGTTCTTCACGTTGTCGTTGCCCACTGCGCCCAGATAGACGCGCTTGTACATCCACAGCGAATACGCGGCACCAAAGATGAGGGCTGAGGCGGCGAGCAGACCAATCCAGAAGTTGGCTTTCACTGCCGCCAGAATCACCATCCACTCGCCCACGAAACCGGCCGTGCCCGGCAGGCCGCAGTTGGCCATGGTGAACAGCAGCGCGAACGCGGCGAACTTGGGCATGGTGTTCACCACGCCGCCGTAGTCGGCGATCTCGCGCGAGTGCACTCGGTCGTAGAGCACACCGATGCCCAGGAACATCGCAGCCGACACAAAGCCGTGGGCAATCATCTGCACGATGCCGCCCGACACGCCGAGATCGCTGAACACAAAGAAGCCCAGCGTGACGAAGCCCATGTGGGCAACCGACGAATAGGCCACCAGCTTCTTCATGTCTTGCTGGACCATGGCCACCAGACCCACGTAGATCACGGCGATCAGTGAAAGCGCGATCATGAGCCAAGCCCACTGGTGCGAGGCGTCAGGCAGGATGGGCAGCGAGAACCGCAGGAAGCCGTAGGCACCGAGCTTGAGCATGATGGCGGCCAGCACGGCAGAGCCACCCGTGGGGGCTTCGACGTGCACGTCGGGCAGCCAGGTGTGGACCGGCCACATCGGGACCTTCACCGCGAAGGCCGCGAAGAAGGCAAAGAACAACAAGGTCTGAGCCGTACCGCTCAGTGGCAACTTGTACCAGTCGGCCAGCGCGAAGCTGCCGCCGGACACGGTGTACAGGTAAATCAGCGCCACCAGCATCAAAAGCGAGCCGAGCAGCGTGTACAGGAAGAACTTGAAGGCGGCGTAGATCTTGTTCGGGCCACCCCAGATGCCGATGATCAGGTACATCGGGATCAGCGTGGCTTCGAAGAAAACGTAGAACAGCATGGCGTCCTGCGCACTGAACACACCGATCATCAGACCCGAGAGGATCAGGAACGCGGCCATGTACTGGTTCACGCGCGTGGTGATCGACTCCCAGCTGGCCACGATCACTACCACGTTGATGAACGCGGTCAGCAGAACCAGCCACAGCGATATGCCGTCCACACCCAGGTGGTAGTGGATGTTGAAGTTCTCGATCCAGGGGCTCTTCTCAACGAACTGCAATGCAGCAGTGCCAAGCTTGAATCCGGTGTAGAGCGGCACCGTGACCACCAGGCCTGCCACTGCACCCACCAACGCGATCCAGCGCACCATGGGTGCCTGGTCGTCACGGCCCAGGGCCAGCAGCACGACGCCAAAAGCAATGGGCGTCCAGATGGCAAGGCTCAGCAAACCCATGATGTTCTTCTTCCTCTTGTTTTATTTGGCGAGCCAGACGAAGTACGTCATGAACAGCA
>LNFM01023626.1_pt1 | contig 25740 bp, 17 predicted proteins | sample 596031 | NCBI WGS metagenome assembly LNFM01 (sample SAMN04254537, study PRJNA301005) | activated carbon metagenome | isolation source: dual media filters at the Ann Arbor, Michigan drinking water treatment plant | place: USA: Ann Arbor | reverse complement strand
ATAATTCGTTCAACGAAAGTGATGCCTATTATATTACCATTCCGATCTGTATCATTCTTACGCATAACCATATTTTAACTGTTAATTCTTTTGACAATCCGGCTATCAAAAAATTCCTGAATACTTTTCAGAACCGCCAGACCGATAAACGGAATATGATGGTGCTTAAAATATTTGAAAAGATCATTCAGAATTTCATGGAGCACCTCAAACAAATTAACCAGCGTCGCAATACCCTGGAACAAAAATTATACGATGCCAGCCGAAATGAACATTTATTAGAGTTGATGCGTATACAAAAAAGCCTTGTATATTTTCATACGGCATTACGTTCAAATGAATTATTGCTAATGAAACTACAACGTACCAACTTTCTACCGCTGATAGAAGATGAGAAAGAATTTTTAGACGATTTAATAGTAGACAACTCCCAGGCATTGGAGATGACGAATATTTACAGCAACATCCTTAGCAGTACGTTGGATGCATTTGCAGGCATTATTGCAAATAATCAGAATGAAGTTTTGAAACGACTTTCAGTAATTACTATCGTACTTACATTACCCGTACTGGTAGCAAGTATCTACGGGATGAACGTACCTATACCCTACCAGGAATCTAAACTGGCATTTTATATGCCGGTAGGTTTATCACTTATCATTTCTTTGTTCATTGGTTGGTTTTTTCTCAGGAAGAAAATATTTTAAGCGGCATGCAGCACTTTAATCTAAGAGTTTACGGCATACTTATCAATGAAAAAAAACAAGTCTTAGTCAGCGATGAATTAATCCGAGGCAGTTACATTACTAAATTTCCCGGTGGCGGATTGGAATTTGGTGAAGGAACCAGAGATTGCCTGAAAAGAGAATTCATGGAAGAAATGAATTTGAATGTAAGTGTGGGTGACCATATTTACACAACTGACTTTTTTCAATTATCTGCTTTTAACCCCGGCCATCAAATTATCTCTATTTATTATATTGCAACAGCATTGGAAGAAATAAAAGTGCCGCTTCGCAACAAACCATTTGATTTTGATGAGGCACAATTAAAGGTTTACGAAGACACAAAAGAAACAGAAACCTTTCGCTTTATTAATTGGGATGACTTTTCTGCTGAAAGTGTTACATTGCCGATTGACAAGTTTATTGCTCGTAAAATAAAAAGTACTACTTTTTAAGTTGCCGAAAATAACTATTCTTTTTCCCGGAAAGCTTCTTCTTGACTTGTTGCAAGATGGAATCTTTTTTTAAAGTAGGGTCTGAATAAGGAGTAATGGAAGAAGTCCCTCTCATGGAATGAAAAGGTTCCTTTCTCAGTTTCTTTTCAAATACTACAATGCTATCATAAAAAGAAATTCCCATTACATTTTCTGTAATAAAATTAATTGGGGCAATTTTCTCATTATCGATATGCCATGCATGCATTTGATCTACCATATCTTTTGCAAATTCAATAAAACTGCTCTTTTTTTTATACCCTCCGTGATACTCGTTCCAATAAGAGGTATGAGTATCCTCAACAAGATAAACACCACCATCCTTTACTGTGGAAAAAAGATGATTGAAAGAAACTATTTGTTGATTCATTGTATGCCCGCCGTCGTCTATTAATATATCTAAAACGGGAAGTTGTGATTTTAGTTGAGTTAAGAAGGCCTCATCCTCTTGTGACCCGATAAATATTTTTGTTTTTTCATCCTCGAACTTTTTGCATTCTGGATTAATATCTACTGCAAAAATATTTGCATTCTCTCCAAAATACTTTCGCCAAATTTGTAGAGATCCGCCATGAGAAATTCCAATTTCTAAAATATTAATAGGCTTACCCCGGTATCTGGAAAAAAGCTTTTCATATACTTCGAAATAATGATTCCATTTATGTACAAGCCGCCCTTCATGTGTTTCGAATAATTCCTGTAAAGTTGTCATCTTAATATTAATTTTTTTTATCCCCCATCGCAGCCTTTTATCTTTCAATTCGATTGTGTACTAAATAAATTACCGGAGTTAGCAATAACGCTACAATAAATTTGTAAATATAGTTAACGATACAAATAGCAATCAACTGATCGAAAGGCCAGGGTTCACCTTGCCCTTTTACCAATTTCGGATAAAAATAAAAAGCGATAAAGAGAACAACAAAACTATCTATCAATTGAGAAACCACTGTGGAACCAGTGGCCCGTAGCCATATCTTTTTTTCACCCGTCATTTTTTTGATGCGATGAAAAACAAAAACATCAATTAATTGCGCAACGAGGAAAGCCGTCATAGACGCAAGGATGATTCCCAACCCCTGCCCATAAATACCATTAAATGCTACACTCATATTTTCAATACCGACTTCCTTTTTACTCGTCACCCACCAACCGTTAGGTTCCGTTTGAATAGCCCCATACACCATTAGAAATCCAAAGGCAATTAAGCAGATGGTTAACCAGCTTAAAAACCGAACACCTTTTACACCATAATATTCATTAATAATATCTGTCATCACAAAAACAACAGGCCATAATAACACACCACAGGTAAGATTGAAAGAATAACTGCCGCCAAATAATTTAATATCTGCTGGCTGTAAACCAAAAGTAGATTCCAGTGAAAATATCTTTACCCCAATAAATTCTGCAATTAATGCATTGGTGATAAAAATGCCGCTCAAAATAAGGAAGAGCCGGGTGGGTTTGTTTTTAATGATAGTATGGATCATTCAGATAAAATATATAATATATCAACAATAGTAAGAAAAAGATGTTTGCAATAATTAACCACAAGGGTACGGTGGGTCGCAATTTCTTTCCCCTCAACACAACCACCAGGTAACAGATATTTGTTACCGGAAGGATGACTGCACCGAGGGCATAACCAATGATCCGTTTCTACCATGGCGAGTATCAGCCATACCAATATGCAAATACCTGATATAAAGGCCAATCTTGACAAAAATAAAAGCCAGCGCATCGGGATTTTAGTCTAAAATAGCATTATTTTGTCAGCCTAATATTGTTGATGAATGAAAAATTCCCTGCTGCAAAAATTACTCCCTCATTTTATTGCTGTTCTTATATTTTTAATCGTTTCGGTGCTGTTTTGCAAACCAGCATTAGAAGGTGATGTGCTGAACCAGCATGACAATGTGGGCTGGAAAGGAATGGCGCAAAATTCGTTCGAGTATAAAGATAAGAACGGCAAATTCCCGTTGTGGAATCCCAACCTTTTTAGCGGCATGCCCAATTACCAGGTGGCGATGGAAGGCAAAACAATTTTGCCTGATCTGACTAAAATATTTTCGTTTGGATTGCCAAAGCCGATCAACTTTTTCTTTTTAGCCTGTGTTTGTTTTTATGTGCTTTGCCTGGCGTTAAGAATAAGGCCCGTGATTGGAATATTAGCAGGGCTTGGATTTGCATTTTCTACATACAACCCGGTTATCGTTGCCGCAGGACATGATACGCAGATGCTGGCCACTGCATTTATGCCCTTGCTGATTGCAGGATTAATTTTCACCTACGAGAAAAAATATTGGCTGGGGCTTGCATTAACAACTTATGCAACGTACCAACAAATTGGAGTAAACCACTTGCAGGTAAGTTATTATACTTTTTTAATTGCAGTGGCCATTACACTTTGTTATGTGTATGTATGGATAAAAAATAAAGACTGGAAGCATTTGGGAATTGCAGCTGCAATTACAATTATTTCAGCCATTATAGGTATTGCAGGTAATGCATTGACATTAAAAACAACTTCTGAGTATGCGAAATATACGATGCGGGGAGGGAAGAATATTTCTATTGAAGGCGATTCTGTAAAAGTAGCTAAGACATCAGGACTTGATACATCCTATGCGTTTGAATATAGTCTTGGTACAGCAGAAACAGTAACTTTTTTAATGCCAAATGCTTTTGGTGGTGGTGGTTCAACATTAGCCGGAGAGTCATCAAACGCAATAGAAAAGCTTGTTGAAAAAGGAGTAAATGAAAACGCAGCCACACAATTAATTGCAAACCTTCCAGGCTATTGGGGAAAACTGTCTACCGCAGGACCTGCCTATCTAGGAGTCATTATTTGTTTATTGGGACTAATTGGTTTTGTAGTAGTGAAAAAACCAATCCGCTGGGGCTTATTGGCCATAACAGTCTTCGGCATCTTTATGGCATGGGGAAAATACCTTGGCAGCTTTAATGTATTTCTATTTGAATACATGCCGATGTATAATAAATTCAGAGCACCTTCTTTTTCACAAGTAATCCCTCAGTTCGCAATTGGTGTATTTATTATTTGAAGAAAAAGCAAAAGACAATTTAAAAGCAGATTTTAAAAAAATATTATATACCGTTGGTGGTTTGTTTGCTTTTCTTGGATTAATGTACATGACAATAAATTATAGCTCGATCAATGATTCTGGCATCTTTGATTATATTAAAAGATCTGGGGGTGACGATGAAATAGCAAGACTTGCACTTTCTGGACTTAAAGAAGATCGCAAAGCCATGTTTGGCGGACAATTGTTAAGAGCGGCAGGATTTGCAATTTTATTGCTCGGTGTTTTGTATGCTTATTTGAAGAATTGGATCAAACCACTAGCTGCTGGAATAATTCTTCTTTTTATTAGCACTGTTGAGTTAACCATGGTGAGTCACAAATACCTGGATGAAGAATATTATGTATCACCAGATGATTATGCGAATACCAACTTTGCACCAACTACTATTGATCAGCAAATATTACAGGATAAAGATCCCAACTATCGGGTATTTAATATGTCGGGTGGCAATCCTTATGCCGAGTCCCGTACCTCTTACTTTCATAAATCTGTAGGCGGATACCATCCGGCCAAGTTGCGTATTTACCAGGATGTGATTGAAAAGTATTTGTCATCGAGACCAACTCCAGCTATTTTAAATATGCTGAACACCAAATACATTGTGGTGCAAGATCCGGAATCAGGTCAGCCAGGTTTACTTCCAAACCCGGAAGCATTTGGACCTTGCTGGTTGGTTAAAAACGTAAAACTGGTAGATGACCAGGTTGCTGCTATTGTTGCAATTGGCAATACAAATTTGAAAGACACCGCTATTGTAGAAAAATCGTTTAGTAAAAATATAGTTCAGCCGCAGGCAGATTCTGCTTCTTCTATAAGAATGACTAAGTATGATAATGATGCAATAGAATATGAAGCGAATTGCAACGGACCTCAATTTGCGGTATTTAGTGAGGTGTACTACCCGGTAGGATGGAATGCCTATATAGATGGAAAGAAAGTAGAGTATGTAAATGCAAACTATATTCTCCGTGGCGTTTCTATACCAGGCGGAAAACATACTATAAAGTTTGTGTTTGAACCGGAATCTGTAAAGAGCGGTACTTCTATTATGTTTATTACTTCCATCATTATACTCATAGTATTTGCGGGAGGATTATTTATGGCCTGGAGAGAAGGAAGAAAAACAGCCTAAACCGGCAATGAAGAAAGTACTTGTAATAGCCCCCTACCCTTTTCTGCCTTTTTTTTCAGGGGGGCAAAAATTCATTGCGCAATTTTTAGAGTATTTAAGCAAAGAAGTTGACCTGACGGTTATTTCTGTATCGGAAAATGATTTTTCACTGGCGAAAACGTATAAAACAATTCCGCTGTTAAAAAAATCGTTTAGCCGGTACTTTGACAGTAGTCTTGTAAAAAAAATCACTCAGTTAGTTCAGCAAGAAAAATTTGATGCGGTAATATGGGAACATCCTTATTATGCATGGCTGGCTAATCGAATCAAAAAGAAAACGGGTGTAAAAACCATTCTCCATACGCATAATGTAGAATATCAACGGTTCCGTTCTACCGGCAGGTGGTGGTGGCCGATTTTAAAAGTGTATGAAAAGTGGGCTTTCAAAAAAGCCGATGGATTATTTTTTATTAGTCCTGAAGACAAGCAATTTTCGATTACAAAATGGGAAATAGCAAAAGAGAAATGTTTTGATTTACCATTTGGTGTAGTAATACATGAATCTCCATCAGATAAATCAGCCAACAAAAATATTATAGCGCAGCGACACGGCATTAACAGTAATGAAAAAATCATTCTCTTTAATGGGTTGCTGAATTACAAACCGAACATAGATGCACTGAAAACTATTCTTACCGAAATAAATCCTTTATTACTGAAAGAAAATTCGTTCCCCTACAAAATTATTATCTGTGGCAAAGGGTTACCGGAAGAAATGAAGGAACTGAAAGATTACGCTGATAAAAACATTCTCTACGCAGGTTTTGTTGATAACATTGAAACCTATTTTAAAGCTGCTGATATTTTTCTGAACCCGGTACTAAGTGGTGGCGGTATAAAAACTAAAATGGTAGAAGCAATTGCTTTTGGGGCTACCGTTATATCAACCAAAACTGGTGCTGCCGGTATTTTAAAAGAAACTTGTGGAGAAAAATTGAAATTAGTGGCGGACGGAGATTGGGAAAGCTTTGTCCAAACCGTTGTTAGCCAGAAAGATATAATTAATAAAACACCCACTTCATTTTACGATAATTACTATTGGAATAATATCATACATAAAATAGTTTTTACAGCTATTTAATTTGCAGCTGTCAGTTAAAATAAATATTTTTATCAATCGGCTTTTACTATTAACCTTATACTCTACTTATGAAATTTTTGCTCCGCATCCCAGTGCTTACATTATTAATAAGCTTATCATTCATAAGTTGCCAAAAAGATGTGGACACTCCACAGGTAAATCCTCCGGTGGCTGAAGCTGGCCCCGCACAAGCCATACAACTTCCGGCAAGCACCGTTACACTAACAGGCTCAGGAACTACGCAGAACGGAAGCATTACCGGTTATTTATGGAGTTTAGTATCAGGCCCAAACGTTCCTGTTATCACAAGTCCTAGTTCCCCCACCACAACTTTTACAGGATTTGTAGCCGGCAAATATATTTTTCAATTTTTAGTTACTGATAATGCAGGGTTAACGGATGTTGATACTACTTCTGTAACATTTACTGCTGCGCCTATACAAACGTTGACATTGCAGCCGGCGAATAATACAAATGAAAGGCATCTATGGGGTAATGCGTCTATGGATCAATCTAGTCATGCAACAGAATTGGTTGCCGGTACATGGACAAGCGGATCTACTATATATATTAGAGGCGCAGTAAAGTTCAACTTAAGCACAATACCGACTACCGCAACTATCCTTACTGCGAAGCTTTCTTTATATTCTAACCCATTGCCTTTAAACGGTACGCAAACTGTTCCTAACGAAGGCCCGAATAATGCAATGTTTATTCGCCGTATTTCTGCAGATTGGAATCCGGCAACAACTTTCTGGTTAACTCAACCCCCTACTACTACGACTGATCAGGTATCTATTCCGCATACTGCGCTTCCCTCTTTAGACTTGATAGATACTGATGTTAAGAACATGGTAGCTACTATGCATAGTAGCGGCAATTATGGCTTTATGATTCTTCTGCAGAACGAAACTCCTTTCAACATGAGAAATTTCTGCTCAAGTACAAACTCATTAACTGCAAAACATCCCAAACTTGTAATAACTTATCAACCATAAAATTTAGGGTTTAATGGGAAATTCTAATTCCGTTAATTTTGATTGATGAGAATTTTACTTACTGGATTTACAGGATTTGTCAGTCAACATTTTGTAGATTATCTGAATGACAAAGAGGCTGGTTCTGTGGTATTGGGCATTGATAAGAATCCTGTTAATTTCAACTTTTCCAATTATAGTAATCTCTCCGTTTCATTTGAAGCAATTGATTTACTGAATAAAGACGCAACCGAGAATATAATCAACTCCTTTAGTCCCGATTATATTCTCCACCTTGCTTCAGTAAGTTCAGTTGCACAAAGCTGGCAATCTCCACAAGAAAGTTTTGTCAATAACACCAGTATATTTTTGAACCTGGTAGAAAGCATACGGCTGACTAATAAAAAGTGTCGCATACTGTCCGTTGGCTCGTCTGAAGAATTCGGACAAGTTGAAGAAAAAGATTTGCCACTTACAGAACAGCACCCTTTAAAGCCATTAAGCCCTTACGCCGTAGCGAGAGTATCACAAGAGATGCTTTCGAAAATTTATGCAGATGGGTACTCGATGGATATTATTATGACAAGGTCTTTTAATCATATCGGACCAGGACAAAGAGATGCATTTGTAATTTCTTCTTTTGCCAGGCAACTGGTCCAACTTACGAAGAACGATAATGAGAAAAAAAAGATTGTTACAGGCAATCTCTCCATCATTCGTGACTTTGTGGATGTAAGAGATGTCGTAAAAGCTTATTACCTTTTGTTGAAGGAAGGCAAGCAGGGTGAAGTTTATAATATTTGCTCCGGAAAAGGCTTTCTGCTAAAAGACATTATTAAAATAATGAGCAATCTATTGAATATAGAAGTTGAAACAGAAACCAACCCTTCTTTAGCAAGACCCAATGAAAATAAAAAAATCATCGGCTCTTATCAAAAAATAAACACTGAATTAGGATGGCAACCTGAAATTGAAATTGAAAAAAGTTTATCGGATATCATCGGCTATTGGAAACAACAAACATCCTAGTAAGCCTATTTAGCTTGCATTAATACTTTTGAAATGCATTGCCAAAGCAATGCTGCGGTATTACTCCATGAAAATAATTTCTTCTGCTCATGACCTTTTGCAATTCGAGTTTTTCCATTCCTTTACTAATACTTTCAACACTAAATGGGTCAACCATCAATGCAGCATTACCCGCCACTTCGGGCATTGAAGTTACATTTGAACTAATAACTGCTACCCCACTTTGCATTGCTTCCACAATTGGTAAGCCAAACCCCTCAAAAATCGGAACAAAACTCAAAGCAAAGGCGGCTCCTAACATTTTCTGCAGATCTTCATCAGACAAACGGCCGGTGAAAATAATATCATCCTTATACGGACTACCAGTGTAAGAATCTTCTATATCACTTTTATTCCATAAAATCGAACCGGCTAATATTAATTTAAAGTCAGAACCAGTTTCTTTTTTAAATAAATTAAATGCAACTATTAAATTTTTGATATTTTTTCGGGGATGCATAGACCCAACAAAAAAGAAGTATGGCTTTCCATTGCTCCATTTATTTCTTACATGTGCAATTTCCGTTTCATTCAATGGCAAAAAATTGCTGTTAATCCCGCAGGATACATTATCAATAGTTTCAGGATTAATTTTATAATACTCTGCTATGTCTGTTTTACTGTACTCCGATATGGTTGCAATTCTTTCTGCTTTGCGGGCAAATCGTTTAAAAAAGAAGCGGTAATAAATTCGGTTTTTAAGTTTAATATCCTTTGGCTTATGCTCAAAATTAATGTCGTAGATAATTGGTATTTGTTTGCACCCGGAGAGTAAGCTTAAGAAACCATCCATAGAAACCATAATATCAGGTTTATGCTTTCTCAAAAAAAGTGGAAGAATTATTTCCATATAAAAAACATACAACAATGGATGCCTTAATGCTGGAAATATCTTATGTTTTGAAACGTTCGGAAAGTCGAAGTAATCTTCAGTAAATTTTTTATCGCACAAAATCTTGAACTTTATTTCGGGATGTTGCTTTATAAGATTTGCAATAGTATTAACGGTAAAATAGCCTATACCGTCCAATTTTTTATTTCGTAAAATCCAGCAATTAACGGCGATTGTCATAAGCCAACGATCCATTTTTGCAAATATGCCATTTGTTTTGGCAGCAATAAAAAATTAATCTTTAAACCTTACTTTTGACGGAATAAATCGCATAAAATTTTATGAAAACAGCCCTTATTACAGGCATTACAGGTCAGGATGGTACTTATTTGGCTGAATTATTATTAAATAAGGGATACTCGGTGCATGGGCTAAGAAGAAGAAGCTCTTTGATGAATACTCAAAGAATCGACCACCTTGTTTTCGATAAAAAAATAGCCGATAGATTTCACCTGCATTATGGAGATATGACTGACTCTAGCAGTATTCTTCGCATTATACAACAGGTGCAGCCTGATGAAATTTATAATCTCGCAGCTCAAAGTCATGTACAGGTTAGCTTTAGTACCGCAGAATACACCGCCAATGCAGATGCAACCGGAGTATTAAGAATATTGGAAGCTATCAGAATTCTGGGGCTTGAAAAGAGAACCAGATTTTACCAGGCTTCTACATCGGAGTTGTATGGCAAAGTAATGGAAGTGCCACAAAAGGAAACGACACCTTTTTATCCCCGGTCACCTTATGGGATTGCAAAATTATATGGCTATTGGATTACAGTAAATTATCGAGAAGCATATAATATGTTCGCTGTAAATGGGATATTATTTAATCATGAAAGCCCCTTGCGAAGTGAAAATTTTGTAACCCGAAAAATAACCATTGGTGCGGCAAGGGTCGCCTTGGGCAAAGAAGGTTTACTACTACTAGGAAACCTTGATGCAAAAAGAGACTGGGGCCATGCTAAAGACTATGTAGAAGGAATGTGGCGAATGTTACAGCAAGAAACACCTGAAGACTATGTTTTAGCCACGGGTGTAACTACCTCGGTAAGAGATTTTATAAAGATGGCATTCGCTGAAGTAGGGATTGAATTATACTTTTCCGGAACTGGCGTTGATGAAAAAGGGTTTGTAGCAAAATGTAGCAATGAAAAATATCAAATAGCTAAAGACAAACAAGTAGTTGGCGTTGATGCACGGTATTTCAGACCTGCAGAAGTTGATTTACTAGTGGGAGACGCCACTAAAGCAAGAACAAAATTAGGCTGGGAACCTGTTTATGATTTACCAGCTCTTGTGAAAGATATGATGGAGAACGAAATTATATTTCAGCAAGTCAATCATTATTAATTCACATTAAATAAGGCATTGACTTAAATCACATAAAGGGAAATCACTTCATACGCAAACAAATGTAATTCCAGAAGTAAGTAGCCAACATGGTGATTTTAGAAAAGAAACCGATTTTAATAATTTTTACAGGAATATAACTTTGCTGTTTGATCATTTTCTGCAACAACACAGGGACTTCTAAATCGTTATAATATCTCCGGACAATAGAAATATCTCTGATAGATAAATTCCGGATGAACCGCCAATAGTAATCATACGCAAATATCTTTTTCAAAGCTGCGGGTTTTATTTTCTTAAATAATTCAATATTTTCTGGAATCTCAATTTGGGGATTTCGAAATGCAGTTGCAGTAACCTGTTCGCTCCCTATTCCAAGATTAACCAATGTTTCTGGTATATAGAGATAAGAAGATTTATTTTCTAATACACGGATATAAAACTCAATATCTACCACCCATTTAAGTTCACTATCATACCAGTTTTCGAGATTGTTTTCAATCAACGTAGTACTTGGATGCCCAATAAAATTTTTCTTTAAAAGATTAACTGGGCTTTTTTTAAAAAGATAGCGTTCTGTTTGTTTGAATTCAGTTCAACATTTGTATAGCCACTAAAAATAAAATTTGCTTTGTTTTGCATAGCTGCAGCAGCAAACTTATTTAAACTTTCTGAAGTAGAAAACCAATCATCATCATGCATCAGTTTTATCCATTTACCATTTGCACGGCGTATTGCCTCATTCCAGTTCTCTGGTGTACCAAGTGCAGAGCTATTTTTATGATAGTTTAATTGAAAAGACCCTTTATACTTTTCACACAGATCACTAACATCATTGGAAGGGCTGTCATCACTAATTACTACTTCAAAATCTCTGTAACTCTGTATAGCAATCGAATCCAGCAACCGCTCCAAAAATTCAATCCGTTTGTAGGCTGGAATGCAAATTGATATGAAAACATTGCTCATTTCTGCTTAACTGATTTATGAATATATCGTAACCCTAATGGTTTATATAAAAGGAATTTTAGTATAGAATAATATAGTCTTGGTTTTAAAAATAATTTCTGAATAAATAACCATTTAAATTTATTGCCCCAGCTAATTCGATAATTTTTCAAAACATCGAGCCATGATTTAATTATTTGCTTATCGACTCCCAAGCTAGCCTGACCATTTATATAAACAGGCAATTTCTTTTCTTGCAATTTGTGATAATCCATTGCTATTTTAACCCAGCTATCTCCAAAATCACCCCCTTTTGTTATATGCGTAATTAAAACATCAAAGCTTACTGCTACCTTACAAAGCGAAGCCGCCTTTGTACTAAAATCAATATCATAAAAATGGAATCCGTTAAGATGCTCCTGATCAAACCCTACTTGTTCCCATATCTTTTTCCTACAGCATATAAAAACACCGTCAATACAAACTACTTCTTCTAAATCACTGTCAGGGCAAGGGTTTAACAGCACATGTTCATCACCCCAACTATACCGATGAACAATATTGGCACAATCCAACTCTTTTACACCACTATACCAACCAGAAAGATAGCCAGACTTGTATTTACTCCCTGCCACACCAATTACTCCAATATCAGGCTGATTTAAGAAAATTGAGCTTATTTTGTGGCCCCAATTCATTGTTTCAAACAATATATCTTCATGGAGAAAACAAATATATTCGAACCGGGCCTGTTTAGCCATTGTATTGTATACTTCGCAGATACCTTTGCTATCCTGAAGATTATCCCAAATGAGCAACTCATATTCAACCCCGATGGTAGAAGAAATATTTTCTTTTACCTGTGAAAGAAAATGCTGGTTGATTGAGCAAATAACAATTGAAATCATAATTATAACAAACTATCCGGTAAATAGTAGATAAACTCTGAATCAAAGATGCAAAACAGTTCCCTTATAAAAAATTCCTGGCTAGGCTTCCAAAAAAAAATTAATTCGCTTTTTAGTAATCCCTACAAAGAAGTCAATTTGAATTGGCTAAAGCTGAAATATTACAAGCATCTACCCGCTGGAAAACTTCGCAAACACAATTTAAACGGCAAATATATTTACTTCTATAGTGCTACCGAACTTTTACATGGATTTAAGGAGATTTTCATAGAAAAAATTTACGAGCAACCATTACAGAAACAGCCATACATTATTGACTGTGGTGCTAATATTGGCTTGAGTGTAATTTACATGAAAGAAAAATACCCGGAAGCTAATATCATCGCTTTTGAACCGGATGAAAAAAACTACGAGCTCCTTTCGAAAAACATAAGCTCTTTTGGCTATTCAAATGTAGTCGCAAAAAAAGAAGCTGTTTGGGTTGAAAACACTACACTGGATTTTTCAAGTGATGCTTCAATGTCGAGCAAGATTGAAACAAGCGGCTCAGCAAGTACAAATAAAGTGAAAGCAATAAGACTTAAAGACCACATAGACAGAAAAGTTGATTTTTTAAAAATTGATATTGAAGGTGCTGAATTCGCTGTCTTATGCGATCTCGAAGAAAAACTTGATTTCGTAGAGAATTTATTTATAGAATATCATGGACTTTTCAATCAACACAAAGAGCTTACAAAACTGTTTTCAATTATTTCTTCAAGAGGTTTTCAATATTATATAAAGGAAGCTGCTCCTGTATATAAAAGCCCTTTTACAAAAAATAAAAATCCAGAAATCCCCTATGATATACAGCTAAATATATTTTGTTTTAGAGGCTAATACATGTGTTTTTAGCTGCCAAGTTCTATGTGTTTTAAAAAAAGATTCATCCCCTCTTTTTTCCTTTCGTCCAATGTATAACTCAGATGCATGCGATAATACTTACGAAGGTCATACAGCTCAAATGAAATAGCATCAACAATTTCATCAATATGGTTAAGACCAACAGCAATTGATTCATCAAACTCCTGAATAAATTTTCCGGGAAGTGGCTTTTTACTTACCCATGCTGCAAAAACAAATGGAAGCCCCGTTATTGCCCGCCACTCCGAACCAAGATCATAAATAAAAGTGGAGATCTTACGCTGTTCAAATGCCCTGTCTCCAATTACTAATCCGGCTGTTGTGCCTTTTATTTCTTTGCGATAATCTTCATTGGTGGCTTCAATAATTTCCGGATTGATACCCCAATACTCTTTCATAAGGTATCTTAATAAAGCAACAGATGTGCGGCTCTGGTAATCGAGATATACTTTTTTTATTTCATTCATTGGCACTTCACTAAAGAGTGCCACGGATGCAATTTCTCCTTCTGTACCTATACAGTAGTTGCCTACAATATGATATTCCGAAAAATGGGAAAGAAGAGCAACAGGCACAAGTCCCACATCAATTTCATCATTAAGTAGGAGTTGTCCCACCCGGGCCGGGTAATCACCAATCAGTTCAATCTGACTCTTTATTGGCTCTCTTTCCAGTCCATAGAGTAATGGTTTTGTGTTCAGGTAATTAACTATACCAACTTTAATCTTGCCCAATTCAGTTATTTTTGCCGGGCAAAGATACAGGAACAAACCTGTCAGCCATAGCAATAGCGAAGGCCGGGAACAAAAAATCAACAACTCTATTTCACCGGTTGATGGCCGCTACCGCAAGCAGGTACAGCACCTGGATGAATATTTTTCTGAATATGGATTGATAAAATACAGGGTGTTGGTAGAAGTAGAATACCTGTTGTTCCTGGAACGTAAGAAATTTTTTAAGCTGCCGGGCAAAGCTTCAAAGCATTTGCAAAAATTAGCCGAAGATTTTGGCCCTGAGGATGCACAGGAAATAAAGCAAATTGAATTCACGACCAACCATGATGTAAAAGCAGTTGAATATTTTTTAAAAAATGAATTAGAGAAAGTTGGCGGTGCAGCCGCAAAAGAATGGGTTCATTTTGGATTAACATCACAAGACATTAATAATACAGCTATTCCATTATCCTGGAAGCATGCCATAGAATATGAATACCTGCCTGCATTATTAAATCTGAATACAGAATTAAAATTGTTAGCCAATCAATGGAAAGATATTCCGATGCTGGCGCATACACATGGACAACCAGCCAGCCCCACCCGGCTTGGCAAAGAAATAATGGTTTTTGTAGAACGAATACAGAACCAGATCGAGCAATTTATTGGCATTCCCTTTACGGGAAAATTCGGTGGTGCCACGGGCAATTTCAATGCGCATCATATTGCTTTTCCAAAAGTAGATTGGGTGAAATTTGCGAATGAGTTTGTTGCTCACATAGGTTTACATCGTCAGCAATTCACCACACAGATTGAGCACTACGATAACCTGGCTGCTCATTTTGATTGCATGAAAAGAATCAACAATATATTGGTTGATTTTTGCAGAGATATATGGAGCTACGTATCCATGGAATATTTTAAGCAGAAAACAAAGAAAGGCGAAGTAGGCTCATCGGCCATGCCCCATAAAGTAAACCCTATTGATTTTGAAAATGCAGAAGGAAACCTGGGAATGGCAAATGCACTGTTTGAATATCTTTCTTCTAAATTACCCGTATCTAGATTACAAAGAGATTTGACCGACTCAACTGTATTAAGAAATATCGGGGTGCCATTTGCTCATACATTAATTGCTATGCGTTCTGTTGAAAAAGGATTGAGCAAATTGGTGTTGAATGATCAGAAATTATATGAGGATCTTGATAATAACTGGGCAGTTGTAGCAGAAGCTATTCAAACCGTTTTACGGAGAGAAAATTATCCCAACCCTTACGAAGCTTTGAAAGATTTAACGAGGGGGGCTCAGCAAATTGACAAAAAGGCCATTCACAACTTTATTGATAAGCTGAAAGTAGCAGAAACTGTAAAAAAAGAGCTCAAAAAGATAACCCCGCACAACTATACCGGTATGTAAAAAAGGAGTACTTTTAAGTTTGTTTCTTCACGAAAGCCCCCTTATGAGATTTGCAAGTCTTCTTGTTTTTCTTTTTGTTTATAATTTTTGCTATGCGCAATTAAATATCCCCTGCAACAACTGGCTTAGCACTCCCACTGAACCTTCTTTTGTAAATGTTGGTAATTTAAATGTTACTGGAACAACAATTACTGTTGAAGCACTTATTAACAGAACGCAACCATATGCAGGAGGTATAGGTAACGGAAACGAAGGTGATGTTGTTTCAAAACATGACAGCCCAAGTGATGTAAATTATTTGTTACGACCTAACCATGGATACATAACTACGTCTAATGGTTTTTTTGGAACTCCTGATATTTGTGAAATTGAAATAAATAAGACTTATCATATAGCAATGGTATATGATGGTGCTACACTTAAATTTTATAGAAATGGTTTTTTAATGAGCCAGGTTGCTGCTAGCGGAACTTTATTTCAAAACTCATGGCCAACAAGAATAGGAAGATATACAGGCACAATTACCTCTTCCTTTTTGGGTTACACAAATGAAGTTCGCATTTGGAATGTAGCAAGAACACAGGCAGAAATCAGGGCCAACATGAATTCTTCACTTCCAAATCCTACAACACAGCCTGGGCTTTTGGCATATTACACTTTTGATAACCTATTAAACAAACAAGGAAACCCTGCCTGGAACGGAACATTAGGAGGTGGGTCTTCCATCAACGGCACTAATACTAATTGCAATTACTTTATAGACTCCTGTGCCACACCCAATACTATCAGCAACATCATTAATGATTACACTCCTATCCTTGCAATAAACCCTTGTGCAAATAACATAACAGTAGAAGATGCTGCTGCGTTCAATATAGGCGATACCGTATTAATGATACAAATGAAGGGTGCTGATATTGATGCTACCAATACTGCAACATTCGGTACTATAACAAATTACAACAACGCTGGTAACTACGAATTCAACTATGTAAAAAGTAAAACCGGAAATATCATTGAACTAAAAAACACCATCGTCCGGCAATATGATATACCCATTGGTAAAGTGCAACTGATAAGAGTACCTTATTATCAAAATGCAATCATTACTTCTACACTAACTTGTTTGCCATGGGATGGAAATAAAGGAGGTGTTCTTGTTCTCAACTCCGCCAATGCGATAACATTAAATGCTAACATTGATGTAAGTGGCAGAGGCTTTAGAGGTGGCACAGGTTTCAATTCTCAAACATCGGTACTCAATTGTTTTCAAAATAATTATTTCTATCCGCAAGCCAGCAATAATATCGCCGGGCAAAAAGGAGAAAGCATTGCCTCTCCACCATCCACAATTAATTACGGAAAAGGAAGTGCTGCTGGTGGCGGTGGTGGCGGACTTGGTCACAACAGTGGTGGCGGTGGTGGTGCAAATGGGGGTAACGGTGGACTTGGTGGTTACTCCTTAGATGCCTGTGGAAATGCGCCTTTTGATAATCGGGGTATTGGTGGTCGCAGTTTTGCCTATACAACCGCAGCTAATAAAATTTTTGCTGGCAGTGGTGGCGGTGCCGGCCAGGCGGACAATACAGGTAACCCTGTTCCTAATGGTGGTAATGGAGGCGGTATCGTCATTATTATTTCCAATACACTTACTACGAACGGAAATAGAATTCTTACAAATGGAAACAATGGATCAGCATGTGTTACACCCCCGGCAACTGATTGTCATGATGGCATGGGTGGTGGCGGTGCCGCTGGTTCCGTCTTGTTAAATGTTAATCAGATAATTGATAATACAACTGTAGAAAATAAAGGAGGTAATGGTGCAAATATGGTTGGCTCAGTTGCGTTAGGTGGAAGAATCGGTGCAGGTGGTGGTGGTAGCGGCGGACTTCTTTTTTTAACTACCGGTTCATTGCCAGCAAATGTATCCAACATAAATACCGGCGGTGCAAATGGAGTGCTTACACAAGATGCAGGAAATGCATGGGGAGCAACAGCAGGACAAAATGGAACTACTTTATTCAACCTTGCAATTCCAGTTGCGAACACTCTCTTCAAAGTAAATATTGATTCCGTAAGATTTACCAATACTATCACTAATTGCAGTCAATTTAATTTCCAGGGGTTGGGTTACACCAACACCAATCCTATCGCCAACTGGCAATGGTATTTTGGAGATGGGAATACTGCCAATACACAAAACACATCTCATACTTATTCTACCACCGGAACATTTACGGTAAAATTGGTAGTTACAGATATTAATGGCTGTAAAGACAGTATATCGAGTGATATAACTGCTGCCAGTGCTTTAGATTTCGACTTCACTTATAAAACTGATGTTTGCAACCCGTTATCAGTACAATTCACAGGTGTTGGTACTTCAAACCAAAATCCTTACTGGTCTTTTGGCGATGCCACAACTGTAACGGGCACTACATCACCGGTGCATCTTTATGCTGCTACTGGCAATTATATGGTGAAGTATAGCGTAAACAATGGCACTTGTGCTGATACAGTAACTAAAACAATCACTCTTGGATTTATTCCGGATAATATTATCCTAACCCCAGACACCACCATCTGCTTCGGTACCACCAAACAACTTCGTACCAGTACATCACTTGGTTTTTGCTGGACACCAACAACCTATTTAGACAATCCGAATTCAGCCAACCCAATTACTTCTACCCCAGAAAACATTACCTATTACTATACAGCCGAAATACCCGGAACAAATATTATTACCAACGGAAATTTCAATGCTGGTAATACTGGTTTTACTTCTGCATATAATTATGCTACACCCAATGTAACAGAAGGTCAATACTTCGTCGGTCCAAGTCCACAAGCATGGAATGCCTCCTTAAGTAATTGTGGCGATCATACCGGCGGCAATGGAAATATGATGCTCATAAACGGAGCACCAACGCCTGATGTAAAAGTGTGGAGTCAAACAGTAACCGTTACACCAAATACCAATTATGCTTTTTCTACCTGGATACAGGCACTATGGCCCCCCAATCCTGCACAATTGCAATTTTCCATTAATGATAATGATGTAGGCTCTCTTATCACTGCCAGTTTACCTACCTGTACCTGGACACAATTTTATACAACCTGGAACTCCGGCAATAATACCACTGCAAACATTTCTATCGTCAATAAAAACACACAGGTCATTGGAAATGATTTTGCACTCGATGATATTTCATTTGCACCGGTACTTATTAAAAGAGATTCAGTAAAAATAATAGTAGATACACCACTTGTTGCTGCAACTAACAGCACGGCTATTTGCGAAGGCTCCTCCATTCAATTAAATGCGACTGGTGCTTCGACATATAGTTGGACTTCGGGTAGTAGTTTAAGCAATCCTGCTATTGCAAACCCAATTGCTACACCTACAGTTACGACCCGTTATATTGTTACAGGAACTACATTAGCAGGATGCGAAGCAAAAGACACTGTTGATATTACGGTAAATCCAAAACCTATCATAACAAAATCAGCTAATGATACTATTTGTGCCACCAACTCAATCCGGTTGTTAGCAGCCGGTGGTGTTGCATATAGTTGGTTGCCTGCTGCAAGTTTAGATAACCCATCATCTCCCACTCCGCTTGCCACACCAGCAAGTACTACTACTTATATTGTAACAGTTACCGGTGCTAATACTTGTACCAATACCGATTCTATAAAAATTGATGTACGATCCGCCAATTCATTTAGCATCAATCCACCAAACCAGGTTTGTATCAATGCTCCTATACAACTGTCAGCTGGTGGTGGTGATATTTATTTATGGCAATCAAATCCAACACTCAGTAATACATCTATTCCTAATCCAATTGCCACACCCATTGCTACTACCACTTATTCTGTATTTATTAGGGATACTCTTTGTAACTATACCGCCAATCTATCTACCGTAATTACAGCATTGCCGTTACCAACAATACGAACTTCCAAATCAAACGATATTAACTGTGTGCTCTCACAAAGTAATTTAGCCGCCACAGGTGCTGCTACTTATACCTGGTCGCCAGGAGCTTCGTTAAATACAACTACAGGTGCAACACCAATTGCAAGTCCAACGGTAACCACAAAATATATTGTTACTGGTACAAACAGCAATGGGTGCTTCAACAATGATTCTGTTACCGTCAACGTTACAAAAGACAACCTGGTGAACTACCAGATGCCAACGGGCTTTACACCAAACAACGATGGGCTGAACGATTGTTATGGCATAAAATACTGGGGCACTATTTCAGAAATTGAATTCAGCATCTTTAACCGCTGGGGCGAACGGGTTTTCTATTCCACCAGAGTTGGTGATTGTTGGAACGGTATGTACAAAGGCGTATTACAGGATACTGGTGTATTCATCTATATAATAAAAGCAAAAACCGATTGCGACCCTGTTGTATTCAGGAAAGGAACATTTATCCTTATCAAATAAAATATTCTCTATCAACAAAAGTATATGCCCTTATTAAGGGGCATTCGTTCTAACACTTACAATACAGGCATTTACTAGGCAAATAAAAATATTTTACCATTATCTCCGGTAAAACAACGGCTATTGTATTCAATCAGTGTTGATTAGCTAAATACAATGAGCTTTTCTATAGTAGGTGCTAATTCGTTTTGGCTTAAAAAACAACCATTTATATTATCGGACATACTTACAAATTATCAACAAACTTATACCATGGCAGTTTATAGACGATATAAATTTTAAATTGAATACGATCAACAAAAAAAGAAGGCCGTTCTTTTAATGAAAAAAGAAGACGGCTACTGAAATTTTTAGGACTCGGCAGTGCTATCTTTTTAAGTAAACCCGGTGCTACACAAATAAGGGTTACCAAACCTACCAATGAGATCACAAACCTGGCGCCAGCTCCCCGTTATATTACTATTAATCTGTTACGACAATTTGATCTTCTTTCGCTAGAACTCAGGTATTATAATTTTACACTTACAGGAAACACCTTACAGAAAAAAGGAAATCCTGCCTACGTTGTAGTGGTGTTTCAACCACAATCCATGAGTGAGCAGGCATGGAAAGAAGAAGAAAATTCTATTGAATCTCCCACAGTTCCCGGCAGAATGTTGATAGGTGGAGAAAGCCGGCTGGTTTTTTCAATACCGGCAAACATTACTTCAATTCCACTTGATGTAAAAGAAATGCTGGCCTGGGAAAAATATAATCTCGTTGTAAACGATAGAGCTAAACAACCTGCGGGTAAAACAGTAATTCAACCTCCGATAAATCCTAAAATTGATAAGCTTCAAAAAAGAATAAACACCGCTTCAAAAATAAAAAATGTAATTACCGGAAGAGGTATTACCAAAGATGAAAAACAAATTCTCAACAGGGAAATAGTACAAGAGGAACGAAACAGCCGGGCAGATGCTATCGTTAATGTTCGGGAAAATTTAACAGCACTTGCCCAGGACCCGATAGGCCCATTAACTGAATTAGAAACTTCGCTGGAAGTACCCATGCGGCTTTATCTCTCTCCCACCAGTATTGCAGGATGGAACCATATTAGAAAACTGAATGCGGATAAAGGAATTTTAAAAGAAACTAACAAACTCTTTGAACTCTGGCATACCCGCATGGGAACAAAAACAAAAAACGGCGGCGTTGATGAAAGTTCATTAACGATTGAACAAAGAATTCTTCGGGCCATGTGGGCGGATGATGCGAAAAAAGGTTACAAAGACCCTGTCCTCCCCAAAGTTGATCCATATCTCGGTCTTACTTCTATGAGCAATAAAGACCGGCACCGCATTGTTCATGAATCATCTAATTTCCAGATTCCCGGTTTTGTACCACAACCTATTAAAGCCTATAAATTATTCCTGACAACATTAGGTGCATGGCTCGATAGTGAATTGGTAGTGGAACGAAAAAAATTAGAGTCTGCCAACATTCTATTCGGAAATGATAATAATGCACTGAATCTTTTAAAGTGGCGGCACATTGAAACCCTTGGACGGGAGCATTATGTGGAAATAGTAGAAGCCGGAAACATAATGCCGTTCGGACATGAAGCTGTGCTCATAAAAATTACCGAAAGAAAGCCTCACCCAGGAACCGGAACAGCCGCTAACTTTCAACGTATGATCGTAGTGATCACTGAAATTGTAAAAGAGTATAACTATCGTGACGGCAAAGGCGAGTTCATGAATTTCAGTTTCAGCAAAGTGGAAATGATAACCACTTCATCTCCCCTGTTGGATTTCAATAAAAAGAAATTAGTGGACGCAGCAGACATGGTGGCTACCGACCAGTTTGTTATTCGCAGCAATAACCAGGATGTGCCATTTAAAGTAAAAGCAGAAGACCTTGATGGAAATTTTGTTGACTTCACCATGCCGCTTGCTTTTATCAGCACCAATGTATTGGGCAGTGCATCTAATAGAACTAAGTTAGTTGAAGCCTATAACACCGGATTTAAAGTATCCAACAACAGCGACCTCAAAGGACAAAAATTTACACTGGCTCCGCAGGTAAAAAATGGGAACGATACTACTTATGTGGCACAGCAGATTACTTTTGGTGCAAGAACGTATACCAATGCAAACGAACCACAGGGATTTCTTCCAGTACTGAAGCAGGCGAGTATTATTGAACCTTCTTATCAACGGTTAACCGGTGTTGCGCAGCCCGTTTCTGTTTCATTAGAAGACGATAACAACAAAGGACATGTATTTGCAAAATTCAATTTTGCACAAGCGGTAAATTTTGCCGGCCAAAGTGATAAGACCGGTGGTATGGCCACACCCAATTTCAACCTCAGTGGTTTATCAAAACTCGCCGGTGCTATTGGTGGCGACATAAGCAAATTTAAAAATGCAGCCGCCAGTGCTGATGATTTCTTTGATGTCAGCAATCTCCCCGATCCAAAACTATTCGGTGTATTTAAACTGAGTGAGATATTAAACTTTGTGAGTGGCGACGCCAGTTCATATGATCTTGCAAAACCATTAATTGACCGGGCACCAAAAATTCCCAACCTTACTACCGAAGAAACAGCCGATGAATACATCACATCCTATGTCATCAAACCCCAGTTAAAAAATATTGACCTCGGCTTTGTTCAATTTGTAAAAAAAGGTGGTTCATCCTTCTCCATCGTTACACAGGCAAGGGTGAAAAAGAAAAACCCAACCGGTGTACCATCATTTGGAACGGATGCTACTTTAACGGCGTTTAAAATTGCCATACTAAAAGGCCTGATCAATATTGATTTTAATAAAATAAGTTTTGTAACAGAAGCAGGTAAAAAAGCAGATGTAAGTGTGGAAATGGCGAACCCTTGTGTAGTGTTCGGCGGTGCATTAGCTTTTATCAATAATATAAATTCACTCATTCCTTCTGATGGATTTTCTGACCCACCCTATCTCGATGTTTCGTTAACGGGTATTAAATGTGGTTACACCCTGGCTATACCCAATGTGCAGATGGGTGTTTTCTCATTAAGCAATATGACATTGGGAGCAGAAGTCAATCTTCCTTTCACAGGTGCACCACTCACCTTCGGATTTAATTTCTGTACCCGGCAACAACCATTCTGCCTCACCGTTTCCTTCCTGGGTGGAGGTGGTTTCTTCGGAATGGAAATAGACCTGCATGGCATACGAATGATTGAAGCTTCACTTGAATTTGGAGCAGCAGTATCCATCAACCTTGGTGTAGCCAGCGGCGGTGTAAGTATCATGGCCGGCATTTATTTCAAAATGGAATTAGTGGATGGACAAAATTCTACTACCCTTACCGGTTATGTCCGCATCAATGGTTCGGTTTGTATTCTTGGATTGATTACCGCAAGTATTGAATTATACATGGCTCTAACTTATCTCATCGATAAAGAGAAAGCCTTTGGTGAAGCAACATTGAAAATGAAAATTGAAATTTTGTTCTTTAGTGCTTCTGTAACCCTTCATACACAACGAACATTTAAAGGAAGCGGAAAAGATCCCAACTTCCAGATGGCCATTAAAGAAAATGAATGGTTGGAATATTGCGCAGCATATGCCGCTTAACTTTCTGTTGATTTTAAAAGACCAAAACAATGAAACAAAAAATAATATTAACTGCACTCCCTAACGGTATTGTTAAGAAACAGGGTACTAACACGGTTAATGCATCTGTAGCAGTAAGCCTGCAGGTAGAAGATGTAAATACAACCTTGCAGAATGTACCCGATATGTTGAATTGGGCCGAAAAAGTAAAGACCGGAAAATTCACTGTATATATAAATGGTGCTGCTGTGCAGGCCAAAGTGGTGAGTAAAGAAGTGGATGTGCAGCTATGGAAAAATCTGTTTGCACCTACAGTAAAAGTAAGATCATTTGTACAGGAAGATCTGAGCGACAGACCAATTCTTTCTTATCCCGTAAAACATATCATCGGTTTTGTAAAAGATGCCATCACAACGATGGGCAATCAGTTTGCAGATGATCTTCCGGATAGTAATTATTATACAGATAGTGCAAGTTTCAAATCAATATCAGATTATACACTCATCCCTTTTCCAAAAAGAGGCCGGGAAAAATTTACACTGGATAAGATCGTTACCAAAATCCCAACCGACAGAAGAATAAATGAATTATTAAGAAAAAACAAAGCGATCCCTTTTAATGCCACCGCTAGTCCAGCGTTTGATTTTGCGCAACTAAAAAACTTTCATGGACTCTACAGTAAAAAAGAAGTAAAAAATCATGTGCCCGTACAAAAACCGGATTTTGAATTTCATGATATTCTTTCTGTCATCGCCGCTTATCCGCAATTATTAAGAAAGCTGGGGTTGATATTTGACCTGGAGTTTACATTGCCTGCTATCATGGCTAAGATAGAGCCGACTATTCGTATCGCATTTTCCGGCATCAACTTTACTACAGCTACTACCATCTCTTGCCCGCCTTCTGCTTATGTAATAACAAACAACGGATTTTACCTGGGTGCAAAAAATGATAGTTTGATAGACAAAGGCCACCTGAAATTAAATACCGATGCCTTTACCGTTTTCCAGGTAGATACAGATGGAGCAGGATTAAAACTCTGCCAGATGATCGACAACCTGCAACTAAAAAAAGCAAAGCATATTTTTTATGCCGTGGATAATTTTATTCCCAGCGAAAATTTAGTACCGCTCTTTAATAATGAAGCACCAACAAAAGAAGGATTGCCGGTAAACAGAACATCAGGCATTGCCGTAGCAAAAAATGGAATGGCGGCAGGTGTTCAACAGAAATTTGTACGAATGAATGCACTCAAGCCGGCATTAGTTGCCAGTGGCATGACGCCGGACGGATTAACTGGCACCAATGCTACCTACATTCTTCCCGGAGAAATTTTATATGCCGATGATCTGAACCTTGGTTACCGGATGGATGTGCTACCGGAAAGCAGTGGCGGAAAATGGTTCAGCCTGCACAAAAGAAATAATAAATATTCGTTCATCAATTCCGGCAACAACTATATTGATATACCTGATATGCCCGCCGATGAGGGTTATATTCAAATTGGCGCCGCAGAAGAAGACACTGATTCCGGTAAACAATTAAAGATCGGCGAAGCCATTGCCCGTTGGGATGGATGGAGCCTGAGTGTGCCGCCTCCCGGCAGTGCATTAAATGATCCGATGCTCGATAATGAAGAAGATATTTATGATAAGAGCAATCCTGCATCAAAAATTAAAGAAGAAAATAAATACAGGGCACCCATTTCACAAGATTTTAAATTGAGTGTAACACCGGCTGTAGAAAAAGGAACATTACCAATGCTTCGCTTTGGAAAAAGATATTCCATTAAAATAAGAACGGTTGATGTAGCTGGTAATAGTGTGGACCATACATTCACACCGGAAAATGCGGGGCAAGCTATTGTACCCAATATCCGCTATATGCGGTACGAACCTGCTGATACACCATTTCTTTTATTAGGTAATAAAATGA
>LNFM01004460.1_pt1 | contig 25741 bp, 25 predicted proteins | sample 596031 | NCBI WGS metagenome assembly LNFM01 (sample SAMN04254537, study PRJNA301005) | activated carbon metagenome | isolation source: dual media filters at the Ann Arbor, Michigan drinking water treatment plant | place: USA: Ann Arbor | reverse complement strand
CAGCTTCGCCGCGCGCGAAGCGGTGCTGAAGAAGATGCGCCTTCCCTCCGATGGCGCCCGCTTCAAGAAGCCGCTCGCGACCGTCCGCGGACCAGCCGCCCGCAAGGCCGCATAGTCCTCCGCCCCACACCCGCCTGCGGAGTGTGGGCCAAGCGAAGGTCCCGAACGAACCAGCGATCAAGACAGACGAGGCCGCATCGCGAAAGCGATGCGGCCTTTGTTTTGTCGGCGGTAGATTCTCTCACGCACCACCCCACAGGTGTCATCCTCGGGTTGCCTGCCCCGGCGAAGGCCGGGGTCCCGAGGACCCATCGCGCCACAAGGTTGGTGACAGCTACAGCTCACCGCTATCACCACACCGTCACCGCCGCGTCGATGCGGAGCATCGCAAGGCAATCAAGGCGGGGGCCCATCCAAGCCTCTGACAAATCGCATCACCAGAAGCTTGCGCGGATCCCGGCCTTCGCCGGGATGACGACCTTGGGGATGCGCGCGCGGCGCACAACGCCGCGCGAGATCAACACTTCGCTCTTTCACCGTCATCCCGGCGCGCGAGCGCAGCGAAGCCGGCCGGGACCCAGACAAACTTCAACACGAACGTTTTCACAGCATTGGCCAACGCTCTGGACGCAGCCGCGCTGTTCATCCTGCTGCACGTTGACTAGGTCCCGGCCTTCGCCGGGATGACGTGGGAGAGGGTTTTGCACAGTGGGACACCCGGCGAACCGTGGCCAGATTTGGCAAAAAGGCGTAATCGTGGAACAGATTGCCGAGGAGAAAATTGCGATGAATATTCGCCTGCTAGCCGTTTTGTCCGGTTGTGCACTGGCGGGGTGCGGCGGCGTTAGTCACGTTGTCGAGACTTACGGATCCATTTCGAGCGTGCCGGTCCAGACGCCGGAAGATACGTTTCAGGTCTTCGACCGGCCCGACAAAGGCACAATGATGGTCAATCCATCTATTGGAGTCGCCGCAGCGCACGGCGCGACGTTCGGACTCGCTGGTTCAGCGAAACCCGGGTATCAGCGTGCAGCCGAGCAGTATCTGGCCAACACGGGGCGCGCGTCGTGTGTGATCGTGGACGGCTACGAGGTTCTGAAACCGCAGTGGGAATTTAAATACCGCTGCGACGGTGGGTCAGCGCGGGGATAATTATGCAGACCGCGACCGAAATCTGGCGCGAGCGGCGGCAGCCGAGATCGCTCTTCGGACGGCTGGTAAAATGGACATTCGTAGGGTTCAATCTCTGGATAGCAGCCGAGATTATCTTTGTGTTGTCACGCATCGGCGATGCACGGCGTTCATTGCAAGGAAGCGGATTGGGACAGGCCATCGTGGGTGTGGCGGGTCTGAATGTGCTGTTTGAGTGGTTCGCGATTTGGACTGTGGGATTGATACTGCTTGGTGGTGCCACCCTAGCGACTCGCGGCAAGAAGGAAATGGTCCGGATGGTTGAGCGCACGCCGCTATAAACGGCGATGCCCCCATCACCCCCGCCCCAACCCCTTCGCCTTCAACTCCGCCAGATACCCCGCCCAGCGGCTCTCCTTCTCGCGGCCGAGCGTGCGCAGGTAATCCCACGTGAACAGGCCCGTATCGTGCCGGTCGTCGAACACGATGCGCACCGCGTAGGTGCCAATCGGCTTCAACTCCGCGATGCGAACATTCTTCTTGTTCCCCACCGTCACGCGCTGATCGGGCGAATGGCCCTGCACTTCCGCTGATGGGCTCATCACGCGCAGCATTTCCGCCGTGAGATCGAAGCGGTCGCCATCCGCAAACGCAATGCGCAGCACGTCGCCGCCCGGCGTCACGTTCAACTCCGGCGGCGTCACGCCAGCCGACTTCTGCACTTCGCCCCAAACCGCCGCCGCGATCTCGCGATAGATCTGCGCCTGCGGACCCTCGGGCATGGTGGCAACAATGGGCTTGCCGCTGTCCGACCGCTCGCGGATCTCCATATGCAGCGGCACCCCGCCGAGGAACGGCAATTTGAGCTTGCGCGCTTCCTCTTCCGCCCCACCGTGCCCGAAGATATCACTCCGCGTCCCGCAACTCGGACACAGGAAGTAGCTCATGTTCTCGATGAGACCGAGCACCGGCACGTTCACCTTCTGGAACATGGCGAGCCCCTTGCGCGCGTCGATCAAGGCGAGGTCCTGCGGCGTCGACACGATCACCGCGCCCGACAGCGGCACCTGCTGCGCCATCGTCAATTGCACGTCGCCCGTCCCCGGCGGCATGTCGATGATCAAGGCGTCGAGCTCGCCCCACGCCACTTCGCGCAGCATTTGATTGAGAGCTTGAACAACCATGGGTCCGCGCCAGACGACCGGCGTACCCTCGTCCACCATGAAGCCCATCGACATGGCTTTGAGGCCATACGCTTCCATCGGCTTCAGCTTGTTGCCGGCGAGAACCTCCGGCCGCCCCGACAAGCCCAACAACCGCGGCTGCGACGGCCCGTAAATATCCGCATCCATGATGCCAGCCTTGAGCCCAATGGCCTGCAAACCGAGCGCGAGGTTCACAGCCGTCGTCGATTTGCCAACGCCGCCCTTACCCGACGCCACCGCGATCAAATGCTTGATCCCTGGAATCCCAAGCGGCTGCTTCGCCCCGCTGGGCGACAGCGACGGTGCCGGACCGCTCGGAGCAGCCCGAGCGGTTCCCCCATCGCCCGCCGCACCCTTCGCCCGCGCATCGCGCACCCGGTCATGCTCTTTCACAAGCGGCGGCGCCGGCCGCATCGGCGGCGGCGCTGGCGCCCGCTGCGGCTCGGCCCCGCGCTCGGCCGTCAGCACCACGGTCGCCCCGGCTACGCCCTCGATACCCGACACCATCTTTTCGGCCGCCTGCCGTAACGCCTCCAATTCCTGCGCCCGGTGCGCCGGCACCGTGATCGAAAAATAGACCTTGTCGTCTTTGACCAGAACTTCAGACACGAGCCCCAGGTCGACGAGATTGCTCGTCAGATCGGGCCCCTTAACGCGGCGCAGCGCGTCGAGGACCTTCGCTTTATCAACTGCCATGTGATGCTCCTGGGAGTGCCGTGAATCGAGGGCCGCGCACAGTCAGACGGCGTGCGCCAGTGGCCCCTTTTAAAGAAGAGGCCGGATACTAGGAGAGGCCGCGCTGGAAGTCACCCGGCCCCACGGGTATACGAAGTCACGGCCAAAGCCCAGTACAAGGGTTGCACAAGGGCTGCACGAGCCGGAAACGACCGGAACGGGACGGGGACGGAGTGGGGATGCAGGCGCTACTCTCGCTGAGCCGCGCAATCGATGCGCTGAATACGTGGATCGGCCGCACGGTCGCGTGGCTTATTGTGGCAGCGGCCGTCATCAGCGCCGGCAATGCCATCATTCGCAAACTGTTCGATACCTCGTCCAACGCCTGGCTCGAGTTGCAGTGGTGGATGTTCGCGATCGCCTTTCTCCTCGCCGCACCGTGGACCCTCAAAGACAATGAACACATCCGCATCGACATCGTGAGCGCCCGCCTTTCAAAGCGCACCCGCAACATCATCGAACTGATCGGCCACGTCTTCTTCCTGCTGCCGACGGCCGCGCTCATCATCTACACGTCCTGGAACTACGCAGCGATTTCCTGGATGCAGAACGAGCAGTCCAAGGACGCCGGCGGCCTCCCGCAATGGCCGATCAAATGGCTCATCCCGCTGGCCTTCGCGCTCCTCTTCGCGCAAGGCCTCTCCGAACTCATCAAGCGCATCGCCATCATGCGCGGCGACATGGAGGAGCCGAAACCGAAAGGCGGCTACCACGAAGCGGTCACCAGCGCCGCCGAACCGGCAAAGCCTTAGCGGGAGCGGAGATCAAACCCCATGTCCGTCTTCCTCGCGCAAAACCTCGCGCCGATCATGTTCGCAGCCCTGGTGGCGTTCCTGCTGCTGGGCTACCCCGTCGCGTTCTCGCTCGGCGCCGTCGGCCTCATCTTCTTCGTCATCGGCGTTGAACTCGCCCCCTATTCAGACGGCGTCATCACGCTCTCCTGGCCACTCCTCAACTCCATGCCCGGCCGCATCTATGAGGTGATGCGCAACGACACGCTCCTCGCCATCCCGTTTTTCACCTTCATGGGGCTGATCCTTGAACGCTCTGGCATGGCCGAAGACTTGCTTGAAACCATCGGACAATTGTTCGGCACCATCCGTGGCGGCCTCGCCTATGCGGTGATTTTCGTCGGCGCCATGCTCGCCGCCACTACCGGCGTTGTGGCCGCGTCCGTCATTTCCATGGGCCTCATCTCACTGCCGATCATGCTCCGCTACGGCTATGACCGCCGCCTCGCCGCCGGCACCATCGCCGCTTCCGGAACACTCGCCCAGATCATCCCGCCCTCGCTTGTCTTGATCGTGCTCGCCGACCAGCTCGGCCGCTCCGTCGACCAGATGTACAAGGGCGCGCTGCTTCCCGGCATCATGCTCGCCGGCCTCTACGCGCTCTACGTCTTTGTCGTCTGCCGCATCAATCCCGCCGCCGGCCCCGGCCTTCCGCCGGAAGAAATCGGCCACCGCAAGCCCGATGGCACGCGCGGCCTCCCCTCGCTCGGCATCCTCACACTGATCTCCGGCGCCATCGGCACCGCCGCGCTCTGGAACTCCGGCTACACGGCGATGGAATTCTTCATTCTCGCGCTGGCCGTCTCCATCCTCGTTGCCCTCGCCGTCGCCCTCGTCAACAAGGCCACGATCCGCTCCACCGGACGCGGCTTCCTCTCACCGCTTGCCGAGCGCGTCACCTTCGTGATGGTGCCGCCGCTGATGCTGATCTTCCTTGTCCTCGGCACCATTCTCGTCGGCCTCGCAACGCCCACCGAAGGCGGCGCAATGGGCGCGGTCGGGGCCCTCCTGCTCGCTGGCATCAACCGCTATCTCAACAGCGAACCCCAGCGCCTCAACTGGCCGATCGTGCGGCAAGCCACCGAAGCCACCGCCAAGCTCTCCGCCTTCGTGATGTTCATCCTCATCGGCGCCCGCATCTTCTCGCTCACCTTCTACGGCGTGAACGGCCACATCTGGGTCGAGCACCTGCTCACCTCGCTCCCCGGCGGTATGTACGGCTTCCTCATCGCCGTCATGATCCTCGTCTTCCTGCTGGCCTTCTTCCTCGACTTCTTCGAACTGGCCTTCATCCTAGTGCCGCTTCTCAAGCCCGCCGCGGAATCGATTTTCCGCACCGCGCCCGAAGCCGTCGAAATCGCCAAGGCGATGGGCTTCACCGTCATCGCCACAACCGGCGCCGACGGCGCCATCGTCGAAACCGTTGCCGACGTCTCGCCCTTCATGGTGTGGTTCGGCATCCTGCTCGCCGTCAACATGCAAACGAGCTTCATGCACCCGCCCTTCGGCTTCGCGCTCTTCTACCTGCGCTCCGTCGCGCCCAAGGACCCCTACACCGACAAGGTCACCGGCAAGACCACCGAACCCGTACTCACGTCGCAGATTTACTGGGGCGCCGTGCCCTACGTCGGCATTCAGCTGCTGATGGTCGCTATCGTCATGGCCCTGCCATGGATCGCGATGCACGCCCTCGTCAAAAAAGCGCCGCCAACCAAGGATCCGGCCACCATCGTGCGTCCACTCAACCCGACGCCGGGCGTACCAATGTCGACCGACGGCCGCTTCGCCCTGCCGCCCACCCCGCCCGTCATAGAGGGCGCGCCGGCGAACGACTACACCGGCCCCGGCGCCCCCACCCTCGACATGCGTGACCTACCCCGCTTCGATTGACACAAGAAAAGAGGCCCTATCCCACGCGCGTGAGACAGGGCCTCGATCGTCACGCAAGACGTTCGCGCGTTACGTCCGCCAGGGATGCGCCGGCAAATCGGAAACGCCGCACACTTTCACGCCGGCTTCCGCCACGATGTGATCGTTCTCGACCGACGATCCCGACACGCCGATCGCCCCGATCAGCACGCCTTCGTGGTCAACGATCGGCAATCCGCCCGGAAACGTAATCAGCCCGTCGTTCGAATGCTCGATGCCAAAAAGCGGCCCACCCGGCTGCGACAGCTTCCCAATCTGGCCCGTTGGCATCCCGAAAAACACCGCCGTCTTCGCCTTCTTGATCGCGATGTCGATCGAGCCGACCCACGCATCATCCATGCGGTGGAACGCCTTCAGGTTGGCGCCCGAGTCGACGATGGCGATGCACATTTTTGTCTTCGTCTTTTCCGCAGCCTTGCGCGCAGCCAGGATGATTTTCTGGGCGTCGTCGATCGTCACATGCATGGGGCAGTTCTCCTCGGTTTTTTATGCCGCCTTGTTCAAGGATCGGCCGGATGCTGTCAAATGGAGAGTACGCTTCGAAAATCAACATGTCGAAAGGGCAGAACTGAAACACCGCCGTTGCGGGACGGTAACGCTGCCCAAAGGAAGCCAACAGGAACAGGTGCCAATCCCATCCGAAGCGGCTACTCCTAATGCGAACGTCAGGGGGGAGACATTAACCATGGCCCGGCTGTCGCGTCCGCTGGATGCGCTGAAAGCGAAATACGACGTCATCGTAATTGGTTCCGGCTACGGCGGCGGCGTCGCGGCGTCCCACCTCGCGCGCGCAGGAAAATCGGTCGCCGTACTTGAGCGCGGCCGCGAAGTCCTAACCGGCGGCTTCCCCGCCAAATTCCCCGACCTCAAGAACGATTTCCAGGTCCAGGGCAAATCCTTCAAGACCGGCTCCGACACGGCGCTGTTCGACATCCGCCTCGGCGACGACATGCACGTCCTTGTCGGCCGCGGTCTTGGCGGCGGCTCGCTCGTCAACGCTGGCGTCACGCTGCGACCTGACCGCCGCGTCTTCGAAGATGAAATTTGGCCCGGCCAGATCCGCCAGGACGGCGGGCTCGATCGCGGCTATGCCCGCGCCGAGGAATGGCTGCGCCCCGCGAGCGACCCGCGCGCCGCCGAGATGACCAAATACAGCGTGCTCGCCGACGCCGGCCGGAAACTGGGCAAGCCCCATCTCGTCACACCGCGCGTCGCCGTGAGCTTTGAGGACAACGTCAACCCCGCCGGCATCGTGCAACCCGCCTGCACCCGCTGCGGCGACTGCTGCGCCGGCTGCAACGTCGGCGCCAAGAATACCGTCGCCCTCACCTACCTGCCCGACGCCGCCCGCCACGGCGCGGAGATGTTCACCGAAATCACCGTCCGCCATATCGCCAAAGCTCCAGACGGAACGTGGCGCGTCCACGCCGCTCCGACGAACGGCAAAGGCGCGGAGATCGTCCTCGAAGCCGCCATCGTCGTCCTCGCCGCCGGCACGCTCGGCTCCACAGAAATCCTGCTCCGCTCGCGCGACCAGGGCCTCGCCGTCTCCGATCGCCTCGGCCAACGCTTCTCTGCCAACGGAGACATCATCGCTTTCGGCTACGGCGCCAAGACCATCGTCAACTCCGTCGGCGTCGGCTATCCGCCGCGAATCGACGGCATGGAAATCGGCGCCTCCGTCACCGGCCAGCTCGAATTCCGCGACGCCGACAATCTCGACAATGAACTGACTGTGCAAGAAGGCGCCGTCCCCTCCGCCGTCGCGCCCTCGCTGCCCGTCATGTTCCTGCCCAACGGCCGCCTGCTCGGCGCGCTGCAAAGCCTCGTCAGCGGCGTGTACAAAGGCCCGTTCGCCAGCCTGCAAACGTACTTCGCCGTCTCGCACGATAGCGCGTCCGGCGTCTTCCGCCTCGACGGTGATAAGCTCGCACTCGCCTGGAAAGACGCCGCCAAGGAGCCCTGCTACGAACGCCTCGACGCAGCGCTCCGCGCCGTCGTCGAAAGTGCAGGCGGCGACTACGTGAAGAACCCGCTCGCCGGCACCGTCATGGGCCACCAACCAGCCACCGCCCACCCGCTCGGCGGCTGCGCCATGGGCCGCGAAGCAAACGAAGGCGTCGTCAATCACAAGTCCGAAGTCTTCGACACGAGCGCCGGACGCGGCTCCACGTCCGTCCACGACGGACTCTACGTCATCGACGGCTCGATCATCCCCCGCTCCCTCGGCGTCAACCCGCTGTTCACGATCACCGCGCTCTCTGAACGCGCGCTGTCCCACATGCTCGCCGATCGCCGACTCCCCTCCAACGCCCGCCCACGCCCGGCCCAGCCCATTTCAGCCGCAACGCCCGCCGCCGTTGTGGCGGCGGAGTGAGAGAAACTACTATTGTCATCGCGACGACGAAGACACCGCCACCATTCTCAACATTTTCTGCTGCAGTTCAGGTGTCACGGCCTGTCCAGCCTTTTTCTCCTGTGGCATCGTGAAAGTCAAAGTGGTCCAAGCCTCGCCCCGATGTGCCCATGTGCTGGCGCGAATTCAGATGCACCAACCGATAAGCACTCGCAACGCCGTCTGCATAAGCGCCACTCGGAACGTGCTCAATATGGACGAGGCTGTTCGCTCCGAGAACTGTAAGCGCTCGCTTGATATGTTCCCGGTTCACACCTGAATATTCCTCGATCCTATCGTAGCTAATCTTCGCCATATTGGTTCGCCGGTCTCTGCGCGATGCAAAGAGAAAGTACAGTTTCATGGCATCTAGTTCCGCGCGGTGCCTGAGACGGAAGCTAGTGAAGGCTCTGACTACTCCATTCCCATAGAGACCCCGCGCCGGGAACTTCACCCATCCAGCGTCCGCATTGTAGTTTCTGACCTGGTACCCACTACGACCACCTGCCCGCCGCTCGATAATACAAAAGCTCGACAGCACATCGAGACCTCGCGAAACCTTTGCGCGTGAAAGAGACGTCTTCTCGCACAGCGAGTCGTAGGTGAGGTTCGCTGAGGCACTAGCCGGATCGATGTGATTCAAGATCACAGTGTACGTCATGAGCGCCGCAAGATAGTCGGCTCCCTGTCCCGCAATCCATCGGAACTCTTTGAGCCCGTGGCTCTCGATCCATTCATTGGGCATCTTTGTCCACTGAGGCAGCTTTCCTGGGTGCCAGGGAGTTTCAATGCTCATTTTTGCCCACCCTTTACCGCCACCACGGCGAGATACAGACCGAGTGCAGCGACGAACAGAGCAATCAGACAGACGAGCCCGTTCACCTGTTCAATCGAGAGGTTGGAGAAGCCATAGATCAAATCAGTGAGTAGCATCACGTTGCGCTCCCAATGTTGTTGAGCGTGTTTTTTGGCAACGCGTCGGCTGTGTATCTAGATACAATAGCCACAATACGCAGTCCCAAACATTAATATTGCCCAATATTTACAAGGGCCTATGCTAAAAAATAGCAGTCTATTTGACATCCTAATCCAGTTCACAAGACCGAGTTCGTGAACTGTAGGACCGTTCGAGCCCCCTCCATAGACCGAATAGAATGACCGCCCCCCTAACGCAAACAGCCCGACATCTCTGCCGGACCCCCGCCGCCAACATCGCAGCGCAGTGAGTGCCTACGTCCCCGCCAATTGAGGAAGGCGCTCGGCTTCGCGGCGCTTCAGCTCGCGTTGAATGTCGATCATGTAATCGCGGCGGATGGGAGAGGCGTCGCGCGTGCGCGAAAGCTGCAGATGGAAGACTTCCTGGGCGCCGGTACGAAACATCATTTCGGCGCTGATCAAATAGAATTCCCACATGCGGCAGAAGCGTTCGTCGTACATGGCTTGGACTTCGGCACGATGCTTTTCAAAGCGCGTGTACCAGTGCTTTAGCGTCATGGCGTAGTGCAGCCGAAGAAACTCGCAGTCGGTCACCCAAAGCCGATTGCGTTCGACTGCGGGAAAAACTTCCGAGAGAGCAGGTGAGTACGCGCCGGGGAAGATGTACTTGCGCAGCCAGGGGCTGGCGGTGGAGGGCGGGCTCATGTGGCCGATCGAATGAAGAAGCATCACGCCGTCGTCAGGCATCAGTTTGTTCACATGCGCAAAGAACTCGTCATAGCGCGGCACCCCGACATGTTCGAACATGCCGACCGACACGAGTCGGTCGAATTTCTGATCGAGCTCGCGGTAGTCCCTCAGCTCAAATCTCACGCGGTCTGCAACGCCGGCCTTCTGCGCGCGCTCCTGCGCCAGTGCGTGCTGCTCTTTGGAGAGCGTCACCCCGAGGACATCAACGTCCTCCATTTGCGCCAGATAGATCGCCAAGCCGCCCCATCCGCTGCCGATGTCGAGAATCTTCTGGCCGGGCTTAAGGCCGAGCTTGGCCGCGATCAGGCGGCACTTCGCCCGTTGAGCCGCCTCAAGGGTGTCATCGTCGGTCTCGAAATACGCGCATGAGTAAAAAAGCTCCTCATCGAGGAACAACCGATAGAGCGCGTTGCCGATATCGTAGTGGTGGGCGATATTCTGCTGCGCCCGGCCGATCGGGTTGGACTGTTGAAAGCGCTTGAACATTTTGGCGGTGGTGCCGACGGCGCGTTGCACCGGCGTCGGCGGGCGATCATTTCGATTGATCGACATGAGCTCCAGAAACGCCCGCAAACTGGAGCCGGGAAATGTGAGCGTGCCGGCCATGTAGGCTTCGCCGGCTGCAAGTTCAGGATTGAACACGAGGGATCGATAGAGGCCCGCATCGGACAATTTCATCGTGACCGCGGGGCCGGGGATTTTGCCTCCAAAGCGGTGCACCCCGCCTGTGGCATCGGTGACAATGAGCTCACCGGTGCGAATCATGCGGGTCAGAACAGCCGACAGGGGAAACATAGCGTCCGCGCTCCACGGATAAGGGGGATGACGAAGCCGATCTGGCAGACCTTCTCAACAAAACGCTTCGAACGGTTGGTCTGGCGGACCGCGATCTCCCACACGGTATACTATAAAAACTCGTGAAACAGGCCGCCACGTTTGCGCCGGGTCCCAAACGCAAACAGCCCAGCATCGCTGCTGGGCCGCCCGCATTCCACCCTTCTAACCCGCCTCACACGTCGAGCGTCTGCTCCCGCTCCCAGTCCGTCAGATGCGCGGCATAGTGGTTCCATTCCTGCTGCTTCATCTTGATATACGCCGCCGAGAATTCCTCGCCGAGCGCGGCCTTGAGCCCCGTATCCTTGTCGAAGCCGCGGATCGCATCGAGCATGTTGAGCGGCAACCGCGGTGCATCCTTCACGGTATGACCCAGCTGGTACATGTCGATGTCGTAGCGCGGACCTGGATGCGCGTTCGTGTCGATGCCGTCGAGACCGGCCGCCAGAACCACCGCCTGCAACAGATACGGGTTCACCGCGCCATCCGGCAGACGCAGTTCGAATCGCCCCTTGCCGGGTACGCGCACCATGTGCGTGCGGTTGTTGCCTGTCCACGTGACCGTGTTCGGCGACCACGTCGCGCCAGAGATCGTGCGCGGCGCATTGATGCGCTTGTATGAGTTCACCGTCGGGTTGGTGATAGCGGCCATGCCCTCGGCATGCTTCATGATCCCGCCAAGGAAGTTATAGCCCTGCGACGACAGCCCCATCTCGTCCGTCTTATCGAGGAACATGTTCGTCGTGCCGGCCTTGTCCCAGACCGACAAATGCACGTGGCAACCGTTACCCGTCAGATTCATGAACGGCTTCGGCATGAACGTCGCGCGCAGCCCATGCTTCTCCGCGATCGACTTGGTCATGAACTTGAAGAACGAATGCCGGTCCGCCGTGATGAGCGCGTCATCGAAATTCCAGTTCATCTCGAACTGGCCGTTCGCGTCCTCGTGGTCGTTCAGGTAGGCGCCCCAGCCAAGTTCCAGCATGTAGTCGCAGATCTCGGAAATCACGTCGTAGCGGCGCATCAGCGCCTGCTGATCGTAACAGGGCTTCGACGCGACATCCCGCCCGTCCGAAATCCCTGTCCCGTCGGCATTGATGAGGAAGTACTCGCACTCCACGCCGGTCCGCATATAGAGGCCCTTGTCGGCGGCCCGCTTCTGCAGCTTCTTCAAGACAACGCGCGGGGCTTGAGCCACGTGCTGATCGTCCATCACGCAGTCAGCCGCCACCCACGCCACTTCCTTCTTCCACGGCAGCTGGATTACGGCGGACGCATCCGGCATGGCAAACATATCCGGATGCGCCGGCGTCATATCGAGCCAAGTCGCAAATCCGGCAAAGCCTGCCCCATCGCGCTCCATCTCGGCAATCGCTTGCGCCGGAACGAGTTTGGCGCGCTGCATACCGAACAGATCGGTGAAGGAAATCATGAAGTAGCGAATGCCCTTGTCTTTCGCCAAGGATGAGAGGTCTTGTGTCATGGACGTTTCCTTCACTTCTGCGGTCGACGGGTAGGATTGCGTATTTTTTTGATTGTGTGAGGCAAAAAGAAAGGGCGGTTAGAAACCGCCCCCTCCAAATCCAGGAATCCAGTTCGTTCCGGCCAGCGGCACGCGCGCCATGGCAGCCGCTTCGATGGTCAGTGCGCACAGATCCTCAGGTTCGAGGTTGTGCACGTGGTTATGACCGCACGCGCGCGCGATGGTCTGAACTTCCAGCGTCATGACCTTCAGATAATTCGCCAGACGCCGTCCCGCGCGAACGGGATCCAGACGCATCGCCAATTCCGGATCCTGCGTCGTAATCCCGGCCGGGCAACGCCCCTCGTGCCAATCGTCGTAGGCGCCAGCCGTCGTGCCGAGCTTGTTGTATTCCTCTTCCAGCGCCGGATCGTTGTCGCCCAGCGCCACCAGCGCCGCCGAACCAATGGCCACCGCGTCCGCACCCAACGCCAACGCCTTCGCGACATCGGCACCGTTACGAATGCCGCCCGACACGATCAGCTGCACCTTACGATGCATGCCCAGATCCTGCAGCGCCTGCACCGCCGGACGAATGCACGCCAGCGTCGGCTGCCCGACATGCTCGATAAACACTTCCTGCGTCGCAGCCGTGCCGCCCTGCATGCCGTCGAGCACGATCACGTCCGCGCCCGCCTTTACCGAAAGCGCCACGTCGTAGTAAGGCCGCGCGCCGCCGATCTTGATGTAGATCGGCTTCTCCCAGTCCGTGATCTCGCGCAACTCAAGGATCTTGATTTCCAGATCGTCAGGCCCCGTCCAGTCCGGATGCCGGCACGCCGAACGCTGATCGATACCCTTCGGCAGCGTGCGCATCTCAGCCACGCGATCAGAAATCTTCTGGCCGAGCAACATGCCGCCGCCGCCGGGCTTCGCACCCTGACCGACGACGACTTCAATGCAGTCCGCCTTGCGCAGATCGTCGGGATTCATGCCGTAGCGCGACGGCAGATACTGATAAACGAGCGTCTTCGACTGCCCGCGCTCTTCCGGCGTCATGCCGCCGTCGCCCGTCGTCGTCGACGTGCCGGCAATAGTCGCCCCGCGACCTAGCGCTTCTTTCGCCTGCGCCGACAGCGACCCGAAGCTCATGCCAGCGATCGTGATCGGCGTCTTCAGTTCGATCGGCTTTTTGGCAAATCGCGTGCCGAGCACCACGCTTGTTCCGCACTTCTCGCGATAGCCTTCCAGCGGATAACGCGACATCGATGCGCCGAGGAAAAGCAGGTCGTCGAAATGCGGAACCTTCCGCTTCGCCCCGCCACCGCGAATATCGTAAATCCCCGTCGCAGCGGCACGGCGGATTTCCGACATCGTGTAGTCATCGAGCGTGGCTGACTTACGCGGCGTGGTCGGCGGGTTGTGATAGGTCATCAGTATGCGTCCGCATTATCGATGTTGAAGTTATAGAGTTTGCGCGCCGAACCGTAGCGCTTGAACTCACTCGTCTTCACGTCCTTGATGCCAGCCTTGTCGAGCAACGTCGCCAGCTGCGTGTGATGCTCAGGCCGCATTTCCTTCTCGATGCAATCCGCGCCGAGGCTCTTCACGCTCCCCCGCACGAACAGCTTCGCTTCGTAGATGGAATCGCCCAGCGCATCGCCGGCATCGCCGAGCACGACCAGATGCCCGCTCTGCGCCATGAAGGCCGACATGTGCCCGATATTCCCGCGCACCACGATGTCGATCCCCTTCATCGAGATCCCGCAACGCGAGGCCGCGTTCCCTTCGATGACGAGCAATCCCCCGCGTCCGGTCGCGCCAGCATACTGGCTGGCGTCGCCCTTCACGACGACGCTGCCCGACATCATGTTCTCGGCAACACCCGGCCCCGCCGATCCGTGGATCGTGATCGTGGCCTTCTTGTTCATGCCGCCGCCGTAGTATCCGACGGGTCCGCGCACGGCGACCTTGATCGGCGCATCCACGCCCACCGCCACTGCATGCTGCCCGCGCGGATTGAGAATTTCCCACTCGGCTTCGTTGGTCCCATCCGACTGCCGGTGAAGCTCGGAATTGAGCTCCCGCAACGGTGTGACAGCCAAATCGATCGTGCGCATGCTTCACCGCTCCCAGAAATAAACGGTCGCCGGCTCGGGCTCCCAAATCTTCGCCTTGTCGATGCCGGGCAGTCCGGCAAGCGCCCGGTATTCCGAACCGAACGCCACATACTGATCCGTCTCCGCCATCACCGCCGGCTTGCAGGCGATCGGATCGCGGATCACGCCGAAGCCGTTCTTGGTGCCGACGACGAACGTGAAGAAGCCGTCGAGATCATCAAGGCTCTTCTCCAGCGCCTGCCCAAGGTTCATGCCCTGATTCATGCGCCACGTGAGATAGGCAGCGGCTACTTCGCTGTCGTTCTCCGTCTCGAACGTCATTCCGTCATGCTTCAGCTTGCGCTTCAGGCTGTTGTGGTTCGATAGCGAGCCATTGTGCACGAGACACTGATCGGACCCCGTCGAAAACGGGTGCGCGCCCATCGTCGTCACTGCGCTCTCCGTTGCCATGCGCGTGTGCCCGATGGCATGCGAGCCCGACATCTCTTTGAGATGAAACTGTTCCGACACGTCCGTCGGCCAGCCCACTTCCTTGTAGATTTCGATCGTCTCGCCCGCACTCATGATGCGCACGCCGGGGTGACCGGCCTTGATCGCCGCGCGCGCTGCCTCGGCCTTGTCCGCCGGCACCGTCAACACCGCGTGCGTCGACTTGCGTTCAAACTCAACCGGCACGCCGAGCGTTTTCGAGAGCGCTGCATCCAGACCGGCGAAATCATGGTCCGCATCGGCTGACTGCACGGTCAGCTTCGCCTTGCCATCTTCAGGCGCCCCGTAAACCGCGAACCCGGCCGAGTCCGGCCCACGCTCGCACATCGTCGCCAGCATTTGTGCCGTCAACTCTCCGAGCCGCGGCTCCAAGGCTTTGTCCTTGATGAATAATCCTACGATCCCACACATCGGGCGCGCCTCCCTGTCAGCGTCTATGATGGAAAGCTATCAACTTCCCCTTCAAACCTCAACTACCAAGAATACTTTTTTCCTGGGAGTAGAGATCCAAACGGCCCTAGGCCCGTCCGCGCTGCCAGAATTCATACTGGGTGCGCGCCAGCCAGTAGGCGTCCGGAATGGAAATCGCCCAGACGAACAAGCCCAGCGCCGCCCGGCCTATGAAGGAGTGTTCCGGCGTCGTGGTGTGCCAGCTGATCGCCGCTAGAATGAGCGTGAACAGAGCAAAGCCGAACCCGCGCTGTGGTTGTCCGGCGAGCACGTGCCCCCCGCCCGGCATCAGAATGGCGAGCAGCAGCACAAGATAGGGGTGCGGAGGCGGAGAACCCTTCACGCGGCGCGCTCCTCGACGGCCGCGGTCCGCTGTGCCGCCAGCGCCGCCGCATCACGCAACGTCTGCACGAACACCGAACGCTCAACTTGGGCTAAATCGAACACGGCCTGCCGCAGCAAAAGATGTTCACCCCGCCGGCCCTCGGCCACCTGCCGCACGATCCGAACGCCTCGCGCCGTAAGCGTGATCTCTTTGACGCTGGGCTCAGCGAGGAACGACGCGAGAAATCCACAGAGCCGTTGGCAGAGAGCATGGGCACGGACCCCGTCGCCACGGATCATAACATCCAGCGGCAGCCCGGCCGGTGGTTCCACCCGGTTGGGCAACTGATACGTTCCCGCATAAAACTCATTTCCCGACGGCCGCGCCAGCAACGAGAGCGACGGCGCCCGTGGCATTGCATCGAGCACCGTCACCGATAGCCAGAGCTGTGGCAGCCGCCGCACAACCATCGTGTCCGGGATAAGTGCCACAGTCACCGGATGCCCGAACGCGCGGCCTTCGAGCGCCGGAAACCCGTCCGCGCCTGCGGTCCAGCGCTCCTCGTCGAGCACGCCGCGGCAATCGTCGAGCAGCGCCCGCCGCGCGGCCACCGCCCGGCGATGATCGCGGATCGCGATGTTGGCTACCACCGCCAAAAAGGCGATGAGCCCGAAGAGAAATGCCGCCGTCATGGGTCTCTTCTACGCATGATTGAAGGGTTCGCCGCGGCGCGTCTTGCGTCGCCGCGGCCGATGTCGTGACACGGATTAGTAGTCGCCTTGCGGACGCGGCCAGGGCATCGAGAACTGATCGCCACGGCGCACGTAGCGATAGCGATGGAAGTGGAACCACAGCGACGCGATGAAGAAGAACAGCATCATCGCCATCAGCTGTGTGCCATATCCCAGGAACACCGCGAAATAGGTGGCGCCGCAAAGCACCAGAAGCACGAGAGCCGGCAGCGGATGCATGGGATGCACGTACCCGCGCTGGATCGTGCCGAGCGGCCACTTGCGCCGGAACATGATCACGTTGAACGTCATGAACGTGTATCCGAGCAGACCCGACAGGATCGAGAACGTGATCACCTGATCGAGCGGCGCGTAGTAGGCGAAGAGAACCGCTACCGGCACCAGGAACACAATCGCCCGGTACGGCGTGCGGTACTTGGGATGCACCGCCCCGAACCACTGCGGCAGATACCGGTCGCGCGCCATGGAGAACCACGCCCGCGACGCGTCGTTGATGCAGCCGTTGGCCGACGCCAGCGTCGAGAAGATCGTGCCGATGAAGAGCAACACCATCAGCGGCATGGAATCCATGAACCGCGCCGCGTCGAACAGCGGTGTCACCGCCTGCCCGAGATATTCCCACGGCATGAGACCGGCGCAAATGTACCAGGTCATGGTCGCTGCGATCAGCAGCGTCATGATGCCGGTCATCGTGCCGAGCGGCAGAGACCGCGCCGGCGACCGCACTTCTTCCGCCGCCTGACACGTCCCTTCGATGCCGAGGTAATACCAGAGACCGAAGTGCAGCGCCGCGATGACGCCGATCCAGTCGTAAGGCAGGCCCGTCAGCAGTTCGTTATGCTTCAACACCTCGCCCGTCCAAGGCTTCACTGCAAAGAAGAGGATGATGATGGCAATGAAGGCGATGGCCGTGATGACGAGGTTGAACGTCAGCGTCGCATAGACGCCGCGATAGTTGAGCCAGGCGAGGAACATGATGGTGAGCACGATGAATGGCTTGTCGTGCAGCACCAAGGCCTCGCCCGCCGCATCCGTCATCCCGGCCATCCCTCCCACGGTTTGGACGAGGTAGCCGAGCGTAATCGCATTCGCGGCCTCCAACATGGTGTAGGCGAACACGAGGAATAGGCCGACGTTGAACGCCATCAGCGGCCCGACGATGTGCTTGGCCTGCGCATACTGACCGCCCGCGGCCGCCACCGTCGAAGTCACCTCCGAGTCGATCATGGCCACGCAGGTGTAGAGAAGCCCGGCCACCCAGCAGGCGATCAGCGCCGCGATTGCACCGCCCTTGCCCACCGAAAAATTCCAGCCCATGTACTCGCCGACGAGCACGATGCCGACGCCGAGCGCCCACACGTGACCGGGACCGAGAACGCGCAAAAGCGAGATTTTCTCGCCGTGGATTGTTGTTGTCTGGCTCACAGGTGACCTCCCTGATGGGGCGGATCGATCACGAGAGCGTCTTCGATTTCGCCTTCACGCGACGAAATGAGAAGGTCTTCGGAGTAGGTGATGTTGGTCTTCATCATGTCCAACAGCATCCAGAGACCAAACACAAACGATAGGCCCCAGGCGCCGTACTCGAGAAGCTGATAGTTATTGAGCGTGCTGATATCAGGCATGGCGTTCCCCTCAATCCGTCTTGCGGCCGAAGCGTTCGGCGATGACTTCGCGGTATTCGCTCTTGGAGAACGCGACCACGAGAAGAAAATATCCGATCACGACAAGCGCGGTGACGCCGAGCGCGATGAGGTCGAACGAATAGTCGAAGCGCGACACGATGAGCGGCGCCGCAGTCTCTGGCGTGTAGCCAAGTTTCTCCCAGGCCGCTTGCATAACGGGGTTCTGCCCAAGGCCGGTCCAGGTTGTCTTATCGGCGATGGCGAGTTCCGTTTTGCCGCCGCCGGCCAGGCCGAGGTAGATCGGCGCAAACAGTGCAGCGAACACCAGAGCCAGAAGGAACACGCTGTCGAAAAACTGCCCGAGCGCGGATTGGCGCGGCGGGATGTAATCACCGTTGCTCATGGTGTGCTCCTCAATCTTTGCGTTGGTTCATGAGATCGAGGTAGTGGAGATCAAGGCCATAGATGTGGGCCTTGTCCTCGCTGTAATGCTTGATCATCGCCCAGATCGCCGCGGCGTTGAAAAGCATCACGAGCCCGCCGCTGATGAGCAGCGCGCCGAGCACGCCGTCGTCGTTGAGATGCGGCAGCAGCATGTAAAAGACGAATGTGTAGAGTGCCCAAACCACGACGAGGGCGAGGATCGCCCACATCCGGTCCTGTCCGAACATCTTCTCGACGCGCGGATCCATAGCGTTCTGTTGCAAAGCGACCTCCCCCAGATTGGCCGGTTAAGTCCGGCGCAAAAATGTTGCCTGTCAGGCAATCTATTTTTATTGAGCGGAAAGTCTGCGTCATGGTGCCGCGAGATGTCAAGACGAACTGCCTGCATTTGCAACAGAAAACGCGGAAATTATGCAGTGCACCGCAACAAATACAGGCAAATCACCAAAGTTGAGATGACCCGAGACTTGAACAACCGGAAAATTTCTTGCACTTTGGGAACAATCGGGGGCATGGTTACAGGGTGAAAGCTGCCCTTGAATCCGGCTTATAAAGCCGGAGGCCATGGCCGGAGCATTGAAATGCCGTTCGCACTCTTGAAATACGCCTTGTCGCGGGAGCACCCCGACGACCCGCACTTCCGTTGGAAGCCGGACCTCAAGAAAACCTACGACGTGATCATCATCGGCGCTGGCGGCCATGGTCTCGCAGCTGCCTATCACCTCGCCAAGGATCACGGCATCACCAACATCGCCGTCCTCGAAAAGGGCTGGCTCGCCGGCGGCAATACCGCCCGCAACACGACGATCGTGCGCGCCAATTATCTCACCCCCGAAGGCGTCGCATTCTATAAGGAGTCGGTCGAACTCTTCCGCACCCTCTCCAACGAACTCGACATCAACGTCATGTACTCCGAGCGCGGCCACTTCACGCTCGCACACACCGATGCCGCCATGCGCACCGCCCGCTGGCGCGCGGAAGTCAACAAGCACATGGGCGTCAACTCCGAAGTCATCGACGCCGCCGAAGTCAAGCGCATCTGCCCGACGATGAACGTGACGGACGAGGCCCGCTATCCCGTGCTCGGCGCGCTCTACCACCCGCCCGGCGCCATCGCCCGCCACGACGCTGTGGCCTGGGGTTATGCCAAAGAAGCGATGAAGCGCGGCGTCGAAGTCCACACGCAGACCGAAGTCAAAAAGATCCTGATCGAAAACGGCCGCGCCATCGGCGTCGAAACCAACCGCGGAGTCATACACGCCGCCAAGGTCATGCAGGCCGTCGCAGGATCATCCTCGCATGTCGCGCGCATGGCCGGCCTCAAGCTGCCGATCAAGACGATCCCGCTGCAAGCCTGCGTGTCCGAACCCGTCAAGCCCATCCTCGATCAGATCGTCGTCTCGGGCTCGCTTCACGTCTACATTTCGCAGTCGGCCCGCGGTGAAATGGTCATGGGCGGCGCCACCGATGCCTACGGGCTCTACTCCTCCCGCTCCACCCTCGACTTCAAGGAAAGCCTGATGGGCCACATGTTGGAGCTCTTTCCCTTCATGGGCGAACTCCGCATTCTGCGCCAATGGGCCGGCATGGCCGACATGACACCGGACTTTTCCCCCGTCATGGGCCTCACGCCCGTCGAAAACTATTACATCGACGCCGGCTGGGGCACCTGGGGCTTCAAGGCCACCCCCGTCTGCGGCAAGCGCATGGCCGAATGCGTCGCCACCGGCCGCCAGCCCGATCTCTTGAAACCCTTCGCCCTCTCGCGCTTCAACACCTTCGATCTCGTCGGTGAAAAAGGCGCGGCATCGGTCGGCCACTAGGGAGCGGCAAAATGAAAATCCTGAACTGCCCCCTCAACGGCCCGCGCAATATCTCCGAATTCGTCTGGGGCGGCGAGATGAAGGCTATGCCCGATCCCGCCACCGCCACGGATGCGCAATGGACCGAATATCTCTTCCTGGAAGACAACACCGCCGGCGAGATAACCGAGTGGTGGCTACACGCCCCCACCAACTACTGGTTCATCGCCCGCCGCAACACGATCACCGATGAGATCCTCGAAACCATGACGTACGACGCTTTCCTCGCCCGTCAGCAAGCCAACGCGTCCGGCGAAGCCGAACCGGCCGCCAAGCCCGCCACCGGCGGCACGGAGACGGGAGCAACGTCGGCATGAGCACGTCCTCCCCCGCCCGCATTGACAAACCCGGCTTTGGCCTGCTGATCGACCGCACAAAGCCGCTGTCGTTCACCTTCGACGGCCGCCTGTTCAACGGCTATCAAGGCGACACCATCGCCTCCGCCCTCTATGGCGCCGGCCAGGTGCTGCTATCCCGCTCGTTCAAATATCACCGCCCGCGCGGCGCACTCACCATGAACGGCCTCGACGCGAACACGCTCGTGCAGGTCGCCGACGAGCCAAACGTCCGCGCCGATCTTCACGCGGTCACACCCGGCCTCGCCGTTGTGTCCATCAATCGCCTCGGCTCGCTCGAACGCGACGCCTTCTCGATCATGGACTATTTCGGCCGCTTCTTGCCCGTCGGCTTCTACTACAAGACGTTCTTCCGCCCCGCCGGCGTCTGGAAATACTTTGAACGCCCAATCCGCATCATGGCCGGCCTCGGCACTCTGGATCCGCGCGCCGAACACAAATACTACGATAAGGCCTATCTCTTCACCGACGTGCTCGTCGTCGGCGGCGGACAGGCCGGACTTGAGGCCGCCATTGCGGCTGCCGAAGGCGGCGCCGAAACGCTGCTCATCGAAGAAAATTCGGAACTGGGCGGCTCACTCCTTTACGGCCGCGTGGGCGACAGCCGCGACGCCGCCGACACGCTCCGCCGCGACCTGATCACACGCGCGCGCGGCATCAAAAATCTCACCATCCTAACCAGCACCGTCGTCTCCGGTCTTTTCACCGACGGCTGGGCGGCAGCGATCTCCGGCAACCGCCTCTTGAAGATCCGCACGCGCCAGACCATCGTCGCCGCCGGCAGCTTCGATCAGCCCATCGTCTTCCGCAACAATGACCGCCCCGGCATTCTCTTCGCCACGGCAGCCCAACGCCTGATGCGCCTCTATGGCGTCCGCCCGGGCAACCGCGCCGTCATCGCCACCTCAAATACGTTCGGCTACGAAACCGCCCTCGATCTCCTCGATGCGGGCAGCGAAGTCGCCGCCATCGTCGATCTCGGCACCACCACAGGCCCCGCCGTCGAAGCGGCCCGCGCTCGCGGCATCCGCATCGTCACCAACGCCACGCCCGTCGATGCCAAGGGATATCTGCGCGTCGAAAGCGTCGGCATCGCCTCCATCACCGGCCAGGGCAAAACCTCGTCCGTCACCGACTGGATCACCTGCGACTGCGTGCTGATCTCGGTCGGCTGCTCGCCGGCCCTCAATCTCGCCAGCCACGCCGGCGCGAAAGTCGTCTTCGATCCCGCCATTCAAATGCACCGCGCGGTGAACGCACCCGAAGGCGTATCGCTCGCCGGCAGCGCCGCCGGACTCTGGTCGCCGGATCGCGTTTCAACACACGCAAAGGAAACCGGCGCCATCGCCGCCCGCCTCGCCGCCGGCAGCCCCGCCGGATCACAACCAGACGCCACCGATCCCGGCGCCGCGTCGATCACGCACCACTATCCGATCTTCAAAAGCGCCAAGGGCAAGGAATTCATCGACTTCGACGAAGATCTGTCGGTGAAGGACATCATCAACTCAGTCAAGGACGGCTACGACGACATCCAGCTCGTCAAACGCTACTCCACCGCAGGCCTCGGCCCGAGCCAGGGCCGCCACGCCAACCTCAATACCATCCGCGTCGTCAGCGCCGTCACCGGCAAACCGCCGGAAGTCATCGGCACCACAACGTTCCGCCCGCCGCTCGTGCCGGAGAAGTTCGCGCACATGGCCGGCCGCGCCTTCGAACCAACACGCCTCACCTCCATGCACCGCCGCCACGAAGAACTGGGCGCGCAGTTCATGACCGCCGGCCTGTGGCTCCGCCCCGCCTACTATGGCGCCAAGGACAACGCCGCCCGCGCCATCGAAGATGAAGTCCGCGCCGTCCGCAACAATGCCGGCCTGATCGACGTATCGACACTCGGCGGCCTCGACATTCGCGGCCCGGATGCGGCCGCTTTCATCGACCGGATGTACACCTGGGCGTATGAAAAGCAGCCCGTCGGCCGTGCCCGCTACACGCTCATGACCGACATCGCCGGCGTCGTCATCGACGATGGCGTCGCCTGCCGCCTCGCGCCCAACCACTACTACGTCACGGCGACAACAAGCGCCGTCGACCAGGTCTATCGCGCGATGACGTGGTTCAACGTGCAATGGAAGACGGACGTCGACGTCGCCAACGTGACGGCCGCCTATTCCGCGGTGAACCTCGCCGGTCCCAAAGCGCGCGACATCGTGCAATCCCTCTCAAGCGACATCGATTTCTCCAAAGACGCCTTCCCCTACATGGGCGTGCGCACGGGCACGCTCGCTGGCATCCCCGTCCGCGTCTTGCGCGTCGGCTTCGTCGGAGAAGCAGGCTATGAAATCCATTGCCCCGCGAGCTTCGGCGAAGCGCTGTGGGATATCCTCATGACCGCCGGCAAGCCGCACGGCCTCAAACCCTTTGGCGTCGAAGCCCAGCGCATCCTGCGTCTGGAAAAGGGCCACATCATTGTCGGCCAGGATACCGACGGCCTCACCAACCCCATCGAAGCCGGCATGGAGTGGGCACTCGCCAAGAAGAAACCCTTCTACGTCGGCAAGCGCTCCATCGACATGCAGGCCGCCAAAGGCATCACGCGCAAGCTCGTCGGCTTCACGGTCACAGATAGCGCCGCACCGACGCCCAAAGATTGCCACCTCATCATCCGCAACGGCGCCATCGTCGGCCGCATCACGTCGGTGGTCAAATCGCCGACACTGGGCAAAGTCGTCGGCCTCGCCTACCTGCCGCTCGACATGACCGAGACCGGCCACCGCTTCGAAATCCGCGTCGACGGCGGCACGATGGTCTCCGCAGAAGTCGTCCCCACGCCCTTCTACGATCCCGACAACGCGCGCCAGGAAATCTGAAGATGACCACGCCCGAACAACACCTGCGCCGCACGCCGCTCCGTTCCGCCCTGACCAAGACCGGCGCAAAATGGACCGCGACCCCGGCAGGCGACGCCGCCATCTCGGACGGCCTCGGCAGCATCGATGCGGCCCGCCATCTCGCGATAACCGACCTCTCGCCCCTGCCCCGCCTCGGCTTCAAAGGCCGCGAGACCATCCCCGCCATGAAAAAACGCGGCATCGTTCTGGAGGGAACCGCCAACCGCGCCTTCCGCCAGCCCGACGGCGGCCTCTGCCTCGTCCTCGCAGCCAGCGAGGTGATTCTCCTTTCGCCGCTCTGCGGCGATGACGGAAAGCTGCAAAAGCTCCACGACGATTGGCGCCTCGATGATGCCGAACGCACCTACCCGATGCTGCGCCGGGACAGCCAGGCTTGGTTCGTCGTGACAGGCGCTAAGTCACCGGAAATGTTCGCAAAAATATGCGGCATTGACTTCCGCCTGAACAAGTTTCCAGACCTCACGATCGCCCAGACCTCGGTCGCCAAGATCTCGGCCATAGTGACCCGGGCGGACATCGGCAGCACGCCCGCGTTCCATATTCTTGCCGATAGCGCGTCGGCCCTGTATTTCTTTGACTGCTTAATTGATGCTGCCCAAGAATTTGGCAACGCCCTCGCATGCCGGTCGATTTTGAGAGATCTGGAAAGCGGATGAAAAAAGTTTCGGAGACGGTTCGTAAACTCAACCGGGATGATGCACTCGCCCCACCCTCTCCGCGCACACGCCAAAGCCCGCAGCCGGTTGATACCGACCTCGAAACAATTGGACATCTGCAAGAAGGCGACGACGGCGAAGACCCCGACCTTCCCGTCGCCCTGGACAGCCAAGACCCCCACGCACTCTCCGGCGCCCGCGACAATGTCCTTGAAGTCGCCATCGGCCGCGAAGTCCGCGCCTTCCGCAAGAAGCTCGGCATCACCGTGTCCGATCTCGCCCGCGCCACGGGCCTCTCGCTCGGCATGCTCTCCAAGATCGAAAACGGCGTCACCTCCGCCTCGCTGACGACGCTTCAGCGCCTGTCGCGCGCGCTCGGCGTCCCCGTCACCGCCCTCTTCCGCCGCTTCGAGGAGAAGCGCGACGCCGTCTTCGTTCGCGCCGGACAGGGCCTCGTCATCGAACGCCGCGGCACCCGCGCCGGACACCAGTATCAGCTTTTGGGTTTCTCCGGCGGCAACGCCTCCGGCCTCGTCGTCGAGCCCTACATGATCACGCTCACCGAGAAGTCCGACGTCTTCCCGCTCTTCCAGCACTCAGGGCTGGAATTTCTCTACATGCTCGAAGGCGAGGTCGTGTACCGCCACGGCGACAAGCTCTACACCATGCTTCCCGGCGACAGCCTGTTCTTCGACGCCGACGCACCCCACGGCCCCGAAGAACTGATCAAGCTTCCCATCCGCTTCCTCTCCATCATCTCCTACGCCCGCGAACGCGAGGAGTGAGGGGGCACCGCGCCTTCCGGCCGGCGCGCCCAGCCCAACACCGGCTTGCCGAGTGTTGGCCGCAACGTGCCCAACTTGCCGAGTGTTGGCCAACAATGTCCGTGTCGGAAGGCGCAATCAAAATGAGTACTTCGTATTGCAGAACTCGCATGTCACCGAGATGCTGCCGTCGGGCTCGCGCAAGCCGTCCAGATCTTCGTCCGGAAACCGCGTCAGAAACATCTGCACGCGCTCGCGCGAACAGCGGCAGGTGGCATCGAGCGGCTGCCCCTTGAACACGCGCACGTCTTCTTCGTTGAACAACCGGAACAGCAGCCGCTCCGCCGATAGCGTCGGATCGATCAACTCGTGATCTTCCACGCTCGCAGCTAAGATGCGCGCCCGCTGCCAGTTCTCCTGCTCCGGCGGCGCGGTAGGACTGACGTTGTCCTCCACTTGCGCCGTCGGATGCTGGATCAAAAGCCCGCCCGCGCGCCAGTGCCATCCGTCGCCGCCCTGCACGCGGTGCCGCGCCACGGCGAGCCGCACGTAACTCGGCAACTGCTCCGACTGCCGGAAATAGGTGAGCGCCGCCGCCCCTAGACTCTGGCCGTCGAGCGCGACGATGCCCTGATAGCGATCGTCCTCGCCGACGCGTTCCAGCGTCATCGCCATGTGCCCGCTGCCGATCAGATCGCCTTGCTTCGGCCGCGGGCCCTTCGCCGCAATGGCCTCCGCGTCGAAACTGGCGTATCCGCGCAACCGCCCGGGCGCCTCGTAGTCGGCCAGCAGAAACCGGATCGGCCCATCGGTGCGCGTTT
>LNFM01007524.1_pt1 | contig 25749 bp, 26 predicted proteins | sample 596031 | NCBI WGS metagenome assembly LNFM01 (sample SAMN04254537, study PRJNA301005) | activated carbon metagenome | isolation source: dual media filters at the Ann Arbor, Michigan drinking water treatment plant | place: USA: Ann Arbor | reverse complement strand
CGCGCTTCGATGACGCGCGTCGGCTCCTGGCTGTCGTCGGCCAGGTAGGCGATGGGGGCGTAGCTCTCTTCGCCGTCGTCGTTCTGCGGCTCCAGCGCCACGTCACCGCCCGACAGGCGCATTTCCATCTCCACCACCTCGTCGGGCTTCACGTTCAGCTCGCGCGCCATGTTGGCCACCTCGGTGGGTGTCATGGTGTTGCGGTGGGTGTTGCCTTCGCCGGCATCGCCCTTCATGCCCTGCTTCATCGAGCGCAGGTTGAAGAACAGCTTGCGCTGCGCCTTGGTGGTGGCCACCTTCACCATGCGCCAGTTCTTCAGGATGTATTCGTGGATCTCGGCCTTGATCCAGTGCATGGCGTAGCTGACCAGCCGCACGCCTTGTTCGGGGTCGAAGCGCTTGACGGCCTTCATCAGGCCGACATTGCCTTCCTGGATGAGGTCGCCCTGGGGCAGGCCGTAGCCGAGGTACTGGCGCGAGATGCTCACCACCAGGCGCAGGTGGCTCAGCACCAAGCGGCCGGCGGCCTGCACATCGCCCTTGTCGCGCAGCGCGCGGGCGAGTTCGGTTTCTTCGGTCGGCGACAACATCGGCAGCCGGTTCACGGCCGACACATAGGCCTCCAGGTTGCCCAGCGAGGGCACCATGGACCAGGGGTCGCGAAGGCTGAGAGCGGTGGCGGTGGTGTTCATGTGGGCTGTGATGACCACCCGGGGCTACGGGTTCCACAAATATTAGCACTCGCAGGGTGAGAGTGCTGAAAGTGGCGCCCGTCAAGGTTCGGAGACGTGGAATTCGTCGCCTGCGCTCGTAAAGTGGCCGTGCACGGCCGGGCTGCCCATGTTCGGCGTGATGCTGGCCGAGACCCGGTGCACGCCGGGCGTCGAGAAGGCGACCGTGAACGCCCCCTTGCCGACGAGGCGCCCGAAGTTGACGATGAAGCTCCTGGGCACGAACGTCGCGCCGGGGTCGCTGGAGTTCAGGCTCACCGTGTAGGAGCCCTGGGCAAAGCCGCAGGCCACGCTGAGGCTGCCGGGCACAGGCACCTGGCGCACCACGGTCCTGGGCGCGGCGGTGCGGGGTGATGGCGGCGGCGCCGGGCACCCGGCAACGCCAGGTTCAACGTAGAAGAAGCTCTGGCACAGCCCGGGTGTGGCGCCCAGCGCCCCCACGACCGCCAGCGCGGCTCTGACCACGAACTTCATCGCGGCCCGGCACGGGTCACTTCACAGACAGCACGTAGGTCGCCAGCAGGCGTGCCTCGGCGGCGGACACCTGCGGCTGCGGGGGCATCATGTCTTCGCCCCAGACGCCCGACCCGCCGCGCCTGATCTTCTTGGCCAGGCGCTCGGCCGCGTTCTTTTCGTCGGCGTACTTGGCGGCCACCTGCTGGAAGCTCGGGCCGTACTTGCGCTTGTCGACATAGTGGCAGGCCAGACAGTTCTTCTTGACGGCCAGGTCGTAGTCGGCACGCACCGGCCCGACCACGCCCAACACACCGACAACGACAACCCATCGAAGCGCGATTCGCAACGGACTCTCCTTCTTGCTGCAGAAAGCCCAACGCGCTGCCGTGTGGCAGCGCGTTGGCTGATGGCATTTACTCGGGCTTCACGCGGATGATCTTGCCCTGGTCTTCCAGGGCCACGTACAGGTCGCCATCCGGGCCCAGTTCGCAGGCGCGGAAGCGCCCTGCCACCGTCGGCCACGGGAAGTCGGTCTTCTTCGACTTCAGGCCGTCGGGGCTGACCGCCAGCAGATCGAGGCGGTTGCCCACCGAGGTGCCGTGGATGCCGATGCCGGCGTAGCCGACCACCATCTGGCCGTTCCAGTCCTTCCACTTCGCGCCCGACAGGAAGGCGTTGCAGAACATGCCCTGCGACAGCCCGTTGTTGTTCCACGCCGGCTTCATGGCCTTGGGGTAGGTCTTGAGGTCGGTCATCGGCATGAAGGCCCCGCGCTTCTTGGGATCCATCGCGCCCATCTGGTTGGGCGAGTAGCCGCAGTAGTCGTCCGGGCAGTCCTTGCGGCCGCCCACGTTCGGACGCGGGTCCCAGCCCGCATTGCCGCCGTTGACGAGTGCCGTCACTTCGTCGGTGTGCCAGGGGCCGTTCTCCGCGGTGAACGGACGGTTGTCACCGGGGCGGAAGGCGATGCCCTGCGGGTTGCGGTGGCCGTAGGTGAACACGCGCGGATCGAAGCCCGCCGGCGGCTTGTTGTCCGCGGCCGCCTTGCCATCCCGGTCGACGCGCAGCACCTTGCCGCCGATGTACTTCGGGTCCTGGGGCCCGATACCCAGGTGGTTGTCACCGGTCGTCACGTAGAGGAAACCGTCGCCCGGGCTGAAGCGGATACGGCCGCCGTTGTGCGCGCCAGGGCCGCCGAAGGGGTGCTTGGAGGCCTTGGGCTTGTAGCCGATGTCGCCGACGATGTCGGTGCGGTCAGACACGGCGGTCATCGTGTCGTTCAGCTTGAACCGCATCACGCGGTTGCTCTGCTTGCCGCCGAGGTTGGAACTGGAATAGACGTAGATGTAGCGGTTGCTGGCGAACTCAGGGTCGACGGCCACACCCATCATGCCGGCCTGCCCGTCGCAGAACAGGTCGGCGCTGGCCGACGAATAGCCGGTGCCGGCGCCCAGGCCGTGCAGCTTGTTGATGGCGCCCGAGGGCAACCGGACCGAAAGTCCTTTGCACTTCTCGGTGAAGAACATCGTGCCGTCCTTCATGAACGCCATGTCCCACGGCGAATCAAGCTTGTCGACGAAGTCCGCCGTCGACACGGTGGGGGCCGCTGCAAACACGCTGCCGGCCATCGCCAGGCCTGCCGAGGCTGTCCATACAATTTTTTTGATCTGAGCCATCTCTACTCACTCCTGTGTTTCGTGGATCGGTCGGCGAGCGTTTCGGCAAGGCCGACCGATGGCGTGGGCTGTTGCGGGTGTTCCGAAGCCAGCCAACGCACCGTCTATGACAACGCGCGTCGGGCAGGATGGCCAGTCGTGTAAACCCGTGCGGCGACGCACGGGCAGCCAAGCCCGCCGGCTGCAGGTCATGGCTGGGCGGCTGACAATGCCGGCATGAGTGCCCCACCTGCCCATCCCGCCGCGCCACGCCGGCTCATCGTTGCCATCACCGGCGCGTCCGGCGCCATCTACGGCGTGCGCGCCCTGCAACTGCTGCGCGAGATGGGTGGCATCGAAAGCCACCTCATCCTCACCGCCTCGGGCGCGCGCACCCTGGTCGAGGAGACCGACCACAGCGCTGCCGACGTGCGTGCACTGGCCGATGTGGTGCACCACGCCCGCGACATCGGTGCCACGGTGTCCTCGGGGTCCTTCCGCACGCTCGGCATGCTGGTGGCGCCATGTTCGATCAAGACCTTGAGCGGCATCGCCCACTGCTACAACGACGAACTGGTGGTGCGCGCCGCGGACGTCTGCCTGAAGGAGCGCCGCCGCGTGGTGCTGCTGCTGCGCGAAACCCCGCTGCACGCCGGCCACATCGCGCTGATGGACCAGGCCACGCGCAACGGCGCGGTGATCATGCCGCCGGTGCCCGCCTTCTACCAGCGGCCGGCCACGGTGCAGGACATCGTCGACCAGACCGTCGGCCGTGCGCTCGACCTCTTCGAGCTGGACAGCGCGGCAGTGAAGCGATGGGACGGTGGCCAGCGTGGCCGCGCGCGGCCCGCGGCCGACGACGAAGCCGACGGCGCGTGAAGCGATGAACGCCGACTTGCCGCTGCACCGCTGGCCCGCCACCGAACTGGCCCGCGCCCTGGCCTCGCGGCAACTGCAGGCCGCCAGCGTGGCGGAAGCGCTGATCGAGCGCAGCCTGGCGACGGAGCCGCGCCTGCACGCATGGGCCACGCTGGACGCCGCTGCGGCCCGCCGCCAGGCGCGCGCGCTGGATGTGGCGCTGGCCGCCGGCCACGCACCCGGCGCGCTGCACGGCCTGCCGCTGGCCGTGAAGGACAACATCGACACCGCCGGCATCACCACGGCCTACGGTTCGGCCGTCTACGCCGGCCACCGGCCGCAGACCGATGCCGCGGTGGTGGCGCTGGCGCGCGGCGCCGGCGCGTGGGTGCTGGGCAAGACGGCCTGCACCGAGTTCGCCAACATGCACCCCTGCGCCACCCGCAACCCGCACCACCTGGCGCACACGCCGGGCGGCTCGTCCAGCGGCTCCTGCGCTGCGGTGGCCGCCGGTGCCGTGCCGCTGGCCCTGGGCACGCAGACCGCGGGCTCGGTGATACGGCCGGCGGCCTTCTGCGGCATCGTCGGCTACAAGCCCTCGCCCCAGCGGCTGCCACGGGCCGGCGCCAAGCCCAACTCGGACACGCTGGACGAGGTGGGCCTGTTTGCGCGCCATGTCGCCGACGCCGCGCTGCTGGCCGGCGCCCTGGGCGCCTGGGACCCCGCGCAAGGCACGCCCGCCCACGACGCGCCACCGCGCCTGGCGCTGACGCTGACTTCGGCGGCTTCTGCCCTGTCGGCGGCGATGGTGGCGATGGTGGAAGACGCCGCGGCGCGGCTGTCCGCGGCCGGCGCGGCGGTGCAGCTGGCGGTATGGCCCCAGGGCTACGACGCCCTGTTCGAGGCCCAGCGCCGGGTGCAGGTGTTCGAGACAGCGCGAGCGCTGGCGCCCGAGCGCCAGTACCGCCGCCGCCAGCTCTCGCGGCCGCTGTTGGCGCTGCTGGACGAAGGCACTGCGATGCCGCCGTCCGCCTATGCCGAGGCGCTGCTCACCGCGCGCAACGCCCGGCAGCGGCTGGAAGAACTGTTCGGCCGTGCCGATGTGCTGCTGTGCCCGGCCGCGCCCGGCGCCGCGCCGCGCACGCTGAAGCACACCGGCGACCCGGCTTTCAGCCGGCCCTGGCAGCTGCTGGGCTGCCCTTGCATCACGGTGCCCGGCGGCCTGGATGGCGACGGCCTGCCACTGGGGCTGCAGCTGGTGGCGCGCCCCGGCGACGACCGCCGTCTCTTTGCCGCGGCCGCCTGGGTGGCCGAGGCCTTGCAGTCCGGGTTGATCAGCGAAATCGCCTGCGCCTGAACGCGCGACGAGCGCGGCGGGCAATGGCCCGCTCCTGCCCCAAGCCGCCTGCTCAGGGCGAAGGCGGCAGTTCCACCACCACGCGCCGCGGGTTCATGCCCAGGCGCGGAAAGTCCACCAGCGAAGCCTGGAACAGCGCGCCGTACAGTGCTGCGTCGGCCCGGCTGCCGGTTTCCGTGGCGGCACGGGTCTCGTACAGCGGCTTGCCGGTGACACGGTCACGCAGCAGCAGCGCCACCTGGCTTTCGTAGCGCGGAAAGTCGTAGCGCAGGTTGACGTTCCAGCGCGGCGACAGCCAGGGCCCGCCGCGCCAGTAGCCGAAACCACCGCGCCACCACAGCGGGTCGTCCCAGGGGCTGGTGACGTAGCGGCTGTCACGCGCACCCACCTGCACCAGCACGTCGGGCTGCTGGCCCGCTGCCACGGGCTTGAAGCCCGCCTTCTCCAGCGCCGGGCGGGCAGCGTTTTCCAGCAGCTCGGTTTCCGCGGCCTGGGCCTGCTGCGAGGGCAGGCGCTCGAAGGCGTAGCTGCCGGCACTGCGGCCGTCCGGCCACTCACCAAAGCTGGAAACCTCGCTGCTGACGCTGCGAATGCCGGCACAGCCGGCCAGCACCGTGGCGGCCGCCAGAACCGCGCCGAGCATCCCGCGGCGCACCGTCGAACTTGGGCTGGCAATCATGCTCATTCCTCCAGATCATCGTCACGGTCCAGGTGCGGGTTCGAACGCATCAGCACCTGGTTCGGCGCGGCCACGGGTGCACAGGGCTCTTCGTCGAAGGCGATGTCGCCCCCGGCGCTGGCCACGCCGGTGGGTGTGATCGTGGTGAAGGGGAAGAGGTTCCGGTCCATCAGGTGCGAGGGCACCACGTGCGCCATCGCACGCAGCATGTTGTCGGTGCGGCCCGGGTACTGGCGCTCCCACTCGCGGATCATCTTCTTCACCACCACGCGCTGCAGGTCGTTCTGGCTGCCGCACAGCGTGCAGGGGATGATGGGGAAGGCGCGGTGCACGGCCCACTTTTCCAGGTCGGTCTCGGCGACATAGGCCAAGGGGCGGATGACGGTGTTCTTGCCGTCGTCGCTGACCAGCTTGGCCGGCATGCCCTTGAGCCGGCCGCCGAAGAACATGTTCATCATCATCGTCACCACCATGTCGTCGCGGTGGTGGCCCAGTGCGATCTTGGTGGCGCCGAGTTCGCCCGCCACGCGGTAGAGGATGCCGCGGCGCAGCCGGCTGCACAGGCTGCACATGGTCTGGCCTTCGGGCACCAGCTTCTTGACGATGCTGTAGGTGTCCTGGTTCTCGATGTGGAAGGGCACGCCCAGCTTCGTCAGGTAGTCCGGCAGCACGTGCTCGGGGAAGCCGGGCTGCTTCTGGTCGAGGTTGACGGCGATGATCTGGAAGTCGATGGGCGCGCGCTCGCGCAGGCCGAGCAGGATGTCCAGCATCGCGTAGCTGTCCTTGCCGCCGCTCAGGCAGACCATCACCTTGTCGCCGGCCTCGATCATGTTGAAGTCGGCGATGGCCTGGCCGACCTGGCGGTGCAGGCGCTTGCCCAGCTTGTGCACGGCGACGGCGGCCTTCTTGACGGGGTGGAAGTCCAGCGGGGCGTTCATCTCAAGCCTCTTTCATGCCGAAGACTTCCACGCCCACCGCGTCGCAGTCGGGGTAGACGTCGGGTTTGGCCGTGCTCACGCGCGCTGCACGCACACGCGGGTGGGCCAGCATCAGCGCCAGCACGTCGTCGGCCAGCGTTTCCTGCAGGTGGATGTGGCCCTTGGACACACGCTCCATCACCGAGCGGCGGATGAAGTCGTAGTCCACCACCTCGTCCAGCTTGTCCTGCGTGGGGGTCGAGAGCGCCAGCGGGATGTAGAGATCGACGTTGATGAGCACACGCTGCTCGCCCTTCTTCTCGAAATCGTGCACGCCGATGTTGATCCACACCGCGTAGTCGCGAAGGAACAGGCGGCGGCAGTCCATCAGGCTGGGGTGGTTCAGCAGGCTTTGCATCAGTTTTCTTTCTTGGCGTTCTTGTCGCCTTGGTCGCTCAGGTCGCGCGCCAGGAACATCACGTCCCGGCCTTGGGCCTGCAGGTGCTGGCCACCGTCCACCAGCAGCGTGGTGCCGGTGACGGCGCGCGCCTGCAGCAGGTAGTGCACGGCGTGGGCCACGTCGGCAGGGCTGGAACTGCGGCCCAGCGGCGTCATCGTGTGCGAGGCCGCAAACTCGCTGCCGCTCATTTCGCCCGACAGCAGCGTGACCCCCGGGGCCACGCCGCAGACCCGCACGCGCGGCGCCAGCGCCTGTGCCAGCAGCGTGTTGGCGGCCTCCAGTGCGGCCTTGCTGAGCGTGTAGCTCAGGTAGTCGGGGTTGGGGTTCCAGAGTTTCTGGTCGAGGATGTTGATGACGCAGCCCGTTGCGCCCTCAGCCAGCAGCCCCCGCAGCGCACGCGCCAGCAGGATGGCGGGCAGGGTGTTGGCGCGCCAGTGCGCCTGCATGCTGGCGGCGCTGAAGCTGGCGAGGTCGTCGTACTCGAACAGCGAGGCGTTGTTGACCACCGCGTCCACGCGGCCGAAGGCGGCGTGCACGGTGGGCAGCAGTGCGTTGCAGTCAGCCTCGTCGGCCAGGTCGGCCGCAAAGGACTGCGCCACGCCGCCGGCTTCGCGGATGGCGGCCACGGTTTGCGAGGCCGCGGCGCCGGAACTGCGGTAGTGCACGGCCACGGCCCAGCCTTGCGCAGCCAGATGCAGGCTGATCTCACGACCGATGCGCTGGGCGGCGCCGGTCACCAGCACGACGGGGCGGGTGGTCATCACGGGGTGGGAAAGGCAGGGCGGGAGGGGTTTCTACAATGCCGCGGATGTCTGCATCCGGGGCCGAGAGTTTATCGGCGCGCCTTCATGAACGCCTGCGCACGGCCATCGCTGCAGCGGGCGGCTGGCTGGGCTTCGACCGTTACATGGCCATCGCGCTGTACGAACCCGGCCTGGGCTACTACACGCGCGGCACGCAGGTCTTCGGTGCCATGCCCGGTTTCGGCGCGGGTCGCGGCAGCGACTTCGTCACCGCGCCCGAGATGTCGGCCAGCTTCGGCCGCACGCTGGCGCGCCAGGTGGCGCAGGCCTTGCACGCCACGGGCACGCACGAGGTGCTGGAGTTCGGCGCCGGCTCGGGCGCGCTGGCCGAGCAGTTGCTGGAGGCGCTGGGCGATGCGGTGCAGCGCTACACCATCGTCGACGTCTCGGGCACGCTGCGCGAGCGCCAGGCGCTGAGGCTGGCGCGGTTTGCGCCGCGTGTGCAGTGGCTGGACGCCTGGCCCGCGCACATCGAGGCCGTGGTGCTGGGCAACGAGGTGCTGGACGCCATGCCCGTGCAACTGCTGCACTTCGACGGCAGCCACTGGCTGGAGCGGGGCGTGGCCTGGCACCAGGACCAGCCCGCCTGGGCCGACCGCGCGACGACGCTGCGCCCGCCGGTGGCAGGCGGCTTCGTGCCGGGCACGGTCACCGAAATCCACCCGCAGGCCGAAGCCTTCGTGCGCAGCCTGGCCGAACGCCTGCGGCGCGGCGCGGCGTTTTTCATCGACTACGGTTTCCCCGAGGCCGAGTACTACCACCCGCAGCGCAGCGGCGGCACGCTGATGTGCCACCACGCCCACCTGGCCGACGGCAACCCGCTGCTGCCGCACGTGAACTTCAGCGCCATCGCGCTGGCCGGGCAGGACGCCGGGCTGCAGGTGCTGGGCTACACCAGCCAGGCGCGTTTCCTGCTGAACTGCGGCCTGACCGAGGTGCTGCAGGGTGCCGACCTGCGCGAAACGGCGATGGCGCAGAAGCTGATCACCGAGCACGAGATGGGCGAACTCTTCAAGGTGCTGGGCTTCACGCAGGGCGAGGACTTCAGCGCCATCGGCTTTGCCGCGGGCGACCGCTCGCACACGCTGTAGCGGGCTGCACAGGGCAGGAACCACACCATGCGCTGGCTGATCGTCTTCCTGCTCGCTTCGCTGTTCTTCAACGTGCTGCACGGCTGGCTGCGCAAGATCGGCCTGGGCAGGCTGCCGGGCGACTTCAGCTTCCGCCTGCGTGGCCGCGAGTGGTATGTGCCGCTGGCCAGTTCCGTCGTGCTCAGCGTGCTGGCGATGCTGATCGGCTTGCTGTTCTGAGGGCCGCCGGCCGATGAGTGCGTCCATCCTGCTGGCGTTCGTGCTCGGCTACTTTTTGCTGCTGCTGGGCGTGGCCTGGTGGACCAGCCGCCGCGCCGACAACGAGGCCTATTTCATCGGCAGCCGCAACAGCCCGTGGATGCTGGTGGCCTTTGGCATGGTGGGCACCTCGCTGTCGGGCGTCACCTTCGTCAGCGTGCCCGGTGCGGTGGGGCTCACCCACTTCGGCTACCTGCAGCTCGTCATCGGGCAGTTGGCTGGCTACCTCGTCATCGCCTTCGTGCTGCTGCCGCTGTACTTCAAGCTCGGCCTGACCTCCATCTACGGCACGCTGGAACAGCGCCTGGGGCCTCACAGCTACCGCACCGGCGCGGCGTTTTTCATCGCCTCGCGTACGCTGGGCGCCACGGCGCGGCTGTACCTGGTGGTGAAGGTGCTGCAGGACATGATCCTCGACGCTTTCGGCGTGCCCTTCTGGCTGACGGCCGCCGTCATCCTGCTGATGGTGCTGCTGTACACGCTGGAAGGCGGCGTGCGCACCATCGTGTTCACCGACACGCTGCAGACCGCCGGCATGCTGCTGGGCCTGGGCGTGTGCGTCTACTTCCTGCTCGACAAGCTGGGCCTGAACGTGCCGCAGGCGCTGGTGGCGATGGACGCCCAGGGCCTCTCGAAGGTGTGGGGCAGCGACCCGCTGGCACGCGACTTCTGGGCCAAGCAGCTGCTGGCCGGTGCCTTCATCGCCATCGCGATGACAGGGCTGGACCAGGAGATGATGCAGAAGAGCCTGTCGGTGCGTCGCCTGGCCGATTCTCAGAAGAACCTGGTGGTGCTGGCCTTCGTGCTGCTGGCGGTGGTGGGGGTCTTTCTCTTCCTCGGCGGTTTGCTGTACCTCTTTGCGCCCGGCGTGGGCCTGCAGGTCGCCGGCGACCGCATCTTCCCGGCCGTCGTGCTGGGCCACCTGCCGGTGGCGGTGCAGGTGCTGTTTGTCATCGCGCTGATCTCGGCGCTGTTCCCCAGCGCCGATGGTGCGCTCACCGCGCTGACCAGCAGCTTCTGCATCGACATCCTCGGCCTGCAAAGGCGCCACCCGCTGGATGAAGCCTCCAAGGCGCGCACGCGGCGCCGGGTGCACCTGGGTTTCGCCGCGCTTTTCATGGCGCTGGTGATGGTGTTCAAGGCCGTGGACGACCCCAGCATGATCTGGCTGATCCTGAAGCTGGCGGCCTACACCTACGGGCCGCTGCTGGGCTTGTTTGCCTTTGCCATCTTCAGCAAGCGCCCGGCCGCTGACCGCTGGGCGCCGCTGGTGGCCGTGGCCGCACCGGCGCTGTGCTGGCTGCTGGACGCCAACCAGGCCGCCTGGCTGGGCGGCTGGCAGATCGGCCTCGAACTGCTGGTGCTGAACGGTGCGTTGACCTACGCAGGCCTGTGGCTGCTGTCCTGGCGCGCGGTCTGCAAGCCCAGGGCAGCCTGAACCGCCGCCACCCGCGTGGCGTGCACCTCGGCACCGATCTCCGGGCCTTTGCGGCCGCGCGCGATGGCGGCCTCGGCCGCGGTGGCGGTGTCCACCGTGCGGGCGGCGGCCAGCAACTGCGGCAGGCGCGCCGCGGGCAGGTAGGGCCGGTTCTCCAGCCCGGTGCGGCCGCGGGCGTCGCAGGCGCAGGCCAGCAGGGCCTGCTCAAAACGCTCCGGCCGGCGCAGCGCGTCGCAGCGTTCGAACAGGCGCACCAACGCGCCGGCGCTCAGCGCGCCGCTGCCGTGGATGTGCGTGTGCTCGCGGGCCACCACCTCGGCCAGTTCGCTGCATTCGCCGGGCACGCGCAGGCGCTTGGCCAGCGCGGCCGCCAGCTTGGCGCTGCGCCCTTCGTGGCCGATGTGGCGGGGCCAGGCTTCGCGGTGGGTGCTGCCCTTGCCCAGGTCGTGGCACAGGCAGGCCCAGCGCACGGCCAGGGGCGCGTCGATGCGCGCCGCCTCGTCCAGCACCAGCAGCAGGTGCACGCCGGTGTCGACCTCGGGGTGGTGCTCGGGCGGCTGCGGCACGCCCCACAGGCGGTCCACCTCGGGCAGCAGGCGCTGCAGCGCGCCGCAGTCGCGCAGCACCTGCAGCATGCGGCTGGGGCGGGCCGTCATCAGGCCGCGTGACAGCTCCTGCCAGACGCGTTCGGGCACCAGGTGGTCCACCTCGCCGGCCTGCACCATCTGCACCAGCAGGGCCTGCGTCTCGGGCGCGACGGTGAAGTGCGGGAAGCGTGCCGCCAGGCGCGCCAGGCGCAGCAGGCGCACCGGGTCTTCGACGAAGGCCGCCGACACGTGGCGCAGCACGCCGGCGGCGATGTCGCGCTGGCCGCCGTGCGGGTCGATCAGGGTGCCGTCCTCGGCCATCGCGATGGCATTGATGGTGAGGTCGCGGCGCAGCAGGTCTTCTTCCAGCGTCACGCCCGGGGCGGCGTGGATGGCGAAGCCGCGGTAGCCGGGCGCGGTCTTGCGCTCGGTGCGCGCCAAGGCCACCTCTTCACCGCTGTGGGGGTGCAGGAACACCGGGAAGTCCTTGCCCACGGCCTTGTAGCCCAGGGCCAGCAGCTGCTCGGGCGTGGCGCCCACGGCGACCCAGTCGCGGTCGCTTTCCGGCAGGCCCAGCAGGCGGTCGCGCACCGCACCGCCGACCACGAAGAGCTGCATCGGCGTCGTCGTCTCAGGCGCGCTGTTCACGGCTTGGACCGGTAGGGCTCGTCTTCGGCGATGAAGTCGTGCTCCTCCAGGGCGTCCACGATCCAGGCCCGCACGCCCGGCGCTGCGGCCACGCGCGCGATGTAGTCGTGCAGCCGGTGCGGCATGGGCAGCGCGTAGGTGCGCAGGCGCATGCACACCGGGGCGAACATCGCATCGGCGGCGCTGAAGGTGCCGAAGAGGAAAGGCCCGCCGCTGTCGTTCAGCGCTTCGGCCCACATCTGCTCGATGCGCAGCACGTCGGCGCGCACGCCGGCCTGCTCGGCCCAGATCCTGGCGCCCACCTCCGGCAGCGCGGCCTCGATGTTCATCGGGCAGTGGCTGCGCAACGCACCGAAACCGCTGTGCATCTCGGCGCACAGCGTGCGGGCGCGTGCACGCTCGCGCATGCCCTCGGGCCAGATGCCCACCCCGGGAAACTTGTCGTGCAGGTATTCGATGATGGCCATCGAGTCCCAGACCGCGAAGTCGTCGTCCAGCAGCACCGGCACCTTGCCCGACGGCGAGAAGGTGGCCACCTCGCGCCGGAAGGGCGAGCCCGGCGAAAAGTCGAAGCGCAGCTTGCGTTCTTCGAAGGGCAGGCCGAGCTGCTTCATCAGCACCCAGGGTCGCATGGACCACGACGAGTAGTTCTTGTTGCCTATCACCAGATGCATGGCGCGCTCCTGTTCCAGCCAGGCCCGATGCTAGGCGCGCCAGCCCGGCCGTGGGGTGAGCATGCGGCATGGCGTTGATGCAGCCGCAACATCAGCGCTGCCCGCCGTTGTCAGTCGCGCCGGGCCCCGGCACGCAGCTTTTCCAGCCTGGCCCGCCCGAACCGCGCACCCAGGTAGCCCGGTGCGATGGCTTCCAGCGCCGCCGGCGTGATGCCCAGGGCCGCCAGGCCGGGCAGCTGGCCGCTGGCCACGTTGGGCTGCTTCATCGAATCGATGTTGTCGCGCGACATCATCGTCGGGCCGGGCAGGAATTCCATCGCCAGCGCCTGCAGGCGGCCGATGGCGTCGGGCAGCGGCAGCACCGGCCGCTCATGGCCCGACCAGCGGCCGGCCAGTCGCACCAGTTCACCCAGGGTGTAGACGCCGGGGCCGGCCAGCTCGTAGGTCCTGCCCGCGGTGCCGGGTCGCTGCAGCGCTTGGACGATGGCGGCGGCCACGTCATCCACCCACACCGGCTGGAAGCGTGCGCCGCTGCCTGCCAGCGGCATGAAGGGGGCCACGGCCTGCAACTGCGCGAACAGGTTCAGGAAGCGGTCCTGCGCGCCAAAGATCACCGAGGGCCGCAGCAGCGTGAGCTGCAGGCCGCTTTGCTCCAGCACATGTTCGCCGGCGGTCTTGCTGCGCAGGTAGTTCGAAGGCGCGGCATTCACCTCGGCCGTCACACCGAGGGCACTGACATGCACCAGGCGGCGCACACCGGCGGCCGTACAGGCCTGCGCCAGGTGGCGCGGCAGTTGCACATGCACGTGGTCGAAGGCCGCTGCACTGCCGTGCAGGATGGCCACCAGGTTCACCACCGCGTCGCAGCCGGCCACCAGGCGCGCCAGCGCGGCATGGTCGTGCACATCGGCCTGCACCACTTCCACCGTGGGCAGCGGGCTCAGCACCTTGCCGTGCTGTGCACGGCGTGTCGGCACGACGATGCGCAGGCTGGGGCTGGAGGCGGCCAGCTGCTCGCACACCGCGCGGCCGACAAAGCCGGTGCCGCCAAGAACGAGGACTCTTTGCATGGGGTGGGTGTTGAAGTGGAGGCTCAGGGCAGATCGCGGTCGGGCGCGGGGGTGGCCGCTTCGCGCGGGCCGATGGGGGCGCCCAGGCGTGTGCGCAGCGTGGCCGGTGGCGCACCCGCGCCGCCGCCCAGCAGCGCGCCGTAGGTCACGCTGTTGGCCAGCACCTTCTTCACGTAGTCGCGGGTTTCGTTGAAGGGAATGCTCTCGGCCCAGGCGGCGGGCTCCATCACCGCGCCGCCTTCGCGCCAGCGCCGCGGCCGGCCGGGGCCGGCGTTGTAGGCCGCGGCGGCCATTGCCAGCGAGCCGCCGAAATCGTCCAGCACGCGCTTCAGGTAGGCCGTGCCCAGCTGCAGGTTGATGCCGTGGTCGTTGATGAGACCGTGGTGCCAGGGCAGGCCGATTTTTTTGGCCGTCCAGCTGGCGGTCGCGGGCATCAGCTGCATCAAGCCGCTGGCGCCGACGCCCGAGCGGGCATCGGTGACGAAGCGCGACTCCTGCCGGATGAGACCGAACACCACGGCCGGGTCCAGGCCTGCAGCGCGTGCCCTTTCGGTGATGAGTTCGCGGTGCACCAGCGGGTAACGCTGGGTCAGGTCGAGCTCGGCGCGGGTGCGCTCGCTGGTGTTGATGCAGCGGTCCCACACCTGGCGCTCGCACGCCCACTCGGCGGCGGCCAGCAATTCGCGGTCGCCCATGCCGCGCAGCGTGTAGTTCCATTCGCGCACACCTTCGCTGCGCAGGCCGAGGTCGATCAGCTGCAGTGCTCGCACCAGCCCGGGCTGGCTGCGCACGGCCTGGCGTTCGGTCTCGGCCAGCGGCGTGGCCGCGGTGGGCAGGCGCCAGGCTTCGCCGATCTCTTCAGCGGCCAGCTGGCCGTAGAAGCTGAGCGGTGTCGCCACACCGGCCAGTGCGGTGCGCGCGCTGCTGCGCGCCGCATCACCTTCGGGCCCGGCCGGCGCCAGCGCCAGCGTGGCGCGGGCCTGCCAGTAGACCCAGCTGTCCTGGCGCTGCTCGGCCGCCGGCATGGCCGTGATGGCGCGCTGCATCAGCACCCAGCGCCTGGGCTCGGAGGCGGGCTGGCGCAGCGCGGCACGCACATGCCAGGCCAGCAGCTCTTCGCTCCAGGGCGGCTGCGTGCCGGGCGGGTGGCCACGGTCCCAGAGCTTCCAGGCCTGGTGCGCATGTTCGGCCGCATTGGGCTGCAGCTTGAGCGCGGCCTGCTTGGCGATGTGCGCCCACACCGTGGCTTCCTGCGCCGCCTGCAGCCTGGGCGTGGAGACCGCCTGCAGCTGCGTGGCGGCATGGTCGGGGTCGCTGGCGGCCATGCGCATCAGCGCCAGCACCCAGAGATCGTTGTGGTGGCTGCCGGTGCTGGGCGCGCGGCCGGCGCCGAGCAGGAAACGCGCCGGGTTCTCCAGCAGCTGCGCCACGGCCTTGTCCACGGCCGGGCCGAGCAGCGCGGCGGCGCCACGCGCGGCGCGCGGGCGGTTGTTCTCCACCGACAGGCGCAGCTCGTGCCAGGCGTCGTCGTCGTTCAGCACCTTCGCGGCATGCAGGGTGCTGGCCATCAGCGCGCAGCCGTCGTCCAGGTCGCGCTGGGCAAACCAGGCGGCGCGCGCGGCCTGGCGCAGGTTGGCGGAACTGTCCTTCTCGTCGAGGTGGCGCGCCAGCAGCGCATAACAGCTGACCTCGCGGTCGTCGTTCATGCGAAAGCGCGGGAAGTCCTTGCGCAGATGGACCCAGTCGCGGCGCTTGCCCAGCTCGAGCAGCCAGTCGTTGCGCAGGCGGTCTTCGACATAGGTGCCGGCCCAGCGTGCGTAGAAGGCTTCCAGCTCGGGCTGCTGCGCTTCGGACAGGCGGTTGCCCAGCTCCCAGTAGTCCACCCACATCGCCAGCGGGTGCTGCTGTTGTGCCGTGGCCTGGCGCGCGGTGGCCAGCGCGCTGCGGTCTTTCTTGCGCAGCGCGTCGCGCGCCTGCAGCACGGTGTCATCGCCTGGCGCGGCGTGCAGCGCGGGCGCGGCCACCAGGGACGCGAACAGCACCGCCGCCGCCACCGCCACGCGCCGTGGCCAGGCGGCGCGCCGGCCAGGGGCCGAACGAGCCGCAGAGGCCGGGAGGGCCGGGACGGCCGCAGGGGCTGGACGCAGGGGCGTGGGCATGGGTCTGAATTTAGCGCAGGGCTCAGGCGGACAGGGGGTCAAGGGCCATCTCCTCGCGGGTGAGTGCGGCTTGTTCAAGCAGCCAGTTTTCGAAGGCCGCCAGCGCCGGGCGTTCACGCCGTGTCGGCCAGCGCACCAGCCAGTGCGAAAAGGGCGACAGCACACGGCCGGCGGCGCCGAAGGGCTCCACCAGCTCGCCGCGGGCCACGGCGTCGCGCACCAGCGGCATGCGTGCCAGCGCCACACCCTGGCCGGCCACGGCCGCCTGCACCTGCTGGTAGGTGAAGTTGAGGTAGACCCAGCCGCGCGGCTGCAGGCCGGGCGGTGCGTTCAGGCCCAGCCAGTGGCGCCAGCTGGCATAGGCCGCGCTGGGCCGGTGGTCGTCTTCTTCCAGCAGCGTGTGGCGGGCCAGATCGGCGCTGGTCTTCAGCGGCAGGCGCTGCAGCAGCGCCGGGCTGGCCACCGGCGTCAGCACTTCACCGAACAGCAGGGTGCTGCCGGGCGGCGCCACTTCGGGCCGGCAGTAGCGCAGCGCCAGGTCGATCTCGGGGTCGTCGAAATCCACCAGGTTGTCGCTGGCCGAGATGCGGATGTCCGATTCGGGATGGATGTTCTGGAAGCCCGCCAGGCGCGGCAGCAGCCACAGCGAGGCGAAGCTGGCGAACGTGGTCACGCCCACGGGCTGGCGGTGCTGCGCGTGGCGGATGTGGCGCACCGTGCCGTCCATCTGCACCAGCAGCGGCGCCACGCTGCGCAGCAGCAGCGCGCCGGGGTTGGTGAGCTCCACGTGCCGCGTGCCGCGCAGGAACAGCGTCGCGCCGAGTTCGTCTTCCAGGCTGCGGATCTGCCGGCTGATGGCCGGCTGCGTGAGGTGCAGTTCTTCCGCCGCGGCACGAAAACTGAGCAGGCGCGCCACTGCCTCGAAGGCCCGCAAAGGGCCGATGGAGAGCGGGCGGTGGCGTGGTGCATTCATGCCGTTTGATTATCAATCAAGTGCCGCAAGGTGATTGGACGGCCTGGTGGGTAAACCCGATGATTCTGCTATGCCAAAACTTGGCAGGAGACAGCACCATGAAGACCGTTCCCATGAGCAATATGCATCAAACCATCGCTCCCTGGGTGTGGCAGCTGGCCGAGAGCCGGGCCGCCACGCTGATGCCGCAGGCCGTGCCGCGCTGGCTGCATGTGGAGGACGGTTGTGTCTGGGTGACGGCGCAGGACGCCGGCCCGCACGCGCCCGACCTGTGGCTGGGCGCCGGTGAAAGCCTGGAGCTGCCGGCGGGCAGCACCTGGGTGCTGCAGGCCTGGCCGCAGGCGCAGATGACGGTGCTGGCGCCGCCGGCGCTCAGCCGCGCGGCGGCCTCTTCGCCGCGGGCCGCGCAGCCTTCGCCGCGGACGTGGTGGCAGTCGTCGTGGTTCTGGCCTTGGGTGCTGCCCGAAGCCCAGGGCCAGCGGCTGCCCGTGATGGTGCCTTGACCGGCTTCACTGCGGCCTGCACGCCGGCCTTGGCCCTGGGCCTGGGCTTGGGTTGACCCCCCAGCTTGGCCGCCCGCGCGCGCAGCGCCGCCTGCAGCGCCAGCCGGGCCCAGGGCAGCATCAGCGCCGGTGCGTCCAGCGCCTCGGCTGGCGCCGTCCAGTAGCCCAGGCTCACGGTCTTGGTGGCGGCGCTGTAGACGAAGGGCTCGCAGCCTGCGGCCTCAAAAGCGGCGCGGGTGTCGGCATCGGCCTTCAGGTAGAGGCGCTCGTAGGCAATCAACGCCAGGAAAAGCCCGTCGACGTACAGGCCCCAGCCGCCGAACATGCGCTTGGCGCGCACCGCGCCCAGCGCGGCCAGAAGTTCCAGGCAGTGCTCGACAAAAGGCGGGTGCTCGGAAGGGGCGCGCATGGCGTGACAATACCGCCATGACGCTGCCGATGCCCTCCCTGGAACCCTCGCGCGACAAGAAGACGCTGCGGCGCCAGCTGCAGGCCGAGCGCCAGAGCCTGATCGACCGCCACCAGCGGGCCATGCACCTGCAGGAAGTGCTGCGCGTGTGGCTGATGGAACGCGACGACAAGGCCATCGGCGCCTACTGGCCCATCAAGGGCGAGTTCGACGCGCTGCCGGCGCTCTTCCGCTGGACCGAAGCCGACGAAGAGCGCTGCATCGGCCTGCCGCTGACCGACAAGGCCACCAAGCAGCTCAGCTACCGCATGTGGTTCCCGGGCTGCGAGATGGAAGAAGACGCCTACGGCATTCCGAAGCCGAAAGACACGCCCGAGTTCCACCCCACGCTGCTGCTGGTGCCCTGCGTGGGCTTCGGCCCCAAGGGCGTGCGCTTGGGCTATGGCGGCGGTTTCTACGACCGCACGCTGGCCACGCTGCAGCCGCGGCCCTTCACCGTGGGCCTGGCCTACAGCTTCGGCTTCCTGCCCTGGCTGGAAGCCGAAGCGCACGACGTGCCGCTGGACGCCGTGCTCACGGAAGACGGCGTGGCCTGGCAGAAACCCAGCCCCTGAGGCCGCGGCCTCAGGCGCCGATCTGCCTGCAGATCTCCAGGCTCAGCGCGCTCTGGTTCAGCGTGTAGAAGTGGATGCCCGGCGCGCCACCGGCGATCAGGCGGCGGCACAGGCCCGCCACCACCTCGATGCCGAAGGCCCGCACGCTGGCCGCGTCGTCGAGATAACCTTCCATCTTCAACGCCACCCAGCGCGGCACCTCGATGCCGTCGCGCGCCGCGAACTGCGCGATCTTGGCGTAGTTGTGGATGGGCATGATGCCCGGCACGATGGGCGCGGTGACACCCAGCTTGCGCACTTCGTCGACGAAGTGGAAGTAGGCGTCGGGGTTGAAGAAGAACTGCGTGATGGCGCTGTCGGCGCCGGCTTTCACCTTCGCCGCGAAGTGCTCCAGGTCCTTCTTCGCATAGCGCTGCTGCGGGTGGTACTCCGGGTAGGCCGCGACCTCGATGTGCCAGTCGGCGCCCTGTTCGGCGCGTATGAACTCGATGAGGTCGGCGGCGTAGCGGAATTCACCCGCCACCGCGGTGCCGCTGGGCAGGTCGCCGCGCAGGGCCACCAGCCGGCGTATGCCCTGGGCGCGGTAGGTGCCCAGGATCTCGCGGATGCCGTCCTGCGTGCTGCCCACGCAGCTGAGGTGCGGTGCGGCCTCGTGGCCCATCGCCGCGATGTCCTTCACCGTCGCCAGCGTCTTGTCGCGCGTGGCACCCCCGGCGCCATAGGTGACGCTGAAGAACTCCGGCTTCACGGCCGAGAGCTCCTGCACCACCGTCTTCAGCTTTTCGCTGCCGACGGGGGTGTTGGGCGGAAAGAACTCGAAGCTGATGGGCACCGAGGTGAGTTCGGTGCTCATGGCTGCGCCGCGCTCAGTAGCGGTAGGTGTCGGGCTTGTACGGGCCGGCCTTGGAGACGCCGATGTACGCGGCCTGCTCTTCGCTCAGCTCCGTCAGCATCGCGCCGACCTTCTTCAGGTGCAGGCGCGCCACCTTCTCGTCCAGGTGCTTGGGCAGCACGTAGACCTTGCCCGGTTCGTACTGCTCGCTCTTGGTGAACAGCTCGATCTGGGCGATGGTCTGGTTCGCGAAGCTGGTGCTCATCACGAAGCTGGGGTGGCCCGTGCCGCAGCCCAGGTTCACCAGGCGGCCCTTGGCCAGCATGATGATGCGCTTGCCGTCCGGGAAGATCACATGGTCGACCTGCGGCTTGATCTCTTCCCAGGTGCAGTCGCCCAGGTCGGCAACGTCGATCTCGTTGTCGAAGTGGCCGATGTTGCAGACGATGGACTGGTCCTTCATCGCGGCCATGTGGGCCTTGGTGATGACACTCTTGTTGCCGGTGGCCGAGACGAAGATGTCGGCCTTGTCGGCGGCGTAGTCCATGGTCACGACCTTGTAGCCTTCCATCGCCGCCTGCAGGGCGTTGATGGGGTCGATCTCGGTCACCCAGACCTGGGCGCTGAGCGCCCGCAGCGCCTGGGCCGAGCCCTTGCCCACGTCGCCGTAGCCGGCGACCACGGCCACCTTGCCGGCGATCATCACGTCGGTGGCGCGCTTGACGGCGTCGACCAGGCTCTCGCGGCAGCCGTAGAGGTTGTCGAACTTGCTCTTGGTGACGCTGTCGTTCACGTTGATGGCCCGGAAGGGCAGCGTGCCCTTGGCGCTCATCTCGTTCAGGCGGTGCACGCCGGTGGTGGTCTCTTCGGTCACGCCGATGATCTGGGCGGCCTTGCGGCTGTACCAGGTCGGGTCCACGGCCAGCTTGGCCTTGATGGCGTTGAACAGGCAGATCTCTTCCTCGCTGCCGGGCTTGGCGATGACGCTGATGTCCTTCTCGGCCTTCTGGCCCAGGATCATCAGCAGCGTGGCGTCGCCGCCGTCGTCCAGGATCATGTTCGGGCCTTCGCCTTCCGTGCCCTTGGCACCGAATTCAAAGATGCGGTGCGTGAAGTCCCAGTACTCGTCCAGGGTCTCGCCCTTGTGCGCGAACACCGGCGTGCCACGGTCCACCAGCGCGGCGGCGGCGTGGTCTTGCGTGCTGAAGATGTTGCACGAGGCCCAGCGCACGCTGGCGCCCAGGGCTTGCAGCGTTTCCACCAGCACGGCGGTCTGGATGGTCATGTGGATGCTGCCGGTGATGCGCGCACCCTTGAGCGGCTGGCTCTTGGTGAACTCTTCACGGATGGCCATCAAGCCGGGCATCTCGGTTTCGGCGATCTTGATTTCCTTGCGGCCCCAGGCGGCAAGGGAAAGGTCGCGCACGGCGTGGTCGTGCAGGGTCTTGGTCGCGGCGTTCATGTTCAGGCTCCAAACAGTTGAGGACCTGCACGCGCGGATTTCGGGGGAGGGGACAAACAACTCACCCACGAAACTCTCGTGCAGGTGAGCGCAGTTGCAATGTGGTGATCCGAGCCTGGCCTTCAGGAAGAAGGTTGCAACGCTCCTCGGAACAGCCGCAGATTCTAGCCACAAGCCCCCGAATGCGTGGGTGGCGGGGCATGGGCCGGCGTGACTTCCTGCGCCTGCGGCAACATCACTGCCCATGCCCACCCCCGTTCTGCCCCCCGCCCTTGACGGTGTCGTGTCCCCCCGGCCCTGGCGGGAAGTGCCGCACACGGCCCTGGCGGCCGTCGCGGGCGTGATGACCGACATCGACGACACGCTCACGCGAGAGGGCGCCATCGAGCCCGCCGCGCTGGCCGCCTTGCACGCCCTGCACGAAGCGGGAGTGCCGGTGCTGGCCATCACCGGCCGGCCGCTGGGCTGGAGCCAGCCCCTGGCCCGCGCCTGGCCGGTGCGGGCCATCGTGGCCGAAAACGGCGCCGTGGCCCTGGTCCGCGATGCCCAGGGCGTGGTGCACACCGAATACGCCCAGGACGAGACCACGCGAGCGGCCAACACCCACCGCCTGCAGGCCGTGGCGCGGCAGCTGCTGGCCCAGGTGCCCGGCGCCATGCTGGCGCAGGACAGCGCCGGGCGCGTGACCGACATCGCCATCGACCACAGCGAGTTCACGCGGCTGCCGCCGGCGGCCATCGGCCAGGTGGTGGCGCTGATGCAGGCCGCCGGCATGCAGTCCACGGTGAGCAGCATCCACATCAACGGCTGGTTCGGCAGCCACACCAAGTGGAGCGCGGCGGTGTGGATGCTGCAGCGCCTGTTCGGGCGCGAGCTGGCGCCGGAAATCGGGCGCTGGGTCTACGTCGGCGATTCCACCAACGACCAGCTGATGTTCAGGCGCTTCCCGCTCGCGGTGGGCGTGGCCAATCTGCGCGACTTTGCCGCGCAGCTGCAGGTCTGGCCGGCCTACATCACGCAGGCCGAACGCGGCGCGGGCTTCGCCGAAGTGGCGCAGTCGCTGCTGGCCGCGCGCTGAACGATGGACCGCAGCACCTGGCGGGCCGCCCTGGCGCTGGCGCTGGCCGCGGCGGTGTCGCTGGGCACCGCGCGGTTTGCCTATGCACTGCTGCTGCCGCCGATGCGGGCCGACCTGGGCTGGAGCTACTTCACCGCCGGGGCCATGAACACCGTGAACGCCGCCGGCTACCTGGCCGGCGCGCTGCTGCTGCCGCGCCTGCTGCGGCGTTTCGACGCCCGCACGGTGATGCTCGCCGGCGGTGCTGCGGCCGCGCTGCTGCTGGCCCTGCACGGCGCGGTGCGCAGCGACGCCCTCTTGCTGCTGCTGCGCGGCGCCTGCGGCCTGGCCAGTGCGGCCAGCTTCGTCGGCGGCGGCTTGCTGGCGGCGCGCCTGGCCAGCGGCGTGCCCCTGCGTGCAGGCCGGGTCCTGGGCCTGTACTACGGCGGCACCGGGCTGGGCATCGTGGTCTCGGCGCTGGCGGTGCCACCGCTGGTGGCGGCCTCGCCCCAAGACGGCTGGGCCTGGGCCTGGGGGGCCCTCGGCCTGCTGTCGACGGCCGCGACCCTGGCCACCGCTGCCGGCACGCGGGCCTTGGTGGCGCCGCCCGCGGCGCAGGCGGCCCGCGTGCCGCTGGCGCTGCGGCCCTTTGGCTTCGGCCTGCTGGGCTACGGCTGTTTCGGGCTCGGGTACATCGGCTACATGACCTTCATCGTGACGCTGCTGCGCGAGCAGGGCCTGGGCAGCGCCACCGTGACGGCCTTCTACGCGCTGCTGGGGCTGGCGGTGCTGGCCTCCAGCTTCGTCTGGGCCGGGCTGCTGCAGCGCCACCGCGGCGGCCGGCCGCTGGCCACGCTGAACGCGCTGCTGGCGCTGGCCACCGCGCTGCCGGTGCTGAGCGCCCACCCGCTGTGGGTGTTTGCCAGCGGTCTGCTGTTCGGCGGCGTGTTCCTCTCGGTGGTGGCCAGCACCACCGCCCTGGTGCGCCACAACGCCGACCCTGGCGCCTGGGGCGGTGGCATCGCGGCCTTCACCATCGTCTTTGCGGCGGGGCAGATCGTCGGGCCGGCGCTCACCGGCCTGATCGCCGATGCCACGGCCGGCACCGGCGCCGCCGGCCTGCAGCGGGCGCTGGGCTGGAGCGCGGCCGTGCTGGCGCTGGGCGCGGTGCTGGCCTCGTTGCAAAGGCCCTTGAAGCCGACTTGAAGCGCGGTGGCTTTGCGCTTGGCTGCGGGCCTGCTCGCCAGCGGGCTGGCCGACCGGATTGCCGCCGCGGAATCAACCCCCTACGGCGACGTTGCTGCGGCGCTGCTGCTCAGGCGGTCTGCTGCAGCCCGAGGAACGTGGCCAGGCGTTCTTCTTCGGCGCGCAGCGCCTGCCGGAAGCCGGCGTCGCGCGGCGCGCGAGCCTGCACAAAACCGGGCTGCACGGTCAGGCGGCCGTCCTGCACGGCGGCATTCGCCCAGCCCATGACCTGGCCGCGCCACAGCATGGGCAGCGCGTAGTAGCCGCGCACGCGCTGCGGTGCTGGCGTGTAGGCCTCGAAGCGGTAGGCCCAGCCCCAGAAGAGCTCGAAGCGGCGGCGGTCCCACACCACGGGGTCGAAGGGCGCGAGCAGGCGCACTTCATCGTCGATCCTGTGGCGCGCGCTGCGCGGGTTTTCGCCTTGCGGCCAGTACCAGCGCACGCCGTCCACCTCGGCGCTGGGCAGGCGCAGCTTGGCGCGCGCCAGCGCTGCGCGGCAGGCGCCGGCCCATTGCGGCGCGCCGTAGCGCAGGCGGCTGATCACCATGTTCAGCGACAGCTCGGGCAGCGGCGCGTACACGCCCACCACCAGGTCGGCCAGCGCGTCCAGCGCCGCCATTTCAGCCTCGGGGCCGGCGGGGGCCGGCGGCTGCACGCGCAGGGCATAGGTGCGCACGCCGCTGGCGCGCCCGGTCACGCGCAGCAGGCCGCGGTAGTGCAGGCCGTCCAGCAACTGCGTGCTGGCATTGCTGTTGCCGCCGAACCAGTTCTTGCCCTTGCCGTGCTGGAACTGCGCGTCCACCTCGCGCGGGTGCACCTCGCCACGCTGCGCGATGAAGGCCAGCACGGCCTCGGCCTGGGCCCAGCGTGCCGCCGACCAGGGCGTGCCGGCCTGGCGCGGCTGGCGCGGGTGCATCAGCGCATGCGCCCCGGCCGGCATGAAGCCGTAGTTGATGAAGAAGTCTTCCTCCAGCCCCAGGCGCGCGTAGCGGCGCTCCAGCTCGCCGGCCCGGTAGCCCTGCACGCGGTGGCGCAGCGTCAGGTCCTGGGCGCGCGCCGGCGCGCGTATCGGGTCGGCCTGCAGGAAGCCCAGCCGGCGCATCGCCTGCGGCAAGGTGGTGGGCTTGAACAGGCTGCGTGCGATGGCGTACTGGCGCAGTTCGCCCACGGTGGGTGTTTTCACGGCGGGGCGGGCAGGTCGTCGGGTTGGGGCAGGCCGGTCATCGGCGTGATGCGGCCCTGCTGCAGCAAGGCCGCGCGTTCCAGCACACGGCCATCGGCCGTCAAGGCCACGGCCGCACGCGCGGGCGCGGCGCGCAGGCCGTCGGCCAGTTCCAGCAAGGGGTTGCAGGCATAGCGGTTGCAGACGTCGGCACGGCGTTCACGCGGCAGCACGCAACCCGTGGCGCCCTGGAAGCCGCAGCCGTTTTTCACGTGCACCTCGGGCAGGCACGCCAGGTAGTCGGCGATGGCGTCTTCGATGCTGGCGCCTTCGTGCACGGCCTGCCAGCGCTGCAGCACGTCGATGTCGATGAAGGCGTCGTAGCGCCCGCCATGTGCGCAGCAGCCGCCGCCGCATTGCACGCACAGCACGGTGGCTGCGGCGGGCAGGGCGGTGGCCGAATCCAGGCCCGGGTAGGGGTGACGCCAGTCTTCTTCGGCGCGGCGCCGCCACGATGCGGCCAGTGCCTCGCGCAGGGCGTCGGACACCGGCTCCAGCTCACGCTCGGCCGGGCGCAGCCACAGCAACAGGGGCGCGCGCGTGGCGGCGTCTTCCTGCAGGGCCTGGGCGTGGTGCACGGCCTGCGCGCCCACCTCTTGCCAGCGAGCCTTCAGCAAGCGGGCGGCATGGTTCTGGCGGCAGGCCGCGGCGTTGCAGTGCTGCAGGCCCCGGCGTTGCGCCAGGGTGTCCAGCGCCTGGCCGCAATGCCGGCAGACTGGCATGTCGGCGTGCGCGCGTGCGTGGGGCTTCATGGCGGGCGTCATGGGGGTCGTCAGAACGGCCGGTGGCCAGCGCTGCGAAGCTTAACTGCCGGCTCTGCCCTTCAACCGCGACGGCGCACCGTTCGTTGACGCGTCTGCAACCGGACCCAGGCAGCCTGCGTCGGTCTGCGAGTGCCGGGACGAGGACGATGAAAGCACCGTGCATCCAGGCCGCACCGGCGGCCCGGGCCCTTGGCAGCCTGGCGCCGACCGCTGCCAGCGCAGGGCGCCCAGGAGGGGGTCGGTGCCGTCCACGAAGGACGGCGTGGGGGCGCCAGCCCCGTCCGCGTGGCCGCTGCGCGGGCGTTGCGATGGCGCTTCAGCGCGCTGTGAAGCGCCGGTCTGCCCAGGCGGACCCTACAGGCCCGCCGCCGCGCGGAGCGCGTCGACCTTGTCGGTTCTTTCCCAGCTGAACTCGGGCTCTTCACGGCCGAAGTGGCCGTAGGCGGCGGTCTTCTCGTAGATCGGGCGCAGCAGGTCGAGCATCTGGATGATGCCCTTGGGGCGCAGGTCGAAGACCTCGGCGACGATGGCGCTGAGCTTGTCGTCGCTGATCTTGCCCGTGCCCTCGGTGTAGACCGTGATGTTCATCGGCTTGGCCACGCCGATCGCGTAGGCCACCTGCACCTGGCACTGGCGTGCCAGGCCGGCGGCCACCACGTTCTTGGCCACGTAGCGCGCGGCATAGGCGGCCGAGCGGTCGACCTTGGACGGGTCCTTGCCCGAGAACGCGCCGCCGCCGTGCGGGCAGGCGCCGCCGTAGGTGTCGACGATGATCTTGCGGCCGGTCAGGCCGCAGTCACCCTGGGGGCCGCCGACGACGAAGCGGC
>LNFM01004458.1_pt1 | contig 25756 bp, 26 predicted proteins | sample 596031 | NCBI WGS metagenome assembly LNFM01 (sample SAMN04254537, study PRJNA301005) | activated carbon metagenome | isolation source: dual media filters at the Ann Arbor, Michigan drinking water treatment plant | place: USA: Ann Arbor | reverse complement strand
AAGCCCGGCATGTCGATCTACGACCAGGAAATCTTTGGCCCCGTGCTGTGCCTGGCTGCGGCCGACACGCTGGACGATGCCATCGAGTTCATCAACGCCAACCCCAACGGCAACGGCACCGCCATCTTCACGCAAAGCGGCGCAGCGGCCCGCAAGTTCCAGGAAGAGATCGACGTGGGCCAGGTCGGCATCAACGTGCCAATCCCTGTGCCCGTTCCGATCTTCTCGTTCACCGGCTCGCGCGCTTCCAAGCTGGGCGACCTGGGCCCCTACGGCAAGCAGGTGGTGATGTTCTACACGCAGACCAAGACCGTGACGGCTCGCTGGTTTGATGACAGCACCAGCAGCCAGGGCGTGAACACCACCATCAGCCTGAAGTAAAGCGAACGGGGCGCTGTGCTGTGCCGTGTGCATTGCGCAGCGCCCTGGCTTCGACAGGCTCAGGGCGAACGGGTGGCGGTAGATCACAGCTTTTTGCGCCGGGCCTGGCCTGGTATGGCCGGAGCAGGTGGGCTGGGCTGGCAGGTTACTGCTTCTCCCCTGCCCGTTCAGCCTGAGCCTGTCGAACGCTGCCCCCACCAGCCGCTGCGCGGCCGAAGGCCACCCAGGCATCCCATCGGCGGTGTTACAACAAGGCCATGCCCATCCCCCACACACGCAACAGAACCATCGCCCGCAGCTCGGCGGCGGTACTGCTGGGCGCAGGCCTGCTCATGAGCCCGGGCGCCCACGCACAAGCGGGTGCTGGCTGCAAACCCCAGGGCACGGTGGCCGAGGTGAACGCCTGCGCGGTGCAGGAGTTCCAGGCGGCAGACACCACCCAGCAGATCCTGTACGAAGACGTGATGCGCGCCCTGTCGGCCCACGAACGCCCGCAGCTGCGCCAGGAGCATTCGGCCTGGCTGCGCGAACGCACGGCCCACTGCAAGCGCGAGACACAGGCAGCAGAGACCCAGCCCGAAGGCCCACGGCTTTACCACCAGTGTCTGACCCGCAAGACGCAGGAGCGCCGCCGCGGCCTGATGCGCTGGCTGAGCGCCGACAGCCCGGCCAAGCCCTGACGGCCGCCCCAAGACTTGCCCCGCGCCACACCAAAAACCCAAGAGACACCACCATGGACTTTGAACTGACCGAAGAACAGCGCGCCTTTGCCCAGTCCGCCCGCGACTTCGCCCAGGCCGAGCTGGCGCCGCACGCCGCCCATTGGGATGAAGAAGCCATCTTCCCGCGCGAGGCGATTGCCAAGGCCGGCGAGCTGGGCTTTTGCGGCCTGTATGCGCCCGAAGCAGCCGGCGGCCTCGCCCTGCCCCGGCTGGATGCCACCCTGGTGTTCGAGGAAATGGCCGCGGCCGACCCCAGCACCACGGCCTTCATCACCATCCACAACATGGCGACCTGGATGCTGGGCACCTGGGCCACGCCCGCCGTGCGCGACCACTGGGGCCCGCTGCTGTGCAGCGGCGACAAGCTGGCCAGCTACTGCCTGACCGAACCCGGTGCGGGCTCGGACGCCGCATCGCTCAAGACCCGCGCCGAGCTGGTGGGGCATGAATACGTCATCAACGGCAGCAAGGCGTTCATCAGTGGTGCGGGCAGCACCGATGTACTGATCCTCATGGCCCGCACGGGGGATGTACAGTCGGGCGCCGCCGGTATCAGCGCCTTTGTGGTGCCGGCCGATGCACCGGGCATCACCTACGGCAAAAAGGAAAAGAAGATGGGCTGGAACAGCCAGCCCACGCGCACGATCAGCTTTGACAACGTGCGCATCCCCGCCGACCACCTGCTGGGCCGCGAGGGCGAGGGCTTCAAGATCGCCATGAAGGGCCTGGATGGCGGGCGCATCAACATCGCGACCTGCTCGGTGGGTGCGGCGCAAGGCGCCCTGGCGCAGGCGCAGCAGTACATGCAGGACCGCAAGCAGTTTGGCAAACCGATTGCCAGCTTTCAGGCGCTGCAGTTCAAGCTGGCCGACATGGCCACCGAGCTGGTGGCCGCCCGCCAGATGGTGCGCCTGGCCGCCAGCAAGCTCGACGCGGGTGCGCGCGACGCATCCACCTACTGCGCCATGGCCAAGCGGTTTGCCACCGACGCCGGGTTTACCGTGTGCAACGAGGCGCTGCAGATGCACGGCGGCTACGGCTACATCCGCGAATACCCGCTGGAGCGCCTGCTGCGCGACGCGCGCGTGCACCAGATCCTGGAAGGCACGAACGAAATCATGCGGGTCATCATTGCCCGGCGCATGCTGGAAGGCGATGCGCCGGAGTCCATTCGCTGACTGTCGCACGCCGCGCTCAATTGCTCCTTAATTGATAGCTATAGCAGCATATAAAACAAGCGCTACCGGTACTTTTGACGCCAAATCATGCCCGCCCGCCCCCTCAGCGACGAAACCCTGCACCTGATCGACGCCGTGCGCGCCGCCTTGGCGCACCGGGCCGATGTGGACGAGCGCACGATGTTTGGTTGCTGGTGCTTTTTTGTGGACGGCAAGCTGTGCATCGGCGTCAAGCGTGACGAGCTGCTGGTGCGCCTGCCGCCCGCGCGCCACGCCGAGTGTCAGGAGATGCAGAACACCCGCGAGCTTTCGCCCGGCGGCGGCATGCAGGGCTACTTCTGGGTGGAGCCCAACGGCTACGCGACGCGCGCGCAGTGGAACCACTGGCTGAGCGAAGCGCTGGCCTACAACCCGTTGGCCAAGGCATCGCCGCGGCGCAGGAAGCCCGTCCGCCCGCAAGGCAGCATGGCACCACCTGCGAAATCCGGGCCCGTGACATCCAGACATGCACCAGGCGCTGCCGGCACACCGCTGCGGCAACGCCACAGCATCTTTGAGGACGATTCCTGACGGATTTCAAGCCTTTTTGGCCTGAAGTCCAGGATATACATTCCCCTTTAGCTACAACTTTAATAGCAGCTCATTTACCTCGTTTGACTTCCATTCCCACAGGAGACACACCATGAAAATCGCATTCATCGGCCTTGGCAACATGGGCGGCCCCATGGCCCACAACCTGCACAAGGCAGGCCACGAAGTCCGCGCGTTTGACCTTTCGCAGCCCGCCCGCGACAAGCTGGCCGCAGACGGCGTACCCATTGCCACCGACGCGAAGGCAGCCGCGGCAGGCGCCGAAGTCGTCATCAGCATGCTGCCCGCCAGCCAGCATGTGGAAGGCCTCTTTTTGGGCGCAGGCGACCTGCTGGCCCAGCTGCCCGCAGGCACGCTAGTCATCGACTGCTCCACCATTGCAGCCGCCACCTCCCGCAAAGTGGCCGAGGCCGCCAAAGCCAAGGGCGTGGCCTTTATCGACGCACCCGTGTCGGGCGGCACCGGCGGCGCCATTGCAGGCACGCTCACCTTCATGGTGGGCGGCGACGCCGCCGACCTGGAACGCGCCCGCCCCGTGCTCGAAAAAATGGGCGCCAACATCTTCCACGCCGGCAGCGTGGGCGCTGGCCAGACCGCCAAGATCTGCAACAACATGCTGCTGGGCATTTTGATGGCGGGCACCAGCGAAGCCATTGCCCTGGGCGTGGCCAATGGCCTGGACCCCAAGGTGCTGAGCGAAATCATGCGCCGCAGCTCGGGCGGCAACTGGGCGCTGGAGAAGTACAACCCCTTCCCCGGCGTGATGGAAACCGCACCCGCCAGCAAGGGCTACGCGGGCGGCTTTGGTACGGACCTGATGCTCAAGGACCTGGGTCTGGCCCAGGAGAACGCGATGGCGGTGAAGGCGGCCACGCCGCTGGGGGGCATGGCGCGCAATCTGTATGCGGCGCACAGCCTAGCGGGGCATGGGGGGCTGGATTTTTCCAGCATCATCAAGATGGTGCAGAAGGGCTGATTCAGCATCCCTTCATTGCAAAAAACGCCAGCGACTGCTGGCGTTTTTTATTGGGCTGGAATCAAGAAAGAAGCAACACAAACAACACACGGCGACACCTGGATGTCGATGTGTGTCTGGGACAAGGATTGAGGTGTCGAGAACGGTTTCAAGCTGCGCAGCACGTGTGGATTCGCCCCCACATCTCTCACAGGCCATGCGACACCGAGCTAATCGAGGGTCTTAAAGTCATTTTTCTCAATAAAGGTTTGGCGCGGCAGCAAAGCAAAAATCAGCTTGAGAAATTCAAACATCGTAGCGCCCAATGGTTGGGCGCATTGCTGCAACGTCTTGGTTTTTCAGATATTTTGACTCCAAAAACAGATCGTACAAAAACTTACCCAGACCAACATAAAAATAACAAACCAGAATAATTATAAAGAAAGTGCCATACATACTACCAAAGTTGTAGTTGAAATACCTTTCATATAAATTCACATATTTTAATAAATTAATACCAAGATAAAAAACTATCAAAAAAACAAAAGGACTAAAAATGTACAGCCAAATGATTTTTCTCGTAGATTTGATTACTTCAGTCAGCAACACCACAACAATACAGAACGGAAGATAAAAAATCCAGCCCTCTTTGATTAAAAACCCAAGAACAAATGGCACGAATGACAGAGCTGGCAACAGGCCCAAGGGAAGCGAAAGAACAGGAGCCACCACAGGCAAAAGCAACAAAAACTGTAAGAACCGTTTTCTGGTCATCGTGAACATCTAGATTCCTTGCACTCTAACGTTGAACCTAACGGGCGCCTATGCGCAACAAAGGGAACCAAAATGTGCAGTATTTTGGCTTCCCGTTGATGGACTTGTCAGGCGAATTGCTCATTACCGACATGCGTCTAGCTCGGCATTCAAACCACATGCCTCGCAGGCTTTTCTCCTGAAAAAAAGCAGACGTTCCCTCTGCGTACCGAAATGAAAATTCCTTCTGAGTTGCTTGGATACTAGCGCGAAGAAAGCGTGAGTATTTCGCCATCTTCCTTTGCTAAGCCCCCCTCCTAAAGGCCACCCGCAATATGGGGCAACACATTCCCCGTTGCCGCCTCCTCCACCTTCGGGACATAAACCCGGCAAGAGATACGCGTTTCATGTGGCACGGCGAAACCCCTTGGCAGGCCATCGAAGAATCCACATACCTCTTAGACACTGCGCTCAACAAAGATGGGGAAATTAGCATTTGCCGAGCGCAATTCATCCCGCAAAATCTGCGGGATATTCTGGACATTGACCACTCCTGAACGTGGCCGTAGCATGGGCTTGCTGTCGTCGAACTATCGCAAAGCACAGGTACAGGAACTACAGAACACCGGCGGGCCTCAAGTTGCCAAACTATAGCTACCGAATGCGCTACACCTCGGCGTCGGCGCTTGTTTGCGACGGCGGTGCACATCAATGCGCCGCCTGCTGTTGAGTATGATTCGCATCTCTTCATGCTGCGCCGCACCATCCCCGCCTTGCCTTTCCACGTCGTGCTCTGGGTGGCGGCGTTGTTCAACGCCCTGGCAGGAGCACCCTCGCATGAGGCGCGGCACATTCAGGATTCGGTGGCAAGCGCCCAGGCACCGGCAACCGCTGGCAACTTGCACACGCGGGCATCCACCCCGATGGCCCAGGACGAGCACAGCGAAGAGGCGCACACCACCTGCGCCTGGTGCCTGACCCACGCGCTGGAGGCGGGCCTGGCGCACATACCGGCTCGACCGCCGCAGGTCCCCGCAGCACCCAGCCACATCGCGGCGCACGGCGCAGACCCCTTACCGGCTCAGCACGTGCGCTGGCCGTTTGCGGTGCGCGATCCTCCCCCCGCCGGGCAGGCCTGACAGGCTTCAGGCCCCAGCCAGCCAGGCGCCTGCAAGCGCCATCTGATTGCTCTTTCGGCCCCGCATTCACACCACCGAGGGTGGAGGTGGGGACGCCGACTTGCGCGGACGCTGTCCCACCGGGCGCGGTCTGTTCGTCGCAAGCGATGCCCGCTGCTGGGCGCCCCCGCGCGATCGCATTTTTTGAATGTTTGCCTCACCGCCGCCCCTACCGAAAATGTCCTGGAATCCACACAGCTTCAGGCCCGCGCCCCCAGTGCCGGGCTGCACGCGCCGGGCTGCGCTGCAAACGGCCGGCGCCTGCCTGGCCGCAGGCGCAGCCCCCTGGGCGCTGGCCCAGGGCGGCGCTTCGCCGCCGCCCACCACTTTGCAAATCGTGGGCCCGTGGGAGTTCACCAGCCTTTCGCCCGCCAGCAGCGGCTACATGCTGCTGAACCTGCAGGTGTGCGAAACGCTGCTGGGTGCGGACGAAACGGGCCGCCCGCAGCCCGCGCTGGCCGAGCGCTGGCAGGTGTCTGCCGATGGGCTGGCATGGCACTTCACGCTGCGGTCCGGTGCGCGGTTTCATGATGGCAGCCGCGCAACGGCAGCCGTGGTGGTGCAAAGCCTGCAGCGCGCCCAAAAGGCCCCAGCCCTGCTCAGCAACGCGCCCATCACCGCCATCATGGCAGAGGGTGATGGCGCGGTGCTGATCCGCCTGAGCCAGCCGCACAACGCGCTGGCGGCACAACTGGCCCACTACAGCACGCTGGTGCTGGCGCCCGAAAGCTACGGCGCAGACGGCAAGGTGCAGCGCATCATTGGCACCGGCCCCTACCGCATTCGCAAGCTGGTGCCGCCGCAGCAGGTAGAGACCGAGGCGTTTGAGGGCCATGACCGCCCCGCCTCCACACCCGCCCCAGCCATACGCAACGTGGCCTACCTGGCAGCCAGCCGCGCCGAGACCCGCGCGCTGATGGTGGAAGGAGGCCAGGCCCATCTGGCCTATGGACTGGACCCGGCCAGCCTGCGGCGGCTCAAGCGCCACGCCAAAGTTGGCATTGCGTCGGTCACTCTGCCGCGCACGGTGATCGTCAAGCCCAATACCACGCTCCCCGGCCTGCGAGATGTGCGGGTGCGCCGTGCGCTGAGCCTGGCCATTGACCGCGCAGGCATCGCCCAGGCCCTGATGGGCGACGAAACCCTGGCCGCCACGCAGTTGCTGCCCCCTGCCCTGGCCGACTGGCACAACCCCGCCCTGCCCCCGCTGCGCCACGACCCCGAAGCCGCCCAGCGCCTGCTGCGTGAAGCGGGCTGGCAGCGCCACTGCGACGGTCTGCGTGGGCCGGATGGCCAGCCGCTTGCGCTGGCCATCCGCACGTTTCTGGACCGGCCCGAGCTGCCGCTGATCGCCACGGCATTGCAAGAGCAATGGCGGCTGGCGGGCATTGCCATCAAGGTGCACATTGGCAATTCCGGCGACATCCCCATGGGCCACCGCGATGGCACCCTGCAGCTGGCCCTGGCCGCGCGGAATTACGCCAACGTGCCCGACCCGGCAGGCACGTTGGCGGGCGATTTTTCTGCCAAGGGCGGTGACTGGGGGGCCATGGGCTGGCACAGCGACGCCGTGGTGCAGGCGCTGGCCGAGCTGATGCGCAGCACGCCCGATGCGCGCCGCGCCCAGGCGCTGCGCGCCACCGTCACGCAAACGCTGCAGGACGAGCTCCCCGTCATCCCCATCGCCTGGTACCGCCAGCAAGTGGCCGTGAACCGGCGCCTGCAAGGCGTGTCGCTGGACCCGCTGGAACGCAGCTACCGGCTGACCGACATGCACTGGAGCAACGCATGAACCTTCTCCTTCGCAACCCCTGGCTGCACATGCTGGGGCGGCGTGGCCTGCAAGTGGTGGCACTGGCGCTCATCATCGGCACGCTGTGCTTTTTCATGGTGCGCGCGCTGCCGGGCGACCTGGCCATGCGTGTGGCGGCCAGCCGCTATGGGCTCGATCTGGTGAGCGGCGCGGCAGCCGATGCGGTGCGAGCCGAAATGGGCCTGAACCAGAGCGCCTGGCAAGGCCTGCTGGGCTGGTGGCGCGACATGGCCACGCTCAACCTGGGGCAGTCGCTGGTCACCCAGCGACCTGTGTGGGTCGAGGTGGCCCACCACCTGGGAGCCACGCTGCGCCTGTCGGCCGCTGCGCTGGCCGTGGCGTTGGCCGTGGGCGTGCCCCTGGGCCTGTGGGCGGGCCTGCGCCCTGGCCGCTGGGCCGACCGCGCCAGCTGGTTGCTGGCGGTGGTGCTGCGTGGGACGCCGCCGTTTTTGCTGTCGGTGCTGCTGATGCTGCTGGTGGCCGTGCACTGGGGCTTTTTGCCCGTGGCGGGCGACGATGACAGCGCCAGCCTGGTACTGCCCGCGCTGGCGCTGGGACTGGGCCTGGGAGCCGGGCTGGCGCGTGTCACACGCAGCGCGATGCAGGAGGTAGCGCGGTCGCCGGCCTTTGAGTTCGCCCGCACCAAAGGACTGAGCGACATGCAAGCGTTGATCCGCCACGGCCTGCGTGCCACTGCCGTGCCGGTGGTGGCCTATCTGGGCGTGCAAACGCTGTTTCTGGTGGAAGGTGCGCTGGTGGTGGAGACGCTGTTTGCCTGGCCCGGCATTGGCCATGCCCTGGTGCACGCCATCTTCGGGCGCGACATCCCCGTGGTGCAAGGCGCGGCACTGGCGATGGCGCTGCTGTTTGTGGTGTTTAACCTGCTGCTGGACGCCGCCTGCATGGCACTGGACCCCCGCCAACAAAGAGGAGTGTCTGCATGAACGCGCACGACACGATGGATTCGACGGCGACAGGCATGTCAGGAGCGCCGACGCCGACGCGAGGTACCTCGCCGGGCGCAGCGAGACCGGGGGCTTCGTGGCAGCAACGTACGGGCCTGGTGCTGATCGGCGCGCTGGCACTGTGGGCGCTGCTCGGCCCCTGGCTGGCAGGCACGAGTCCCATCGAGCAAAACCTGCGCAACCAGCTGGCTGCGCCCGGTGCAGCGCACTGGCTGGGCACCGATGTACTGGGCCGCTCGTGGCTGGCAAGGCTGGCACATGCCACACAGCTTTCGCTGGGCATGGCACTGCTGGCGGCCTTGAGCGCTGCCGTGCCTGGCACCCTGCTGGGCATTCTGGCTGCGTGGCGCGGTGGACACACCGAGCGGGGACTGGTCATGCTTGCTGATGCGGTGCTGGCCATTCCCGGCCTGCTGCTGGTATTGCTGATTGCAGCGCTGGCACCGGGCCAGCTGTGGGTGCTGTACGGGGGCATGGCCGCTGCGCTGTGGGTGGAGTACTTCCGCGTGTGCCGTGCCATGGCGCGGCCCGTGCTGGCGGGCGATGCGGTGCAGGCATCGCGCCTGCTGGGTTTTGGCCGCGCCTATGTGCTGCGCCGCCACCTGCTGCCCGCGCTGGCGCCCACGCTGGGCACGCTGCTGGCATTCACCACCGCACAAGCCGTGCTGGCGCTGGCGGCCCTGGGCTTTGTGGGTGTGGGGGCGCAGGCCCCTACCGCCGAGCTGGGGCTGATGATCACCGAGGCCATGCCGTACTACGAAGAAGCCCCGTGGCTCATTGCCGCCCCCACCATCGTGCTGCTGTGGCTGGTGGCCGCCTTGATGCTCGTCCAGCCCGCACGGGAGGCCGCATGACCCATGCAACCCACGCCGCCACGGCCCTGCTGGTGGTGGACAACCTGGCCATCCATGTGGGAGGGCGCGCGCTGCTGCAGGGCATTTCTTTCAGGCTGCATGCGGGCGAGGCACTGAGCCTGGTGGGCGAAAGCGGCGCGGGCAAGTCGCTGCTGGCCCAGGCCATCATGGGCAACCTGCCGCCCGCGCTGCGGGCGTCGGGCGCCGTCACCATCGATGGCGTGACCACCCGAGCCGAAGACGCCGGCGCCCGCCGAACCCTGTGGGGCCGCAGGCTCGCCCTCCTGCCGCAGGAGCCGTCTGTCGCCCTCAACCCGCTGCGGCGCGTGGCCCCTCAACTGGCCGAGGTCCATGCGCTGCTGCACGCGCGGCCGCCCGCCAACGCGGCAGAGCTGGCGCAGCAAGAGCTGGCCCTGGCCGGGCTGGGCGAGGCCACGGCGCATTACCCCTGGCAACTGTCGGGTGGCATGGCCCAGCGGGCGGTGGCCGCCATCACGCTGGCGGGCGGCGCCCCGGTGCTGATGGCGGACGAGCCCACCAAGGGCCTGGACAACCACTGGCGCGACCACACGGTGGCGCTGTTCCGTGGCGTGCTGCAGGCGGGCGGCTGCCTGCTGGCCATTACGCACGACATCGCCCTGGCGCAGGCGCTGGGCGGTCAGGTCATCGTGCTGCGGCATGGGCAGGCGGTGGAGCAAGGCCGCATCGACGAGGTGGCAGCGCAGCCCGCGCACCCCTTCACCCGGATGTTGATGGATGCAGACCCGGCCCGCTGGCTGCCGCTTGCTGCGCCGCGGGCGGGCGAGGGCGTGGTGCAGGCGCAGGGCATCTCCAAAGCCTATGGCAGGCAGCAGCTGTTTGCGCCCATGGATCTGCAGATCCGGAGCGGCGAGCGTCTGGCTGTGCAGGGCCCCAGTGGCACGGGAAAGAGCACGCTGGGCAATGTGCTGCTGGGGCTGGTGCGGCCCGACACCGGCAGCGTGGCACGCAATGCGCGCCTTCGTCCACACGCGTTCCAGAAGCTCTACCAGGACCCGGTGGCTTCATTTGCCCCCCATATCAAGCTTGGCGAAGGGCTACGCGACACCGCAAGGCTGCACCGCTGCGACTGGAAGGATGTCCAGCATCGGTTGGGGCAACTCCGGGTGCCTGAGGATCTTCTGACACGAATGCCACACCAGGTTTCTGGAGGCGAGCTGCAGCGCATTGCGCTGGCACGCGTGCTCATGGCGCAGCCGGCCTTGCTTTTTGCGGATGAGCCGACATCCCGACTGGACCCGATCACCCAGCAGGAAACCATGCAGGTACTGGTGCAGGCTGTCGATCAAAACGGCGCGGCGCTGATGCTCGTGACGCACGACCGGAACCTTGCAGCCGCTGTGGGGACACGGACGTTGACACTGGGCCCGATGCCAGCGAGTGCCCCTGGTTGATGATGGTGGCCACGGGGGCCTGGCAGTGCCCGATCGCGTCCATGTTTTTCACGAACGGCTGGTCGATCCTCAACCAACGATCCTCAACCCATCGACCCGCAGGGTTGCCAGATGGCTCAACACGCCATGGCCGGAGCGCAGCACGGTGTGGTACCTGGGCACCGCGCGCCGCTCACCCGAGCGGTTGAGGATGTCTTTGTCGTGCTGCCATGCCGTCGGAGGGCCTTGCACCCGGTCTGCAAGCACATTGCGCACGGGGACATGGTCACCCGGCAGGGCCCGCGCGAACCAGCAGCTGTGCCAGGAGGGCCGCGGCAGGCCCCCATGCAGGCGACCCTACATGTTCTCGATCATCACCTGGCCGAAGCCCGAGCAGCTCACCTGCGTTGCCCCTTCCATCAGGCGCGCAAAGTCGTAGGTCACCTTCTTGGAAGCGATCGACTTCTCAAGCGACCGGATGATCAGGTCGGCAGCTTCCGTCCAGCCCATGTGGCGCAGCATCATCTCGGCCGAAAGAATCTCTGAGCCGGGGTTGACGTAGTCCTTGCCCGCATATTTGGGTGCGGTGCCGTGTGTGGCCTCAAAGCACGCCACCGAATCGGACATGTTGGCGCCAGGTGCAATCCCGATGCCGCCAACCTGTGCAGCCAGGGCGTCCGAGATGTAGTCGCCATTGAGATTGAGCGTGGCGACCACCGAATACTCGGCCGGGCGCAGCAGGATCTGCTGCAGGAACGCGTCGGCGATGCTGTCCTTGATGGTGATTTCCTTGCCGTTTTTCGGGTTCTTCAGGCGACACCATGGGCCGCCGTCGATCAGCTCCGCACCAAACTCCTTTTGCGCCAGGGCGTAGGCCCAGTCGCGGAAGCCACCCTCGGTGTACTTCATGATGTTGCCCTTGTGCACGATGGTCACGCTGGGCTTGTCATTGTCGATCGCGTACTGGATGGCCTTGCGCACCAGACGCTCGGTGCCTTCAATGGACACCGGTTTGACGCCCAAGCCCGACGTGTCGGGGAAGCGGATCTTCTTGACGCCCATTTCGTCCTGCAGGAACCGGATGAGCTTCTGGGCCTTGTCGGACCTGGCTTCAAACTCGATGCCGGCGTAAATGTCTTCGGAGTTCTCGCGGAAGATGACCATGTTGGTCTTCTCGGGCTCTTTCAGCGGCGACGGTACGCCCTTGAAATACTGCACGGGCCGCAGACACACGTACAGGTCGAGCTCCTGCCGCAATGCAACATTCAGCGAGCGGATGCCGCCGCCCACGGGGGTGGTCAGCGGACCCTTGATGGAGACCACATACTCACGCAGTACGGCCAGCGTTTCGTCGGGCAACCACACATCAGGGCCGTACACCCTGGTGGCCTTTTCGCCTGCGTACACCTCCATCCAGTGGATCTTGCGTGCACCACCGTAGACCTTGGCGACGGCAGCATCCACGACCTTGATCATGACCGGCGTGATGTCGAGCCCGGTGCCATCGCCCTCGATGAAGGGAATGATGGGGTGGTCCGGCACATTCAGCGTCATGTCTGCGTTGACGCTGATCTTCTGGCCGTCAGCCGGAACCTTGATGTGTTGGAAATGGCTCATGGCGGCGCATCCTGTGAGAACTGACATTGAACGGTATCGGACGGAGATGCCCGGAAATGAAGGCCCCTGTCCGTGAGGGCCCTGCCTGGCCCACGCAGGCACAGGCGCGACGGGTGTAGCCAAGGGAGCAGGCCCGAAAGATTCTAATGAGAAATATTTCAGCGCCAGCGCTTGCCCACGCGCCAGCCGCTGCTATCGTTACATCGTGGCTGCGCAATGGTGCGCGCCGCCTTGAACGCAAGTAATTACTGGAAACGGCACATATATGAAAAAACTCCTCGCTGTACTGGTGACTGGTCTGTGCGCTGCAGGTGCGTTTGCACAGGCACCGGCAACGACGCCCGCCCCTGCTACCGCTCCCGTCATGGCGCCAGCCGCCGCGCAGCCCATGGCTGCTGCACCTGTCGTGAAGGCCAAGGCCACGAAGGCAACCAAGGCGACCAAAGCCACCACGGCCAAAACCGCCAAGAAAAAGACCCACAAGAAGGTTGCGAAAAAGAAGACTGCCCAGCGCGCAGCCTGATCGCCAGGCCTGCTGCAGCGGCAGGCCCGGAGCAGCCTGCCCTCCAACGCCCGCAGCCGCGGGCGTTTTGCTTGGTGACCGGGTCGGCGGCAACCACGGCAGCACCTCCGCAAATGCCACTGTGGCTCGCGGCACGATCTGCGCCCGCACAAGGCACACTGTGCTCCCGTGCGTAAGATGGCACAGCCCTTTCACCGTGTTTTCCTTGAGGATATAGAGCAATGATCCTGATTTTTGCCTGGCATGCACCGATGGCCAGCACCGGCGCCCTGCTGTCGCGCTGGGCTCTGGGCCTGGCCACGCTGGCGTGCGCCGCGGCTGCACCCGCTGCCGCCCAGGACGCGCCACAGATGTCCCTGCCGCGGCTGGAACTGACCGCAGGCTTTCACCGCATTGACGCGCAGGTGGCGTCAACGCCCCAGGCACGCCAGACCGGGCTCATGCACCGCAAGGAAATGCCGCAGCACGAAGGCATGCTCTTCGTCTTCGAGCAGCCGGCCGTCCAGTGCTTCTGGATGAAGAACACGCTGATCCCGCTGACGGCAGCCTTCGTGGATGACGACGGGACCATCGTGAACCTGGAAGACATGAAACCGCAGACGCTGGATTCGCACTGCTCTGCCAAACCCGTGCGCTACGTACTCGAAATGAACAAGGGATGGTTTGCACAGAAAAACGTGAAGCCGGGCAGCAAGCTGGCAGGGAGCGTGTTCCAGCGCAAGCCGTGACGCGCCGAATCCGTCGCGGCGTTGCACCGGGCAGCATGCCTGCCGCAGCGTCCTGCCGGTATCGGACCTACCCATGAAAAAGACGGCCCTCAGGCCGTCTTTTTTTCTCAGTCGCTTACAACAGGTAGCGCCAACGCTGGGCGGCGCTACTGCCGCTTGCAGCCGCCAGAATCAGGCGAAATTGGCTTCAGCAAACTTCCAGTTCACCAGCTTGTCGAAGAAAGTCTCGACGAACTTGGGGCGCTGGTTGCGGTAGTCGATGTAGTAGGCGTGTTCCCAGACATCCACGGTCAGCAGAGCTTTGTCGGCCGTGGTCAGAGGCGTGCCTGCAGCGCCCGTGTTCACGATGTCCACGCTGCCGTCAGCCTTCTTGACCAGCCAGGTCCAGCCAGAACCGAAGTTGCCCACGGCGCTCTTCACGAACGCTTCGCGGAACGCCGTGTAGCTGCCCCACTTGGCGTTGATCGCTGCAGCCAGCGCGCCCGATGGCTCGCCGCCGCCCTGAGGGGCCATGCAGTTCCAGAAGAATGTGTGGTTCCAGATCTGGGCTGCGTTGTTGTAGACGCCGCCGCTGGACTTCTGGACGATTTCTTCCAGCGACATCGACTCGAACTCGGTGCCCTTTTGCAGGTTGTTGAGGTTCACCACGTAGGCGTTGTGGTGCTTGCCATGGTGGTACTCCAGCGTTTCCTGGCTGTAGTGCGGAGCGAGCGCGTCGATGGCGTAGGGCAGCGGGGGAAGGGTATGTTCCATGGTGTGGTTTCCTCGTGGTTTGAAATCGGCGCCTGCCGCGGCGGCAGGATGGTGGTCTGGTGGCCGCAGGGCAAAGGCGCATTGTAGGAACATCGGGGAGGCCCTGCATCAAAGGCCTTTGTGCCTGCGCTGGCGCTGCAGGAGACAGGCTCGCAGGATCAGAGCAGCCGCGCCTGCCGGGCCACGGTCACGTCCAGCGTTCCGTCGGCCAAAGTGGCCTTGAGCGCATCGCCAGGGCCGGCCTGCCCCGCGCTCACCACGGCACGGCCGGAGCTGTCGGTCAGCATCGCATAGCCGCGCTGCAATACCAGGCGCGGGTCCAGCAGGCCCAGCCGCAGTTCAGCGCGTTCCATGCGCTCGGCCTGCGCCCGCAGGCGCTGCTGCAGGGCCTGCGTCAGGGCACTGGCCACTACGGCTTGCGCATGCTGCTGCCGCTGCATGCGCAGGTGCACGGCGTGGCGCATGCGCTGGGCAAGCCTCGCCAGCTGCAGGTGCTGGCGGCCGGCCAACGAGGAAGGCCTGCCAAGGCGAGCGGCTACCTGGTCCAACCGCTGGGAGCGCGAATCCACCTGCCGTTGCACGGCGTCTTCCAGGCGGCTGCCCAGCAGGTTCAGCGCCCGCAGCCAGACATCCCGTGGCTGGGCTACCAGTTCTGCGGCTGCCGTGGGGGTGGGCGCTCGGAGGTCAGCGCAGAAATCGGCAATGGTGAAATCCGTTTCGTGCCCCACCCCGCACACCAGCGGCACAGGGCTCTGAACAATGCTGCGCGCCAGGCGCTCGTCGTTAAACGCCCACAGGTCCTCGATCGAGCCGCCGCCACGCACGAGCAGGATGACGTCGATGGCCGGAATCTGCGTCAGATCGGCCCCTGGCGCTTTTGCCTGCTGGGCCATGTGATACAACTTTGATAGCGAAGCCACCAACGATGCCGGGGCACCTGCACCCTGAACAGGCGTTGGCACCAGCACCACCGGAATATGGGGAACCCTGCGGCGCAGCGCGCTCACCACGTCATGCAGCGCTGCGGCCCCCAGCGAAGTGACCAGGCCGATCCCCCGCGGCTGGAGGGGCAACGGCCGCTTGCGGGCGGGATCAAATAGCCCTTCGGCCTCCAGGCCGGCTTTGAGTCGCAAAAACTGCTCGAACAGGGCGCCCTGCCCGGCCCGCTGCATGCTTTCGACAATGAATTGCAGGTCTCCGCGGGCTTCGTACACGCCCAGGCGTCCCCGCAACTCCACCAGTTCACCGTCTCTCGGCGAAAAGTCAAGCAGCAGGGCGGCCCGCCTGAACATCGCACACCGCAGTTGCCCGTTGGCATCCTTGACGGTGAAGTAGCAATGACCACTGGCTGCGCGCGAGAAGCCCGTAATCTCCCCGCGGACCGCTACGGGATTGAATCGCGCCTCCAGCGCATCAGCAATGGCGCGGCACAGCGCGCCAACTTCCCACACGCGCGGCGTCAATGCTGGGTTTTGCAGCTCAGGCATGAGGCTTCACGCGCTTCCGGGCGCCGCTGCGTGATCCACTACTCCACAGATGGACGGAAGCGGCAGACGGGGCTAGCTCCAACGCAAATATCCCGCCAAAAGCACGGAAATACGTGCAACCCGTTGATTTATAACGATTTTTCATTGCCTTTTTTTTCATCAATCTGTTGCAAGCACGGCGTGGCGCCGGTTTGGGGGCCATGAGCACCCAGTTGCCCACAAAGTTATCCACAGTTTTTGTGAGTCCACAACGATGCCGGATTCGAGCCTGGCAAGGTAACTGTTTGTGACGCGGGTGACAGTGCAAGCTGGGCCATAATCGCCGCTGCCCTTCTAGTGCCCCGGAGAGAGATTTGCTGTCCATCATACAAGCCGCTGGCTGGCCCATCTGGCCCCTGATCGCATGTTCCGTGCTCGGAATGGCACTGATTTTCGAGCGCTTCGTGGCCCTCAAGACGTCCCGGGTCGCCCCCCCGAAACTGCTCGACGAAGCCATCACGGTGTCCTCGCGATCGGTCCCCACCCCTGATGTGGTCAACCAGCTGGCACAGAACTCAGCCCTGGGTGAAGTGCTGGCCACCGGGCTTCGCACACTCAACAGCAACCCGCAGTGCAGTGAAGCGGACTTGCGCGCTGCCATGGAAGGCGCCGGCCGTGCTGTGGCCCACCGGCTCGAAAAGTATCTGGCCGCATTGGCCACCATTGCGTCGGCGGCGCCGCTGCTGGGCCTGCTGGGTACCGTCATCGGCATGATCGAGATCTTCGGTTCGCAGACCGGCACGGGGGGCGTAGGCCAGGCGGTGGGCGGCGGCAACCCGGCGCAGCTGGCGCACGGGATCTCGATTGCGCTCTACAACACGGCCTTCGGACTCATCGTGGCCATTCCGGCGCTGATTTTCTGGCGGTACTTCCGCGCCCGGGTCGATGCCTACCTGCTGACGCTGGAACTGGCTTCAGAGCAATTTGTGCGCCATATCCTTCGCCACCGCAAGGCCCGCTGAGACACCGGCTGGCACTGGCCCGTACCCTGTCGCAGGGTCCCATGTCCGCGCAACAGAACATCTGCCATGAACTTCAGCCCCCGCCCCAAGGATGAGCCCGAAATCAACCTCATCCCGTTCATCGATGTGCTGCTGGTCATCCTCATCTTCCTGATGCTGACCACGACGTACAGCAAGTTCACCGAGCTGCAACTCACCCTGCCGGTGGCAGATGCCGAACAGCAGCGTGACCACCCCAAGGAAGTGATCGTCGCGGTCGCTTCGGACGGTCGCTATGCCGTCAACAAATCCACCGTGGAAGGCAAAAGCGTGGACGCGGTGGCCCAGGCGCTGCGGGCCGCGGCTACCGCCGGTGCAGGCACGGTGATCATCATCAGCGCCGACGCGATGTCGCCGCACCAGTCGGTGGTGACCGTCATGGAGGCCGCACGGCGCGTGGGGCTCACACAGATCACCTTTGCCACGCAGTCGTCCGCAGGTGCGCGGGCGGCGAACGGCCGTTGACCCGCGCATGGTGGCGCGGTGACCGCTGCCCAGCCGCCGCAGCGGCCTGCTGAGCCGGCCCCTTCGCGCGGCCGGCATCTGCAGGGCTGGTTGCAACGAAGCTGGCGAAAGCGCGGCCCTGGCGCCCTGGCGCTGTTGCCTGTTGCACTGCTCTACGGCGCAGTGGTGGCGGTTCGCCGCAGGCTTTACCGCAGCGGACTTCTGGCGTCCGAACATCCCGGCAGGCCTGTCATCGTCGTGGGTAACGTGATCGCGGGCGGTGCAGGAAAGACTCCGGTAGTCATTGCCCTCGCCCGGCACCTGCAGTCGCGCGGGCTGCGGCCCGGTGTGATCTCAAGAGGTTACGGGCGCCAGTCGCGTGCCTGCATGGCCGTGCTTGCCGACAGTACGGCGCAAGAAGTTGGCGACGAGCCGGCGCTCATCGCCCGCAGCTGCCCGGGGCTGCCCGTGTTTGTGGCCTTACAGCGCATCGAGGCGGCCAGGGCGCTGCTGTCAGCCCATCCCGACACCGATGTCATCCTGTGCGATGACGGCCTGCAGCACCTGGCGCTGCAACGGGATCTGGAAATCTGCGTGTTCAACGCCGACGGGACCGGCAACGGTTTTCTACTGCCCGCGGGTCCGCTGCGGGAGCCATGGCCACGTCCGGTGGGGTTTGTGCTGCATGCGGCCGCCCTCCCCCCGGCCGGGACTTCATCGCCCGCGTTTGGCACCCGGCGAAGCCTAGCTCCCTGGGCAGTGCGCTCCGACGGACAGCACATCGCGATCAGGGAGCTGCGGGGCCGCCCGGTGCATGCCGTGGCCGCCGTGGCGCAGCCTGAAGTGTTCTTTGAAATGCTGCGGGCGGCAGGGCTCACGCTTGCACAGGCTGAAGGCCTGCCAGATCACTATGATTTTGATAGCTGGGAGGCATTATTCGGCGAGCGCTACAGCATCATTTGCACCGAAAAAGACGCTGTGAAGCTCTGGCGACGGCACCCGCACGTGCTGGCGGTGCCACTGGTTCTGGACATCGACGATGGCTTCTTCAAAGCCCTGGACATCGCCGTTGATCAGTGTCTGGCGTCTGCCACGGGCCAGCTTGGCACTCCACGCGGCTGATTTGTCCGCACCCGGCTTCGCCAGTCCTTTGGCGCCTGCGGGGCCGCAGGCTGCGTGGCCGCAAGCTGCGTGGCTGGTCGGCAGATGCCTGCAGCGCTGCGGATGCGAATCCGGGTCCCGCCGGGGGACATCACGATCACCCACCGGCCAGGCACCCGCAGCTATGATCGTGGCTGCCCTTGTTGGCTGCCCTTGTGCGCCACCCGCGCGCGCTCCGTCTCGGGCGACATGCGCCCACCAAACACACTCTCCGCCATGGATCCGAAACTGCTTGAACTGCTGGTATGCCCCGTGACCAAGGGCCCACTGACATACGACCGCGAGGCGCAGGAACTTGTTTCGCGCAGCGCGCGTCTGGCTTACCCAGTACGCGACGGCATCCCCGTGCTGCTGGAGAACGAAGCCCGCCCCCTGAGCGACGAGGAACTGGAGCGGTGAGCGCGCTGGCGGGCCTGCCGCAGCCAGCGGCGCGCAGCTCCGGGCGGCCCGGCTTTACGGTACTGATCCCGGCCCGGCTGGCATCCAGCCGCTTGCCGGACAAACCGCTGGCAGACATTGCGGGCCTGCCCATGGTGGTGCGCGTGGCTCGCAGGTCGGCAGAGAGCGCAGCCAGCCGGGTGGTGGTGGCCGCGGATGACGCTCGCATTGTCGATGTGTGCATCCGCCACGGCGTTGAAGCCATCCTCACGCGCTCTGACCACGCCAGCGGCAGCGACCGACTGGCCGAAGCCTGCGTGCAGCTCGGGCTGGATGGCGACGATACGGTGGTCAACGTTCAGGGCGATGAACCCCTGATCGACCCCGACCTCATCAACGCTGTGGCTGGTCTGCTGACTGCCTCTGCCGATGCCAGCATGGGCACTGCCGCGCACCGGATTGCGTCCCTGGACGACTACCTGAATCCCAATGTGGTGAAGGTCGTGCTGGATGCCAGCGGGTTTGCGCACTACTTCAGCCGCGCCCCCATTCCATGGTGCCGCGACCAGCCCGACACCGCATGGTGGGAATCGGCAACGCAAGGCATCGGTTTTGCGCCTCTGCGTCACGTGGGCATCTACAGCTACCGCGCGCGCTTCCTGCGCAGCTTTCCGGGGCTGCCTGCAGCGCCCACCGAGACGGTCGAGGCGCTGGAGCAACTGCGTGCGCTCTGGCATGGCCACCGCATTGCCGTCCACCTGGCGGACAAGGCTCCCGGGCCGGGTGTCGACACGCCAGATGACCTGGCGCGGGTGCGCGCCCTGCTGGCCGCCGTCTGATCTGCTGGCGTGTGCGCGGGGCACGCCCAGGGTCCGCAGGATGCGCCGGGGGAAACGCTGGCCAGGCTGCTGTGACTTCCGGTTTGGGTGCCGGCATCGAGGGCACCACCGGCCCGGCGCGCTGCACTGGCAAGGCCCGTCCGTGTAAGTCACGACGAAGGAGTCACATGCTATCCTCGAATGTAACGAGAGCATCGCACCCTGGGCGTATCGGCAACCACCGCAGCGTGGTGGCATGGCCCCCGCCAGCGGCGCCAACCGATTTCTAACCTTCGAGGATTTCCATGAGACTGATTCTGTTGGGCGCGCCCGGCGCCGGAAAGGGCACGCAAGCCACGTTCATTTGCCAGAAGTACGGCATCCCGCAAATCTCCACGGGCGACATGCTTCGTGCGGCGGTGAAGGCTGGCACCCCACTGGGCCTGCAAGCCAAAGCCGTCATGGACTCCGGCGCCCTCGTGAGCGACGACATCATCATCGGCCTGGTCAAGGAACGCATTACCCAGGCCGACTGCGCCAACGGTTTCCTTTTCGACGGATTTCCCCGCACCATTCCCCAGGCCGACGCCATGAAGGCGGCAGGCGTGAAGCTTGACTACGTGCTGGAAATCGATGTGCCGTTTGACGCCATCATCGAACGCATGAGCGGCCGCCGCTCTCATCCGGCCAGCGGTCGCACTTACCATGTCAAGTTCAATCCACCCAAGGTGGCGGGCAAGGACGACGTGACCGGCGAAGACCTCATCCAGCGCGAAGACGACAAGGAAGAAACCGTGCAGAAGCGCCTGCAGGTCTATAGCGACCAGACACGCCCGCTGGTGGACTACTACAGCAGCTGGGCCAAGACAGCCCCTGACCTTGCCCCCAAGTACCGTGCCATCAGTGGCACGGGCAGCGTCGACGAGATCACTGACCGAGCCCTGAAGGCCCTGGCAAGCTGAACTCGCGGACTCGGCACGGGTTCGAAAAGCAAAACGGCGTCTCTTGCAGACGCCGTTTTCTTTGGCACACCGTGAACATCAGCAGGCGCTTGTGGTTCGGCTTATGGCGCGCGTGTCGCGGTCTGAAGGGATACACCGCCCGCGGCGACCGCCATGACTGTGCCCGGGGCGACCTAGCCCGAGGAGCCCTTCGAGAGATGGACGCCCCGTTTCAGGCAGGCCCCGAACGCAAGGCGTACGCCTTGCCATCGACGAAGAGAAACTCTGCCCGCAACACTGCGTCGCCCTTTTCCTCGCGCAGCGTGAAGCCGACCAGCGACACGGCTGCGCCAGGCTTGATTTCGGCGATCTGCCATGCCTGCATGCGCGTCAGCGGAGCGAGCTCAACCTGCCAAAGCCGGTCGCGCCGGCGCGGCACGACGGCCTTTGCCAGTAGCGCCTTTCCATCCACGGGTGCGGTCTGCGCCGGGATCGTGCGTTGCGCCAGATCGCCCGGCACTGAAAGATCCGCGGGCAGCTCAAGCTCCAGCTCGGCATGGGGGTTTTGCCATCGCACTTTGCGTACCGTCCCGGCGAGGTAAATCGGCCGTTCCGCGTCAAAACTGCTCCAGCCGTGGTGTGCCCGGGTCCACAAGGGAAGCGCGGCAAGCGCGAGGATGCAATGGCGACGTTGAACAGACATGTGTTTCTCCCTCAAAGGTAGGCAATCCAGCGGCCGCTGGCGGCCATCGCCAGCCAGAGGATGGTCGACACCAGCATCAATGCGCGCGCCATCCCGTCCAGCCTGTCGAGCGATTTTCTGCCATGGAACCAGGCTGCGTTGCATCCCGCCAGCATCAACAGCACCATCTTGAGGGTGAATGCCCGGTTTGCCAGCAGTTCTTCCGCCTGCGTTGCAAACATCACCAGGCCCGACGCGGCGATGAGCGCGAAGCCCGCCACGGTCAATGAAAGGCACAAGCGGGCAAGCTCCTTGGCAGGCAGCATGCGGCCGAGGCCGAATACGCGCAACTCCAGGAGCACCAGATTGCCAATCACCAGCGCGATGCCCGCGATGTGGACGACCTCCAGCGCAGGATATGCCCAACCATGGGTTTTGAGAGCTGCCCAAAATGACATGCGCGCCTTGGCTCAAGAGCCGGCCAGTAGGTCAAGCATCAGCGAAATGCGAGCCTTGACCGGGGAGAGGCCTTGGGAGTCCCCGAACAGATCGCCCGGCTTGGGCAGGACCTGCCCCCCGTTGCAGCGGGTAGCGCGCACCACCTTCACGCCAGCAGACTGGGCGCGCAGCAGCGCCCCTTCCAATGCGTGGTGAATGGTTCCGTTGCCGGTACACGCAACCACCAGGCCCTGCACTCCATCGCGCACCAGAGCGTCCACGAGGTTGCCAGTGGCTCCAGCGTGACTCAGAATGATTTCCACGCGGGGGGCAGGAATGGAATTTGCTATTACATTCATAGCAATTCGTCCATTTGAAACCTGGGCTACAGCAATATTTGGCGCCCAGCGTACGCTGCCCTCCTCCATCCAGCCCATGGGCCCGCCATCGCCCGACGCAAAGGCGTTGACCCGGTAAGGATGCACTTTCTGAACCAGGCGGGCCCCGTGGACCTCGCCCGCTGCCACCGCAAACACGCCGCACACATCCGGGGCCAGTGCCAAGGCCACCGCGTCCATCAGGTTCTGGGGGCCGTCGGGAGTCAGCGCGCTTGCCGGCCGCATGGCCGAGGTCAGCACCACCGGCTTAGCGCAATGGAGCACTTCCTGCAGGAACCATGCGGTTTCTTCCAGGGTGTCGGTGCCATGGGTGATCACCACACCTTGCACCGAGGGGCTGTCCAGGTGATGCTGGCACCGGCAGGCAAGCTGCCTCCAGATGTCAAAGTCCATGTCCTTGCTGTCGACCTGGGCGACCTGCTCAGCCTCGACGGTTCCGCCACCTGCACGGCCAAAAGCAGGAATCGATGCCAGCAGGTCACGCACGCCCACCTGCGCAGCCTTGTAGCCGATGTTGTCTGCGGCATCGGCAGCCGTGCCCGCAATGGTTCCGCCGGTGCCCAGGACCACAATTTTTTGCCCACTCACTTGCACACTCCGAAAAACTGGTGAAAAATACAGGTACTGGATTAAAAACCAGTCCCTCCACGTAGCGCTACTCCACGGAGCCCTCCATGCTCGACAACCCGAAACTCACGGCCCGCCAGCAACAGATCCTGGATCTCATCCAGACTGCGATCGCCCGCACCGGCGCGCCACCTACACGGGCCGAAATCGCGGCAGAACTGGGCTTCAAATCGGCCAATGCCGCAGAAGAGCATCTGCAGGCCCTGGCCCGCAAGGGGGTGATCGAACTCGTCAGCGGCACATCCCGTGGCATCCGGCTGCGCAACGAGACCGTGCGGTCCATCAATGCGGCGCGGGGCAACCAGTTCAGCCTGCCCATGCCGGGGCTTTCGCAACTCGTCCTGCCCCTGGTGGGCCGCGTGGCAGCGGGCTCGCCCATTCTCGCGCAGGAACACGTGGACCAGACCTACTGCGTTGAAAACAGCCTTTTCCAGCACAAGCCAGACTACCTTCTGAAGGTTCGCGGCATGTCGATGCGCGACGCCGGCATCATGGACGGCGACCTGCTGGCCGTGCAGTCCACAAGAGAAGCCCGCAACGGCCAGATCATCGTCGCACGCCTGGGGGATGACGTCACCGTCAAGCGGCTGCGGCGTACGGCCAGTTCCATCGAACTGCTGCCAGAAAATCCTGACTATCCCGTGATCGTGGTCCAGCCCGGCGAGCCTTTCGAAATCGAAGGTCTGGCCGTGGGGCTGATCCGCAACACGATGCTCATGTAGCCCCCACCACGGCTGGCCGCAGGTGGCGGGCGTTTGGCGTGTCATGGAGACATTCCAGCCCTGCAGCTCAGCCGTTATCTCCTTGTGCAAATTTCTCCAGATCAGCGGTTTATACCGGCTGCCAGGGATGTACTGCGCGAGTGGTTTTGCAATCCTGCCTATGTTCAACCCCCGATATTCGGAGTTTTCACATGGGAATTGTCTTACCTGCTTTCAACGCCCTCCCGCGGCACCTTTGCAAGCTGATGTCGTGGATGCAATCAGGCCGCGATGGTGCTACCGCCAGTGCCCTGCTCCGGAGAGATACCACCGCCGCTGCCTGCGACGGTATTCACCCCCTGCCGGATCTGGCACCAAACGAATCGGGCTTACCTGCCGTGCAGGCCGTTTTGCCGAATTCAGCCTTGTCGCAGGGACAAAGGCCTCCTTTGCCGTCGGCCCCGCCCGTTCACAGGCCTCCGCTACGCGGCAACTGGCCGTTTACGGTGCGGCCTGTCGCCAGCCCGGCTCAGCCCGCATCCAGGTCAACCCATAGCGGACGCGGTTTTCTGGCTGCGCCTCCCAGCCTGCATCGGCGCGCATCAGTGACGTCGACAGCTACAGCGGAGAGTCTCGGCTGCCGGGTACCGCGCGCTGTGCGCCGGTTTGCCGATCCGGGTTCTGGCCGGCTGGCCATTTCGGGACGGATGGCGGATGTATGCGCGGAACTAGACCGGTTGGCCGCCTTTGAGGCTCTACAGCGTCACCGGGGCGCAACCACCTGACCCCATCGTCGTAGCGCAGTCTTCATTGGAGTCGTCTGGGCTCGCGCTGACACCTGTGCTTACTTGGAGGCGAAAACCTGCGACCGGCTACCCTACGTGCCGCGGGGCTTTCGCGTGAAGAAGAATCAGCTCGGCGCTCCGAAGGCACCAGGTCAGTTTGCCCGAGATACCTCGTGGCATCCCAGCCAGCATGGGATGCCCTGGTAGAGCTGCAAGGCACAATATGAGGATGAATATTGTGATCCTCGACGACTACCAGGATGCGGTGCGAAAGCTCCATTGCGCCTCCAGGCTGGATGCCTACACGGCCAAGGTCTACACCAACACTGTCAAGGGCATCGGCCAGCTTTCGGTCAGGCTCAAGGATGCAGACATCATCGTTCTGGTACGGGAGCGTACGCACATCAGCCGCCAACTCATCGAAAAACTGCCGCGGTTGAAGCTGATCGCGCAAACAGGCAAGGTCGGCAGCCATGTCGACGTGGCCGCGTGCACGGAGCGAGGCATTGCCGTTGCCGAAGGGATTGGCTCGCCTGTGGCGCCAGCCGAGCTGACCTGGGCCCTTGTGATGGCTGCAATGCGCCGACTGCCACAGTACATTTCGAACCTCAAGCACGGCGCCTGGCAGCAGTCTGGCCTCAAGACGGCCTCCATGCCCGCCAACTTTGGCCTCGGTACTGTGCTGCGCGGCAAGACGCTAGGCATCTGGGGATACGGCCGGATTGGCCAGATCGTGGCGGGATATGGGCGCGCATTTGGCATGAACGTGCGCGTGTGGGGCCGCGAAGCCTCACGCGCAAAGGCACTTACCGATGGCTATCAGGCGGCGACCACCAAGGAAGAGTTCTTTGCCCAGTGCGATGTGATCTCCCTGCATCTGCGTCTGACCGATGAGACGCGTGGAGTGGTGTCACTGGAAGACCTGTCGTGCATGAAGCCCACCGCCTTGCTGGTGAATACGTCCCGTGCGGAGCTGATCGAATCTGATGCACTGATCGCCGCACTCAACCGTGGCCGGCCGGGCATGGCAGCCGTGGACGTCTTCGAGAGCGAGCCCATCCTGCAGGGCCATGCGCTGCTGCGTCTGGAGAACTGCATTTGCACGCCGCACATCGGGTATGTGGAGCAAGACAGCTACGAGCTGTATTTTGGCGCCGCCTTCGACAACGTGGTCAACTTCATCAAGGGCACGCCGACCAACATCGTGAACCCCGGTTCGCTGCAGGTCCGTCGCTGAAACGCCACTCTCTGCCCCGCCGCGGCTGAGTCCCGCGATTACCCCGTGCGGGTGGAGCCACCTCCTCGGGCTCTGCCGAAGAACTGGACTCATGCGCTCCAATGACCTGCCCCCTTCCAGCCGTACCAGTCTGAAGTTAGTGAAGTCCGTCAACCACCAGGAGAATGACGGACATGAAGAAGAGCAGATTCAGCGA
>LNFM01004456.1_pt1 | contig 25760 bp, 19 predicted proteins | sample 596031 | NCBI WGS metagenome assembly LNFM01 (sample SAMN04254537, study PRJNA301005) | activated carbon metagenome | isolation source: dual media filters at the Ann Arbor, Michigan drinking water treatment plant | place: USA: Ann Arbor | reverse complement strand
GCGCGCGCACATCCGGCATTTCGGTCATGCGCCGGATTTCGCGCGCCAGGGTGTTGACGACCGCGCGCGGCGTCTTGCGTGGCGCCAGGATGCCGAACCAGGTGCCGACATCGTAGCCCTTGAGGAATTCCGCGAGGGGCGGGATGTCCGGCGCCGCTTCCGAACGCTGGCTGGTGGTGATGCCCAGTGCACGCAGCTTGCCCGCCTTCACCTGCGGCAGCACGGAGGGCAGCGTGCTGAACATCAGCTGGACCTGCCCGCTGATCACGTCCGCAATGGCATTGGCCGCGGCCTTGTAGGGCACGTGCACCATCTCGACCCCCGCGATCGACTTGAAGAGCTCTGCCGCGAGGTGCGTCCCGGTGCCCCCGCCGGAGGAAGCATAGATCAGCCCTTTGGGCGTCGCCTTGGCCAGCGCGACGAGCTCGGGCACCGATCGGGCGGGCACGGACGGGTTGAGGACCAGCACGTTGGGCACCGTGGCAATCAGGCTCACCGGTGCGAAGTCCGCGATGGGGTCGTAGGACAACTTCTTGTACAGGCTCGGGTTGGCCGTGTGGGTACCGAAGCTTCCGAGCAGCAGGGTGTATCCATCCGGGGCCGCCCGCGCAACGACTTCCGTCCCCAGGATGCCGCCGGCGCCGCCTCGGTTGTCCACCACGAAGGTCTGGCCCAGCGCCTCCGACAGTTTCTGCGCGGTCAGTCGGCCGCTGATGTCAGCCGAGCCGCCAGTGCCGAACGGGATCACCAGCCGCACCGGTCGGGTCGGGTAGGTCTGGGCGGTGGCATTCAGCGAGACGAGGGCCGACACCATCGTCGCTGCCATCAGCATTGCCGATACGCCGGGATCGGTCGCGTACGTCATTCGATTCACCTCTGTCTGGCACCGGTGGGGAATTGCCACACGCAGCAGGGAAAACCCGAAGCCTGGGTGAGGCTCATTCGAGCTTGATGCGCGCCGTCTCGACGGTCTTCTTCCAGGTGGCGCTTTCCCGCTGCAGGAATCGCTGGGCCTCGTCGAGCGTCAGCACCAGCGGCTCCATGCCGAGTGCATCGAGCCGTTCCTTGTATTCGCTGCCCGCCACCACGACGTTGTGCGCGGTGGAGATACGCGAGACGATCGCGCGCGGCGTCTTGGCCGGAACCGCCACGCCGAACCAGGTGCTGGCCACGATGCCGGGGAAGCCGAGTTCGGTGAACGTCGGGACATTGGGAATCGAGGACAGTCGGGCCGTGTGGGATACGGCAAGCGGTGTGCCCTTGCCACTGCGGATGTGCGGCAGGATCACCGACAGGTCGTTGATCACCAGGTCCACTTCGCCGCCGATCATCGCGATCACCGAAGGACCGCCCCCCTTGTACGGGATGTGCAGGATATCGGTGCCGGTGTTCAGCTTGAACAGCTCGACCGTCATGTGGACGATGGTGCCGGTGCCCGACGAGCCGTACTTGAGCTTGCCGGGCTCCTTCCTGGCCAGCGCGATCAGGTCGAGCGCGGTCTTGACCGGCAATCCGGGACGCACCATCAATACGTGCGGCCCGTTGGCGGCGAGGCCGATGAAGGTGAAATCGCGCGCGATATCGTACGGAATGTCCTTCAGCACCAGCTGATTGACCGAGAAGGTGCTGGTCGAACCGAACAGGACGGTGTAGCCGTCGGGGTTCGAGCGGGCGACGATCGAACCGCCGATCAGGCCGGACGCACCCGGACGGCTGTCGACGAGTACCTGGCGGCCCCAATGGTTGGTCATCCGCTCGGCGTAGAGCCGTCCGATGATATCGGTCGGTCCGCCGGCGGCGAATGGCACGACCAGCCGCACCGGTCGCGACGGGTACTCCGTTTCCGCGGCCTGGGCAGACACCGCGGCGAGCAGACAGGCCGCGGCAATGCTGGCGCACGCCCAGCGGGCAATGACTCGGTGCATGTTCAGTCCTCCAGTAATGGGGTGGGCGGGTGATCGTGCGATCGTGTGATCGGGGGGTCAGTCCTGTGCAAGCAGGGCACGCAACGTCTCGGGCAGCGGGCGCGGTCTTCCGTCGCCGCGGTGGGTCCAGACCATCACGGCCTGGCCGTCGGCGAAGAGGGTTGCTGCAGCGTCGGTTGCTGCGAGCTCGTAGTAGGTCGTGAAACTCGTCCGGCCGGGTGGTCCGACTGCTACGCGCACCTCGAGGGTGTCGATCCGTGCGATCGGCTTGCGGTAGTTGCAGCTCGCCTGCACGACGACCGGGCCCTCGCCCGCGTCCGTGTCCTGCATGCGAATCTGCTGCAGCCAGTCGATCCGTGCCTGCTCGCAGTAGGTGAAGCAGGCGGCGTTGTTCACATGCTGGTTCAGGTCGTAGTCCGCCCATCGGACCTGCACCCGGTAGACGTGTACCGTCCGGCGAGGCGGCAGCGTGGCGCTCATGTGCGTGCCTTCAGCAAGGGGTCGCGCCCGGGGTGGGCCAGCCAGGCGCAGAGGTCCTGGACGGCCCGTTCCGGGCCGAAGGCCGGGCGGAACCCCAGGTCGTTCCTGATCCGTTCGATCGACATCATCGCCCGGTCGCGATCGCCCAGGAAATGCACGTTGGCCGGTTGCTCCGGCGTGGCGTCCTGCCAGCGCAGGCCGGGAAGGCTGAGTGACAGCGCGGCGCACCAGCGCGCGGCGAAGCCGGTCCAGTCCAGGCCGGCCGTGAGGTTGTACAGATCGTGCGAGGGGCGTTCGGCATCGATCAGACGCAGGACGCCCGCAGCGACGTCACGACTGTAGATCCAGTCCCGGCGGGCTTCGCGCTGCGGCAACGCCACCGTTGTCCCGGCCCGCGCATGGTTCAGGATCTGGAAGGGCAAAGACAGCGTATCGCGCACGCCCGTATCGCGCTCCCACGGACCGAACACGCTACCCAGGCGAACCCGGATGACATCGAGTGCGCGCAGGGTGCGATAGCGCACGCACAGTCGCTCGCTCGCGTGCTTGGTGATCGCGTACAGGGAGTCAGGCTGCGCCGGGGTGTCCTCCGAGATCGTGTCGGCCTCGCGCAGGGCCTCGCCGTAACTGGAGCCCGAACTGACATAGATCATCCGCGGCGTGCGCTGCGCAAGGGCCGCCGCGAGCATGTGGGCGGTGCCCTTCAGGTTCACATCCACCACGCGGTCGAACTCGTTGAACTCGCGTGTCTCACCGGACGTGATCGCCGCGGCATGCACCACCGCGTCGGGCTGTTGCCGTTCGAGGACTGCCTGCACGGCCGGCCCGTCCGATACGTCCGCCCGTTCGAACGCGAGGGTGCCCTGCAACTGCTCGAACACCCGCTGCGCCTCGGCGGGCAGCGCCGAGTCTCCCAGCACGACGGCAGTGTCGCCGCGCGCCAGCAGGGCTTCCACGATGTTGAGGCCGACGAAGCCGGCCCCGCCGGAGACCAGCACCTTCATGGCAGGGATCCTCCATCGGCAAGTGCCCAGTCGCGAACCACCTCGTCGTGGTCCGAGTCGACGGCGCCGAGCGCCCAGCGAATGGCCGGCATGCCTGGCGCCATCCGGATCGGGCAGGCCAGCGCAGGCCAGGGTTGTCCGTTGCGGGTATGGGTGGCGACGATCAGGCCGCGTGCTGCAGTGAGGCCGTCCGTTGCCACTTCGCCGACCGACTGGACGGGGGCGCAGCGGATGCCGCGCGCAGCGAGCATGGCGATCGTCTGGGCGCGGGTGGCCGTGACCGTGTCGCCAGCGCCGGCCGTCGGGCGGTCGGCCGGCGTGGCTTGAGCAGGATCGGCGTCGATCATCAGCACGAAGCCGTCTGCGCAACGGACGGTGCGTCCGGTGCCAGCCGGCGGCGTGCCCGGATTCCAGTGAAACTGGGTGACCCATGCAGTCAGTTCCTGCATCGAGAGGTCGATGTAGCGGCCGTATCCTGTCCGATCTCGATAGGCGAGCCCTGCCAGGATCGCGGCCAGGCCGAACTGCCCGCCCAGCAGATCGGCCACGGACACCCCGACCTTGCACGGGCGTCCTGCATCGGCGGTCATGGCCATCAGTCCGGCGGCACCCTGGATCGTCGTGTCCATGGCCGGGAGATCGGCCAGTGGGGATCCTGCCCCATACCCGGACACCGAGCAGTAGATCAGCCTGGGGTTCAGCGCCTCGATGCGCTCGCGGCTGAAGCCGAAGCGCGCCAGTGCACCCGGCTTCATGTTCTCGACGAAGACATCCGCATGGGACAGGAGTTCGCTGAACCGCGTCCGTCCGTCGGCCGTGCGCAGGTCCACCGCGAAGGCACGCTTGTCGGTGTTGCTCATCGTGCAGAGGTAGCTCTGCCCATCCTGGTAGGGGGGCGAGGCGCGCGACAGTTCACCGCCAGGGGGCTCGGCCTTGACGACGTACGCCCCGAGCATGCCGAGATTGCGCGCGGCCAGCGGGGCGGTGGTGTAGCTGCCCATCTCGACGACCCGCAGCCCGTCCAGCACGCCGGCGGCGGCCCCGCCATGTGTGGACGATCGAACGGTCGACCTTTCGGTACCGGGTGCCGAGGAGGCCCCGGTGCCCGACGCAGGCGGCCGCATGGGTTCACCGTGAAACAGGCGCCCGGGTACCGCAAGGAGCGCCTCCGCCTTGCCGTGCGCCGCGTATTCGATGCCGCCGCGCGCCTGCAGGTTGGTGTCGGCCAGCAACTGCCCGACGGTGGCCACGGGGCCGCAGGGAACCGAGGCCGCGCTGAACACCCTCACGCACTCGGCGACATCGTGCGCGGCGATCCACGGGGCGATCAGCGCGTCGGCGGCGTCGGCGTTCGCGACGCGGCCGGCCATGCGCAGGAACCTGGGATCGACCGCGAGCGCCGGTTGCCCGATCACCCCGCACACGCGCGACCACATGTCGTCCGATGCTGAACACAGCAGCACCCAGCCGTCGCGCGCGAGGTAGGCATTCCACGGCGCCATCGACGGATGCCGGTTGCCCATCCGGCGCGGTTTCCCGCCGGTGAAGTGGGTGGGGATGAACGTGGTCAGCATCGATACCGCAGCATCGAACAGCGCGACCTCGATCTGTCGTGCGCGTGGATCGGCGTCGCGTCCCTGCATGGCTGCGAGGATCCCGGCGGTGGCGAACACCGCGGCGCTGCACTCGATCACCGGGGCTTCGCACGCCAGCGGTGCACCGTCCGGAAAACCGGTGGTATCCATCACGCCGGCGAACGCCTGCACCATGGCGTCGGTGACCGGCCCGCCCAGCGGTGACGACAGCCCGGGCCGTGCGGTTCCGAAGGCGGTGATGTCGCACACGATCGGGCGCCGCTGAGCGGCCGGCGCGAGCGTCGCATGGACAGCCGCCTGCCAGTCGGACGAGCACACGACGATGTCGGCCTGTTCCAGCCACGACTGGGCGAGGCCGACGTCGTCCGCGACGGTCAGCGACGACTTGCCCGCGTTCAGGACCGGGCGTTGTCCGGACTTGCACGCGGCATCCGGCAGCGCATCGGCCGGGTCGATGCAGCGGACCTCGGCACCCAGCCGGGCGAGCAGCCCGCCGCACAGTCCGACCGCCAGCCGTTCGCCCAGTTCGATGACGACGACATTGTCGAGAAAGGGCTCGCTCATGGCTGTGCGCTGCGCCGTCAGGCCCGGGGGGCGTCGCGGAAGGCGGCGATGCCGGTGAGGGCCCGGCCATGCATCAGGGCCAGCAGTTCGTTGGTGCCGTCCGGGATGCTCAGCATGCGCATGTCGCGATACATCTGTTCGAGCCGTGCTTCGCGCGCGAGGCCGAGGGCGCCGAGGATGTTCATCGCTTCACGAACCACCGTGTCGCAGGCGTTCTGTGCGAAACGCTTGGCCATGGCGGATGCGCCCTCGGCCGGCAGGCCGCGGTCGACCTGAGCCAGGGCCCTGTAGCAGAGCAGCCGGCTCGCCTCGATCGAGGTGGCCATGTCGGACAGCGTCTTCTGGACCAGCTGGTGCCCGGCGATCGGCTTGCCGAAGGCCTTGCGCACCTTGGAATAGTCGAGCGCGATGTCGAAGGCCGCCTGGGCCAGGTGCACCGCCTGCAGGCCCACCAGCGGACGGTTCACGTTCCAGGTCTGCTTGAGCACGCCGGTGCCACCGCCGCCGCGCGATTCGATGATGTTGTCATCCGGCACGATACAGCCGTCGAACACGGCTTCCCCCAGGTACCCTTGCTGCAGGCCGATGGTCTCGATCTCGCGCGTCTCGAACGGGGTCCGTGCCCGTTCGATCACCACCTTCACCACGTCCCGGCCGGTGGTGCCGCTCCTCGCATCCAGGCAGGTCACGATCATCGTGTCGCAGACCGACGCATTGGTGATCCACATCTTGCGGCCGTGCAGGCGCAGGGTGCCGGCATCGTTGACCAGCCGGGTGCGGATTCCACGCGGATCGGACCCCGTGTCCGGCTCGGTGGAACCGGTGCACCCGACCTTGCGCCCGGCCAGCAGGTCGGGCAGCAGCCGGTCGCCCTGTTCGGCGCTGCACTCGAGGTGCAGCCGGGTCACGCAGCCTTCATGCGACATCAGGTTCATGCCGATGCGCGGTGGCAATTGTTCGAACAGCAGACCGTAGTCGAGCATCGACAGCCCTGCGCCGCCCGCGTCGACCGGCAGCCGCGGCGCGGTGAGTTGCTGGCGGGCCAGTGCGTCCATGATGTCGAGGTAGGCGGCTTTCGGGAGGACGGCCTCCGGGTCGTGGGCGGACAGGATCGGCTGCAGGTCGCGTTCCACCATCGCGCGGACCGCATCGCGCATGGCGCACTGCTCTTCGGAAAGATCGAAATCCATGACGTGGGTGGGGTGGCTCAGTCGGATATGGGGATGAGGTCGATCAGTGGGCCGACGGGGAACGGGGTATCCAGGACCGGTACCGCAAGGTGGCAGGCACGAGTCCTACCTGTCCTGGAACGCGGGTCTGCGCTTTTCGACGAACGCGGACATGCCTTCCTTTCCGTCATGGGTCTGCAGTGCGCGTCCGATCAGTTCGCGTTCGATCGCAAGGCCTTCCACGAGCGAAGTATCTGCGGCGCGATGCACGGCTTCGCGCGCAAGGGCGAGTGCCATGCGGCCATGGCCGGAAAAGCTGCGTGCAAAGGCGACCGCTTCCTGCATCACGTCGCCGGGCGCTATCCGGTTGATGAGACCGGTCGACAGGGCTTCGGCCGCGTCCATCTGTCGACCGGTCATGATCAGATCGAGGGCGCGTCCTTGTCCGATGAGCCGGGGCAGGCGCTGTGTACCCCCATAGCCGGGGATGAGGCCCAGGGTGATCTCCGGCAAGGCCATGACCGAGCGCGGCGTGGCGACCCGGAACGTGCAGGCGAGCGCGAGTTCGAGGCCCCCGCCGAAGGCATAACCATCGATGGCGGCAACGGACGGGATGGGCAATCGTTCGAGCTGATCGAAAGCCGCCTGCACGGATTGGATCGTCGCCCGCTGGGCCTCCGCGGTCGACTCCTTGATCTCCTTCAGATCCGCGCCGACGCAGAAGGCCTTCGTTCCACCGCCGGTGATGATCAAGGCGCGGCTGTCGGCGTGGCGCACCGCCTCGAGCGCCGCGGTGAACTCGGCCATCATCGCTGCATCCAGTGCGTTGAGCGCGGCCGGACGATCCAGGGTCAGCACCGAGAACTCGTGAAGCGGTTTCAAATGGATCGGCATGGCAACGGTTCCGGCGCGTCTACGCGAAGGCGTGAGCAAAGGTTACAGCACGCGAAGGTGCCACGTCAGGGGTTTTGGGCAGCATGGACGCGCGCGGCGAAACAGGACCGGTACAAGCCGCCGGCTGCGAACTGCGCCACTTCCTTTCGGGTGTGCAGCGCGGCGGTGAGGTGCAGGATGCGCTCGCTGCCCCCCTCTCCGCGCGCGATGCAGGTGACGGACGCGCGGGGTATCGACAACCTTTCGAGCCCCTCGAGGGTGAGCGTCTCGCGGCCGTTCAGGGTCGCTACGGCGTCTGGATCGTCGAACTGCAATGGCAGCACCCCTGCAGCCACCAGGTTCGCCCGGTGCAGACGTTCGAACGATGCGGCCAGGATGGCGCGCACGCCCAGTTCGCGCGGCCCTTTTGCGGACCAGTCACGCGACGACCCCGTTCCATAGTTGCGCCCCGCAACCACCACGAGCGGGATCCGCGCCGCGCGGTATCGCTCGGCCGCGTCGAAGATCGTCACGCGTTCGCCGCCGGGGTAGTGAACCGTGAAGCCACCGGGCGCGTCCGGGGTCATGCGGTTGCGCAGGTGCGGGCTCGAGTAGGTGCCGCGGGCCATCACCTGCGGCACCAGCCGCCGTGCGGCATAGGTACCGAGCGCAGGGTTCGAGACGCCCTGTGCGGCCAGGTATCCTGCGGCCAGCGAGTCGGTCGGGATGGGGCCCATCGGCGAGACGTGCTCGGTGGTCACGTTGTCGCCATAGATCGCGAGGATGTGGGCATCCTGGATCCGGGCTGGAGGGGTACGCGCGCGCGCGCTGTCGGTTGCTGCATCGAAGCGCTCGAATTCGGGTGGCGGTCGAATGAAGGTACTGTCGTCCTGCCACGGAAACCGGGCGCCGCGGGGGTAGGGCAGTTGCTGCCAGTCGGGTGTGCCTTCGTAGAGGCTGGCGTAGGTGCGCGTGAACAGCGCGGGCTCCAGGGTGTCGCGTGCAATGCGTTCGACCTCGTCCGGGTCAGGCCACAGGTCCTGCAGGAACACCGGTTCACCCTGCGGATCATGGCCGAGCGGCTGCGTGGACAGGTCGATGCGGACGTTGCCGGTCAGCGCATACGCCACTACGAGGGGCGGCGAGGCGAGGAAGCTCGCCTGGACTTTCGCGTGGATGCGCCCGTCGTAGTTCCGGTTGCCCGAGACCACGGCAGCGGTGGCGATGCCGTGGGTGTCGATCGCGGCTTCGATCGGTGCCGGCAGGCTGCCGGAGAAGCCGACGCAAGTCATGCAGCCGAAGCCGGTCAGATGGAAGCCCAGCGCATCGAGGCTGTGCTGCAGGCCCGATTGCGCCAGGTAGTGCGCGACGACGCGCGAGCCGGGGGACAGGGAGGTCTTCACCCAGGGTTGGCTGCGCAGTCCGCGTTCGAGTGCGTTGCGGGCGAGCAGGCCGGCGCCGATCATGTGGGCCGGGTTGGAGGTGTTGGTGCAGCTGGTGATTGCGGCGATCACGAGGTCGCCGTCCTTGATCGGGGATGGTGATGCCGTCGCATGCTGGACCGTGCGGGGTCTTGTTCCGGCGCGATGGAAAGCGTCGGCAACCTCCGGCAGGCCGATCCGGTGGTGCGGTTGTCCGGGACCGGCGAGCGACGGCTCGACGGTGGCAAGGTCGAGGGTGAGGGTCTCGCTGTACTGCGCGGGGGCGGCGCCGGGGTCGTGCCATAACCCCTGGGCCTTGGCATATGCTTCCACCCGTGCCACATGCGCCGCGTCGCGTCCGGTCTGACGCAGGTAGTGCAACGTCTGCGCATCGATCGGAAAGAAGTTCATCGTCGTGCCGCATTCCGGGGCCATGTTGGCGACGGTGGCGCGTTCGGGCACGCTCAGGTGAGCAAGGCCGGGACCGAAACACTCGACGAAGGCGCCGATGCAGTCATGCTGGCGCAGCCGCTGCGTCACGGTCAATACGAGGTCGGTTGCGGTGATGCCCGGACGCAGGCGGCCGGTCAGGTGCAGGCCGATCACCCGCGGCAGCGGCAGGGACACCGTCTCGCCAAGGGCGGCGCCCAGCCCCTCGATGCCGGACACGCCCCAGCCGACGATGCCCAGTGCGTTGATCATCGGGGTGTGGCTGTCGATGCCGACCATCGCGTCGGGCACGAGCCAGGGCGGGTCCTCGTGTGCCCCCGTTCCCCCGTTTCCTTCTGGCCCGACCGCCTGCACGACCGTGGCCAGGTACTCGAGGTTGATCTGATGGCAGATGCCGCCGCCCGGGGGCACGATGCGCAGGTTGCGGAAGGCCTGGGCGGCCCAGCGCAGGAAGTGGAACCGTTCCTGGTTGGTCGTGTGTTCGCGTCGTGCGTTCAGCACGTGTGCGTCCGGCCTTCCGGCGAATTCGGCGATGATCGAATGGTCGACGACGAAATCGACCGGGCGTTGCGGTTCGATGGTCTCGGGGGCGCAGCCGGCACGCACGGCGGCATCGCGCATCGCGGCGAGGTCGCCGAGCAGTGGCAGGCCCGCCGTGTCGTCCATCATCACCCGCTGCGGCAGAAAGCTCAGCTCGCCGGCCGGGGCGGCATGCTCGAGATAGGCGCGCAGGGCGTCCACGGTATCGAAGGCGTCCCGCACATCGAGCCCGGTATCGGGTCGGCCATCGGGTCCTGCATCGGCCTGTCGCAGGGCGTTTTCCAGCAGGCTCTTCAGGCAATAGGGCAGCCGTGTCACGTCCAGCCCGGCCGCCGCGCCCGCCGCCGCGAGGCTGTAGTAGCGGTAGGCGCGGCCGTCGAGGACCAGGACGGCGCGGGTCGAGGCCGGATCCCAGGCTGCCGGGCCCGTACCCGGGTCGGTGCGAGACACGAGGGGCTCAGGCCCCCGCCACGACGCGATTGGTCGTACTGCCCAGCCCTTCGACCGTCGCTTCGATGCGGTCGCCGGCGACCAGCGCCGATCCGGTGGTTTCCGCCAGCAGTCCGGTCAGGATCACGTCGCCGGCCTCGAGCCCCAGGCGCGACACCTGTGCAACCAGTTCAGCGATCGGCATCTGCAGGTCTGCGAGCGAGCCGGACTGTACAGGCTGGTCGTTGATGCGGGTGGTCAGCGCCGCGGTCGCGATCCCGGGCACGTCTTCGGGGCTCACCAGCGCGGGGCCGATGATGTATCGGCTGAACGCAGCATCGCCCTCGACCCCATCCAGGACGCCGCTGGCGCTGCCCACTTCGTTGGCGGTCATGTAACCGGCGATGGCCTGCAGCGCGGCTTCTGCCGCGATGCCGTGGCAGTTGCGGGCGATCACGATCGCCAGGCCGGTGGCGTACTGGAGGGCGTGGATGCCCGCCGGCAGATCGATGTCGCGCACCGGGCCCATCACGGTGGGGGGCGCGCGCTGCAGCAGTTGCGGCCGGGCGGGGTGTCCCTTGCGATTGCCCGCGATCAGCACCAGGCGCCCGGGCTTGAGCGGGTTGTGCAGGCGCACCTTCGCCAGCGCATGCACCAGGGGTTCGCCATCGGCGCCGAGCGGATCCGGTTCCACGGCGCATCGCTCGGTGAGCCAGCGCGCGCCGTGTTCCATCGCTGCCCAGGCGGGCGGGCCGTTGTGCAGGATCAGTCGCACGTCGGGCGGAATGCGCAAGGCGGCGATCTCGCGGCCGAGCACGTCTCGGCCGTCCTGGACGAGCGCAGTGGCCAGTGCGGCCCGCAGGTCGCCGACCCGGCCGTCCGGCAGCAGGACCCCGGTACGGGCGCGGGCGACGGGTTCGCCCAGTGCATTGAATCGAACGATCTTCATCGCGACCTCAGAGGTTGAGCTTGATGGCGCCCTGCTTGATGACCTGGGTCCAACGGCCGAACTCTTCGCGCACGAAGGTGCCGAAGGCCGCGCTGGTGGGCGAGGTGGCTGGGTCCACGCCGATCGTGGCATAGCGTTCGCGCGTATCCGGGGCCTGGACGGCAGCCACGAAGGCCTCGTGCAGCGCGCCGATCGCTTCAGGCGGGGTCCGTGCCGGGGCCATCACGCCCAGCCAGTTCGTCGCCTGCAGCGCGGGGAAGCCCTGTTCCTGCGCAGTCGCCACGTCGGGCAGCAGCGTCGAGCGCTGCGCGCCAGTCACCATCACCGCGCGCAGCTTGCCGGTCTTCACATGCGGGAGGGGGGCCGGCAGGTCGCTGATCAGCATCGGCACCTGGCCGCCCAGTACATCGACCAGCGCCGGTCCGGTGCCCTTGTAGTTGACGTTCTCGATCGCGACCTGCGCGCCGGACTTGAACATCTCCAGCGTGAGGTGCGAGATGCCGCCGACACCGGGGATGGCGGTGGTGAGTTCCTGCGGTTTGCGGCGCGCGAGCGCGACGACATCGGACAGCGTGCGCACCGGCAGCTGTGGATGCGCGACCAGGATCTGCGGCGTGGCGCCGACCAGGGTCACCGGCGCGAGGTCGGTCAGGGTGTCGTAGGGCACCTTCGGATAGAGCAGGGGATTGAGGACCAGGGTGCTGACCCCGGTCAGGATCACGGTGTAGCCGTCCGCCGGGCTGCGCATCACGTGTTCGGCGGCGACGATGCCGTTGGCACCCGGACGGTTGTCGATCACCATCGACTGCTTGAGCGTGGTCCCCATGCGAGCACCGAGGATCCGCGCGACTGCATCGTTGGATCCGCCGGGCGCGAAGCCGACGACGATGCGGATCGGTTTGGCCGGGAAGGCCTGTGCCAGCGAGAGGCTCGGCAGCAGCAGGGTTGCAGCGGCAGCGGCAAGGATCGTTCGCATGCGTGAACTCCCGGAGGCAGGGTCGATCAGGATGGCAGGGGGGCATTCACCGAATGGGCACGCTCAGGCCACCCATTCGCTCACCGGCGCGTTGGCTTCGTGCAAAGGCTGGGTGAGTACGTCGACCAGCGTCGGCCCGCCGTGCTCGGCAGCGGCGGCGAACGCGGCCTTCAGCTGCGCCGGATCGCTCACCCGCCAGGACTTGACGCCGAACGCTTCGGCGACCTGCGCATGGTTGGTGCGCGAGAAGTCGACCGAGAAGTAGCGTTCCTTGAAGCCGGTCTTCTGGCCGGCCTTTATCCAGCCGAACACGCTGTTGGACACCACGATCATCATGATCGGCAGGTTCAGCCGAACGATGGTCTCCAGTTCACCGGAGGTGAAGCCGAAGCTGCCGTCCCCCATCACCGACACGCACTTGGCCTGCGGCCGGCCGAAGTGGGCGCCGATCGCGCCGGACATCGAATAGCCCAGTGCACCGTGGGCGCGATTGGAAATGAAGTGGCGGCCGCTCTCGAGGAACGGGTAGTACGCGGAAAAATACGGGCAGGGCGTGCCTGGGTCGCAGACCACCACGGCATCGCGCGGCAGCACTTCATGCAGGGTCGAGACCAGCTTCTCGGGCAGCACCTGGGTTTCGCTGCTCTGGGCGAGGCGGTCGAAGGCGCCGAACTTCTCGCGTTTTGCGCGGGACACCAGTTCGGCGCCCTTGCCGAGCGGGCGGGGGGTCGCGGATTGCTTGAGCTGTTCGGCGATCTGCGCGTCCAGGGCCTGCAGCGCGAGCTTCGCGTCGCCGACCAGTGCGACCTCGGTGCGGTAGATCGCACCGATCACCTGGGGATCGGCGTCGATGTGCACGATGCGCGTGCCCTTGGTGGGGAAGCGCCAGCGCTCGGTGGTGACCGAGCCGGCGCGGCAGCCGATGAACACGACCAGGTCGGCCTGCTCGACCACGGCACGCGTAGGCAGCGTGCCGCCATTGCTTCCGACGACGCCGACGCACAGCGGATGATCCTCCGGCAGCGAGCCCTGGCCGGAGATGGTGGTGGCCACGGCGGCGCCGAGGCGTTCGGCCACGGCGGCGAGTGCGGACTCCGCGCCGGCGATGACCACGCCACCGCCACAGACGAACAATGGCTGCCTGGCCGACAGGATGGCGATCGCAGCCGCCTCGACAGCCGCCGGATCGGGCGCCGTGCGCCAGGACGGATAGGTCGCGTGCTCGGGCTGGGCCCAGATGTCGTCGGGGTCCACGGCCTGGTCTTTCTGGGTGTCGAAGGGCAGCGCCAGGTGTGCGGCACCGGGCTTGCCGGTGGTCATCGCGCGGAAGGCGGCGCGCACGGTCTCGGGCAGCCGGTCAGCACGGTCGATCACCGCGTTCCACTTGGTGAGCGGCCGGAACAGCGCCTTCTGGTCGAGCTCGGTCAGCGTGTAGCGCCCGCGCGAGGTGGTGGCGATGTCGGTGGTGATGCCCAGCACCGGGATCGAACTCTCGTTGGCTTCGACGATGCCGGGCAGGATGTAGGTCGCGCCGCCGCCGCTCGGCCCTTCGCAGACACCGACGCGGCCGCTGACCCGGGCATAGGCGTCGGCCATGTAGGCGGCCGAGCGCTCGTCGCGGGTGAGGATGTGCTGCATGCCGTGGTCCAGGGTGGCCAGTGCGTCGTACAGCGGCAGGCTGGTGTCCCCGCACAGGCCGAAGATGTGGCGCACGCCATGCGCCTGCAGCATGCGCACCATCGCTTCGGCACCGTTGAGCTTGTTCATGGTCTGTCCTGTGTGATCGTTGGTATGGAGGGGTCAGAAGCGCAGCGTGGCAGTGCGGTTGCGCACGGCCTGCACGATGCTCATCGCGGTCTGCAGCGAAGCCTTGCTGGTCGGGGAGGCCACGGTGTTGGCCATGTCAAGCCGCAGCGTGCCGCAGGCGCCGCTCGCCTCGATGTGGTGCATGCTGCGGGTGGCTGCCGGGTCTACCCAGAAGCGCACGCGGGTGTGTTCGAACCCCAGGCCGGCCAGCGCCAGCGTGGCGGTGACGTTGGCCTTTTCCTTGAACAGCAGCGCGGCCTGTTCGGCGGTGGCGTCGAAGAACAGCGTGGGCTCGCGCACCGCCGAGAGGTCGATCAGGGCGTCGGCGGGCGTACCGGCCCAGGTGGCGGCATTCTTGCGGGTGACATAGGCGACCGCCTCCAGCCCGCTGAACCGGGCAGCCGCGATCGCGTCAATGGCTCCGATCGCCCCGGCGGGGATCTGCAGGCTCGCGCCGCTGCGGCTGGCGGTTTCGAACACTTCGCCACGCAAAGCGGCCTCGGCGAGCACGCCCACCGAGACCGCGACCATGTCGATGCCGGCGGCCAGTACCGGCGGTGCATACGCGCGAAACGCGTCATGGCTGGCGCATTCGATCACCAGGTCTGGTCCCTGGGCGATCAGGGCCTGGGGCGACGTGACGCAGGTGGCCTGACCCAGCAGCGTACGCACCTCTGCGTGCTGGTGAGGTCGCGCGGCGACCGCGATGAATCGCCGTCCGGCATCGCGGGCGAGGTGTTCGGCAACGATCCGTCCGATGCCCCCGAAACCGACCAGTCCGAGCTTCATCCCGGACCCTTCCCGGCGGCGGTGACTGCGTCGGAGCGCATGTAGATTTCGGCCATCCCGACACGGATCACGTCGACGATCTGGTCCAGCCGCATCGAGATATGGCCGTCGATCAGGTTCGCCGCCTGCTCCGGATCCCGGTCACGCAGCGCACGGACGATCTGCAGGTGTTCCTGCTGCGTGTGCCTGCGCTGGCCTTCGCGCATGTCGATCCAGCGCACGTAGTGGATGCGCGCGTTGATCGAACGCAAGGCGCGCACCATCTCGTGGTTGCGGGTAAGTTCGGCGATGCGTTCGTGGAACCGTTCGTCAAGCGCGAGCAGGCTGGCTGCCTCGGCATCTTCGGGCCGGTCCTTGGACGCCTTCACGAAGCGTTCGAGTTCGGCCAGCTCGCCGTCGGTGGCCCGCTCGGAGGCGATGCGTGCGGTCGCCTTCTCGATCGCCAGTCGCAGTTCGTACAGGTCGTAGACCTGCTTCGCATCGAGCGGCCGGCCACTGAACCCGCGGTTGGGTGCGCGGGTCAGGAAGCCTTCGACCATCAGGCGATTGAGCGCCTCGCGCAGCGGGGTGCGGCTCACCTTGAGCGCCTTCGACAGCTCGACCTCGTTCACCCGTTCGCCCGGATGGATGGCAAACGTCATCGCCATCGTGCGGATGCGCTCGTAGACGACATCCGGACCCTGCGCGCTGCGGGTGGCCGCCTTCACGCCCATCGGCCGGCCTTACCCCTGGCGCAGCGCATGGCGTGCGGCGCTGGTGCCGGCGATCTTGCCGAACACCGCGCCCGACACCAGGCCCGAACCGCTCGGGTAGTTGAAGTAGAACAGGCCACCGACCATCTCGCCGGCGGCGAACAGCCCGGGGATCGGCCGGCTGCCGACGTTCTGCACGTTGCAGTCGGGCGTGATCCGCACCCCGCCGAAGGTGAAGGTGACGCCGCAGGTGACCGCATAGGCCTGGTAGGGCGGCTTGTCGATGGTGTTCGCCCAGTTGGTCTTGGGGATCGCCAGGCCGTCGGTGCCACGGCCGTCCTTGACCACCGGCGAGAACGGCACCTCCTGCTGCACGGCGGCGTTGTAGGCCTTGACGGTCTCGAGGAAGCGCTTGGGGTCGACGCCGTCGAGCTTGCCGGCAAGTTCTTCCAGCGTGTTGGCGGTGACCTTGGTCACCTCGCGGATGCGGTACTCGTCGCGCAGCAGGTGGTCGACCTTCTGGTCGAAGATCTGCCAGGCGAACATGCCGGGCTGCTGCTGCACCACATGGCCGTACTTGGCATAGGTGAAGTTGCGGAAATCCGCGCCTTCGTCGACGAAGCGTTCGCCATTGGCGTTGACCATGATCGAGAAGATGTAGCTGTGCTTCTGGAAGCCGTCGCCGACCCGGCGGTCGCCGTAGGGCGTGGCATTGCGGTCCCAGCCCACCGCGTGCGCGCCCGACCAGTGGCCGAACGGCATCGCGCCGATATCGAGCGCCATCTTGATGCCGGCGCCGTTGTTGTGCTGCGTGCCGCGCACCTTGGCCAGCTCGTAGCCGGGGCCAAGGTAGCGCGTGCGCATCTCGGCATTGGACTGGAAGCCGCCGCAGGCGAGCACGACCGACTTCGCCCGGATCGGGTAGTCCTCGCCGTCGTGTTCGGCGACCACGCCGCACACCTTGCCGTGTTCATAGATAAGCGACTTGGCGCGGGTGTCGTAGCAGACCGGGATGCCGGCCTTTTCCAGTGCACGGAACAGGCCGGCGGAGAGTTCCGGACCGCCGCCCCAGAAGTTGCAGATCTGTCCGCCGAAGAACTTGACGCGGCCGTCGATCTTCTGCGACTGGCCCTTGTACATCGGCTCGAAGCGGATCCCCTTGGTGCGCATCCAGACGAGCGTCGGGCGGGCATTGTCGACCAGGGCCTCGGTCAGGTCCGGGTCGCAGCGGTACTGGGTGACACGGCCCATGTCCTCGAGGAAGTCTTCACGGCTGTAGGTGCCGAAGTCGACGGTACGCAGTTCCTCGTCCGACAGGTCAAGCACTTCGCGGATGTCGTCGATGGTGTTGAACACCCAGCGGGTGGAGCCGGCGACGAAGAAGGTATTGCCGCCGCGCTCGGACTCGGGTGCGGTCTCGAGCAGCACCGGGTTTGCGCCGGCATCCCTGGCCGCGAGGGCCGCACAGGCGGCCGCATTGCCGGCGCCGACGATCACCACATCTGCGTTCCTGATATCACCTGGTTTCATGCTGTGCGCTCCGCCTTCATCGGTTGGGTCCTGCTGCTATGGGGTGTGGCTGTTCCGAGTGTCTACTCGATCTTGATGCCGGTGGTCTTCACCACCTGGCCCCAGCGGGTGTCCTCCTCGGCGACATAGCGTCCGAAGGCGGCCGGGGACTCGTCGGTCTTGACGTCGATGCCGGCCGCATCGAAGCGCTCCCGGGTCGCCGGCAGGTGGGCCGCCTTGACGATCGTCGAATACAGGGTCGTGAGCGGCTGGCCGGTGAGCTTCGGCGGGCCGACGAAGGAATACCAGTTCAGCACCACCATGCCAGGCAGCCCCTGCTCCTGCGCGGTGGGCACGTCGGGCAGGGCAGGCGAGCGGGTGTCGCCGGTCAGTGCGAGGATGCGCAGCTTGCCCGCCCTGGAGGCGGCCACCATGCCGGAGATGCCGGCCACCACGCCGTCGATCTGGCCGCCCAGCACGTCGGCCATGGCCGGGCCGGTGCCCTTGTACGCGACATGGGTGATGTCGATCTTGGCCATGAAGTTCAGCATGCCGATGGTCAGGTGCTGCAGGCCGCCGACGCCGGGCGAGCCGAAGTTGAGCTTTCCCGGCTGGGCCCGGGCGAGCGCGACCAGTTCCTTCAGGGACTTCGCGGGGACGGTCGGATTCACTGCCAGCACGAACGGCACGCGGCCGACGTTGGTGATCGGCGTGAAGTCACGCACCGGGTGGTAGGTGATCTTGGGATTGAGGTGCGGTGCGAGCACCAGGTTGCTGATGCTGGCCAGCCCGATCGTGTAGCCATCCGGCGGCGCGGCATTGAGCAGCGTCAGTCCGATGGTGCCGGCCGCTCCCGGGCGGGAATCGACCAGTACCGTCTGGCCGAGCAGTTCGCTCATCGGCTGGGCGATGCCGCGCGCGACGATGTCCACCACGCCGCCGGGCGGGAAGCCGACGATCATGCGGATCGGCTTGACGGGGAAGCTCTGGGCCTGCCCCGGGCCCGCGGCCCCGGCCAGGCCCAGGGCAATACCCAGCATCGTCAGGCGGCGGCGCTGCGGCAGTCTCATGGCGTTCTCCCGTGTCCGGTTTCGAGGGGTCATTGCACGTGTCACAGGGGCGCTGCGCGGACCGTTCCGGGACGCATCCAGTACCCGGTCAGCGCGTCCAGGTCGGGCAGGCGATGGAGGCGCAGGCAGTCGGCGTAAAGTCGGGCCGCGGCGTCCGGTGCGAGCACGCGGCACGCGAGTTCGTTGAACTTCGCTGCAAGCTGCGCATCGGACAAGGGCCGCTCCGGACTGCCGCTCGGATGCTCGACGGACTGCGACAGCGTGCGACCATCCAGGCATTCGATGCTGACCCGTGCCTGCCGGGGGGCTAGCGCGGGATCCTCGACCCCGACCATGCGATCGCGCAGCGCACGCAGCACCGGATCATGCACGTCGGTGTCGTCGAACGCGGAGAGCCCGGCCGCCCGGCGGGTGAGCGCCAGCGCGGCTGCATGGAACACACTGAAGCGGCCGGTCAGGGCGGACTCGGGATGCTGGCGTCCGGCCAGCACGAGCGTGCGGGGGTGCACGGTGATGGTGATCCGGCGCACCGTCGCGGGGTCGAACGGTTCCTGCTGGGCCAGGGCCAGGCAGGCATCGATCACCGGATGGATCACCACGCCGCACGGGTAGGGCTTTAGGCTCGCTTCGTTGATCAGGTCATGATGGCCGAGATCCGCGAGCACCGATGCGGTGTCTTCCGGCCAGCCGAAGACATCGAACAGCCCGAACTTCGCTTCCAGCACGTCGGGTTCACTGTCGAAACCGGCCTGGGCGAGCAGGGCGGCGAGGGTACCCGACGCGGCGGCCTTGCCGATGTTGAAGCTCTTGCAGGCGTTCGGCAGCATCGCGCGCAGGCCGCTCGACTGGGTGGCGGCGAGGCCGAGCGCATGGCCGGTGCGAACGCGGTCCAGACCCAGCAGCACGCATCCGGCGGCGGCGGCGCCGAAGGTGCCGAGCGTCGCGCTGATATGCCAGCCGCGATCGTAGTGCTGGGGAAACAACAGCAGGCCGAGCCGGCATTCGACTTCGATGCCGGTCACCACGGCCCGTATGAACTGCGCGCCGGAGGCGCGGGTGTGCTCGGCCAGCGCCAGTGCCGCCCCGACCACCGCACCCGTGGGGTGGATCAGCGTCGGGACATGCATGTCGTCGTAGTCGAGCGCATTGGCGGCCAGTGCGTTGATCAGCGCGGCGTTCACCACGTCGAGGCGCCGGTCGCGGCCGACGATCGAGGCCTGTGGCGACCCGGCCAGCGCATCGGCCACGCGCAGCGCCGCATGCACCGAGTCATCGTCTCGAGCGCCCAGTGCGCAGCCGAGCCAGTTCGCGACCGCGCGCTGCGTCGACCGTACGGTGTCCGGCGACAATTCGCGGGTACGCCCTTCGCAGATGAAGGCCACCAGCGCACGGGACACGGTCGGCACGGTCAAGGCATCTACTCCAGACTCACTGCGGGCAGAAGGCGCATGCGCGAGGATTTCCGGTGGCGCGCGGTGTGCGGCGCGTGTGGCAGGCAGTCAGGCGTGGGGAGGATCGGCGGCGGTGCGCACGTCATGTGCGTCCTGGACCCACGGGACAGAGTGTATACACCTGTGTGTGCAGTATCAATCGAGCGTCCACAGCGAGGCGTTGCCCCCGGCGGACGTGGTGTCCACGGTGGTCACCCGCTCGGTGCACAGGCGTTTCAGGTAGTTCGGTCCGCCGGCTTTCGGTCCCGTGCCGGACAGACCCTCGCCGCCGAACGGCTGCACCCCGACCACCGCACCGACCATCGAACGGTTGACGTACAGATTCCCCACGCAGGCGCGCTGCCGGACCCGTTCGACGGTGCTGTTCACGCGGCTGTGGATGCCGAGCGTGAGGCCGTAGCCGGTGGCGTTGATCTGGTCGATCACCACATCCAGTGCGCCGGCACGCCAGCGCACGACATGCAGGACCGGGCCGAACACTTCGGTCTTGAGCAGTGACAGGTCATCGAGGGCGACCAGCGCCGGTCCGAAGAAGTGTCCGCCAGCGGGTGCGGGCAACTGATGGAGCACCCGGCTGCCCATCGCGTCCAGGTGCGCCTGCAGGCGCTGTCGCGAGGCGCCATCGATCAGCGGACCGATGTCGGTCGAGAGAACGGCTGGGTCGCCCAGGCGCAGTTCGTTCATCGCGCCGATCAGCCGCTCGACGATGGCATCCGCGACCTCGTCCTGCACGAACAGCACGCGCGCCGCCGAGCAGCGCTGGCCGGCGCTCAGGAAGGCCGAGGTGATCAGGTCGCCGACGACCTGCTCGGGCAGCGCAGAGGAGTCGACGATCATTGCGTTCTGGCCGCCGGTCTCTGCGATCAACGGCAGGATCGTGCCGTTGATCGCGGCGAGCGCCCGCTCGATGTGTTTCGCGCCCGTGGTCGATCCGGTGAACACCACCCCGCTCACGCGCGGGGCCGCGACCAGTGCCTGGCCGAGACGGGCATCGCCCAGCGCCAGCTGGAGGACGTCGGGCGGGATGCCAGCTTCGTGCATCAGGCGCACGGCCCGGTGGGCCATGATCGAGGTCTGCGGGGCCGGCTTGGCGATGACGCTGTTGCCGGCCGCGAGGGCGGCGGACACCTGGCCGATGAAGATCGCCAGCGGAAAGTTCCAGGGGCTGATGCAGACGACCAGGCCACGGCCGCTGTAGGTGAGCTGGTTGGTTTCGCCGGTCGGCCCGGGCAGGTCGAGCGGGGCGAGGGCCTGCTCGGCCTGCCGTGCGTAGTAGCGCAGGAAGTCCACGGCTTCGCGGACTTCGGCGAGCGCATCGGGGATCGTCTTTCCGGCCTCGCGGATCGCGATGGCCATGAAAGTCGGCGTGCGAGCTTCGAGCAGATCGGCAGCGGTGCGCAGGCAATCGGCGCGTGCGTGGCGGGATCGAGCGTTCCATGCCGGCTGTGCACCGGCGCCAATGCGGCAGGCAGCAGCGGCCATGGGCGGCGCGAGCATCCGCACGGAACCGATCGGCCGCTCCAGGCACGCGGGGTCGCAGGTCGGTCCGGGCGGTTGGCCGGCGGCCTCGCCATCGATCAGGCTGTGCGCGTCCCATCGACCGGACCAGACCTCGTGCATCGCCGCCTGCAGGCGGTCGACTGCCATGCGATCGCTGAGATCGATGCCGGCGGCGTTGAGCCGGTCAGGGCCGTACAGGTCCCGGGGCAGCAGGATCCGGGGATGAGGCGTGCCGCTGAACGCGATCACGGTCTCGGCCGGGTCGGCAAGCAGCTGATCGATCGGGGTCGTCGGATCCTGCAGCGCGTTCACGAAGGAACTGTTGGCCCCGTTCTCCAGCAGCCGGCGGACCAGGTAGGCGAGCAGGTCGTCATGGCCGCCGACCGGGGCGTAGATGCGGCAGTTCACGTTCGGGTTGTCTTCGAGCAGCGACTCGTAGAGGCCGTCCCCCATCCCGTGCAGGCGCTGGAACTCGACATCGCGCCGGGTGCCGGCCCACTCGAGCAGGGTCGCCACGGTGAGCGCGTTGTGGGTCGCGAAGGCAGGGACCAGGTGCTGCGCGGCAAGCAGCACGCGCGCGCAGGCGAGGTAGGACACATCGGTGGCGGCCTTGCGGGTGAACACCGGATAGCCGTCGAGGCCCCGTTCCTGGGTGCGCTTGATCTCGCTGTCCCAGTACGCGCCCTTGACCAGTCGGACCGGGATGCGTCGGCCGGTACGGGCAGCCAGCGCATCGAGCCACTCGATGACCGCCCCGGCGCGCTTCTGGTAGGCCTGCACGGCGAGACCGAGGCCGTTCCACCCGTCGAGTGTCGGCAGGGCGGCGACCGCCGCGAACACATCGAGCGTGAGCTCCAGCCGCTCGGACTCTTCGGCATCGACGGTGAAGGCGAGGTCATGGTTGCAGGCGCGTCGTGCCAGTGTCGTCAGGACGGGGACCAGTTCCTGCAGCACGCGCGTCCGCTGCGCCGGTTCGAATCGGGGGTGCAGGGCCGACAGCTTGACCGAGATGCCCGGTCGATCCGCTCCGGTCCGGTTGCCCGCGGCCGCGCCGATCGAATCGATGGCCATTGCATACGCGTGGAAATACCGTTCTGCATCGGCCCGGGTGCGGGCGCCTTCGCCGAGCATGTCGAAGGAATACCGGAAGCGATGGGTAGCAACGCCCGCTCTTTCCAGCGCTTCCTCGATCGTGCGGCCGAGCACGAACTGCCGGCCGAGCATCCCCATCGCGTGGCCGATGGCGCGACGAACCAAGGGCCGGCCGACACGGCGCACGAGGGCGTGCAGGACGCCTTTCCGGGCGGACTCGGACACCAGGTCCGTGCCGGCGCGCAGGGCGAGGGTGGCGGCGTTGACCAGCGTCGAGGACGACCGATCGAGGTGCGCCGCCCAATCGGCCTCGCCCAGCTTGTCGCGGATCAGCAGGTCGGCGGTGAAGGCATCGGGGATGCGCAGGAAGGCCTCGGCCAGCGACAGCAGCACCACGCCCTCGGCCGATGACAGGCCGTACTCGCTGAGGAACCGGGCGATCACGCCTGTGCCATTGGCGTGTTCGCGCATCCGTCCGATGAGCCGCGCGGCAACGGCCGAGACCTGTGCACGGGTCTCGGCATCAAGGCGTGCCGCCTGCGCGCTGGTCAGCGCGAGCTGCGGTTCCGGGACGCGGTAGAAGGCCTGATAGCCGGGCTCTGACATGCCGAAAATGCTAGCATCGACCGGTGCCGATCGAGCTTCGTCTTTTAGAGCTTCAAGCCGTGGATTCTTCGCACAATACGTCGATTTGCCATGGATTCGAGTCTTTATGGAGCCATCGACCAATGCTTGACCGGACGGATCGACGCATCCTGAAGCTGCTGCAGGATGATGGGCGGCTCAGCTATGCGGAGATCGCCCGGCAGGTGCGGTTGAGCCCGTCGGCCTGCTTCGAGCACATCAAGCGCCTGCGCAACGAGGGCTACATCACCGGCTTTACCGCCGTGCTCGATCCGGCCCGCCTCGACCAGGCGCTGCTGATTTTCGTGGAGATCGTGCTTGACCGGACGACACCGGACGTGTTCGACGCGTTCGCGCAGGCGATCAAGCGCATGCCCGAGGTACAGGAGTGCCACATGGTGGCCGGGGGCTTCGACTACCTGATCAAGGCGCGGGTGAAGGACATGGCGGCCTATCGAGCATTTCTCGGCGAATCACTGACGCAGTTGCCGGGTGTACGGCAGACGCACACCTATGCGGTGATGGAAGAGGTGAAGAACAGCATCCGCCTGTCGTTGTGAACCGGGCCTCTCAGTTCAGCCGATCGCCCGCGAAGCGGACCACCTTTGCCCACTTGGCAATCTCGCTTTCGATGAACGTCCGGAACGCGGCGGCGCTGACGATCGCCGGCTCGGCGCCCTCGCTGCGCAGCCGCTCGACCACATCGGGCATCTGCAGCACCGCGGCGACGTCGGCATTGATCCGGGCGACGAGCTCGCGATCGGTGCGCGCGGGCGCGCTCAACCCGTTCCATGCGACCGCCTCGTAGCCGCGCAGGCCGGATTCGTCGATGGTCGGCAGCATCGGCATCGCGGGCGATCGCTGGCGGCTCGTCACGCCGACGGCACGCACCTTCCCGGACTTGATCAGGGCGACCGCCGAGGTGAGGGTGGTCACCGCGAGATCGACATGGCCGCCGGCGAGGTCCGCGAGCACCGGGGCGCTGCCCTTGTACGGGATGTGCACCATCTGCACCCCGGCCATCACGTTGAACAGTTCGCCCGCCAGGTGGTTGGAGCTGCCTGCCCCGGAACTGCCGAAATTGAGCGCACCCGGCCGGGCCCGGCCCAGCGCGATCAGTTGCTTGACCGTCTGTGCAGGCACCGACGGGTTGAGCACGATCACCAGCGGGACGGTATTGAACAGGGCGATGGGTTCGAAGTCGCGCACCGGATCGAACGGCAGCTTCTGCCCGAGACTGGGCACGATGGTGAACGGCACCGGCGTGACCAGCAGGGTGTACCCGTCGGGTGCTGCCTTCGCCACGATCTCGGCACCGATCACCGTCGTGCCACCCGGACGGTTGTCCATCAGGACGGGCTGCCGCCAGCGTTCGGCCAGTCGCTGTCCGACCACGCGCGCGATCAGATCGGTTCCCCCGCCCGGCGGGAACGGGATGACCAACCGCACGGGCCGGGTGGGGTATGCCGCTTCGGCGGCATGCGCGACCGCAGGGACCTGCACCGTCGGTCCCGCCAACAGTGCGGCGGCGAGCAGCGCCCGCGTGGCGCGCGCGCGTCGGGTCGCTGCGGACGTTTGCCGGGCCGGCCGCCGGGGACGCATCAGCCCGCCTATTCCGGCGTGATCCGTGCCGCGCTGATCACGCGCCCGGCGGTGGCGATGTCACGCGCGATGAACTTGGCGAACTGCTCGGGCGTGTTCGGCGGGGTGTCGAGCCCGAGGTCGAACAGCTGCTTCTTCAACACCGGATCGGCCAGGGCCTTCAAGGTCTCCGCATGCAGTCGGCTCACGATCTCGCGCGGCAGGCCGGCAGGCCCCAGCAGCCCGATCCAGCTCGAGAAGTCGTAGCCGGGCACGCCGGACTCGTCGAGCGTCGGCACGTCGGGCAACGACGGCACCCGGCGCAGCGAGGTGGTGGCAAGCGCCCGCATCTTGCGCGCGAGCAGGTACGGGGTGGCCGTCGGTGCCGGGCTGAACATGAAGTGGATCTGGCCCCCGAGCAGATCGGTCATGGCGGGCGCGCCGCCCTTGTAGGGGATATGGCGCAGGCGCGTGCCCGTCATCAGGCCGAACAGTTCCGCCGACAGATGCTGGGTGGCGCCGATCCCCGACGAGCCGTAGGTCAGCACGTCTGGCCGGGCCTTGGCGAGCGCGATGAAACCGCGGGTGTTCTTGACCGGCAGCGAGGGATGCACCACCAGCACGCTTGGCTGATCGACGATCAGGATCACCGGCGTGAGATCCCGCACGGGGTCATAGGAGAGGTTGCGGATCAGTCCGGGTGCGGCTGACACGCCTGACTGCGAAGCGACCAGCAGCAGGTGGCCATCCGGAGCGCCTTTCGCGACGGCAGCCGTGCCGATGGTGCCGGCCGCGCCTGCGCGGTTCTCGACGACGAACGGCTGGCCCATCGCGTCGGCGAACTTCTGGGCCACCAGTCGGCCGACCACGTCGATGCTGCCGCCCGGGGCGGAGGGCACGATCAGGCGCACCGGCCGCGATGGATAGGGCGCCTGTGCCTGTACGACCTGAGGCACCAGCGCCAGCGCCGAGCCGAGCACGACGACCGCGCTGCGACGACGGGGCCTCATATGACGAACAGCGTGTCGAGGTCGGAGCGGTCGGACAGCCGGACAGGGTCGGTTTCGGTCACCAGCACGAGGTCCTCCAGGTGGTAAAAGCAATAGTCGGGGTCGACTACCCGCGGTTCGGATGCAATCACCATACCAGGGACCAGCACTGTCTCGTCCTGGGGCTGGATGCGGGGATTCTCATGCAGCGCGATGCCGGTGCTGTGGCCGAACAGGGAGCCGCGGTAGGCCCCGCCGACCGATTCGATGTCCTTCCGGGCC
>LNFM01004455.1_pt1 | contig 25762 bp, 21 predicted proteins | sample 596031 | NCBI WGS metagenome assembly LNFM01 (sample SAMN04254537, study PRJNA301005) | activated carbon metagenome | isolation source: dual media filters at the Ann Arbor, Michigan drinking water treatment plant | place: USA: Ann Arbor | reverse complement strand
CGGCGATGGATCGCGCGCCCACGAGATCAGAGCCCCGGTCGGAGGACTAGCTACGGATACGGGTTGCAGCCCGTGTTGGTCAGCGCCGTCGAACGCCGCCACGTCTTCCGCGCGCCGCCGACCTCGAGCGTGGGCACCGCCGCGAGGATCGCGGGATCGAGATCACCGGAGCTGACGAGATCGTTCAACGTCTCGAAGGGCAGCGGGCGCACGAGCACCCGGGTCTCGATGCGTTCGATCGAGAGCCCGATGACGTTGAACGTCGACGTGATCGAGTGATCGAACCTCGGGTCGTTGCGATCGAGCGTCACGGCCGGGCGCAGGAGCTGCGAGTCAATCGTCGCGATGTCCCAGAAGAAGTGCGACGGCATACCGTCCGTGCGCGAGGTGCGATCCCAGAAGCCGACGAGGTTCGGATCGGCAATGGCCTCGGGGTCCGTACGTTCGGGCACGACGCCCGTCGAGAACACCACGTTGTCGTTCGCGTCGTACGCGATGACCTCGAGCCACGTGCGCCGATCATGGGCCGCGCCGCTCGGCCACATGTGCCCCGACGAGAGGTTGTCGATGCGGACGGTGAGCTCGCCGCCCGGGAGCACACAGATGCCGCCCGTGGGCCGGTTACTGGCGGCCGGCGCGGTCCCGATGACGCCGATCGACGGATCGAGATCCATCTGCACCGCCGCGCGCTGCGCCGCCATCTCGGGGAACGGCGTGAGCGCGAGATCGATGCCGGGGAACATGTGCGAGTGGCGACCGTTGGGCCGGATGGGCACGTCCAGCCCCGGGGCGTCGGCGACGACGTCGGTCGTGGACCTCATGTGGCAGTCGCCGCACGTGAGCGAGATGCCGGGCGTGGGATCCGTCGCGAAGATGGTCTCCTTCCACTCCGCGAACGTGCGCTCGATGGCGAGGCCACCCGGGATACCATTGACGTGCTCCGGCACGACGACGTCGTGGCAGGCCCCGCACGCGCGCGACTGGTTCAGCGGGTCGTCGCTGTCGAGGAGCGCGTCATCCTTGGAGTGGTGCGCGGAGTTGCCGACCGGATTCGCGATCCCGCCACGCATGGTCTGATCGTCGGCGAGGACGAGCGGATTGTTGTGCGTGTCGGTGACGTCGACCGTCGAGTGGCAGAAGTAGCAGGTGACGCCCTTGGCGGCGGCCGGTAGCGCGGCGGGATCGAAGTTGGTGCCGTCCGTGAGACCGAGCCGCACGGCCATCGGCGCGTGGCAGTTGACGCAGAAGTCACCGAGGGCACCGTTCGTGTCCCGCTGGCCGCGGGCATTCATGGCGACGAAGACGGGGTCCTCGCTCGCGTACGCGTGCATCGAGCCCGACCACTCCTGGTAGTGCGTGGCGTGGCACTCGATGCACGTGGCCGGATCCTGGAGCTCCTCGATGGAGAGCTTCGTGCCGTCGTCGCCACAGGCGGCGAGCACGAACAGCGAGATCACGAACAACTTCATTCGATGGCTCCTGCCTCGACCCATTGGGCGATCGCACAGCGCTCGGACTCGCGCAGCGGCGTGCCCGGCGGCATCAAGTAGTCCTCACCGGCGCCGTGCACCCGCACGACAAGCCCGCTGCACATCGCGTCCCCGCCCGTCACGTGGGCGGGCACGAGGCTGTCGTAGGCGATCTCTCGCGACGACAGGTCGATCTCGCCGTCGCCACCCGCGGCGTGGCACGCGGAGCGATTGCCGCCGCAGCTCCGCACGACGGTCTGCGAGAAGACGTTGTCCCAGGTCGGCGGGTAGAGCGGCGCACACGCCGTCTCGACCGTGACGCACGCGGGTGGGGCGTCCGAACATCCGGCCGCGGCCGTGATGACGACGAGCCAGCCCCGCATCCCGTGACTGTAGAGGATGAGGCTCACCATGGCGAGTCGCCGAGAGGAGCGACCTGCGTCACGAGCCGTCCATACCGACCGTATGCGTCATCCATCGCGGCGCGGTCGGCGCCAGGCTCCACGCGGACGACGGGTTCGGCGACGCCGGGCAGCTCCGGCACGGCGCCGCTGGCCACCGCGGCGACCATGCCCGCACCGATGGGACACGAGTCAGGGTTCGACGCGACCGCGTGCGGACGGCCGAGCACGTCGGCGCGGATCTGGCGCCACAGCGGGCTGCGCGAGCCCCCACCCAGGAGGAGCACCTCGTCGGTCGCGAGCCCCAGCGAGGCCAGACGCTCCACGACATCGCGACACGCGAACGCGAGCCCTTCGAGCACGGCGCGGGCGATGTGCTGGGGACCGTGCGTCGCGGTGAGGCCGTGCAGCGTGCCACGCGCGTGCGAGCGCCACACCGGCGTCATCGCCCCCGTGAGCGCGGGGATGAACACGACGCCGTCGGAGCCCGGCGGTGCGGTCGCCGCGAGCCGATCGAGGGCCCGGTCGTCCGCGAGGCCAAGCAGGCGGGTGACCCAGCGGACCGCACCGCCCGAGAGCCAGCCTGGATTCTCGACGAAGCAGCAGCCGGTCGGATAGGCATGCGTCTCCACCATCGGCGAGGCTGCCGGGTCCCGCACCGGCGTCTCCGCGAGCGCCCCGACGACCTCCGCCGTCCCGAGTACGACGGCGACGCGGCCCCCCGGGGTGAAGAGCCCGGCGCCGAGCGGCGTGGCGAAGTCGTCGCCCGTGCCGACGGCGACCGGGATGCCCGTGCGAAGCCCGGCGAGGGACCGCCGCAGCGGACCAGCCACGCTCGTCGCGGGGGCGATGGCGGGCAGGTGCATCGCATCGAGCTCGAAGGCGGCAAGCAGCTCGTTGGACCAGGCGCCCCGGGCGAGATCGTAGAGCAAGGTCGTCGACGCATGCGCAGGGTCGAGCACCGCCACTCCCGTGAACCGCTCGACGAGGTAGCTGACGGGTTGGTGAAACCGCGCGACGCCGGTGACCTGCTTCGCGAGCCAGCGGGCTTTGGGGGCCAGGTGACTCGGATCGAGCACCTGGCCCGTGAGCGCGAACGTTCGCGCCGCATCGAGGCCGGCGAGCTCCGCGGTGGCGCGCCGGTCCTGCCAGATGAGTGCGGGGTGGAGCGGCTCCCCTTGTGCGTCGACGGCGACGCAGCCATCGAGCTGCCCGCTCACCCCCATGGCCTCGATGTCGCGCGCCGCATCGCCGCTTGCCTTCAACGCCCCCGCGATGGCCGCCTCTGCCGCTCGCTCCCAGGCGCGCGGATCCTGCTCCGCCTGCCCCGGCCCGGGATGCGCCGTCTCCACCGGCACCGCGTGCTCCCCGCGCACGGCGAACCCGTCTCCGAGCACGACGGCCTTGCAGCTCTGCGTGCCGAGATCGACGCCTAGGATTCGCACGCGAGGATGGTACTCACTCCGTGCGGTGAATTACTTCGGGCACGTCGCGATCGCGAGCTGGCTGCACACCGCGCCCGGGGCGCTCCTCGGCTCGATGGTGCCGGACTTCGCCACCATGTCCGGCGCCCGTGTCGCCGATGCCGCGGGCGACCCCGACGTGGCCATCGGCATCGCGCTCCATCACCAGGTCGACGGCATCTTTCATCAGCTCCCCATCGTCACCGGGCTCATGCGCGACCTCGACTCGATCCTCGAGAGCGAAGGGTGCGCACGTGGTCCCCGCCGGGGTACGGCCCACATCGGCGTGGAGCTCCTGCTCGATGGCGTGCTCGTCGAGGACCCGGCGTATCGCGCCGCCTACGCCGTGGCCCTCGGGCACGATCCGGACGTCACCTGGAAGGATGACGGTGACCCGGCGCGCTTCCTCGCGCTCGTCACGCGCCTGCGCCGCTATGGCCCCCCCGAGGACCTGCGCGATCCGATGTCCATCGCCGAGCGCCTCGCGCACGTCCTTGGCCGCCGGCCGCTGCTCCGGCCCTCCCCGTCGGACCTGCGCGCGATCGAGACCGGCCTCGCCCGGCATCAGGCGCGGGTGACCGCCGCCACCCCCACGATCCTGCATGCGCTGCGCGGCGCCCTCGGCGGGTAGCGCTCGCGATATTTCGCATGTTGACTATCTAAAGTTCGCGTGCGAACTATTGGGCATGGCGAAGAGCCATCGCCTGTTCCACCTCCTCGACCTGGCCGCGCATGCCGTGCGTCAGCGCCTCGAGAAGCGCGCCCAGGCGGAGCTCGGCATCAGCATGGTGCAGGTCGGGGCGCTCTTCTTCCTCGTGGAGAACCCCGGCTGCCTCCACCGTGACCTCGCCACAGCCCTCGGCATCCAGCCGGCGGGCGTCTCCGGCCTCGTCGACCGCATGGAGCTCGCAGAGCTCGTGACGCGCAAGCCGTCGCCCACCGACGCCCGGGCCCAGCACCTCCACGTCACCCCAGCCGGCAAGCGCATCGCCGCCAAGGCGGGCCCCGTCGTCCGCGCCCTCCAGGCCGACCTCGCCACCGGCTTCACCGACGCCGAGCTCGACGTCGTCGCTCGTTTCCTCACCGCCTGCCGCGACCTCCCGAAAGGACCGTCATGACCGACATCGCCATCGACACCACCGATCGCATCACCACCCTGCGCTTCGCGCGTGCGGCCAAGAAGAACGCCCTGACCGTCGAGATGTACGAGCAGCTCACGGCCGCGCTCGCCGCCGCGTCGGCGGACCCTCAGGTCCGGGCCGTCATCATCACCGGCACCCCCGAGTGCTTCACGTCGGGCAACGACATCGCCGACTTCGCACGCGCCAACGCCGGCGGCGAGGTCACGGCCCCGCTCGACTTCCTTCGCGCCATCGTCAACTTCGACAAGCCGCTCCTCGCCGCAGTCTCCGGCGTCGCCATCGGCATCGGCACCACGCTCCTCCTCCACTGCGATCTCGTCGTCGCGTCGCCCACCGCGAAGTTCAAGACGCCCTTCGTCGCGCTCGGCCTCGTCCCCGAAGGCGGCTCGTCGGTCCTCCTGCCCGCTCTCGTCGGCGCGCGCCGGGCGAACCAGATGCTCCTCCTCGGCGAGCAGATCGATGCGCCGACGGCCCTCGCCTGGGGCCTCGTCAACGAGGTCGCCGACGATGCCTACGCCGCCGCGCTCGCGAAGGCCAAGCTCCTCGCCGCCTGCGCGCCGAACGCGATCAAGTCGAGCAAGGCGCTGATGGGTCGCCCCACGCGCGAGCAGGTCCTCGAGACGATCGCGCACGAGGGGAAGGTGTTTGGCGCGCAGCTCCGGTCGCCGGAAGCGATGGAAGCGTTCCAGGCCTTCATGGCCCGGCGCCCCGCCGACTTCTCACGCTTCTGACGAGACGCGCCGGGCCAGCGTCGTCACCGCTACCCCTTGGCGTCTGGGGCGTCTTGGCGTTCGCGCTTCCGGGGCCCGACTGCGTCATGGGCGATCCCTCCGGAGGGACACCGCGGGTCACAGCGGGACGATGCGGTAGGCGTGGTGGATCTTCTGGTCGCGGAAGTCGGGCGGGATGGTCGCGTGGGTCTCGTCGGAGATCACGCGCCCCGCGCCGGCCCACTCGAGCTTGAAGCGACGCCGGTTGGTGGAGAACCAGATGGTCTCGGCGACGGCCGCGACATCGTCGAGGAGCGCGGCGTGGTCGCGCTGGACGTCCCACGTGTAGTCCATGCGCTTCGAGTTGCTGAACGTGGGCGGGTCCACCACGCAGAGATCCCAGCGCCGACCCTCGCGGCGGGCAGCGCGCAGAAATTCGCGGACGTCGGACTGGACGAGCTCGGAGGAGAGGTTGTTGAGCTCGAGGTTCTCGGCCGCCCAGTCGAGGTACGTGCGGGACATGTCGACGGTGGTCGTCGCCATACCCGCGGCGGCACAGTGGACAGAGAAGCTGCCCGTGTAGGCGAAGAGGTTGAGCATCGTCTTCGCGGGCTCGCGCGCGGCGCGGGTGCGCGTGATGCGATGATCGAGGAAGAGTCCGGTGTCGACGAAGTCGGCGAGGTTGACGCGGAACTGGTGGCCGCCTTCGCGGACGGTGCGCCAGTGGTTCGTGGTCTCGAGGCGCTCGTACTGGTGGCCTTCGCGGCGATTGACGAGCCGCTCGCGTTGCTTGACGAAGACCTCGGTCGCGGAGAGCGCGGCCTTGGCGGTCTCGGTCATGGCGGCGAGCCACTCGTCACCGCCACCGCGCTCGCCGTGCTCGTCGGTGTGGCGGAAGTCGTTGATGACGAGCGCCCCCTCGTAGGTGTCGATCGTGATCGGGAGCTCGGGGATGTCGCGGTCGTAGACGCGATAGCAGGTGACGCCCTCGCGCTTGGCCCACTTGCCGAGGTGCTTCGCGTTCTTGCGGACGCGGTTCGCGAGCATTTCGGTTTGCGACATCAGACGCCTGCGACGTGCTTCTGGGACTTCACCTTGTATTCGAGCGTGACGGCCCGGCGCCCGTGCGGAGGGAGCTCCACGGACCAGGAGACCATGCCGCGGTCGTCGAGAGTACGCGCGGTGATCTGCGTCGTCTCCCGGGCTTCTTCGGGGTGCTCGGTCGAGAGCAGGTAGGCATCGGGGGCGCCGAGCTGGACGTTGACCTGCTCGACCTCGGAGATGGGAATGCGCTCGGTGACAGTGATGGTGCGCGGCGACGCGCCGAGGTTCGAGACCCGCACGGCGACGCGGGTCGTCGTCGTGTTCCAGCCGCCGAGGAGCCCGGCGTCGTCGCGGTCCTTCGTCTCGGTGCGATGGACGCGCAGCTCGGACTCGGGGCCGAAGCCGACGTAGAACTTCTCGTTCGGCCCGACGAAGTCGATCTCCGTCCGGCCCACATACCCGGAGGCCATGACGAGGTCGACGGGGCCGGCGAGGAGCGGGAGCGGCCCGGGATTCACGATGCGCGCGCGGACGTGGACCCACGACGAGCGCAGGGGGATGGCGACGAGCGAGACCTGCGCGGCGGCCGCGAACCCACCGACCGGGATCCGGTGCGGGGTCCCGTCGGCGCGGACGGTGGCCGCGGCGGCGGAGAGCACGAGCCCCAGACCTCCGTCGTCGATGCCGGGGACCTCGGGCGCGCCCGCACTGCCGAGGCCGGCGGTGTGGTGCTCCTGCTCGCGGACCTCGACGGTCACCTGGTCGGGACGGCGGCGGGTCCGGAGCTCGTCATCGACGAGGTCGGGCGGCTCGACCCCGAGCGACGGGCGCTCGAGCGAGAACGTCAACGCGGCGTCGACCCAGTCCTCGCCGGTCGCTTGCCACACGCACGCCGTGGTCTGCCACTGCACCCGGCCCGCGGGGCGATCCAGCACCGCGCGGTGATACGGGCGCCACGCGGCGCCGGGCGTGACGTAGTCGATCGCGAGCGCGATTGCCCCCGCGGTCTCGACGAGGATGTCGACGTGAAGGCGCGCGGCTTCCTCGCCCGCTTCGGCTTCCGCGCGGGCGATGCGTTGATCGAGCCGACTGATCTGACGGGCCAGCTCGGCGGAGGCGAGCTCTGCTTCGACGCGGCGGGCCCGTGCGGCGGCCTCGAGAGTGTCGAGCTCGGCGAGGCGTACGGCGGGCGTGGATACCTGCCGGCCGCGCGTGGCCCCCGTCGCGAGATCGGCGAGCGCGGCGCTCGCGAGCTCGGACAGTGCGTTGGCTTCCGCGGTGGCGGCGGACGACCGCGCGCTCTCGAGCTCGCGTCGAGCGAGGAGCGCCGTCCGCTCGCGGCGGAGCTCGGACGCCAGCTCCGTCGACTCCGCGGCAGGATCGTTCCAGGGCGCGAGGTACCGCTCGCAGCGCACGTCGAGCACGCGCGCGCCGGTGGCGATCGCGATCAGCGTCTTGTCGACGAGGACCGGCGAGACGCGTTCGATCGTGATGCGATGCTGGCCGGCGGCGAGCTCGAACGTACCGGCGCGAGTGACAGCGGCGCGATCCTCGAGCACGGTGACGCGAGAGACGGGCGCGCTCATGACTCCCTCCGGTTGCCGCCGACCAGCTCGTGCTTGCCGGCGATCTTGATCTCGTAGCCCGCGCGCAGCGTCTGCTTCTTGGCGGGCGGCACGGTGATCCGCCAGCGGTAGCCACCGCGGAGCTTCGCCTGACGGGGCAGGTCGGGGTCAGGCAGGAAGCGGTCCCACGCGGGCTCCACGCGCCCGAGGGTCACCTCGATCTCGTCCTCGCCGTCGCGCGTGACGGGGACGCGCTCGCGAACCTCCAGCTCGATCGCACGCGGCGAGAGGTTCTCGACCTCGACCGTGATGCTGTGATGCAGGCGGAGGCCGCCGCGCAGCACGCCGGTGACCTCTTCCTGGAACTCGGTGTTGCGCGCGATCTTCACCGCGGCATCGACGCCGAGCCCGACCTCGACGGTGGCCCCGGGCGCCGTGAGCTCGAGGTCGCTGGTGAGGAGAAAGCGGCCCTGGTCATAGATGTCGATCGGTCCAGGGAGGAGGGGGCCGGCGAACGGGTTCGCGAGCGTGGCGATCCGAAACACATCTTGCTGCTCGCGCGGCGTCGCGACGTGGCGCAGCTTCGCGGTGGTGGCCAGGGCCGTGACCGCGAGCGAGTGCCACGCCCCATCGGCGGCGATATCGACGCGACCATCGGCGGTGAAGGCGTAGTCGTATGTATGGGACCACGCCGCGCGACAGCCTGGCGGCAGCGGCAACGCGGCGACGCGCGCCACCGCCGCGTCGACCTCCGCGGCCCCCGCAGGATCGCCGAAGCCATCGGGGGTCGGGATCAACTGGCCGCGCTGCGGCGACGACGGCGGCGCCATGCGCAGGTTGCCGTAGTCGAGGCGCGCGGTGGAAGCGGCCGGAGCCATCTCCGATGCGGGCGCTCCTCCCATGGCACCGTCGTCGCGCGGCGCGGAGGAGCGAACCGGCTGCGGGCCCCCCGGCGGCGGCGCCCCACCCGCCCCACGCGCGAGGAAGCTGCGTGCCTTCTTGGCCTGCGGCTCGGGGGCGAACGCGTTGATGTCGGGCTTCGGCGCGGCCGCGGCCGGTGCCGACATGATGTGGCCGTGCGGCGGTGTCTGGAAGGCGTCCTTCGCGCGCGACGAATCGTCGTCCCACACCTGCGTGCGCATCTCGACGGGCGCGGAGGGCTTGTGGGGGGGCCGCGCGCGGTCGTAGTCGGCGTAGAGCGCGCCGGCTCCGACGGGCGCGGGGCGAAAGCCCTTCTTCGCGGGCTCGTCCTGACGGCGACCGATCTTCTGCGCGGGCAGCTCGGGCAGCGTCGCGAAGCGCGTGGGCTCGGCGGTGGAGAGCACGAGCGTCACCCCCGTCCAGTCCTCGCCTGCGGCCTGGGCCACGAGGGCGCGCACCTCTACTGTCGCCTGGTCGCCATCGAGGCGCGCCACGTAGCTCGGCACCCAGCGGGCGGCACTGACGAGGTACTCGATGATCAGCTCGATCGTCCCCTCCGCGCCGGGGGCAGGCTCGAGCTCGACGTCGACATACGTCCGAAGCTCGTGCAGCTTTGGAGCGCGATCGCCCGTCGCCCGGGCCACACGATCCTGTTCGGCGGCGAGCACGCGCCGGGCATCGACGACGCGCTGCTTCGCGGCGATGAGCTGCTCGCGCAGCACCACCTCGCGCTCCGCTCGCGCCGTCACGAGAGCGCGGCGCGCGGCGAGCACGGCCTCCCACGCCGCCGGTTCCTCATCATCCGACGGCGGCTCACCGATCACGGGCGCCTGCGCCAGGCTGCCGAGCGCCCCTTCGAGTCGTGACTGCTCGGTCTCGGCGAGAGCAAGGGCGCGCTCGGCGGCGCGCACCGTCGCCGGGGTCTCGGCCGCAGCGGTCGACGCGGCTGGGGCATCTCGCCCCGCAGCCAGCGACGTCGCCACCGACGGCCCGACCACTTCCACTCGCAGGGTGTCGTCGATCACGGCACGTGGCAGACCGTCGATGCGGACGCGCGTCAGCCGGGCTTCGACGGTGGCGACGCGGCGCACCCGGGCACCGGCGGTGTACAGCGTGACGTCAATGATCCGCGCCGTGATCCCCGGCATGTAGACAGATTGCCCCGCCCTCGATGCATGTACTAGGCTGGTCGCCGTCCAAAGCAGTCCGTCAGACAAAGAGGAAACATGCTTCGTAAGCTTTCGGTGGTGATGATGTTGGCGCTCGCTGCCTGCGGCAGCGCTCGTCTGGTTAGCCAGGATCCGTCCGGCACGACGTTCGCTCTCGAAGGCGATCGCAACAAGGCGATGGATGATGCCAACGCCCAGATGACCGCTCAGTGCGGTCCCGGCGCGTACCACATGGTCTCGCAGGGCGAGTTCGTGATCGGCGAGGACAGCTTCGCCCAGTCCGACACGCAGTACGGCGAGAAGACGTCTCGCAATGGCCGTCGCACGCAGGGTGGCTCCAGCACGCAGGCGCAGAGCAGCACGCGCCAGGCGACCGAGTGGCGCATCACGTTCGCGTGCAACAACGCGCCGGCGCCCGCGGGTCCGCCGGCTGGTGGTCCGGGCGGTCCGCCGGTTGGTGGCCCGGGCGGTCCGCCGCCCCCGCCTCCCGGCTACTGAGATCGTTGCTCGCTCAGGCGAGCAACTTCGTATCTTCCAACGCGGAGTCGATCGTTGCCCCGGCAACCAGGTCGACTCCGTTTTGCATGAAGCGCCGCGCCGCCGCTGCGGTGCGCGGACCGTGCCCGTGATCGAGGCACCACTGCGCGTGACCGGCGAGGAGCGCGAGCTCGAGCGTGCGGCCAAGCGTGAGCGCGAAGCGGCGCGCCCCGGCCTCGAGCCGATCGGTGTGAGTGAACGCACCCTGCACCCACGTGGAGGCGCTGCGGAACGCTGCGCGTGCAGCCGCGACCGGCTTCGCGAGTGACGCATCCGTCGCGAGCGCGAGGTTCGCTTCGATCTCGGCGCCGATCGCCTCGAGCGCCCCACCCTTCCCCAGCGCGCGCAGCGTGTCGAGCGAGAGGACGTTCGTCGTGCCCTCCCAGATCGGCAGCACCTGCGCGTCGGCGAGGAGCCGCGGCAGGCCCGTGTCCTCGATGTAGCCCGCACCGCCGCAGCACTCGATCGCATCAGAGGCGACGGCCACGGCTTGCTTCCCCGTCGTCAGCTTCGCCAGCGGGATGAGCACGCGCGACAGGCGCTCGTCGGAGTCGCGCGACGCGGCCGTGCCGTGCTCGAGCTGACCGATGAGCTGCGCCGAGCGGAAGGCGAGCACGAATGCACCGGCGTACTCCGCCTCCAGGCCGGCGAGCGTGTCGGCGTGCAGCGGCTTGTCGACGAGCAGCGCCCCGAACGCCTTGCGCCGCCGCGCGAAGTCCTTCGCGAGCGCGATGGCACGCCGCATCCCCGAGGCCGCGCTGATCGCGTTCCACGTGCGCGTGATCGACAGCATCGGCGTGATCTGGCGAACGCCATCGCTCGAAGGGCCAACGATCGTGGCCGGCGTCCCATCGAGGGTGAGCTCCGCCGTCGGCACCTTGCGCGTGCCGAGCTTGTCCTTCAAGCGATTGACCTGAATGTTCCGGAGCCGGCCCTGCTCGTCGCGCAGCTCGACGTGGAACAGCGCGAGCCCGCGGCTGCCTTCGCCGTTGCCCTCGGGGCGTGCGAGCGTCAGCGCCATCTGCGACGTCGTCGCGGACGTGAACCACTTCGTGCCGTAGAGGCGCCACTGGCCGCCCTCGAGCTTCGCAACTGTCTCGGTCTGCGAGACATCGGAACCACCCGTGCGCTCCGTCATCCACTGCCCGCTCGTCCACATCGTGGCCGGATCGCGCGTCGTCAGCAGCGGGACGTACTTGTCGATCAGCACCTGGTTGCCCGACGACAGGAGCGTGCGCGCCGCGCCATCGGTCATCGCGAGCGGGCACGAGTAGACGTCGAGCGACGGCGCGAGCACGTGGGTGATGGCGAACTGGTGCGTGCGCGCCCCCGCGCCGTACCGGCCCTCGTAGCCCGCCGCGACCATGCCGTGCCGGGCCGCGAGCACCTGCGCCTCGCGCCACAGCGGCGAGACGTCGATGCGATCGATGCGATTGCCCCACGCATCCCACTGCGTCAAGACGGGCTCGTTCTCGCGATCCGCGAGCTGCCTGGCGTACGTCTCGATCGCGATCTCGCCCAGGGCCCGCAGCTCCTCGGCGACGGCCGGCGCATCGGGTCCGAGCTGCCGGGTGATCCAGGACGGCAGCAGCGGATCGTCGTCGAACTGGTTACCGAGGCGCGGCGGTTCCTGGATGAACGGCATGCGCGGACCGTATCACCGGACGGGAGCCGTCGATTGGAAGAGTCCGCTGCCCGACGCGAGGTACAGCGTGTCGTCGGGTGCGAACCGTTCCCTCCGGACCAGATACTCGCGGTGCGGCAAGCCGGTCAGGGTCAGCGTCTGTACCTCACCGGCGAGGTTCAGGAGCCCGTAGTGCATGAACCCGTCCGCGCCGTTGGTCCACACGAGCCCGCGGTCGGCGCCGTTGTAGTCACGGACCTGGGGGATCCCTGTCGTCTCCAGGAATGACACCGCCCCATCCAACGACTGGAAGGTGCGGACCATGTTGTCGTTGACAGTGGCGTAGACGGTGCCGCCCCGCGTCTGCGTGAGGTACGCGACCGTGGCCGGCATCGGCACCTCGACATCGGCAGTTCGACTCGACCGGACGAGGATCCCCCCGGGCGGAATCCCCATGTCCAGCCACGAGACGAGCAGCTCGTCGTTCGTGCGGAGCTCGATCACGCTCGCGGGACCGAGGCGGGTCCCGAGGTTCGCGGCCACGTCGCGCTGCGTCCAGGTCCGGCCATCATCCGCGCTCAGGAAGAATGTGCCCGACCGGATGATCATGATCGTGCCGTCGCCGAGGACAGCGATCTTGCCGAGGCCGAGATGGTCATACGCCAGCGCGCGCCAGCCGGCGTCGGTGCGCCGGTACAGGCCCTGATTGGCCATGAGCACCAGCCGCCCCTCGGTATCGAAGGTGAAGTCACCCACACGCTCGCCGGAGATGCGTTCGAAGCCGCTGGGGATCCACTCGGCGCCGCGGTCGAACGTCTCGTACACGCCGCCGTACGGCCCGCCGAGATCCTCATCGGGCCAGCCGAGCCCGAGCGCGACGCGATCACCGGTCGCGGCCACGTCGTGGGTGTTGGCGGTGATGCGCTCGGTCCACGTGACGCCACCGTCCGTCGATTCGAACAGGGACATCGGCGCACGAATGGGGAAGCCGCCACCGGCGCCGCGTCGGTTCGCGATGCCGAGGAGCGAGCCATCGGAGCGCTCGATGACGTCCGTCCAGAGCGGCGCCAGGTTGAACGGCGTGAGCTCGGTCCATGACTGTCCGCCGTCGCGCGAGACGAGGAGCCCTCCGCCACCCGGCGGGTAGTGAAGGATGTCGCCACTGGCGAGGGGCACCAGGCGTCCGCCGTAGCCCGCACGCGGCCCGGGCGTGACGGTCGTCCAGGTCGTGCCGCCATCGACGCTGCGGCTGAAGGACTGAAAGGTCGACATGATCAGATCGCCGTTCGCGGCGTAGGTGACGTCGCCCCCGTTCGCGAGCACGTTGCCGCCCCCATTGAAGAGCGGCTGCGGGCCCCAGGTCGCGCCATGATCGTCGCTGCGATACGCGTACATGGCGGGGTTGTTGTTCGTCAGCGCGACCAGGGCGGTCCCCGTCGACGAGAACGAGAACCGCGCGCCCTCGACGCGTCGGTTGGTGGCCAGCGGTCCGGCGGGGTCGATCGGCACGATGGTCGGCGTGGTCGCGCCGGGTGCGTAGGTCCGGAGCTCGGTGGCGGTGACGGTGTAGATGGTCCCGTCGGGGCCGACGGCCATCCAGATGTGGACCGGATCGGCGTTGATTACCGTGAAGGGTCCGCCCGCGGCCGGCACCTCGACGAGCTTGCCGTCGCTGATCGCGACGAGCGTGCCAGCGGGTGTGTAGTCGACGGCCGTCGTCTGACCGATCGCGTACGGGAGCTCGACCGGGGCGACGGTCACGTTGCCATCCGTGAGCGGGCCTCCATCGCCACCGCCACCACACGCGAACAGAGCGACCGCCAGAAGCAACCTGCGCATCAGCACCACAGTAACATCGGACCCGATGAACCTCCTCCTCGTCTCGCGAGACGAGCTCGATGGCGACCAGGTGATCCTCCGCGATCGCCGCGCGACCCACGCGCGCGAGGTCATCGGGGCCAAGGTCGGAGGCACCCTGAAGGCCGGCCTCGTCGGCGGCAACCTCGGGACTGCCATGATCATGGGGGACGATGGGACGACGATCACGCTGCGCGTGGTGTTCGATACGCCCGCGCCCCCACCGATGCCCGTCGAGCTCGTGCTCGCCGTCCCGCGCCCGAAGGTGCTCTCGCGCACGCTGGAGATCGCGGCGTCCTTCGGCGTCGAGCGCATCGCGCTCACCAACTCGTGGCGCGTCGACAAGAGCTACTTGAAGTCGCCGCGCCTCGCGCCCGAGGTGCTCGCGCACGCGATCCGGCTCGGCGCCGAACAAGGCGGCACCACGCACGAAGCGCCCGTGGTGCTCCACGAGCGCTTCATGCAGATGATCGATCACACCGCACCGCCGTCCGGCGAGGCCGCACCGGAGCGTTCGCTCGGTCGCGGGTCCCGCCTCCCCCCCGGTGCGACTCGCCTTGTCGCTCACCCATCGGCCCCTCCCATCGAGTCCGTGATGCGCGACGGTCCGTGCATCCTGGCGATCGGTCCCGAGGGCGGCTGGATCGACCGCGAGCTCGAGACGTTCCGCGAGCGTGGCTTCCGTCCGTGTTCACTCGGCCCGGCCATCCTCCGCGTGGAAGCGGCCGTCGCCGCCGCCCTGGCCCAGCTCACGCTCCTCGCTCGTCTCCGCGAGCGCTGACGACTGGTTCACGCCACGGCTGGCCTGCGTGGCCGCGTCGCGGTCGTCACACGATCACGCAGGTGTCGCCGAGCTCGTGCGCCGACAGTCCTGCTCCTCGCGCGAGCGCGAGCATGCGGTCGAGCTGCGCAGCCGACGTGAACGCGCGCAGCAGATCGTGATGACTCTCGCCGGGCACGTGGAGTCCGCTGACGAGCCCATCGACGATGCGAGGTCGATACGTAGCGTCGAGGCGCAGCGTCGCGACGCCGGCGCCGGCCCGCGCCTCGCTGGCCTCGAGCGCACGCACGACGGACGTGCCGATCGCGATCACGCGACGGCCGGCCGCCTTCGTCTGCGCGACGAGCAGGGCGGTCGATCCGGGGACCTCGTACCGCTCGGGGAACGGCAGCATGCGGTCGGCTCGCGCGTCACCGATCGAACCGAGCCCGGCGGCGTGCGTGACGCTCGCCACTCGAATGCCGGCCCGGCGCGCCGCGAGCAGCACGTCCCATGTCAGCGGCCGCCCTGCCGACGGCATCTCGACGGCCCACGGCCGCGCGGCGTACGCGGTCTGCACCGACCATAGCGGCAACGTACGATCGCGATGCGAGTACTGCACGGGGCGCCCCGCGGCGTAGAGCGCGGCGATGATCGCGTCGACCGTGGGCTCGGCCGGTACGCCACCACGCTCGATCACCTCGTCGATGGTGAGCTCGATGCGCGTCCCATCCCACGCGACGACCTGCGCGATGAGCGCACCGATACGCACGAACGAGCCAACCGGCATCGAGGGCGCGGGCGCGCGATGCTCTGTACGCGTGCGCCAGTCGCCCGCTCCGAGCACGATGCCGACGAGGCGCGCGCCATCGACGGGCTCCGACAGCCGCAGCTCGAACGCGGCGCCTCGGGCCGTCGACCCGGCGAGCGACGCCGGCAGTGTCGCGGCGTCATTCACGACGATCAGGTCACCGCCCCCGAGCAGGCTCGGCAAGTCGGTGAAGGCATGCAGCGAGACCCGCTCGCCGTACCGCGGGACGTGGACGAGTCGGACCTCCTCCCGCGCCACCGCGTCCGCGCGAAGGGCAACGGCCTCGGCGATCACGCGACCCCCGCGACGCTCGGCGCGGTCGCCCGCGCCGGCACGGCCACCCTCACACCGGTCGGTGCCGGGCTCGCGATCAGCGCGACGATCCGCTTCGCCACGTCGAGAGGTCGCGCGAGGGTGGCGGGATCCGCGTCGGGGATCGCCGCGGCGTGCATCTGCGTGTCCATCTCGCCCGGGTCGACAGCGAGCACGCGTACGCCCGTGCCCTCGAGCTCGGCGGCGAGGATGCGCGCGAGGTGATCCTGCGCCGCCTTCGAGATGCCGTAGGCGCCCCACCGCGGGTAAGGCTCCACCGCCGCATCCGAGGAGATGTGCACGAGGGTCCCGGCGCCGCGCAGGGCCATGGCCCCGGCGAGCACCTTGGTGAGCCGGAACGGGCCGACGAGATTGGTCTCGAGGACGGCGGCGAGGTCCTCGCAGTCCGTGTCCAGCAACAAGCGCAGGGGCGTCGGGCCGAGCGTACTGGCGTTGTGGATCGCGATGCCGATGTCGCCGACGAGCGCGTGGGCCTGACCGGCGATGCGATGGGTGGAGGCCTGGTCGGCGATGTCCGCCGCGATGGCGTGGGCCTCGCCGCCACGCGCCCGAATGCCCGCGACCACGTCGGCGAGCGTCCCGGCATCACGCGCGACCAGCGCCACGCGCGCCCCGGCGGCGGCGAGGGTCTCGGCGAGTGCGCGCCCCAGGCCGCGGCTCGCCCCCGTCACCAGTGCTCCCTGTCCCGAGATGAGGTTCGTCATGCGCTCAGGCTAGGCGCGGGCTGCCATCGTGTCATCGGGTCGGCTATTCTGTTGGCAGGAGGCTTGTCCATGAGCAACGAAGGCGACCACCTGGCCGAGAACATCCGCGCGGTGCGCGAGGCCCGCGGCCTCTCCCAGCAGCAGATCGCGCGGGCGGCCGGGATTCCGCGCGCGACCTGGACCAACCTCGAGTCGGGCGCCGCGAACCCGACGCTGGCGGTGCTCGTGAAGGTCGCCAACGCGCTCCAGGTGCGGCTCGACGAGCTCCTCGCCGCGCCGCGCCGGGCGGCGAGCCATCACCGGGCGGCCGACCTCGTGGTGCGCAAGCGGGGCGAGGTCAGCGTCCGCAAGCTCTTGCCCGAGCCCCTCCCCGGCCTCGATCTCGAGCGCATGGAGCTGTTGCCCGGAGCACGTATGGCGGGCGTTCCGCACACGCCGGGGACGCGCGAGTACCTGACGTGCGAGTCGGGCGCGGTCCATCTGCACGTGGCGGGCGAGCAGTACATCCTCGCGCCCGGCGATGTGGTGACGTTCCGCGGCGACCAGCGCCACGGCTATCACAACCCGGGCAAGACGACCGCGATCGCTTACTCGGTGATCGCATTCGCGCCGGTCAGCTCGTAGCAACGTCGTCGAGCGACGCGTTATTTCGTGTCATCTCGCAGGCGACACGTGTCGGTTCGAGATGATCCATGCGCATCCAGCCCGATCGCGTAACTCGCGTCGATCCACGCGATCGCCATCGGCACGCCGGCTGCTCTGGGTGTCCTCGTGCCCAACGCCATCATGTTCATCGCTTCGCTCGCGCTCATCGGCTGCGCGGTTGAAGCGGAAACCACCACCACCACGGCCGAGCCCGAGCTGTCCATCTGCGACGAGTGGGGTGCCGAGCTCAGTCGCACTGCATCGCCGCAAGAGCTCGCCGCCTTCGAGGAGGACTGCGGCTTGGACCCGTGGGCCGATCCGTGGGCCGATCCGTGGAGCGATCCGTGGAGCGATCCGTGGGGCGGTGGCGGTGGCGGGGAGATCTGCGGCTGGGATCAGAACTACATGGGCGATGGACTCGCCTACGGAGCGACCGGGGAGGCAGCGTTCCGGACTGCCAGCAACGAGGCGATGATCCACGCCCGACGCGCGTGTGAGACGTCAGGATGGATCTGCGTTGGCCGGACGACCGGTGTCGCGCGCCTGGTCCATCAGTCCGCCAGCGAAGCGTGTCAGCGCGGGGATGATGACGTCTGGCAGTGCAGGAACACGGCGACCGTGACCTGCACGTATTCGCCCCGCTCCTAGAACTTGTACGTCGCGCCGAACCGCGCGTAGAGCAGGAAGTCGCTGTCGAACATCGTGCCCGTGAACGTGTTCGTGAACAACGCGCGCTCGGTCTGCAGCGGGGCGCCCTCGAGGATGCCGAAGATGGACCAGCGCTGCTGGATCGCGATCTCGGCGATCACCGAGAGGAGGAGGCGCGCGCCGTTCTCGCGGTCGAACGCCTTCGAGCCCTCACCGGGCGCGAGATCGAGCAGGTCGGCGACGTTGTCGGCGTCGGCCTGCGAGAAGCCTTCCGGGTACGTACCGTCGATGAGCACCTGGCGGTAGTCGCGGCAGGTGTCCGTCGGATCGGTGTTGTCGAACATGTTCTGGTCGTTGAGCGATGGACAGTGGCGATCGCTGTAGAGCTGCAAGTACGCGCGACCGGTGATGGTCACGTTGGACAGCGCGGTGAGCGACGCGGCGAGTCCGGCGTCGAACGTGACGCCGTTGCGAGCAGAGTCGTCGAACAGAGCCGCGCCGTACCAGAAGTTCGTGAAGACGCCCGCCGAGAACGGGTAGTTGTCGGCGAGCTGCATGCGACCGCCAATGCCGAGCTCGCTGCGCGAGCCCAGGGTGCGGACGCCGATCGTCGCGTCGAACCCGAACCGGTTCGCGATCGAGCCGGCGCCGACCGTGATGCGGCCGTTCAGGTAGTACGGGTAGCCGATATCGAAGTCGACCGTCGAGCGACCGCGGGCGAGCGTGCGGGCGCCGAACGAGGAGAGGCCCTTCTGCTCGGCCTGCTTCTCGGAGTCGCTCTTGCCCGCGATGGCGAGCTCGGGGTTCAGCGTCGTGGGCTTGCCGCCCTCGATCATGACCGTCGTCGAGAACGGGAGGAAGCCCGGCGCGGCGAGCTGCACGACGGTCTCGCCGACCTCGACCTCGACAGTGAGGGGCGTGCGGTCATTCCCGTTCTCGTCCTTCATCACCACGCCGTTGATGAGCACCTGCGCTCCCGACGGGGTCGACAGGACGCGGAGGCGACCGACGGCCTTGAGATCCGCCTGCACGCGCAGCTCCGTGCCCGGCTCGAGACGAACCTTCTCCTCGAACGTCTTGTAGCCCGCCAGGCGGACGACGACGGGGTGCTCACCCGCGGTGAGCTTCTTCTTCACGGGCACCTTGCCGACGGCGGCGCCGTCGATGAACACGTCGGCCTCGGGCACCGACGACACCACCTCGATGGTGCCAGTGTCGCCGGCCGCCTCGGGGTTCAGGTCGAACTTGACGATCTGCGAGCTGCCCGGCGCGACGGTGACCTTCTGCTCGCCGGTCATGAAGCCCGGCGCCTTCACCTGGACGATGTGCTCGCCGGCCTTGATGTCCTTGATGTCGGTGGGGACCGGCCCCATGTCCGTGCCGTCGAGGTACGCGCGCGCGCCCGGAGCCTCGGAGATGACGCGGACGACGCCGACGCCCGCATTCATGAGGGGGGCGAGCTCGGCCCGGACCTTCGTCTGCTGATTCGCGACGACGGTGACCGTCTGACGCCAGGGCGGGCCCGGCGCCTTCTTCACCTCGATGACGTGCACGCCTTCGATCACGTTGCTGATCACGGCGGGCGTGTTGTCGGGGTGCTTGTTACCGTCGATGAAGACCTCGGCGTCCGAGACGTCGGCCTCGACGACGACCGTGCCGTACTTCGGCTTCGCGTTCTCCTTCAGCGTCGGCGTGAGGATCAACGTCGGGTTGTTCGTCAGGTCGACCCACTGCGTGAGGGTCTCGAAGCCCTCCTTCTTGATTTCGATCTGGTGCCGGCCGGCGGTGGTCTGGATGACCATCGGCCCGCTGATCGTGCCCTGCGGCTGGCCGTCGATGGACACGCTGGCCCCGATGAGGTTCCGGTCCGCGTCGGAGCGAATCTCGATCGACGGCCGCTTCTGCAGCGGGATGAACAGCTCCTGCACCGTGCGGAGCTTGCCGACCTTGAACGACTTGGTCGTCGGCTCGTAGCCCGGGGCCTCGACGATGACGTTGAACGTGCCCGCGACGACGGAGCCGGACCACGGCGTCACGCCGACGGCCGCGCAGGACTTGTCACCGATATAGACCGCCGCCCCCTGCGGGGCGGAGTCGATCTTCACCTTGTACTTCTTGCCGGACTTGGTGGCCGGGCAGCTCGCCTGCGCGTGCGCCGCGCTGGACGATGCGACCAGTAAGAACAGCCCGAGCAGGATTGCCAGAGGCCTAAAATAGGAGAAGCGGAGAATTCCCTTCATGCCGCCGCAACCTATCAAAGTTTCCTCTAGAACGGCTTGATCGCGCCCGCGAACAGCGCCGCCACGAGCGCGATCCCAATCACGATCCGGTAGATCGCGAAGCTCGTCATGTCGTGGGTGCCGAGGAAGCGGATCAACCACGCAATGGCGGCATAGCCGCTGATGAACGCGGTGGTCATGCCGACGGCAAGTGCCGGCAGGGCATCGCGCCCCAACGTCTGGAACGCCTCACGCGCCTGGAACACGCCGGCGCCCAGGATCGCGGGGATCGACAGCAGGAACGAAAAGCGCGCCGCATCACTGCGGGTGAAGCCCAGGAGCAAGATCGCGCAGATCGTCGAGCCCGAGCGCGACACCCCCGGCACGAGGGCGCACATCTGCGCGAGGCCGATCAGGATGGCGTCCCGATACGTCATCGCATCGAGCGGCCGCGTCGGTTTGCCCGCGACCTGCCGCTCCACGACGAACATCACGATGCCGATGCCGATCAGGGTGCCGGCGACCACGTAGAGCGAGCGGAGATCGGTCTCGATGTGCTTCTTGAGCAAGACGCCGGCGATCACGATCGGCAGCGTCCCGACCGCGATCAGCCACGGTAGCTGCGCGTCGAAGCTCGAGCTGCGCGTGAACACCGCCACGATGACCTTCCAGAGGTCCTTCGCGAAGTAGACGAGCACCGCGAGCAGCGTCCCGAGCTGGATCACCGCCGTGTACGAGGACCCCGGATCCTTGAAGCCAAACAGCGTCGGCAGGATCCGCAGGTGAGCGGTCGACGAGATGGGCAGGAACTCGGTCAGTCCCTGCACGACGCCGAACACCGCGGCAAACCATACGGGCACGCGGGCACGCTACCATCCAGACACCGTGACCGGCACCGCGCTGATCGTTCTGATGCTCGCCTCATGTGCCGCGTGCTCGGGCCCCGCCACCCCCGGGGGAACGACGCCATCCCCCCCGCCGGATGCGCCGGCGCAGGCGAGCGCACCCGATAGCGTCGCCCTTGCCAGCCCGGCGCTCTGCGACCGCATGGTTGCGCACGCGGTCGAGCTCGCGGTGGCCCTGGCAGAGCTCACGCCCGACGAGCGGGGGCAGCTCGAGCGCGAGACGACCGCGAAGCACCGCGCTACCTGTCTCACCCAGGATGCGAGCGTGATCGAATGCGCAGTTGCTGCGCCCTCGCTCGACGAGCTCGCGGCCTGCTCAGGCCACGCCGAGTAGCTCGACCTCGAACAGGAGCGTCGCGCCTCCGGGGATGACGCCGCCAGCTCCGCGATCTCCGTACCCGAGGGCAGCGGGGATCAGGAGCGTGCGCTTTCCGCCTACCTTCATGGTGGCGACGCCCTCGTCCCAACCCTTGATGACCCGACCCATGCCGAGGGGGAACGTGAACGGCTGCCCGCGGTCGAGCGAGCTGTCGAACTTGTCACCCTTCGCGCCGTTCACCCACAGCCAGCCCGTGTAGTGCATCCGGCAGGTCTGGCCCGTCTTCGGCTGCGCCCCGGTGCCGACCACGGTGTCTTGGTATTGAAGTCCCGACGCTGTCTTTTCCATGGCCGGACGGTACACGCGGCTTTCGGCGCGGGGGGCACCGATGTACGATTCTCGCGTTGCTAGCACCAGGTTAGCGACGGGAGCTTCATGACGAACCGCGTGCTCGGTTGTCTCGTGGTGTTCGGAGCGCTGGTGGCGGCCAGCACCGCACGAGCTGACATTACTTCGCCCCAGTCGTCCGTGGCCTTCGGTGCTCACCGCGCCGTCGGTGCGAACGGCATGACCGTGAACATCACGATCACGAACACCGATCTGGGGATGGTCACCGTCACGCCGACCATCTCGGTAGGCGCCGCTGACTACACCATCCTCAGTGCCCCCGCCTCCCTCGCGACGGGCGCGACCGGCATCGTGCAGGTGCGCTTCGATCCGTCGGCACCCGGTGTCACGCGCAACGGAACCCTGAACGTCACGGCGAGCGCCGGCGCCCCGCTGAACCTGACCCTCACCGGCTCGGGCACGCAGGCCCAGATCGGCGTCGGCGACGGCAACTTCGGCAACGTCCGCACGAACACGACGGCCACCACCAATGTGGCGATCCAGAACACGACCGCGGGACCTGGCCAGCTGAACGTGTCCGCAGCGGCCATCTCTGGCGCCTCGCAGCCGTGGTTCGCGATCACGGGGACGCTGCCCCAGAACGTGAACCCGGGGGCGACGTTCAATCTCTCCGTCACCTGCTCGCCGCCGCTGAACGCCACCGGCACGGCCACCGCGACCATCACCGTCACGAGCGATGCGGACCTGCCCATCGCCGACAACGTGGGCTCGCTCTCGTGCACCGCTGTCCAGGCGTCAATCGTCGTCACGCCGCCGCAGGCGTTCCCCGACACCCCGGTGAACACGGCCTCGAACCGGTCGTTCACGATCGCGAACACCGGCACCGGCGACCTCACTTATACGATCACGGGCTTCGCGGCCCCCTACTCCGTCACGAGCGGGTGCGTGAACGCGTGCACCGTGACCCCCGGTGCGATGCGCACGATCGGGGTGCAGTTCCTGCCGACGGCGATCGGGGACTACCCGCTCGCCCTCACCGTCACGCACAACGATCCGACCCAGGGCGCGGTCCCCGTGAATCTGGCCGGGCGCGGCACCGGGGCGCGGATCATGGCCGCTCCGCCGGTCCTCATGTTCGGCGACGTGGATGTGGGCTCCGCGAGCTCGCCGCAGTCGGTGACGGTCATGAACACCGGCAACATCCCGCTCACGATCTCGAACGCGAATCTCATCGCGGGGGCGACCGAGTACACGGTCACGCCGCCGGCCGACTTCATGACCATCCCGCCCGGGGACGTTCGCACGTGGGCGTTCGCATGTCGCCCGACGGACCAGGGCCCGCGCCCCGGCACCTTCCGCATCCAGAGCAACTCGATCGTCACCGCGACCTTCGACGTGAGCCTCACGTGTACGGGGCGCCGCGGAGTGCTCACCGCGCCCGCGATCTTCAACTTCAACTCGGTCTCGATCGGTCAGAGCAGCGAGATGACGCTCACCGTGACGAACACCGGTAACACGACGATCAGCGGCGTCTCGCACCTCCTCACGAATCTCCAGCAGGGCTACAGCGTCGTTCCGCTCGGCCCGGACACGCTGCCCATGAATATGTCGGCGATGTTCACCATCCGCTTCGCGCCGCTCGACCTCACCGACGGCGGCGACGTCGCGCTGAACGTCACGGGGGTCTGGGGCGCGGCCTCGCAGAACACGGCCATGGCCGTCATCACGTTGCGCGGCACGGCCGTGACCAGCGACTTCGTGCTCGAGCCCGCGGGCTCGCTCGACTTCGGCACGCCACGCTACGACCAGGCGGTTTCGCGTCAGGTGTGCGTGCGCAACAACGGCCAGTCGAATCTCAACCTCGAGAGCGTGACCGTCCTGACCCGAGCGCCGACGGTGGCTGGCGAGATCACGCTGAGCGCCTTCTCCAAGGGGACCAACTGCGCGGTCGGGACCACGTCGGACACGTTCGCGCCGGTCGCCCTGGAGATGGGCACCACGCTCGCGTTCACCGCGACCTGGAACACGCGCAACCGGGCCGGCGCGCTCGACGCCACGATCACGGTCGCGAGCAACGCGCCGGTCGCGGGGGCCGTGCGCACCCTCGGGCTCGTCGGAACCTCGACCCAGGGGGTGCTCGAGGTCGTCGGGGGGGCGCTCGTCGAGTTCGGCCCCGTGGATGTCCAGTCGGCCGGCGCGCGGAAGCGCATCACGCTGCGGAACATGGGCGACGGTCGCCTCGACATCATGATGCTCGCCTTCGACGATATGATGTCGCCCTTCACACCCTTCCTCCCGCCGAGCGGCATGGCCTCGCTGGATCCGGGCGCGGAGCTCCAGATCGACGTCGACTACAAGCCAGTCACGACCCGACCCGCGGGCTCCGAGGAGAGCGCGATCCTTCACTACAGCATGCTCGGCGGCACGCTCGGCGCGCCCTCGGGCTCGGTCACGATCACGGGGCGTGGCATCGACCGCGCGATCACCATCGACGAGACGCCGGACTTCCCGCCGACCTTCAGGAATCCCGGCTCCGCCGGCCCCATCGCACCGGTGACCATCCGGAACCCGGGCGAGGCCCCGCTGCACGTGACCATGCTGATGGTCGGCGATCCGAGCTGGGAGCTCGTCGATCCCGGCGCCCAGGACTTCATGGTGCCGGGCAACGGCAGCGCCGAGATCCTGCTCCGCTTCGTACCCGCGAACATCGGTCTCAACACCGGCTCGCTCGTGGTCATGCACGACGACTCGATGGAGCCGAGCCCGCCCTGGGTCGGTTCATCGGTCGTCGATCTGCGCGGCGTGGGTCAGGCGCGCGACGTGATGTTCGCCCCCGGGCCCGTCGACGTGGGGTTCACGGGGACCAACTTCCCGATCGAGGTCGACGGCGCCATCGTCGTGATGAACATGGATCCGGGGAACTCCTTCACGATCTCGGATCTCGTGATCGAACAGGAGGGCCGGGTCTTCGACATCGTCGGCGAGACGCAGAACATCACGCTCGCGCCGCTCGAGCAGCGCCCCTTCACGGTGCGCTTCGACCCGCAGTCGGAAGCTCAATTCTCGTACAGCGCATCCGTCACGCTGTACCTCGATCAGGACATGACGCCCCACGAGATCATCCCGATGGTCGGACGGTCCGTCTTCGTGGATGCCCGCGGTGGTGGCGGCTGTTCGACGAGCGGGGGCGGAGCGGGCGGTGCGCTCGCCTTCGTGCTCGCGATCGTGCTCGGGCGCCGTCGCAAACGTCTCACGGCCACCGCGATTGCCGCGGCGGTGGTGGCCGGGACGACCGCGAGTGCCGTGGCGGATGACGTGGTGCTGTCGACCTTCGACCCGACGCCGGAGACCCGCCCGACGGGCTTTCACGTGCAGTCGGGCGAGGTCGGTGACAAGGGCATGTTCGTGGCCGGCGCGTCCGTCTCGGTCGCGACCGATCCGCTCGTGCAGGACGCGTACGGCGAGGACTCGATGTCCACGCAGAGCGTGATCACGCAGAGCACGCAGATCATGATCGGCGGGGCGGGCGTGTTCTTCGACCGCTGGGAGCTCGGCGCGCACATGCCGCTCTACCAGCAGGACGGGGACATCGCCGACTCCGGCATGTTCGGCATCGATCCGGTGTCGGGCACGGCCCGTGGTGACCTCGTGCTCCACGCGAAGGCGCGCCTGATCCGCAAGCAGCTCGAGGGTAAGGGCCGCGCCGCCCTCGCCGGCGGGCTCCAGCTCACGTTGCCCACCGCAACCGACGGGGCCTTCGCCGGCGTGAAGTACCCGACGGGGCGCGCCCTCATCCTCGCGTCGCTCATGCCGGGCGCGTTCTCGAATCGCCTCGCGCTCTCGGGCAACCTCGGGGCGGTGCTTCGCGCGACGTCGGAGTACGCGAACCTCGAGCAGCGCAGCGGTATGGTGTTCGGCCTGAGCGCCTCGGTGCGCGCGCTCGATCGCGTGTGGCTGGGCGCGGAGGTGTTTGGCACCTTCGTGCCGAGCGGCCGCACGGACAACGACGGCAGCACGACGACGCTGTCGCCGATCGAGTGGCTCGCCGGCATCAAGTACCGGCCCGACTACCGCATCACGATCGGCCTCGCGGCCGGTCGCGGCCTCACCAGCGCGGTCGGCACGCCGGCGTTGCGCGGTGTGCTCACCGTGTCCTTCACCCAGGGCG
>LNFM01004453.1_pt1 | contig 25766 bp, 29 predicted proteins | sample 596031 | NCBI WGS metagenome assembly LNFM01 (sample SAMN04254537, study PRJNA301005) | activated carbon metagenome | isolation source: dual media filters at the Ann Arbor, Michigan drinking water treatment plant | place: USA: Ann Arbor | reverse complement strand
GCGCTTGTGGACGGCGCAGATGTTCCTAGAATGTTCTAATGACTGGCGCGGCCTTCTCAGGCTCTATCAGCCGCCTAATCTTCCGTCAGCCAGGATATGCGCCCATGCCGTCAGGATTTCAGGAGAGCGCCCGGCTTGCCGCCTTCGACTCGCCGCAGGGCCATGCCGGCCTGCCGCACAATCTGGAGGTGGAACAGGCATTGCTCGGCGCGATCCTGGTCAACAACGACGCCTCCAACCGGGTGTCGTTCCTGACCGCCGACCACTTCTTCGATCCTCTGCACCAGCGCATCTACGCCACGGCCATGCGGCTGATCGAGCGCGGCCAGTTGGCGATTCCCGCGACGTTGAAGACCTATCTGGAGGCCGACGCGGGCCTCAAGGAGGTCGGCGGTCCGCAATATCTCGCCCGGCTCGCCGCCGCCGCTACCTCGATCCTGCACGCCGAGGAATACGGCAAGACCGTCTACGACCTGTCGCTGCGCCGCCAGCTGATCCTGATCGGCGAGGAGACGGTGCACAATGCCACGGATGGCGACACCGAGAACCCTGCCCTCCACCAGATCGAGCAGGTCGAGCAGAAGCTGTTCAACCTGGCCGAGAGCGGACAGGCCGAGGAAGGCTTCAAGCCGTTCTCCCGCTCGCTGGGAATCGCCATCGAGAACATCGAGGCGGCGCACAAGCGCGAAGGCAAGCTGACCGGCGTTTCGACCGGCATGCGCGCCCTGGACGAACTGCTGGGCGGCCTGCACAAGTCGGACCTGATCATCCTGGCCGGCCGCCCGTCCATGGGCAAGACGGCTCTCGCCACCAACATCGCCTTCAATGCGGCCAGGCGCTGGCAGCGCTCGAGACTCGAGGGCGAGGATCCCGTCAAGGGCGGCGGCGCGGTCGTCGGCTTCTTCTCGCTGGAAATGTCGGCCGAGCAGCTCGCCGCCCGCATGCTGTCCGAGCAGGCGGACATCCCGTCGGAAAAGCTGCGTCGGGGCGACATGAGCTCCGAACAGTTCCGCGCCCTGGTGCGCGCCTCGCAGGAGATCGAGGACATCCCGCTGTTCATCGACGATACGCCCGCCCTGTCCATCGCCGGCGTGATGTCGCGGGCGCGGCGGCTCAAACGGCAGCACAATCTGGGCATGGTGGTGATCGACTATCTGCAGCTTGCCCGGCCGTCGGGCCAGCAGAGGAGCGAGAACCGGGTGCAGGAGGTTTCCGAAATCACCCGTGGCCTCAAGGCATTGGCGAAGACACTTAATGTACCGGTGCTGGCGCTGTCCCAGCTCAGCCGCTCGGTCGAGCAGCGCGAGGACAAACGGCCCCAGCTGGCGGACCTGCGCGAATCCGGTTCCATCGAGCAGGACGCCGACGTGGTCATGTTCGTCTACCGCGACGAGTACTACCACGAGCGCCGGCAGCCCGAGATGGGTACGCCCGCTCACCAGGAGTGGCTTGAGCGCGGCGAACGCATCCGCGGCGTGGCCGAGGTGATCATCGGCAAGCAGCGACACGGGCCCACTGGCGTCGCACGCTTGCACTTCACCAAGGAAACCACCAAGTTCGGCGATCTCGCACAAATCGACCACTTGCCGGATCGCACCTTTTGACCATCGCCGCAAATCCCGTCGCCAATGTCGGCCGCGCCACGCTGGAATTCCTGGCCGACGTGGGCCGCCTGTGCATCTTCGCCGCGCAGTCGCTGCTGGCGGTGTTCACGCCGCCCTTCTACTTCGCCAATCTGGGCCGGCAGCTCCTGTCCGTCGGCTTCTACTCCCTGCCCGTCGTCGGCCTGACCGCGCTGTTCACCGGCGCGGTGCTGGCGCAGCAGATCTACATCGGCACCGGGCGCTTCAACGCCGAGGCGACGGTGCCGACCATCGTCGTGTTCGGCATCACCCGTGAGTTGGGTCCCGTCATCGCCAGCCTGATGGTGGCCGGCCGCGTCGCCGCCGCCATGGCCGCCGAGCTGGGCACCATGCGGGTGACCGAGCAGATCGACGCGCTGACCACCCTTGCCACCAACCCGTTCCGCTACCTGATCGCGCCGCGGGTGCTGGCGGCGACGCTGATGCTGCCGATTCTGGTGCTGATCGGCGACATCATCGGCGTCATGGGCGGCTGGCTGCTGGCCACGACCGTGCTCGACTACAACTCGATCGGCTACCTGCAGCGGACCGTCGACTTCCTCGAGACCTGGGACGTGATCTCAGGCCTGATCAAAGCTGGCGTGTTCGGTTTCATCATCGCGCTGATGGGCTGCTACCAGGGCTTCAACAGCAGCGGCGGCGCCCAGGGCGTCGGCCGGGCGACCACCAACGCGGTGGTGTCGGCCTCGATCCTGATCCTGGCGGCCAATTACATCATCACCTCCATCGCGTTCACCGACTGATGGGCACGCCGAAACTCAGCCTCGAGGGTGTGCGCAAGCGTTTCGGCAGCAAGGTGGTGCTCGACGGCGTCGATCTCGAGGTCTATCCCGGCGAATCCGTGGTGGTCATGGGCGGTTCCGGTACGGGCAAGTCGGTGATGCTGAAATGCGTCCTGGGCCTGATCCAGCCCGACAGCGGACGAATTCTGCTCGACGGGCGCGATATCACCCATCTTCGTGGCCGCGAACGCGAGCAGCTGCTGCGCCGCTTCGGCATGCTGTTCCAGGGCGGCGCGCTGTTCGACAGCCTGCGGGTGTGGCGCAATGTCTCGTTCGGTCTGATGTCGGCCCAGCGCATGAGCAAGCGCGACGCACGCGCCAGGGCCGTGGACATCCTCGCCAAGGTCGGCCTCGGCCCGGACGTCGGCGATCTGCGGCCCGCCGAACTGTCGGGCGGCATGCAGAAGCGCGTGGCGCTCGCCCGCGCCATCGCGACCAATCCGGAGATCATCTTCTTCGACGAGCCGACCGCCGGTCTCGATCCGATCATGGCCGACGTCATCAACAAGCTGATCATCGAGCGCGTGCGGGACCTGGGCGCGACCGCGCTCACCATCACCCACGACATGGCCAGCGCCCGCAAGATCGCCGACCGCATCGGCATGCTGCACGCCGGCAAGATCATCTGGGCCGGCCCGGTCGCCGAGATCGATCGTTCCGGCAACCCCTATGTGGAGCAGTTTATCCACGGCCGCGCCGAAGGGCCGATCACCATGGCCGTGCGGAGACAATAGTGGCCAAGACCGCGGAAAATTTCGTCTGCCAGAACTGCGGTACGCTCCACCGCAAGTGGCAGGGCAAGTGCGAGGGCTGCGGCGAATGGAACACCATCGTCCAGGAAATCGGCGCCGAGCCCATCCCGCGGGGCCTGACCATCGGCAAGGGCCATGTCATCGAACTGACCGGCTTGACCGGCGAGACCGAGCAGGCGCCGCGCCTGATCACCGGCATCGCCGAGTTCGACCGGGCGTGCGGCGGCGGGCTGGTGCCCGGCTCGGCCTTGTTGGTCGGCGGCGATCCGGGCATCGGCAAGTCTACTATCCTGCTCCAGGCGGCGGCGCTCCTGGCCAACCGCGGCGTGGACTGCGTCTACATCTCCGGCGAGGAAGCCGCTGCCCAGATCCGCTCCCGGGCGCTCAGGCTGGGGCTGGCGGACTCGCCGCTTGAACTGGGCTCCGAAACCAGCCTGCGCAACATCCTGGCCACGCTGGAAGCGCGCCGGCCGCAGGTGGTGGTGATCGATTCGATCCAGACCGCGTTCGCCGACAATGTGGAATCGGCGCCCGGATCGGTCAGCCAGGTGCGCGCCTGCGCCCAGGAACTGATCCGTTTCGCCAAGCGCCGCGGCTGCACCGTCATCCTGGTCGGCCACGTCACCAAGGACGGCCAGATCGCCGGTCCGCGCGTGCTCGAGCACATGGTCGATACCGTGCTGTATTTCGAGGGCGAGCGCGGCCACCAGTTCCGCATCCTGCGCGCGGTGAAGAACCGCTATGGCGGCACCGACGAGATCGGCGTCTTCGAGATGACCGACAAGGGCCTTGCCGAGGTGCCGAACCCGTCCGCCCTGTTCCTGACCAACCGGCGCGAACCGGTAAGCGGCGCCGCTGTGTTCGCCGGCATCGAGGGCACGCGGCCGGTGCTGGTCGAAATCCAGGCGCTGGTAGCCCCCTCGCCGCTCGCCACGCCGCGCCGCGCCGTGGTCGGCTGGGACACCGGCCGGCTCGCCATGGTGATGGCCGTGCTCGACGCCCGCTGCGGCCTCGGCTTCGGCGGGCAGGACGTCTACCTCAACGTGGCCGGCGGCCTCCGGGTGAGCGAGCCGGCGGCCGACCTGGCGGTGGCGGCGGCGCTGGTGTCGTCGCTGGCCGACATTCCCGTGCCGCCGGAAACCGTGATCTTCGGCGAGATCAGCCTGGCCGGCGAGGTGAGGCCCGTGGCGCAGTCCGACGCGCGGCTCAAGGAGGCCGAAAAGCTGGGCTTCGTCCGCGCCTGGCTGCCGCAGTCGTCGAAGACCGCAAAATCGAGCCTGCAGCTTACCGAACTGGAAAAGCTGCAGGCCGTCAAAGACCTGTTCATGTCCTGAGCCGCCCATGGAAAGCATCAACACTCTCGATATCGTCATCGTCGCCGTGGTCGGCCTGTCGGCGATCATCGGCATGTACCGGGGCCTGGTACGCGAGATCCTGTCGCTGGCGGCATGGATCGGCGCGGGCTGGATCGCCCTCACCCTCTACGATCCGGCGAAGGAGCTGGTGAAGCGCTGGGTGGACGATCCGCAATGGGCGGGTATCGTCGCCGGCGCGGGGCTGTTCGTGCTGGCGCTGGTGGCGCTGCTGATAATTGCCGGCCACCTGTCGCGCAACACCAAGCGCGCCAGCATGCTGGGTCCGGCGAACCGCATGCTGGGCATCGTTTTCGGCATCCTGCGCGGCGGCGTGGTGGTGGCGCTGGTCTACATCGCCACCGTTCACGTCATGGGGCTCTACGAGGATGAGGAGGCCGAGAAGATGGAAAACCCCAATTGGGTGGAAACTTCGCGCCTGCTGCCCCATGTAAGGGCCGCGGCGGCGGCCATCGAGCGTCTGGTGCCCGAGACGATGCGCCCCGCGGTCAAGGAAAAACGGCAGGACACCCGCAACGAATCGGAGGTGCTGTAGGTGCATTCGGCAACTGACAGGCTTCGGGAATCGAGCTATACACCCGGACGACGGCAGATACCGAACCTGCTTGAGAGGCAACCGGCGGAGTCAAGGCCGACGTGACGGTATCCACGAATCCATTCGACGACGACAAGCTGCACGAGGAGTGCGGCGTATTCGGCATCTACGGCCACCCGGACGCGGCGGCCTTGACGGTGCTGGGCCTGCATGCGCTGCAGCACCGCGGCCAGGAAGCGGCCGGCGTGGTCACCTATGACGGCAAGCAGTTCCATTCCGAGCGCGCGCTGGGCCTGGTCGGCGACACGCTGAGCTCCGAGAGCGTCATCGCCTCGCTTCCGGGCGACTCGGCTATCGGTCACAACCGCTATTCGACCTCCGGCGGCACCGTGCTGCGCAACGTCCAGCCGCTGTTCGCCGAACTGTCGGGCGGTGGCTTCGCGATCGCCCATAACGGCAATCTGACCAACGCCATGACGTTGCGCCGCATGCTGGTCAGCAGGGGCGCCATCTTCCAGGCCAGCTCGGACACCGAGGTCATCATCCACCTGGTGGCGCTCAGCCAGCAGCCGCGCCTCGTCGACCGCGTCGTCGATGCGCTGCGCCAGATCGAGGGCGCCTATTCGCTGGTGATCCTCACCCAGAAGAAGATGATCGGCATCCGCGACCCGCTCGGCATCCGCCCGCTGGTGCTGGGCGAGATGGAAGGCGGCGTGCCGGTGCTCGCGTCCGAGTCCGTCGCGTTCGACATCATCGGCGCCAAATATGTCCGCGAGATCGAGCCGGGCGAGATGATCGTGTTCACCGAAAGCGGCATCCAGAGCCTGCATCCCTTCCCGCAGCAGAAGCCGCGTCCGTGCATCTTCGAGAACATCTATTTCTCGCGGCCGGACTCGCTCACCGCCAGCGGCAGCGTCTACGAGATTCGCAAGCGGATCGGCGCCGAGCTGTCGCGCGAAATGCCGGTTGACGCCGATCTGGTGATCCCGGTTCCCGATTCCGGCACGCCCTCGGCCATCGGCTATTCCCAGGAATCCGGCATTCCGTTCGAGCTGGGTATCATCCGCAACCATTATGTCGGCCGCACCTTCATCGAGCCGACGGATTCGATCCGCCATCTCGGCGTGCGCCTCAAGCACAACGCCAACAAGTCGCAGATCGCCGGCAAGCGGGTGATCCTGGTCGACGACAGCATCGTGCGCGGCACCACCTCCATCAAGATCGTGGAAATGATCCGCAGCGCCGGCGCCAAGGAGGTGCATATGCGCATCGCCAGCCCGCCGACGACCCATTCCTGCTTCTACGGCGTCGACACGCCCGAGCGGCACAAGCTGCTGGCGGCGCGCATGAGCGTCGAGGACATGGCGCGGCTGATCGGCGTCGATTCCCTGTCCTTCCTGTCGATGGACGGGCTCTACCGCGCCGTTGGCGAGCCGGGCCGCAACGACCGCAGCCCGCAATATTGCGACGCCTGCTTCTCGGGCGAGTATCCGATCCGGCTGGTCGACCATGACGGCGGCCAGCAATCGCAATTGTCGCTGCTCGCGGAAGCATGACTCAGACGCTGTCCGGAAAGATCGCGCTGGTCACCGGCGCCTCGCGGGGCATCGGCTATCAGGCCGCGCTGGCGCTGGCCAGGGCCGGCGCGCATGTCATCGCCGTCGCCCGCACCGTCGGTGCCCTCGAGGAGCTGGACGATGAAATCCAGGCGGCCGGCGGCTCGGCGACACTGACGCCGCTCGACCTGAAGCAGGGCGAGCTCATCGACCGCATCGGCGGCGCTGTCCACGAGCGCTGGGGCCGGCTCGACATCCTCGTCGGCAATGCCGGCATCCTGGGCGAGCTGGCGCCCATGCATCACATCGCGCCCAAGGTCTGGGACGAGGTCATGGCGGTGAACCTCACCGCGAACTGGCGGCTGATCCGCGCCTTCGACCCGCTGTTGCGCGCCGCGCCGGCGGGCCGCGCCCTGTTCATCAGCGCGACCCTCGGTCATGTGCCGCGCGCCTATTGGGGCGCCTATGCGGTCTCCAAGGCGGGCCTGGACATGATGGTGAAAACCTACGCCGACGAACTGGACGGCACGCCCGTGCGCGTCAACCTGTTCAACCCGGGTCGCACCCGTACCGCCATGCGCGCCAAGGCCATGCCCGGCGAGGATCCGGACACCCTGCCCCGGCCCGCCGACGTCGCGCCCGACATCGTCCGCATGGTGTCGCCGGACTGGACCGGCCAGGGCGAGCTGGTGAACTGGCGGGAAGGCGTGTAGCTCTCTTCTCTTTCGGGAATTCTATTCTTTTTCCGCGAACGGATTGTCCGACTTCTTCAGCCTGATCCGGATCGGGGTGCCCCACATGTCGAAGGTGTCGCGCAGGCCGTTCTGCAGATAGCGGATGTATGACTCCGGCACTTCGTCCGGACGCGAGCAGAAGCACACGAATGTCGGTGGGCGTGCCTTCACCTGGGTCATGTAGCGCAGCTTCAGGCGGCGGCCCGACGGCGCCGGCGGCGGATGCGCCTGGATGGCGCCGTCCAGCCAGCGGTTGAGCCGCGCCGTCGAGATGCGGCTGTCCCACGCCTCGTAGGCCTTCATCACCGCGGGCATCAGCGTGTCGAGGCCGCGGCCGGTCAGCGCCGAGAACTGCACGAACTGCACACCGCGGATTTCCGGCATATCCAGGTCGAGCATGTCCTCGACCTCCTTGAGCACTTCCTTCTTGTTCTCGACCAGGTCCCACTTGTTGAGCGCCACCACCAGCGCCCTGCCTTCGCGCGCCACCAGGCTGGCCAGCACCTTGTCCTGCCGGTCGAGCGGCGACGTGGCATCGACCAGCAGCACCACGACCTGGGCGAACTTCACCGCCCGCAGGCCGTCGGCCACCGACATCTTCTCCAGCTTGTCGATGACCCGGGCCTTGCGGCGCATGCCGGCGGTGTCGAACAGCTTGATGCGCTTGCCGTCGAATTCCCACTCGACCGAGATCGAATCCCGCGTCAGCCCGGCTTCCGGCCCGGCGAGCAGCCGTTCCTCGCCGATCAGCGTGTTGATCAGGGTCGACTTGCCGGCGTTGGGGCGGCCGATGATGGCGAGGTGCAGGACACCGTCCTCATGCGCGGCGTCGTCCTCCTCGCCGTCCTCGTCCGGCACGATGATCTCGGCGTGCTCGGACAGTGCGTCGTAGAGCTCGCCCATGCCCTGGCCGTGTTCGGCGGAGATCTGCACCGGCGTGCCGAGGCCGAGCCCGAACGCCTCCAGATAGCCGCTTTCGCCGGCCGAGCCTTCGGCCTTGTTGGCGACCACGACGACCGGCTTGCCGGTCTGGCGCAGCCACTGGGCGAAGTGCTCGTCGAGCGGCGTGACGCCGGCGCGGGCATCGATCATGAACATCACCACATCGGCGGACTCGACGGCCCGCTCGGTCTGCTGGCGCATCCGCGCTTCCATGGAGTCGTCGCGGACGTCCTCCAGACCGGCGGTGTCGATCAGCGTGAATTCGAGCCCGGCGATGCGTGCCGCGGCTTCGCGGCGGTCGCGGGTGACGCCCGGCCGGTCATCGACCAGCGCCAGGCGCCTGCCGGTCAGCCGATTGAAGAGCGTCGATTTGCCGACATTGGGTCGGCCGATGATGGCTGCGGTAAAGGACATTTTTCCATCGTTACCGCATCGCCAGCAGTTCGCCGTCGTCGCCCATCAGATAGAGCGTGCCGTTCGCGACCACAGGTCCGATGTAGTTCTTCTTGCTGGGAATCTCGACGCCGCCGAGGAACTCGCCGGTATAGGGCGAGAACGATGCCAGCATGCCGTCATTGGTGACGACCAGCAGGCGGTCGCCCGCCAGCACCGGGCCGGTCCAGGTAATCAGCGCCTTCTTCTTGTTGTTCTTCTTGTAGCGCAGCATGTCGGTGACCCACTTGGCCTTGCCGGTACGGCGCGACAGGCACATGAGCTGGTTGTCGGCGGTCACCACGTAGAGATAGTCGCCCGCCACCCAGATACTCTGGGCGCTGGGAACGTCGTTTTCCCAAAGCCGCGAGCCGGTGGTCAGGTCGATGGCGGCCATGCGGCCGGAATGGCCCACGGCGAACACCGAACCACGGTCGATCACCGGCGAGCCGTCGATGTCGTTGAGCGTCGACAGCGCGGTCATGCGGCCGACGCGGGTGAGCGAGTCCGCCCAGGCGACGCGGCCGTTGCTCGATTGCAGCGCGAACAACTCCCCCGACGAGAATGCGGCGACGACCGTGCCGCCGATCACCGCGGGGCTGGCCGAGCCGACCAAGCCCGCGGCCTCGGCGATGGCGACGTGCTGCCAGACCGTGGCGCCGGTGTCGGCGTTGAGCGCGTAGAGCTGGTTGTCGTGGGTGGTGACGAAGACGAAGCCCTCCGAGGCGGTCGGCGCGCCGCGCAGCGCCACGTCGAACTTCACCCGCCACAACTCGCCGCCGGAGCGCGGATCGAGGGCCAGTGCCTCACCGGTGCCAAGGGTGACGTAGAGCTTGCCGTTGTCGTAGGCAATGCCGCCGCCCGACGCGGTATCTTCCTTTTCCTTGTCTTTGGGCGCCTTCAGCCGCTGGCGCCACGCCACGGCGCCGCTGTCGGCGCTGAACGCGGATACTTCCCAGCCCGAACCAAGGGCGAACACCATGCCCTGGGCGACCACCGGCTGCGACACCAGGTTGCGGTTGGCCGTGGAGCCTTCCACACGGGCGCGCCAGGCGATCCGCGGCGACGGCCCGAGCGCCAGATGATGCATCGCGTGGCTGGCATAGCCGCCGGCCTGCGGCCATTCCGGGTTGGCGAAGGGCTGCGGCAGCGTCACCGGCACCGCCTTCAGCGCCTCGTCGGGCGTGACCACGTCGTTCAGCTCGACGATGGGCTTGCGCTCGCCTTCGAGCACGATCTTCTTTTCCTTGTTTCCACAGGCGGACAGCAGCGCGACGAGCGCGACCGCGGTGACGGCGGTCCAGCCCACGCTGCGCGTGTAACCGGAATTGCGACGGGACATCGGCATCAGGCACACCACCTACTTGGACTTGTTTTCAGTCTTGATTTCGTCGGCCGGGACCCCGAGGACGGCCAGCATCTGCTGCGCCCTCATCGTGAAGCCGGAATCGGCCGGCGCCTTCTCCAGCAGTTCCTTGAACGTCTTCACCGCGGCCTCGCGCTGACCCATCTTGTACTGATTCAGTCCCCGGAGCTCCTCGACCGACAGGTGCCAGACATTGTCCTCGCCGGACATGGCCTGAGTCCGCTTCTCCAGCTCCGGCCCGCCGCCGCTTTCCAGCAGCAGCGACGCGGCATAATAGCCCGCCAGGTCGCGGTAGACCTTGTCGACGCCGGCATCCGCCGCGATTGCGTCGTAGGTGGCCTGGGCAGCCTTCGTGTCCCTGGCCTGGTTCTGCAGCTCGGCGATACGGAAGCGTGCCAGCAGGCCGTAGCTGTCCGAGCCGCCGTCCTTGGCGACCGCCTGCAGCTTGGGCAGGGCGTCAGCGGGCTTGCCTTCGTCCACCAGCGCCACCGCCGCGTCGAAGGCATCGCCCTGCGCTGCGTGCTCGATCCGCTTCTGGTCCTCGAGGTAGCGGTATCCCGCGACGAGGCCAATGGCCAGGACGATGACGGCCGCCAGGTACTTTCCATAGCGCTTCAGGAAAGTGAAGATCTGCTCTTGGCGGACTTCTTCATCGACTTCGCGGAAGATGTCGCTCACTCAGGAACCTCCTACTCGGGAACGGGCGGCTACCTTAGCTTGCGGCCCGTGGGTTCGCAAACGCTGAGGCGGCCGGGAAGCGTGTCGCGGGGCTAATCCCGCATGGAATATGTATGCTCGCGCGCCGGGAAACGCCGGGCTCTGACTTCTTCGGCATAGTGGGCCGCCGCCTCGTCGATCGCCGCGCCCCATTCGGCATAGCGCTTGACGAAGGTCGGCGTGGTCGCGAACAGGCCGATCATGTCTTCCGTGACCAGGATCTGGCCGTCCGTCCCCGCCCCGCCGCCGATGCCAATGACCACGTTGGCCACGCTCTGGGTGACCTTCTCGCCCAGTTCGGCGGCGACCGCCTCCAGCACCGTGGCGAAGGCGCCCGCGTCGGCGACGGCCTTGGCGTCGGCGATCACGTCTTCCCACTCGACGCGGTGCCGGCCCTTCGCCGCATAGCCATGCATGTTCACCTTCTGCGGCTGCAGCCCCACATGCGCCATCACCGGGATGCCGCGCTGAACGAGGAATTCGATGGTCGGCGCCATGACCCGGCCGCCCTCCAGCTTGACCGCCGCGCAGCCGGTCTCGCGCATGATCCGCGCGGCGTTGAGGAACGCCTGCTCGGCCGAGGCCTCGTAGCTGCCGAACGGCATATCGACGACGATGCAGGCGCGCGGCGCGCCGCGCATCACCGCCTGGCCGTGCAGAATCATCATCTCCATGGTAACGCCGACCGTGTTGGGCAGGCCATGGATCACCATGCCGACGGAATCGCCCACCAGCAGCAGGTCCACGTAAGGATCAAGCAACTGCGCGACGAGCGCCGTATAGGCGGTCAGGCAGACCACCGGCTCCTTGCCCTTGCGCGCCGCGATGTCGCGTACCGTGACGTTGCGTTCTTTCTCGAACTTGGACATGCCTTCTTCCCGTTCGCCTTTGCTCGTCCGCTCGGTTTGAACGTCCGGCGCCTTCATAGCACCTGAGCGCCGGCGCTCCAATGAAGATGACCGATCTGGCAGCTTGACACGCGCAGGCGGGTTTATTATTTAACCAAAAGGTAATTTAACCTTTCGGTAAAATTCCATGCCCGCCGACCGTCTCAGCGTCACCTTCTCCGCCCTCGCCGACCCGACCAGGCGCGCCATCCTGGCGCGCCTTACCCTGGGCGAGGCGTCGGTGACCGAGCTGGCCGAGCCCTTCGACATGACCATGCCCGCCATCACCAAGCACCTCAAGGTGCTCGAGCGCGCCGGTCTGGTCGCCCGCGGGCGCGCGGCGCAGTGGCGGCCGGTCAGGCTGGAGGCCGAGCCGCTGCGCGAGGTGTCGGGCTGGCTGCAGAACTACCGCCGGTTCTGGGACGAGAGCCTCGACCGCCTCGACGACTATCTCCAGGCCATCCAGAAGGGAGACCCCGATGCCGGACGTCACTGAAGCGGTCGAGAGCAACCTGATCATCACCCGCGTGCTCGACGCGCCGCGCGGCCTGGTCTGGAAGGCCTTTTCCCAGGGCGAGCACCTCGCCCGCTGGTGGGGACCGAAAGGTTTCACCTGGGTGAGCGGTACCCTCGACTTTCGCCCCGGCGGCCGCTTCCATTACTGCATGCGGGGCGACGACGGCTACGAGCTGTGGGGCAAGTTCGAGTACCGCGAAATCGAGGAGCCGTCGCGCATCGCGTGGCTCAATTCATTCTCTGATCCGGAAGGTGGCACCATCCGTGCGCCGTTCATGGCGGATTTCCCGCTACGGGTCCTGAACGTCATGACCTTCCGGGAAGACGGCGATCGCACCCTGCTGCGCCTGCAAAGCGCGCCGCTCGACGCCACCGGCGCCGAATGGGCTGTTTTCAAGGGGATGCATGCCTCCATGCAGCAGGGCTTCGGCGGCACATTCGATCAACTCGACACCGTTCTCGCAGAACTTCAAAGCCGGTAATCCGACCTCGCAACCAAGGGGATTTTAATGACCTCCCATGATCATGAACTCGTTCTGACCCGCCTGATCGACGCACCCCGCGCCAAGTTGTTCCGCTGCTGGACCGAGCCGGAGCTGATGAAACAGTGGTTTGTGCCCTCGCCCTGGACCCTCGCCAGGGCCGAGATCGACCTGCGGCCCGGCGGCAGCAGCCTGGTCGTCATGCGCGATCCCGAGGGCAATGAGTATCCGAACCCGGGCATCTACCTGGAAGTGGTAAAGGACGAGAAGCTGGTCTTCACCGACGCCTATGTCTCGGCGTGGCAGCCGTCGGAGAAGCCGTTCATGACCGCCATCGTCACCTTCGAGGATGAAGCCGGCAAGACTCGCTACACCGCCCGCGCGCTGCATTGGACAGCCGAGGACCGGAAGACCCATGAGGAAATGGGCTTTCACGAAGGCTGGGGCAAATGCGCCGACCAGCTCGCCGCGCTGGCCGCGAAGATTTGAGGAGAACCGCCATGGACAAGCAGATGACACGGCTGCCGCATCAGGATGTGCTGATCGACCGCCGCTTCGCCGCGCCGCGCGCCCTGGTCTTCAAGGCGTGGACCGATCCGGCCATGATGGCCAACTGGTGGGGGCCGAAGCACTTCACCAACCCGGTCTGCCGGGTCGACGCCCGGCCCGGCGGCGAAATCTACATCGTGATGCGCGCGCCGGACGGAAACGATTACCCCATGCAGGGCTGGTTCCACCAGGTCGTCGACGGCGAGCGCATCGTGTTCGCCGACAAGGCGGTGAGTCCGGAAGGCGTGCTGCAGCTGGAGGGCGTGTCGATCATCGACTTCGCCGACGACGGCGACGGCACCGCGGTCACCGTGTGGAGCAGCGCCATCGGCTTCGTCGAGGAAGCGCCGCAAATGCTCGCCGGCATGAACGAGGGGTGGTCGCAAAGTCTTGACCGACTGCGCGAATTGCTGGCCAACTGAGGTGACACCGATGAACGCCCTGACCCGGGACCAACCGCCACGCCGGAGACGTGCCATGTGGATTATCCTTGCCGTCGTCGTTGCCCTGATCGCCGCCGCGCTGATCTACGCCGCGACCAGGCCCGACACGTTCCGGGTCGCGCGCAGCGCCACGGTGAACGCGCCGCCCGAGGCGATCTATCCGATGATCGCCGACTTCCACCGCTGGACCGAATGGTCGCCCTACGAAGCGCTCGACGCCGACCTGCAGCGCAGCTATGGCGGCACCGAGAACGGTGTGGGCGCGACCTATGCCTGGGAAGGCAAGAAAGCGGGAGCCGGCCGAATGGAGATCGTCGACGTCACGCCGCCGAACCTGATTTCCATCAAGCTGGACTTCACCAAGCCCTTCGTGGCCAGCAACATGGCCGAGTTCTCCATGCGGCCCGAGGCCGGCGGCACCGCCGTGACCTGGTCCATGACCGGCAAGCAGAACCCGATGTCCAAGGTTATGGGAGTCTTTTTCAGCATGGACAAGTTCGTCGGACGGGATTTCGAGACCGGCCTCGCCAATATCAAGAGGAACGCCGAGCGTTCGTAAACCGGGAGAGAGCAGAATGAGAAGATTGCTGGCCGCCTGCGCCATCGTTGTCATGACGTCCGCCGCCGCCATTTCCGCCGAAGACAAGGCGCCGCCGCCATCGGCCCCGCCGGTGCCGGCGGGCGCCTACACGCTGGACAAGTCCCATGCCAGCCTGACCTTCATGGTCAACCATCTCGGCTTTTCGAACTACACCGCCCAGTTCACCCGCTTCGACGCCACGCTGCAGTTCGATCCGGCGACGCCGGCGGCGGCCACGGTCGAGGCCACCATCGACGCCAATTCCCTCGAGCTGCCCTCGCCGCCCGCCGGCTTCACCGAGACGATGAAGGGCCCGCAGTGGCTCGATACGGCGAAGTACCCGACCATCACCTTCAAGTCCACGAAGGTGGAGCCCGCCGGCGGCAACAAGGCGAAGATCACGGGCGATTTCACCCTGCACGGCGTGACCAGGCCGGTGACGTTCGACGCCAGCTTCAACGGCGGCTACGCCGGTCATCCCATGGACCCGAACGCCCGTATCGGCTTTTCGGCCGAGGGCACGTTCAAACGGTCCGATTTCGGCATCGCCTACGGCGTTCCGGCGCCCGGCACGACCATGGGCGTCGGCGACGAGATCAAGGTCATGATCGAGGCCGAGTTCACCGGCCCGCCGCTGGCCGGCGCCACGAAGAAGTAATCTGTTCAATGGCTTCCGGACTGTCTTTAAAACGCTTCGGCCGGGTGGCCGAAGCGCTGCGGGAACGGTCGGCGCGCGGTGAGATCGCGGGCGGCATCGCCCTAGTAGAGCGCCACGGTGAACGCACGGTGGCGTTGGCCGGCGTGATGGACCTGGCGGATGGCCGCCCCATGGCCCGCGACACCATCTTCCGCGTCGCCTCGGTCACCAAGCCGCTGACGGCGGTCGCCGCCATGATCCTGGTCGAGGAGACGCGCCTGCATCTCGACGACCCGGTGGACCAGTTCCTGCCCGAGCTGGCGGACCGCCGCGTGCTGCGGTCGCTCGACGGGTCTCTGGCCGATACGGTGGCGGCCGATCGCGCCATTACGCTGCGCGACCTGCTTACCTTCCGTGCCGGGCTCGGCGCGGTCATGGCCATGCCCGGGACCCATCCGATCCAGCGGGCCATGGAGGATGCTGGTGTCGGGCCCGGCCCGGTGCCGTGCCAGATCCCGCCCGACGAGTTCATGCGGCGGATCGGCGCCCTGCCCCTGATCCACCAGCCGGGCGAGCGGTGGATGTATCACACTGCCGCCGACATCCTGGGCGTTCTGATCGCCCGCGCCAGCGGCATGGACCTCGGAGAGTTCATGCGGCAACGGCTGTTCGAGCCGCTGGGCATGAAGGACACGGATTTCAGCGTGCCCGGCGGCAAGCTCGACCGGTTCGCCACCTGCTACGTCCGAGACGAAAGCGGCGCCCTCGCCGTCTGGGATACGCCGCGCGGCGGCATGTGGAGCAGCCCGCCTGCGTTTCCCTCCGGCGGCGGCGGGCTGGTGTCGACCGCCGACGATCTTGCCGCGTTCGGGCGCATGATGCTGAATATGGGGGCCGTCCCCGGCGGCCGCATCCTGTCGCGGCCGGCGGTGGAACTGATGACCACCGACCACATCACACCCGCGCAGAAGGCCGCGTCGTTCTTCTATCCGGGTTTTTGGGACAGCCAGGGCTGGGGCTTCGGCATGTCCGTCGTCACACGGCGCGACGGCGTCGCGGCCTCGCCTGGCCGCTACGGCTGGGATGGCGGCTACGGCACCACTCTGGCCATCGACCCGCGCGAGGACCTGGTCGCGGTGTTTCTGATGCAGCGGGTGATGACGGGACCCGACGATTTCCGGATCAACGAGGATTTCCTGACGTTGACGTATTCCGCCCTCGACGACTGACGAGGGGAGGTTGCTGACCTCGACGCCAACGCCGGAATCCTCGTTCCCGTGCGGCCCGATCCGGCAGAACCGCCAGGTACACCGGATAGGCCGGCGCGCAGGCCATGCCGGAAAAGCCGGGTTGTCGTCGATCACACGGCATGTCTGGAACATATCAGGAACATTGATGACATTGGAGCCGGCTTTCGCGCGCCCGAGCGGACCAGAACGATGCGCGGTTCCTGTTGGTCATAGAATCGTCATTGAGTCACGCGGACACAAGTGGCAGAGTGAATATGCGGGAGGACTACAATATCTACGGCCGGATCGCCTTCGGGTTCCGGCCCGGTTTTGCCGAGTGGAAGCACGACCCTCGCCGTTAAGTGCCGTCTGCCTTGAATTCAACCGGGGAGAAGAACGCACATGACTTCACGAGCCATCATCCTGAGCATCGCCGGAGTATTGGCCATCGCGGTCGCCAGCCCCGCGCCGGCGGCACCGGTCGCCGCGTCCGAGATGGGCGCCTATTGCCGCGCCCAGGCGGCCAAGACATTCGGCGCCCGGCCCACCTATGTGAAATCCACCAGGGCCATGCCGGCCGCGGATGGTTCGGCGACCGTCAGCGGCAACTACGAGGACGGCGAAGGTCATACCAAGCACTTCAAGTGCCGCTACGACGCGAAGGGCAACTTCCTCGACGTGAAGCCCGCCGCGGCGCCCAAGAAGTAGGCCGGCCGTCACGCATCCAACAGGATCGCCGGCTCGGCCCCGCTGCCTGACTGGCGCTCGAACAGGCGGCGGTAGATGCCGTTCCTGTCGGCCAGCAGCGCCGTGTGGTCGCCGTCCTCGACGATCCGGCCGCCGTCGAACACCAGGATTCGGTCGAGGGTGCGCACCGTCGACAGGCGGTGGGCGATGATGATCGACGTTCGGCCCTTCATCAACCGGTCCATGGCCTGCTGGATCAGGTGTTCGGATTCCGAATCCAGGCTCGAGGTCGCCTCGTCGAGGATCAGGATCGGCGCATCGGCGAGAAACGCCCGCGCCAGCGCCACCCGCTGGCGCTCGCCGCCCGACAGCTTCACGCCCCGCTCGCCCACCAGCGTTCCATAGCCGCGCGGCAGGCTGGCGATGAAGTCGTGGGCGTTGGCGAGCCGGGCGGCGCGTTCCACCTCGGCCGCCGATGCGCCGGGCCGCGCATAGGCGATGTTGTCGCGCAGGCTGCGGTGGAACAGCACCGGCTCCTGCTGGACGATGGCGATCCGCGCGCGCAGCGACCGCTGCGTCGCGTGGCGCACGTCCTGGCCGTCGATCAGCACCTTGCCGCCGGTGACGTCGTAGAGCCGCTGGATCAGCTTGACGAAGGTGGTCTTGCCCGAGCCCGAATGGCCGACGAGGCCGATCCGCTCGCCGCCCGCGATCGTCACCGACAGGTCGCGGTAGAGCGGCGTCTGGTGGCCGCCATAGTGGAAGGTGACCTGGCTGAACCGGATCTCGCCCGCCGCGATGGCGATGGGCCGCGCGTCCGGCAGATCGTCGATGCCCAGCGGCTCGGCGTGGATGTCCACCAGTTCTTCCAGTTCGTTCACGGAACGCTGCAAGTGGCTGACATGCTGGCCGATATTGATCAGGTAGGTGTGCAGGATGAAGTAGGACGTCAGCACATAGGTGACCTCGCCCGGCGTCGCATGGCCGGCGAACCACAGCCACAGCGCGCTGCCGACCAGCCCGGTGCGCACCGCCCACAGCAGCGTCGACTGGAGCGTGCCGGACCAGGTGCCGCGCCACCAGGTGCGCAGCGTCCGCCGTTGCCATTTGGCAATGTGCCAGGTAAGCCTTGCCTCCTCCCGCTCCTCGGCGCCGAACGCCTTCACCACCGCATTGGCGCCGACCGCGTCGGCCAGCACGCCGCCGATGCGGGTGTCCCAGGCATTGGAGACGGTGGCCGACGGCGCCACCCAGCGGGTCGCCAGCAGCACGGTCAGCGTCACATAGGCGACCGCGCCCACCGCCATCACCAGACCCAGCACCGGCCAGTGCCAGGCCAGCACCAGCACGGTGCCGGTCAGCAGCACCAACGAGGGCAGCAGCGCCAGCAGCAGGGTGTCGTTGAGGATGTCGAGCGCCCACATGCCGCGGGTGATCTTGCGCACGGTCGAGCCGGCGAAGGCATTGGCGTGCCAGTCGGTCGAGAACCGCTGGACGTGGCGGAACGCGTCGTCCAGCACCTCGCCCATCAGCCGCAACGTGAACGGCACCACGCCCATCCAGGCGACATGGCGCAGCGCGACCATGGCGAGCCCCAGCCCGGCCATGATGGCAAAGGTTGGCAGAACGGCGTCGCGCGCGCCGGTGGCCAGCGCGTCGATCAGTTGCCCCGCGAACACCGGCACGAACACTTCGGTGGCCGTCGCCAGGGAAATCGCCGCGCCGATGAAGACCGCGCGCCCGCGCTGGCGTCCCCAATGGCGGAACACGAAGCCCAGCACGGCCCGCATCACGCCCGCGCGTCCCTTTGTCTTGCTCTTGCTCATGATGAAATCTGGCGCCGTCGGCGCCGTCTCCAGTTCGAATATCAGGGAATGTGGCCCGGAACCAGCGCCGGACCAGGGCCGGCGCTTCTAGCGGCGGTATCGCCCCGAAGCGCGGCCGAGGAGGCGCGTTGAAGAATCGATCATCACTGGCCCTCCTTTCTCTGAAAACGGGAAACGGGGTTTTAGCACCGGCCAGCGGGATCGGCAACCTCCTGAGAAATCCCAGCAGAGTAGCCAACCGGCGCTACGGGAAGGTCAGTTATACCCAGGATATTCAAGCTGCACGGCGACAAAGGCGGCCGTGCGCATACCGTAGCGGGCCTCGATCGCGCGCAGCGACTGGTCCAGCGCCGTTGCCGGCGGCTGGTCTCTCACGGGCGGCAGACGTCGCTCCTTCGGCCAGTCGGCGGCGACCTTGTCGGGCAGGATGCGGATGCCGTTTCTTGTCTCGAGCGCGTCCGGCGATGCGGCAAACGTCAATGCGCGTGACCGGTAGGTCCGCGACCACACGTCAGCGACGAGCGCGAGGGAAACCTCGTCGACGCCCGACACAAGTTGAAGGCCCAGCGTCTCCCGTTTCCAGAAGGCGAGCGTATTGCCGAGCGCCGTCAGCGCGAACGGGCGCGAGAACCTGAACGCGCCGCTGTCGTGGCGCGCGTCCCAATTGGCGACGCCGATATCGCGGGCCACTGCCTCCGCCTTCTCCCGGCCGGCGATGGCCTCGATCAGGGTGAGCGCCACGGGCATGGACGCGCTGACGCCCGTCGTCGTCGCCACGCCCCGGTCCACGACCAGCCGACGGTCCGGCACGTAGCGAATGGCGAGATGCCGCTTGCGCCAGCCCTCGATGTAGAACCAGTGGGTCGTCGCCTGCTTGCCGTTGAGCAGTCCAGCCTCGGCGAGCACCTTGCCGCCGGCGCAGACGCCGATGATGATCGCGCCCTTCCCGGCTTGGCTCCTGATCCAGCGCAACGCCGCCGGATCGTCGTCGCGGCTCATGGCCGGCACGATGACATAGTCGGCCCCGTCCGGATGCCGCGCATCGAACCCGGCAACCGTCGACTCTGGCGCGATGGTCAGCGCCGGCAACAGCCGCATGGGTCCAGGTTCCGTCGCCAGCGCCACCACATCGGCCACGCCCGAGCGCTTCAGGATGCCATAGGGCATCAGATAGTCCGTGGTCTCGGTGCCGTCGTTGATGCCGATGACCGCGACCAGCGGCTTTTGCCGGTTGGGCGGCTTCAGCCCGGCCACGATGGCGTCGGCCTCCGCCTGCGCGACCGGCGGCGCGCCCTTGGCGGAAGGCGCGGGCGGCAGCGAGAAAATCCAGGCCACGCCGCCCGCCGCGACCAGTGCCGCCGCAGCCAAAGCTCCCAGTAACACGCGTCGAAGAGTCATCTTTGCCGAGGCCGCTGTTCCGGTCAGGTGGTTCGACGCGCAACCTAGCGCGGCAGCTCCCTGTCCGGAAATGACATAAACCCGGCAAATCCTGCCAGTCGGAACGGGATCGACGCCAGGCCGGCTCTTTCGCTGCCACCCGTCAAGCCAGGCAGGTTAGCCGGCTAATCCGGATCGCCGGTCTCGTCCCGCCCGGCGAGGAACGCCTCGATCTCGTCCAGGTCGGCGCAGTACGGATAGTCCTTGTCGCCGAACACGATCGCGTGGGTTTCCGGATCGCGCAGCATGTAGCCGCCATGGGCCAGTACGCGCTTGTCAGGCTTTTCCGCCTTCATCATATGCCAGCCGTGCCGCACGACCATGCGGCGGATGCGGCGTTCCACGGCGGCGAGACTGTCGCGGCGGCTCATGAACCTTCCCCGGTCAGCGCTTGCGCACGAACTCGGTGCGCAGGACCAAGCCCTTGATCCCATCATGGCGGCAGTCGATCTCGTCCGGGTCAGCGGTGAGCCGGATCGACCGGATGACCGTGCCCTGCTTCAGCGTGGTGCTGGTGCCCTTGACCTTCAGGTCCTTGATCAGGGTGACCGAGTCCCCGTCGGCCAGGGTGCTCCCAGCCGCGTCGCGGACCTCGATCCCTTCCACAGCGGCGGGCTGAGCCGCCTCGCCGGCCGGACGCCACTCGCCGGTCGCCTCGTCGTATACATACTCGTCGCCGCCGGCCATGGGTGCCTCCGTGCTGGATGCCGCCTTCTGACAGGCGCGGGCGCGGCGCGCAACGTTGAAAGCGAACTCGGTCATCGAGGACATGGCGATGGCACTGGAGGTGGCGGCCACATCATAGGCTGGAATCGCCAACGCCGTTTGAGCCGGAGTCGAGACAGAACACCCAGGCAGCTGGCCTTCGCTAAGGCCGGTGACGTCCGCGCATGAACGTCCAGTCGACGTGAAGCATGCCGCCCTGGACCTTGACCTCGCGCTTGCCACCGCCGATCGGTCCCTCGAGCGTGAAATCCATGACGGCCATGGGCGCCGCGGACGCGGGGACGAGTTTGGCCGGATAGCCGGGCGCTTCGTGCTGCTGGAAGCCGCCCGCGCTGGGCGAGAGGAACATATAGCGGGTGCGCGCGCGGTTCAGATCGGTCTCGACCGTGAGGGGTGTGTCACCCGTGCTGAGCGAACGGGTTCCGGAAGTGTGGACGATCGGCTCCGGCCCGGCGATCGTCGGGTCATCCAGATGGTAGGTGTCGTCGATCTTGAGGGTCCCGGTGCAGTCCTCGTTGAACCAGGGCTGGTAGGAACCGGTCGCGGCGAAGGGATCGCTGCTGTTGGGATTGTCGTAGGTGGCGAAGTAGGAGGACGAAGATTCGCCGCTGGAGGTGACGGGGCATTCAAGCGCCGCGATGCGCTTGTAGACCTGCGTCATGACGCCCTCGTTGGGGTTTCCGGTGACGATCTCGGACGTCCACCGGATCTGGATGGACAGGGTTCCTTCCAGGCCGGATTCCTCGGCGACCAGGCCGCCGCCCGGCTTCCGCGCCGGTCCCGCGCCTGGAGACGGTTGACCGGCGTCGGACGCCGTAGAAGCTGCCTGACTTGCGGTGCCTGTCGCTGGGCTAGCCGCCGAAGCGGGGTCGGCGGGGGTCGGCGCCTCGCCGCAAGCCGCCAGCACGCCGATGCACGCGAACGCCAGAATTGCCGTTGACCCCCGACCCATGCGAAATCCCTGTACCCACGGCCGGCTAGTCCAACCGGAGGTGATAGTCTATCGAGTTTTTCTGAAAGGGCGAGCGACTCCGGCGACTGAACGCTGCACTCAAGCACGTTCCTGCCATAGGCGATCCGCGCGTGCGCTATTCCTGCAGCGGACATCCGAAACGGACCCGGGGCTGGACGGTACGGGCAATATTGGCAACGACTATTTCGCCGAAGCCATGCTTGCCTCCGGCGCTCATGGGCTATGCCAGTCCTCCAACCCAAGCCCGCCGACGCGAATGAACTCGCGCGCATTATGCGTCACGATCTTGAGGCCTCGCCGCAAGGCGCTCGCGGCAAGCAGCAGGTCATAGGCTCCTATGGGCGTGCCCTGGCTGTTCAGGCTTGCACGCAATTGCGCCGCCACGCGGGCGTCCTCGCGCTCGAACGGCAAGACAGAGATCGTGTTCAGAAGCATCCGCATGGCTTCCCGCAGGCGCGGTGCAAGGTTGGGATTACGCGCCAGCCCGTACTCGACTTCCATCTCCGTGATCACCGAGACGGCCAGTTGAGGCGGCGCTTCCTGGCGAAGCCGCGCCATGACGGCCCGCTCGCCACGCGCGAAGTCGCTCAGCACATTGGTGTCGAGGAGATACTTCACGAATAGGCATCTTCACGCGGTGGCAGCAACTCGCCGCGATACGATTCGAACGGCGGCGTGTCGGGGTTGCCCTGCCACTCCAGAATCAGCGATGGCCAGCCGGGGCTGCCGAGTGTCTTCTTGTCCAGCCACTCGCGCAGCGCCTTGCGGATCAATCCGCTGCGCGTCTCGCCCAATTCCTTTGCCGTCTGGTCCAATTCCTTGGCCGTTGGATCGTCGAGATAGAGGTTGAAGTTCATGAGGCTTCACCGGAGGCCAGAGTATAACCTTCGACAGGTTATATTCCGCCTCCGATCGTGGCAAGCACAGTTGGGACACATCAAACAGATGTGCCCGCGGCGTCGCGGCAAGATCGTCGGCGACGGCGGTCACCCCACCTTGCGCCGGTAGAACAGCGCCCTGCCCGACGGCACCAACTGAAGCAGGACATCGAAGTCGGCGATATTGTCCGTGAGCACCGCGAGGCCGAGCTTGCGGCCCTGAAGGAACAGGGTGCAGTCCATGAGCGCCCGCAGCCTCGTGTCGGCCGCGTAGCCCTGAAGCCGGCACAGCATGCCCGAGAGAAGCGCGGCACGGCCCAACACGTCCGGGTCCGGCGTGAACACAAGGTGCGCCGGCATCGCGCGGACCTGCCGCCTGATTTCGGCGATGGCGGTCGGCGTGCGCCGATCGGTCGGGTTCAGCACGCCGACGGTGTGCATCAGTTCCTGGATGGCGACGGTGGAATGGTTGACCTGCCGGCTGGCAATCAGGTCGTCCATGCGCGCCGGCGTCCGGTCCTGCAGCTGGTCGATGTAGACGCAGGTATCGAGCAGCAGCGACTGCCCGGCAATGTCGACGTCGTCGATGAACGGCAGTTCCTCGTCGGAACGGCGGGCGAGCGTCCGGCCGGGATCGAGACGTGCCCAGCGGCGGGCGGCATCGAAATCGAACGCGGTCACCTCAGAAGCCGAGATCCAGGTCCGGGTCCACATTCCCGCGCGCCTTGCGGAACGCCTCGGCGAAGCCGTCGTCGAGCGCGATGCTGGCCAGCGCGAACTCGATCAGGTCGCTGTCGGCGTCGATGCCCGTGCGCTGCTTGGCGCGCGCCACCAGCGCCGGACTGACCCGCCCGCCGATCCGCCCGCGCTTCTCACCCAGCAGACCGGACCGCTCGGCCGCGCTCAGTACGGCCTCAACGCGGGATGGGTCGGATGGAGGTTTGGGAATTGTCTTCGGCATGGTGTATCGCCCTTGTTGAACAATTATCCAATATGTTCAACATAACATCCGGCCAAGGGGCCTTCAAGGCACCCGTCGTCTGCTTCCACTCGATCGTTGTAGGGCAACATATCACGCTGTACTTACGCGTCTTTCCGGAACGCGCAGATAAGCCACCGACAATTCCACCGTCGCGCATTTGCGCTTGCCAGAGAAAGTTCGCGGATGGGGAGGTCTCCACCATCGGTCAATCAGATTGGCGCAGCCCATCAAGAACCTGACGAAGCGTCGCGAGTGCAATGCGGCGTGTCCGCATTGGATTTCTAGATTCTGCGATCGACAGCGCCGTTTCGTTGAGCGCACCACTGATGAAGGCCGTCAGGGCGTTGGAGTCGATCCGCACCATTTCGCCAGCGCGCATCGCCGCATCGAGGCCGGTCCGCAACGATCGGCCCCCAATCTCGATGTCGATCGCCCGCCACTCGGTCCAACCCAAAACGCTCGGCGCATCGGTAAGTACGATCCGCCGTACGCCCTCCCTCAGAACGATCTCCAGAAAGGCTTCGCACCCCCGTTGAATTCCCTCGAAGTAAGTTGGAGAACCAATCGCAATATGGTCGACGTGCGAGACTATCTCCCGTTGGACCTCTTCAAAGACCGCCCGGAATAGCCCGCGCTTGTCGCGATAGTGGTGATAGATCGAACCCTTGGTGACCGACGCGGCAGCGGCAATTGTATCGAGCGACGCTCGTTCGTACCCATGATTGGCAAAGATCTCGCGGGCTGCGACCAGCAAGGCGGCTTTCGTCAGTCCCGACCATTCTGCATTAGTCCTTTGTCGGGGCGCGGATTTCATCCCGGTCAAGGTCGGAGGCGCTCAGCCGTCTGTTCCCCTGCCGCGATACGCAATCGTTGTTTCTCCTCGGCCGTCAGGGAAGACCAGTGAACTCCGCGCAATGCGCCCTCCAGCGAATACAGATAGTAACAGTAGGGAAGGCGCTTTCCGGCGCGTTCACAGAGACGTCGGTAGGTATTGGCCGGGCCGATGCGCGCGAGCTGTCGGACGGACACAATTCCGCATTCGCGAAGCCTTGACGCGATCGTGACGCCAAGATTGGGCAGCCTCGCGAAAGGTTTTGAATTCGCACTCATTGCGGTTTTTCACTGTACGAACCTGCATATTCGGCAGCCGCCTCGATTATCATGACCACATCGACGAGGAACCCGGCGGGATCGACCGCAAAGAAGTGTCGTTGCCCCCATGGTTCATCGCGCGGACTGCCCAGTACATTCACGTTGGAATTGCGCAGCGTCTAGAACGCACTGTCAACGTCATCAACCTGCATCGTAACGATGGCGGCGGCATTCGGCTGCTGATCGGGAGCAGGAATGCTTGCATGGCCTGCCTCGACCAATCCGAGCTGGAGCAAAGGAAGATGGGGATGCGCCAGATGCACATACCAATCAGCAACGAAGACGGCCCGCAGGCCGAAGTGATCCTCATAGAAGGATCGCGAGGCCGATAATTCGCCTGTGGCCAGAACTTGGAATATCCCCGTGAGCCTCATCCCATTTACATACTTTAGGTATGCAAATGGGTCAAGGGGCGCGACGCGGCGCTTGGAGCCTTGGCTAGCTACCGTAGTGCGACGCGGATTGCCGCGAATGACGCCGCCTCAAAAGAGATCGCAGAAGGATTATCGTGGACTCGGAGAGACGATAGATCACAAACGCCAACGAGCGATAGCGCCCCCCCTCACTCCCACTCGATCGTCCCCGGCGGCTTCGACGTCACGTCGTAAACCACCCGGTTGATCCCTCGCACCTCGTTGATGATCCGGCTCGACACCCGGCCCAGGAACTCGTGGTCGAACGGGTAATAGTCCGCCGTCATGCCATCGGTCGACGTCACCGCCCGCAGCGCGCAGACGTAATCATATGTCCGCTCGTCGCCCATCACGCCCACGGTGCGCACCGGGAGCAGCACGGCGAAGGCCTGCCAGATGGCGTCGTAGAGGCCGGCGCGGCGGATTTCCTCCAGGTAGATCTTGTCGGCCTTCTGCAGCAGGGTGATCTTGCCCTGCTCGATGGCGCCGGGGATGCGGATGGCGAGGCCCGGGCCGGGGAACGGGTGGCGGCCCACA
>LNFM01004452.1_pt1 | contig 25772 bp, 38 predicted proteins | sample 596031 | NCBI WGS metagenome assembly LNFM01 (sample SAMN04254537, study PRJNA301005) | activated carbon metagenome | isolation source: dual media filters at the Ann Arbor, Michigan drinking water treatment plant | place: USA: Ann Arbor | reverse complement strand
ACTCCGATAGCCCCCACGCGCGGCCAGCGCGGTAGTTTACGCCGCCGGGTTGCTGCGCTGGATGACCAGCGTGCCGGTGTCGTAGCCGGTGCCCGACTTGATCATGGCCTGATACGGGAACTGGACGATGACGCCGCCCTCGGGCCCGATCTGCTTCTGGGCACCCATCAGCTTCACCTTCTGCATGTTGAAGGCGAGGAAGTCGGCGTTGGCCACGGCACCCGGGACGAGCGCGGCGATCTCCACCTCGCTCTCGTTCAGGAACGCGGCGATCAGGCTGGCGTTTTCGAGGAACGCGGTGACCATGCCGGTCACGACGGTGCGGCCGTAGAAAATGTCGGGGACGTAGCGCGGGCCAACCACCGGCGGGGCCGACAGGTTGAGGTTCACGTTCACGTCAAAGCCCGTGATCACGGCCTGATCGACACCGGCCACCCGGATGCTGCCGCCGATGCCGTTGACGATGCCGGTCGAGCCCTCGGCCACCGGGGCCGAGAAGTAGGGCGCCGACGAGCCGGTCAGAACCTCGGGCTTGCGGCCCGCGAAGTCGAAGCCGACCGTGGCGTTGCCGTTCGGGGCGACGCGGAAGCTGCCGCCGCCGACGCGCACGCCGGTGAACAGTTCCGACACGTCGATATCGTCATAGGACTGCTCGATCGTAAACGACGGCTTGAGGACGCCGTTGGTGATCTTGAGGCCGACAACCTCGAAGGTGAAGGTCGCGTTGGTGGGCGACGCCAGCAGGACGTTCTCGGCATCGCAGAAGGTGAAGTCCATGGTGAGCGCGGTCACGGCCGTGCAGCGCAGGTACTTGTTCACCAGCGAGGTGGCAGCCGCACCGGCGGCCAGCGCCGTGAAGCGCACAATGTCGCCCACGCGGAAGCCGAGAGTGATCAGCGACGCGCCGGAGGCGCCGAAGGTGGCCCGGTAGGCACCACCTCCCAGAACGGTGAAGGCGACGTTGGGGCTGGTCCACGCCCCGTGCGCGGTGCTGACAGCCGCGCCCCACGTCGAGCGCATCAGTCCGGCCAGCAGGGTGTCATAGCTGACGGTCGAGAGTTCGCCTTGGATGCCACCGGCGACGCCGAACGTCCCGTGGCGCACGTCAGCAATCTGCTGATCACCGCGCACCTCGTTGGAGGCGAAGGCTGCCTTGGTGCCGCCCAGCGAGGACGAGACGCGGCGGGTGCGCTGCGCCGTGACAAGGCCAGCGGCTGCGGGCGTGCCGAAGGTCGATTCAGCGCCGACAGTGATAGTCGCCGCGACGTTCGGTTGAATGGTCATAATGGGAAGCCCCCTAGTTCGCGGTCCATGCCATCACCGACGCGGTGACAGCGCATGCTGTCCAGACCGACTCCTCGCTCAAGGGGCTCGCGTCAGCGGAGACCACCTTCCCCACATTCCCGCCGAACGACAGTCCGGTCCCGGGGCGGTAGAGTTCCAAAAGGCGGCCTGCCATAGATTCGATGCCGAGAGTGCCCTGACCGGACGGCCATTGCAATGTCAGCGACAGAAGCAAGTCGTGACGCCATTGTCCACCGAAAGGAATTGGCTTCCCACCGACGCGCCGGAACACCTCGGAGATGAAAGGCACACCCGGGACCGGCGTGAACGCTTCGCGCTCCCACGCGATCTCGGGCATGTAGCCGCTGATTATCGACGAGTTTGCCGTCTCGTTCAGGGAGAAGGCGTCGGCGAACGTCAGCACCGTCTGGGTCACACCCACCACGCGTCGGGTGCCATTATTTCCCGCTGAGAGGCCTGCCAGCGTCAGGTAGTCGCCCGGCCCGTGGCCATCCGTCACGAAGGTGGCCCCAGAGGCCGTCAGCACCGCTCCAGCGATCGTGACAGCACCCGTCACAGACACAGGCAGATCGAGCGACAGCAGCTTCGTGCGAGCGGCGGCACGCATGTTCGGGATGATCGTGCGCGCAGTCATTCCGCCAGCCCCTTCGCAGTCGCCTCAACGATGGCGGGCCAGCGCTTCACGTTGTTCATAACGTAAAATCGACCGGCCTGATTGTAGTTCCGCCCCAGACTATCCGTGCCGACGAAGCCGTATTCGATGCGGCGGGCGTAGACGCAGGAGTTGGTGTAATAGATCGTCTCTCCAAGTTCCAGCGCCTCGATCTGCACGGCAAAATCGGCCATGGCCAGAGCGCCGCCGGGGTCCAGAGACACCCCATCCTTGACCGGCGGAATGTCGCCGATGCTTGGCTGCCAGCTTCCCCGTAGGAACCCCGTGTCAACCGGCGTCGAGGTCACCACGTCAAACGCCAGCGTGTAGGCCGACTGGCGCGCAACAGCTTTTAGATCGGCCTCCACTTGGGAAAGCCATTTGTCGATACCGGCGTTGTACTCGGCGGTCACTTGCCGATCAGGACGCGAAAATAGATCACGCCGCTGCCGTCCGGGTCATAAATAGCAGCATCCACAACCTTCCAGTCGGCCTGCCCCTTCCACTGCACGCGGTCCCCGCCCATGGGCGTATAGGCCTCGGGCGCCACATGCAGTTCCTCCATGTCGGAGGTGATCTCGGTGTTGTTTCGGAAGGACCACGAGCGGCCGGGCGGCACGCCCAGCGCCCACCGCGTCCAGCTTCCGTTGGCCGTGGCCGTCACCCGCTGCTGCGTCACGGGGTCGTAGCCGGACTGCCCAGTCTCGCGCGAGAACACCGCCTGTGCGCCCTTGCTCTTGATCAGGCGCAACGTCGAGGCGCGCAGCCGGGTGTAGAGGGCGTTGGCCATCAGCCCACCTCGTCAGAGGCCACCGCGTCCAGATCGTGCATACCGGTGGAGAAAGTCTTGGCACCCTCGGGCGCCGTCCAGCCGGGTGAGGCGCGCAACATCGACGGGTCGCGGACGTACTGGGCGACCAGTCGATCGAACGCAGTAAACACCCGGTGCCGGGCATCCGGGCCTTGGCCGCTCTCGTAGCTGACGCTGATCGGCCCGACGGACTCGCTGACGACTTGCGGGCCACTCAGGTTCTCGTACAGAGGCTCCCCAGCCAGCACCTGACTGGCAAGAAACAGCACCGCCTGTTTGTAGCGGAGCGGCACGCCAGTCACGGCGTGGCCGCTCCAGTCCGTCAGATCGGCTCTGGGGAACATCAGGGCCTGCGCAGCGTACTGGGTCGTGCCCTTGTAGCGCTTCGCCGTGTCGGCATACTCGGAGGCGAAGCGCAGGGCCACCTCCTTCGTCTCAGTTGCAGCCACCGCTGGCAGCCCGCGAGCCGCCAGATAGGTGTCCAGTTCGGCAACCGACGCCACCGACTCCGCATCGGCTTTGCCGGTCCCATCTTCAACGATCAGCGTCACGGGGCCCTCCTGTTATTCCGGCGGCAGTCCGGCCGCCACCAGCGCATCGGCATCATCCTTGGACTTGATGCCAGTGTGAACGATCACGCCGTTCGCGGCCACCACATCATGCCCGGCGAAACCCATGTAGACGCGCTTCAAGGGCCCGATCGGCTTCACCGCTCCCACGGGCTGATCGGCAGACGCACCGCCTCCAGCGGCGTCAGGTTCGGCTTGAGGTCCGCCGCCACCTGCAGCGCCAGTCGGCTCGTGTGCGTCATCAGCAGCGCCCGCATCGTCAGGTTTTTCATCGTTCACGTTCTCCTCGCTCTTGGCCAGAACCTGTGCGGATTCGGCCTCGGCAGCGAGACGGACCCGTTCAGCCTCATCGTCAGCGACGCGCTTCTCCTCGGCCAGCCGGGCCGCATCGGCCTCGGCGGCCTTGCGGGCCTCCTGCGCTGCCTTTTCAGCGGCCTTGCGCTCGCCTTTGGTCTGCACCTTGGCGGCCCCCTGAACAGCCTCCTGCGCCGGAGCCTCGGCCACCACGATCGACTTCTGGCGATACAGCTTTTGCAGCATGGCAGCAGAGGGCTTCTCGACTCCCTCGGCCGGAAACGGGTCGCCGCTCTGGTACTGGACACCCTCATACTTGAAGGCACGCCAGCACGAAAAGCTGTACTGTGAACTGAACGGAAGGTTGTCGATCAGGTGGCGCATGGGCGCTCTCCTCCTAAAGAAAACGGCGGGGGACTCGTGGCCCCCCGCCGCAAACTGTCACGGTTCTCGTCCGGTGTCGCCTTACGAAACGGCGTCCTTGAAGAAATAGCCCAGCTTGGTGCCGATCAGCTTCTGCACGAAGGCCATCTCGATCTCGACACGGTCGGACTTCAAGGCTTCCATGCGGAAGGAGCGGATGCGGCCGCCCATCGCACCGGCGCCGAGGTGGCCCGTCCACGAGAAGGTGTAGCCCGCCGAGGCCGTTTCGTTGCCCGGCTCGGGCGCGGCGTAGGCGAACATGGCGTGCTTGCCGCCGATGAACGCATGGACGGCCGTCTGGCCTTCCTTGGCGGTGTTTTCCACCGCGTTCATCACCTCGATCTTCTCGATCTCGAACAGGCGGGCCAGCGCCTCCCGGGTGGCCATCGCCGGAGCGCCCGGGGTCTGGCCGTACTTCACGCGGTCGATCACGTCGGGGTGGTCGAGCAGCGCGTCATAGACGGGGCGGCCCAGCACCAGCACGTTGGGCTCGAAGCCGGTCTGCTCCATCATCTCGCGCTTGGCGCGGCGCACGTCCTCGATCGGAGTCGAGGCGGCGTCGTCCCAGCGAAGGAACTCGGTGCCGTCAACGCCGGAGGCGACACCGGCCCGCTCGAAGCCCCAGATGCCGGTGGCGAAGAACTGGGTGACGAACAGCTTTTCACGCTTGATCAGCGCCTTGTTCGAGACAAACATCGTGGCGAGGCGGTCAGGTGCCAGCGCGTTGTCGGCGTTGGCACGAACCTCATCGTGAATGTCCCGGTGGAAAGCATAGACCGGTGCGTAGTAGGTGTCGGTCCCAACGCGGAAACCGCCGCCCTCCGACTCGGTGCCGGGCGCCCGCAGCTTCATCTCGTCGCGGTTGAAGTCGCCCTGATTGAACGTCCAGAACAGATCGCTCTGCTTTTGCACCGGAATGTTCGGGAAGATGCGGTCGGCAACGAAGTTCGTCGCCTTCTGCATATAGGCGACGCTGATGTTGGACAGCGGGGTGTTGACGTGCACGTCACCGGGAGTCGGGTTCATTGTAGTGGCCCCCCTTCGGGCTAATCGTGGGCCGAGGCCCGGTTACGTTTCAGTTAGGCCGGAGCCCGGTGACTTAGACGGTCGGAAGCTGCTTGGCCCCAGTGGTGAGGACGAGGACTTGGAAAATGTCATTGTCCACGGCGGATTCCATGGCCCGGGCGATCACCCAGACGGCAGAACCAGTCGCCGTGACCAGATCGCCGTTGGCGTCGCTCATCAGATCGGCGTCCTTGGCGATGTTGCCACCCGCGACAGCCTTGGACAGGTGCTCGGTGCAGACGGTGGCCGCCTGCCCGCTGGTCGGGTTGTTCTGCAAGATGCCGAGCGCCTTGGCGCCCGCGCCGCAGACGGCACCGGCGTTGGTGACGGCCTTGTACTGCTTGGCCGACAGGTCGGCCGTCGCGGTGACGGTGATGCAGCCCTTGGGGTTCGCGGTGGTCATGGGTCCGTTCCTTGAAAATCTGAGTTGAGGCCGGAGCCGGGGTTACTGGGCCGCCATCGCAGCGCCGACGCGGCGCTTGGCGACATACTGGTCATAAAGGGCGGGGTTGGCCTCGCAGGCGGCCTCGTAGGCCTCGGCGGCCGACAGGTCCGGCTTGGACTTGCGAATCTCCAGCGCGGCAGCCTCGATCGCGGCGGCCGGGTCGGTGGCGTCACCACTGTCCGGCGTGGCGACACCAAAGGACTTCATCAGCCCCTTGGCGACGTTGCCCGAGGCGGCGGCGGCGGCCAGCGACTTCTCGACGATCTCCAGCGAGGCGGCGTCAAGGGCGCGCAGGGTGCGCAGAGCCTTGCCGACCTTCTCCGGCTCAGTGAGGCCCAGCGTGCGAGCCTTGGCCACCTCGGTCTCGATCTCGCGGGCCTCGGCGTTGGCGCGGTTGGTGACGATCTCGGCACGCATGTGCTCCGGCAGGCCCTTGAGAACGATCTCGTCCTGCTCGGCCTGCGACAAAGCAGGCTTGGACTTGGCGATCTCGTCTTCACGAGCAGCGAGTGCGGCGACGGCCGCTTCCTTGGCGGCATTGGCCTCGGCCAGCGCAGCTTCGGCGGCATTGGCGCGGCTCTTGGCCACGTTCGCTTCGCCGTTCAGGACTTCCACGCGGGCCTCAAGGGCGGCGTAGGCGGTGTTCAGTTCCTTGAGGTCCACGACGCTCTCCATAACCATCGACGCGGCGGTGTTCGCCGCAGATTTCGCAACCGGGTCACCGCCGGTTTCGGCTTCGGCCAGCAGGCTCGCCACGATGGCGTTACCTTGGACCAGAAAGTCAGAGACGGTGATCGAGGAGGCTTCCGCTTGGGCGATCAGATCGCGATAGGGCTTAAGCCCCTTCTCGATCAGTTCGTTTTCCGAAACTTCGGCGCCCCCCGGGTGCCTCTGGCCTTCACTTCGGTCCCGGTTGTCATCCGATTCGCCGTCGCCGGACAGACCCCCCTTGCGGGCCTTGATCACCACAACGTCGGAACCGGGCACGCAGGCCTCGTCCACCAGCGACAGTTCGCCGATGCGAAGGCGCTTGAACACGCGCTTGATCTTCGTGGGGAGAGACTCGGTCATTGCGTCACCGGGGGATGAAAGCTGCCCCGGCCACCGAGGCTGAAACCCTTGAGTTCGCCACGCACGACGCGGCCCTTGGCGATGGGGCAGTGGACTTCCATGCCCGCCCACCAACCGCGCTTTTTGTGGGTGATACCCATGGCCTTGGCGAAGTCATCATCCACGATGACCGACTCCACGATCGCGCCTGTCTGCTGGCCGTCGTGCATCACCTTGGCGACGCGCTCCCCGGCCATGAATTCGTGCACGGCCGCGCGCAGGACGGGCATCGGGCACACCTCGCCCTCCCAGTCCACGTTCACCGGGCGGCCCTCGTCGGAGGTGACGCAGGCCCAGCCGCGCACGAACGAACCGTCAGGCGCAGCCTTCTCGATCTCAAAGTAGAGGTGCAGGTCGTCGTCGTCGGTGTCGTCGGCCACGATGCCCCCCGGCCAAAGCTACAGGGGACAGACCCCCGATTCAGGGGGCGACTATGGCACGGGATTTAGTCAGCGGACAGGGGCAAGCCGAGAAGGGCGTAGACCGCCTCCTCAATCATCACGTCCAGAGCAAACCGAACCTGCTCGTCGTCCATGCCGCCTTCGTGCTTCACCATCAGGTCGATCATGTCGCCTGCCAGCTTCACCCAGAAAGCCTCCATGACTTCCTCGGGCTCACCGGAGATGCCGACGCGATCTCCGAATCCGTAACCCATCTCGGTCGGGCTGTTCCATGGCGTCGTGGCGTAGTCAGGGTTCCGGCCATAGAAGATATCGGCCATGGCCTTGGCCTCGGCTCCAACAAAGGCCTCGGAGGCCTCCGCCTTGCCTGTTTCGAGATACTTGCGGCGGTAGGCCACCAGCCGCTCACCGAACGCTCGCACCACACCATCCACACCCTCGATCGTGTTCAGCGCAGGCCGCTCACCATCAAGGACCGCGAGGTCTTTGAAGATGATGTCGGGCCGAACTTCGGCGCTGCCGCCGGGGAGCACTTCATCAGTCATGGCGCGAACGTAATCCCTCTCTGCTCAAATAGCTAGAGTTTGGTTTTCAGGCTGTTCTCGTGCGGCGGCAGCAGCGTCACCTCGATCTCAAAGTGACCACTCACCTTTTTCGCGCCCAGCAGCACCATGCGCGCCCCGGGCAGGGAGGTCAGTTCCTGCTCACCGGCGAACCCACCATGGTCGGGGCGCCCCCACGTCGGCATCATCTTCGCGCCCTTCGCAGCACGGTAGACGACGCGCGCTCGCTTGGACTGATCGGACCCAGCGAAGCCGCTGGTGTTCGTCGGCGACATGCTATTGCAGGCGCTGCCCGGGTTCTGCAGCACGGTGCCGACCGGCGCAGCCATCAGCGACGCCTGCATGTTCGGCTCCATGCGCAGCCATTTGTAGACCGTCGAGCCCTCGGGCAGTTCCACAGCATCGGCGTGCAGCGCCTTGTTTACCTCCGCCAGATCGTGCGTCTCGCCGTAGAAGTTGAACTTGCTGTTGCCCTGATTGTAGGCGTCGTTCACGGCTCCTGAGCCTTGGACTGACCGCATGAACGCTTTGGAAAGCGGCCCGGACTTCGCATGGGCACCCGACAGAGTGGACTTGAACGCGGGCGACACCGTGTCCTTGATCGGGGCCGTCGGCAGCAGGTCTTCTCGGGAGGCGTCCACCTGCCCAAGCGCCATCCAGAAGCCGACGCGCTGATTGGCGGGCATCTGCTGCACCGTCGTCAGCAGGGGCGCGGTCGGGAAGGCCTTGGCGATCGTCGCCAGACCGGCCTTTTTGATCGTCTTGGCCGGGACCAGCGGCTTGGGCGGGTTGAACTTGTCGTCCACCGCCTTCATCGAGTCTGACCAGTAGGCCTGCATCTTCATCGACGGGTGAGCCGAGAACGGCAGTTGTTTGCCCGTCAGCGTCCCGGCTTCATCGTCAATATGCTCCGGGTACGTCAGGTTTTTCAGCTTGGTCAGGTTGCCCTCAAGGGCGGCCGCCTCGATCGCCGCGACGGACTCCTTATTGACCGCGTTTTTCCACGGCTTTTTCGACGCCTCGAACTTGGGTGGCGGCGGCAGATCAGCCTTCGTGATCACCACCTTTTTCGGCTTGGAGGGAGCGGCGGAGACGATCTCCACCGCATCCTCGATACCCTCCACGGCCTCGGCGTTGGCCTTGTTGCCCGTCAGGGCCGGGTGCGAGAGTTTCTTCTGCCCCGGAACCACGGAATGGCGCGAGCCCAGCGCGGCCAGCGCGTTGTTCGCCAGCGCGGCCTGCTTTTTGCCATAGGTGTTGGTGCCGTAGTTCAGGCCAAGGATGCCGGACTTGTTGCCGACGCTGGCCAGCTTGGCGATCAGGTCGACCTTGGCATTGTGGCTGCCCGCGTTCGAGTTCGAGGCGTCCAGCTTGGCGGCCGCGAAGTCGGGCAGGGCGGGCTTCACCGCGTCGTCGGCCAGCGCCGCGATCAGAGCCTCGTTGTCGGCCTCGGTCTGCAGCGTCACCTTCGGCTTGGTGTCCATCGCGGTCTTGTCGCCCCACTTGGGCGTCACACCGGCCAGAACGTCGTGGTAGGTGGCCAGCGCCTTGCCGTAGCCAGAAAGGGCCGTCTGTTGCGGGTCGGCGCTCGTGAAAACCTCACCCTTGAGCAGCATCTCGTGCACATGGAACGCGGGCGGGAAGCCGCCGATGTACTTTTTCTCCAGCCACTTCACGTCGTCCGTGTTGCCCATCATGCCCGGGCCCTTGGGCGCGCTCGGCATCAGGCCGTCCTGCGCATCCATTATGGCCAGTTCGGCATAATCATCGGCCGACTTCATGTCGGTGATCTCGGGGTATTCCGACGCCGGGACCGGGGTATCAGGTGCGGCAGGAGTGCTGGCCAGCGAGACGCCAGCCGCCATCGTGGTGACGCCGCTGGCCGATTGGCCGGTCACCCACGCTGCCGTCAAGCCGGACTTCCCGTCGCCGAACTTGCTGTTGGCCTCCTCAAAGGCCTCGGCGGTGTAGAGATACTTCGCCATGGCGGTCGGCACCTCCGCAATAACACCCGGTCCTTCACCGTTGTGGAAAGCCGAAAGCTGGCCATAGTAGACCGCCACCTTCATGGCATCCCACTTCGTCTTCCCGTCGGTGTTCATGGCGTTCGTCAGCCACACATTGGTGGTCATGCCAAGCATCTGCACTTGGGCCTTTTTGGGCTCGCCCATGGTGGCAGCGTCACCAAGGATGGTCTTCAGAGACTCGGCCGCCTTGCCGCCGGGCGAGATACCCTTGGGCGGCAGCACGGCGAACAGGCCGGTGTTGGCAGGCTTCGTTTTCGGCGCGTCGCTGGACGCCGGAAGGTTCATCGGGGCGAGGTTGGCCTTGGCGAGGATAGCGTCCCGCCGGGCCATCAGTTTCGAGGCCAGCTTCTGCTTCGTGTTCTGGCCGTCATCCACCCAGTAGGCGTCCACCAGAGAGGTGATCTTCTCGTCGGTCATGGCCTTGAGGGCTTCGGCCGAGTCCTGCAGGCCGGTGGCGTTCATGCCGCCGAACATGCCTGCCGCGTCGGCGTTTTTGGCCGGGTCACGCATCGTGTCCCAGTCCTTCGCGCCAGCGTCGAACTCCATGGCCGTCTTGGCCTTGCCCTGTGCGCGGTAGAGCAGGGCTCCGCCCGGGTCGATGTTCACCACCTCGCCGTTCGGCCGCACCAGCATGTTGTCGCCACCCACGCCGACCACGTCCCAGTTCCCCAGCCACGCATGGACCGCAAACTGTTGTCGAGCCTTGGATTTATCCCACGCAGAGGTCACCTTTTTCAGGCCGTCCTCCCACTTCGTCGCCACGCCGAGGCCGCCACCGTACATATTGCCGAGGTCGACCAGCTTGTATTCAGGCGCGGGGATTCCAGCCGCCTGCATCAGCTTGGACGCCAGCACCTCATTGCGGGCCCGGGCGTCGTCCTTGCCCTGCAGATTGCCCTTCACCAGCCACTTCTGGCCGTCGGCGTCCTTGTAGAGGCCGCCGGGCGCGGTTCCGCCGGACTTCTCTCCAATCAATGTCCAGTCATCAATGATCTTGATGGGCCCCAGCTTGCCGTCGATCACCTTGGCCGACTGGGCCGCCATGCCCTTGCCCTGCCACACGAACATCAGTTCCATGGCGTACTGGCCGACCTGCGCCTTCCACTTCGTGTGGGAGTTCGTCTTCACGTTCGGATTGAAGGCATCCATGATCGCGAAGTTCTTTTTGTAGAGTGCTGCAGCCGGGGCAATATCGCCCTTCATGGCCGCCTCAAAGACCGCCTTCATCTGGTTGTAGTAGGTCGCGTTCGCGCCCGGGCCAGAGCCGTCCTTTTTCCAGCCAATCTTGGGCGGCGCCGGGTAGCCACCGGAACCACCACCTTGGTCCTTGAACTGGCCGCCCAGCGGCGTGCCCTTGGGCCAGCGGTCAACCTTGCTCTCGTCAAACTTTTTGCGGGTCCACTCGCCGGTGAGGTCTTCCAGCGCGTCCACGATCGGGTGGTCAATGAAGCCGTTGTTCAGCCACTGGCGCAGCGTCGCCACCGGCGCCAGCCGGACGGCCTGCGACTCCCAGCCCATGTGGGCCGGGCTGCCGCCCACGCGCTTGGCCAGATAGAACCGGGCGACCGAGGTGGTGCGCTTGAAGTCGCCCAGCACACCGGTGATCTCGACCTGCAGACCTGACTCCTCGAACGCTTCCTTGATCGCGTTCGCCTGCAGGCTCGGCACGTCGTCCTCGTAGGTGCCCTTCGGGAACGTCTGGCGATAGCCGCCGTAGCCGTTCGTGGGGCTGACAATCCAGACCCGGCCGTCCTCCTCCTGAATGATGACGCCCGCGCCGATCGCCTGCCCCTTGGGAGCCGTCAGTTCGGGCAGCAGCTTCTCCACCTCGGGGTTCTGGCCGGGCACCTTGGCCCACTCCGCCGCCGTCTGGGGCGGCTTGTAGGCCAGCTTCGTCGGGATGCCCTGAATCACCTCGGGCGCGAGGCTGCCCGGAGTGAACGTCGCCGTGGCCTCGGCGTCATCCCAGACGACCGACGGGCTGGCCTTGCTCGGGTATCTCACCCAGACCGGGTCGCCGTGATTGTCCACGTCAGGGTGCTTGACCGCACCCTTCGGCAGCGGAGCCTCTTTGGCATATCCGGTGTCCAGCTTTCCGGTCCACTTCGGGCCCTTCCTCGGCCCGTCCACCTTGTGGCTATCGAATGGACTGGAGCCCTTTGCGCCCGGGAATGGCAGATCATGCTGCCACGTCACCTTCGGCACAGGCTTGGCGTCAGAGCCGTGCTTCGGTTGGAACTTGCCGCCATCAGGGCTGCCCTTCGGCGCCCGAGGGTGCATCCACGAGCGCCAAAAGCCCTTGATGCCCTTGGCTACGGCCTGCAGCGGCCCGGCGGGCTTGGCCTCGGCCGCCCGCAGGGCAGCAGCGAAGGCCGCCATGTCGGCACGCAGGGTGCCGGGCATGGCCTTCGTGACGCCTACGCCTTTGCGGCGGGCTTTTCGGCCTTCGGCGTCGGCGAGGTATTTTGCGACGAGGGCGGCCGCTTCACCCCGAAGACGACCAGCGGCTTCGCGAACGGATGGGGGCCCTTCCGTGGCACCACTGGCATAGTCGTATTCCTTTTTGTCAGGGAAGGCCGAGTAGGCCTCGTCGGTCGAGAGGTCGTACTTACGCTCAAGCTGCGCGTCGATCAAGTCCGCCAGCTTTTCCGTCGGAACGCCGCTGTAGTTCAGCACGATCATCTGCCCGTCGGCAGTAGAGTGACCGCCAATCAGGGGCTCACCATCTTCGCCCTTGATCGCCCAGAGGCGGTCATACAGGGCCGACACCGAGGCCAGATCGCGCTCACCCTCGGGCAGTTCGATCGTGACAATGCCGACCGGGTCCATACCCTCTGCAGCGGTTTCCGACACCACCATCATGCTGTCCTGTGACAGCGCGAAGCCCAGAACCTTGGAGAGTTCGATGGCCTTGGCCGGGTCATCGACGCGAACCGACAGACTGGGGTTCGTGGCGCCCAGATACCCGCCGATCTGCTCCGAGAACTCCCCCCTGCTGCCGACGGCGGCCAGCGCCTTGGGCACCAGATCGGCGGAGACAGACTCGCTGATCTCGAACTTGGCGGCGTCGTCCAGAGCGTTCCAGCGAGCCGTCAGGCCCGCATCGTTCGGGTCTGGCGCAACCTCGAAAAATACCTTGGCGTCGGGGGTGTCCTCTACGCCTTGAGGGCTTCCGCCGCCTCCAGCGTCGCCAGAGAGATTTTGCCCTCCCGAACCCGCTTGGCGTAGGCCTCCTGCCTCGCCTCCGCCGCCGGGCCGTAGGGGCCGTCCAGCCACGAGAGACCGGTGGCTGGCCTTGACAGATTCGGTGACTTGTTCGGCCCCTTGGGGTCCATTGGCGTCGATTTCGGCATAGCCGTCAGCCTCTCCCTTGATGGTTTTGTAGGTGGTCATCGGCTTGTCGCCGATAGACTCGAAGTAGCCGGGGTCAATGAGCCGCCCCGTTTTCAGGTATCGGGCGGCCATGCGGCGCGCAGCTTCGTCAGGGGTCACCATGACGTGCAACAGCTCGACCGTATAGCCCTCGGCTTGGAAGTCGTCAATCTGCCCCGACAGTTTTTTCGCGTTGTGACCGACGACGGGATAGATCAGGTTCACGCCGCTGGCGCGCAGTTCCGCGCCCACGATCTCGCTTAGAACCTTGGACTCCTCGTGCACGGCCGCCGCACCGAGGCCGCCCGCGAAGCCCGGCACCACCTTTTTGGCGTCATCGCTATCCCAGATCGCCGCGCCCTGTTCCTGCGCCAGCAGTTCCGCCACGGTGGACTTCCCGGCAGCCGGGGGGCCAACCACGATCGTCATTTTCCGGTCGTAGGAGAGCGGGCCCTTGGCGTAGGACTTGGCCGTGTCGATCAGGCCGCGAACGGTCTTGGCGGGGCTCTTGCCACCCTCGTAGGTGCGCCCCTCAATGAAGGCGTCTATTTGCTCGCCGGTCATGTCAGGGGTGATCGTCGGCGTGATGGCCCGCATCTTCTGGGCCGCCGGTTCCAGCGCGGCCATCAGTTCGGCTGCCGGGGCCTTGTCCACGATCTTCGCCCACACCGCTTCGGCAGCTTCCTGCCCGATATCCCTGACGACCGTGGGGTGCGGTTCACCCGGCATAACCTTGGCGGGGTCGGTCTTGTTCCCGATGAACCCCACGGCCGCCATGGCTTTGCCCTCGCTACCATGGCCGCCGGGCTTCTGGACCGCACCAAGGGCCGGGCCCTCGTTCGGCTTGCCGTCATTGATCTTGCCGTCGCCGTCGCCATCGCGCGGGTCACGGACCTTGGCAACACTCTCCTCAACCCGGGCCATCAGGGTGGCAATGCGCTGTCCGAGGTCTTCGCCGTCTGCCATGGTGGCCCCCTGATTCCCGGCCGCGAGCCTATGCGAAGCACGGACGACTTGACAGCCTACCGTCGCCTCACCGGCCTCGCGCGTGCGTTGGGCGAGGAGGCCGAGGACTGCATGTCGCCGATCACCGCCGCCGCGTTCAGGGCAGCGTCCCACTTCCTCACCCGTCTGGCCAGTGCCGTTTACGCCAAGGGCCTCAAGCTGGACTGACGGGCTTCGGCGGCTCGATCGTGCGGATGAACTGGGTGCACCGGCAGTTCGGGTGGATGGGCGGCATCATCACCGGGCCGACCGGCGTGGCGAAGGGCTGCGCGAACTTCACGCCCTGTTCCGGGTTCATCCCGGGGACCGGAGCGCACACCTCGCACAGGCGCTCGTCCTTGGCGACAATCCACTGGCGACGGACGAGGTCTTCCGACAGCAGGCCCTTCTCGATCGCCTGCCTGAAAGCCTCCTGAATCCCCATGTTGGTGGCGCGCAGGCTTTCGGTGCGGGCGATCGTGCGGGACCGGAACTGCAGGTATTTGCGCTTGTAGCCCGCCACCATCTTGTCGATCTGGGCGGGCGTCAGAGGCTTCCTCGTGGCCTGCGCCTTGGCCAGCGCGGCGTCGTACCGGAAGTCGCGCAGGCGCCGGTTCAGGATGCCGTCCGTGGGGTCGCCGTCGGCGCCCGGCTTGAACACCTGCCGCCCGTTCACCCTGTCGATCTGCTGCCCAAGACCCCAGCTTGCCGTGGACCGTTTCAGGTGGAACGTCTCTAGTTCTTTTCGGAAGTTCCCGACCGCGTTGGCTTGCCGGGTGGTGAGGCCGATGGCGTCTCGGATTTTGACGGCCTGCTTAATGGGCCCCTGACCGAGGCGCATGTTCTCCACCAGCACATCACGGATGGTCTCGCGCGTCGTGCCGCTGATCTGCTTGATGAGGCCAAGGTCGTACTCCTGCAGCCAACGTGTCAGGGCCGGATTGATGCGGTCGAAGTGAAACTCCGCACGGTTCAGGATGGGCGGTGTGCCGGGTTGCGCCAGCGCACCCGCTCCAGCGGCCCAAAGGGCATCCTGCAGGGCATCCTTCATCTTGCCCGCCATCAGGGCCTCGGCCTGATCGGCCGCCGCTCCCACGACGGCCAGAACCTTGTCGCTCTGGCCCGAGATCAGCGCCTCCAACAGGGCATCCATGTCCAGCAGATCGGCGTGGCTATCCAGCAGGTCGAGGACGGCCTTGGCAATCTGGGGCTCGAACTTCTCGGCCAGCTTCTCGGCCAGCGACAGGTCTTCCGGCTTCACCTTGGCCACGGCGTGATCGTGGGTGCCGAGGCGAGAAAATGTCAGGTTCATGATATTTCCCCTTGACGCCAGAACAGCGCTCGCTTAACCCAATGCTCTAGCTACTAGATCGCTTGGGAGGCGAACAATGACACAGGAACCTACCCGGCGCGGCACCGCTGCGCCATCCCTCGCATGGGCCCCACTACAGGCGCTCGTCATCTTCGGCGTCGTCGCCCTGTTCTGGGCGGTGCTGTCGTGAGCGCGGCGAGCGATCAGTTCGAGTATGGAACGCGCCGCTTGGGCAACGACCAGTGGAGCGTCAGAATCGCCAAATGCTCTGTGTGCGGAAAGACCGAGGACATGCGCGACAACACGGGCAGAGGCATGCCCCCTCCGGCTGTCGCTCAGAAGTTCCGGCAGCGCGGCTGGGAGATCGGCGCGCGGCGGAGCAAGGACCGCTGCCCTGAACACTCCCGCGTCCCCGGCGCCATGGATATGGCCAACAAGGACCGGCGTCAGCGCAAGGCGGCCTATGTCGCGATCGGCCGCCGCGAAGGCACCATTCCGCCCGCCAAGGTGGTGGTGATCGACGCGGGCAAGGTGGCCAAGGCTGCCGGGGTTCTCGCCATGGCGGACCCGGTTGGAGGCATCATGGATGCTGTCGAGGCCGCCGCCAAGCTGGAGGTGCTGGGGCACGTCACGCGCCGCGAGCCGCCGAAGCAGCCCGAACTGGAACTGCAGCCGGTGGTGCCGCGCCGCCGCGTGATGGTGGTCGACCAGCCCATGTTCGACCCACCCCCGGGCACAGACGTGAGGGTGAAGCGCAATCATGGCGGTCACCGCACGCGCCAAACTGGCTGGAAGCCCACCATTCAGGGCGGCTCCATCATCGTGGTGCGGGAGTCGGCCGTTGCCGCCCTCGGGCCCGACGTGATCGAGGGGGTGGACTTCGACACCTTCACCGAAGCCGACGGCACCATGGGCTGGAAGCCCCTGCGTAAAGAACCCCAGACAATCGCCACCATCCCTTCCCTTCCCCCTTCACAGGAAACACCAATGCCCGACACCCCAACGCAGGCCGCCCCCGGCGCAGTCGATCACGACTGGACCGCACCCGAATACAACGCCAAGCGCCGCAAGGTGCTGGACTATCTGGACGACAAATACGACGGCGTGCGCCGCTACCGTGGCGACGGCTCCGATCGCAAGGCGGCCGAGGAACTGGACGTGCCGCGCGGCCTCGTCGCCCACGTTCGTGCCCAGTTCTTCGGACCCGACGTGAACGAAGCGGCGGAGCAGACCGTGCGCGATCTGAAAGCCATGGAGGCCGACGCCAACAAGCTGATGGCCCGTCACATGGACCTCGCCGCCGACGCCGAAGCCCTGCGCAACCGCTGCAGCGCCGCCCTCGCGAAACTGGGAGCCTGATCATGGCCAACACCCCCATTCGAGACGCCAAGCGCGCCGCCACCCGGGCGAAGATCGAGGCGGCCGCCAAGGCCGTGTTCGACGCCAAAGGCTGGGAGGGCGGCGGCATCCGCCTGATCGCCGAGACGGCTGGCGTGTCCACCGGCGCCATCTTCGCCATCTGGCCTGACGGCAAGCGGGCCATCTGGCGCGAGATTATCAAGACCGAGCCGCCGGTGGACGGAGCGCTCTGGCGCTCCGCCCCGGGCATGCTGGCCATCCTTCGGGCCCTGCAGGCAGCGGAGGACATGAATCAGGCCGTCGGGCTCAAGGCTATGACCACTGAAACCCGCGTGGCGATTGATGCCATCGTGGCCAGCGCCACCACCCCCCTGCCGTTCGAGGTGCGCCGATGAACCCCGCCCCTGAAAGCACCTCCTACCCCGTCGCGGGCGCCGCCGTGGCCTGTGGCGTCGATATCGGCATGGCGCAGAGGTACTGCTGGGCCAACCGGGTGTGGCTGCTGTCTCCCTCTGGGCCCACGCGAAGGGCTCTGGAGGCTACCCACAACGCCCTCCTGCAGGTGTACGGCGACCAGACGACGGCTGCCCTGCAGGAGCGGCTGGAGGCGGCTATCATGGACGGTCGCATCTATTGGCCGGTCCCGGGCTGGAAGGAAGCCCAGTCCACCCGGCCGGAGCGCCCGCTGCCCGACGTGGACCGCACCGATGACGACGGCGTGGAGCCGCCGGAGCAGCCGGAGCCGGTATAGCGGAGCCGGGGGCTGTCCATTCTGGTTAGCTATGCTATGGATGGCCCCCTGCACACCGCATGAGGTTGTTCCGTGATTGACTCCGCCAAGCCCAAGGCCCGCCGTGGTTTCGCCTGCATGTCGCCCGAGCGCATAGCCGAGATCGCAGCCAAGGGCGGCCGTTCAGTGCCGGACGAGAAGCGTTCGTTCTCGCGCGACCGCGCGCTGGCCGAGACTTCCGGCCGCAAGGGAGGCCTCGCCGGAGCCGGGAAAAAGAAAAAGCCGGTCTAGGCCATATCGCCGCTTGCTATGTTGGCAAGCTGATATATATTGCTCCCATAGTTTAGCTATCGCTTGGGAGCGAAACGACATGATCACCTACAAGCGCCTCGCGCATCAAACGTGGTGCCGCCTCGCCGTGCACCTTGACGGCCGCCGCGTAGGCACCATCCGGGGCGACGCCTCCGGGTTCCACTACCAGCCCAAGGGCAGCACCTCGCGCGGCGCGGACTTCCGCACGCTGGAGGCCTGCAAGCGCTCGATTGAGGGTGCCGACTGATGGCCCGGGGCTCCAAAACCGCACTCACCCTTGAACAGGCGATGGCGATAGTGCTGCCCCACGGCGGCGAGCGCACGGCAAAGACCGGAATGTCCAAGGACTTGAGCCGGGAGCCGTTCCACTGGGATGGCATCCGAGGCCGCGCCTGCTGCGTGCATGTGTTCTCCAGCGATCGGGCCGATGTTCGCGGCCATCGGTGCGGCAAGATCGCCGCCGTGACTGAAACGACGCCGGATGGCGACCGCGACTACTGCACCTTCCACTCCAGCCCTGCTGTCGCGAAGCGAGACGCGGTACAGGAGGCGAAGTGGGCTGCCGATCGGGCGAAGTCCGCAGCAGCCTACGAGGCCCGCAAACTGGGCGCCCTCGCACCCACCTTCAAAGCCGCGCTGGAGGCCATCGCCGCCGGTGACAATGACCCGCGCCGCACCGCGCGCATCGCTCTCGGCTTGGAAACCGCCGACGAAAAGGAGACCTACTGATGGACACCCTGAACGAACTCCCCCCGGTCGACCAGTTCATGCTGCTTAAGCAGTTCCTCGGCACGGATAAGCAGCCCTACACGGGCGTGCCCGCGCCGGTGATGGTCTTCCGCAAGCGCAAGCCCCTGCCGTCGGTCACGGACGCGCTGCCGATTGATGAAGCCATGTTTGAGATGCCGGTGCACCGCATCGACTTTCGCGCCGACGACCGGGTCCGCTTCACCGAGCAAGGCGCCGACGTGAAGACCGAGCCGCGCACATGCCGCCCATGGCTGCAGGCTCACCCGGCTGCGTTCGGCCGCGCCAGCGGCGCGTGCATTGTCCGGCTCACGTCGGAGGGCCGCCGCCGCCTGTGGCTGCTCAACGATCTGATCGAGACGCAGCAGCAGCCGCCCGCATCCATCCGAATGCTGATGGATTCCTTGTCGTAACAGCTAGAGCGTGCCATGCTGGCCGCTCACTCTTGGGAGAGAACACCATGCGTCGATCATCACCTCACACCATCATGGGCAGGGCCGAGAACCTGAACCACACCCCGATCGTTGGAAACGAGACCGGGCGGTTCGGCAACAGGCGGCCCGCCGTCCTTATCAGCACCTCGCGGGGCTCTCATGGACACCCCATCACCGGTTTCCTGATCGGTGCCGCCGCCGTCGCCGCCATCATTGCCCTGTTCTGGCCGGTGCTGGCATGACCACCCCCGACATAGCCATCCTGTTCGCGGCTCCAAACGCCTTGCTGGCGGTCTATTGCTTTGTGCGAGGGCGGGGCAAGGACGCGGGCTGGAACCGTCTAGCCGCCCTACAGATCGCGGCATCCGTTTTCGTATTGTGGCTTTGGAGCATGGGAGGCCATTGACCGGGCGTCGGGCGTTGAAAAACTCCGGGCGGACGCCGCCTATTGGCGCAATGCCTATGAAACCCTCGTCAACCAATCAGGTCGCGACGTGAACGACGGACTTGGCCGCGACAAACGGAGCCTGAAACGGTGACCAGCCGCGTATCGCGCTGGTACGCCACCGACGGTGAGCGGGACTTCCTCTGGGAGGCTTACACCCACGAGGGCCAACACCGGGCCCGCCTGACGGTGATCTGCAGCTACCCGGGCGACGGCGCCACCGGCACCGGCGCAAACGACAACGAGGCCCTGTGGAACGCTTGGGCCGCATATCAGGAGAGACCGCAATGAAGCGGTGCGAGAGGGAAGCCGTCGATATCATTCGGTCCCTGCTGGAGCCCCACGGCATCACCTGTCGGGCCGAGTCGGGCGGGAAGCACCTCGCCGTCCACGTCGATCACAACGGCGGCCACCACAAGTTCCCGATCAGCAGCAGTCCCCTGAATAGGGACCACCAGCTTACGAACGTGCGCCAGCAGGTGACCGGATGGATGGAGACGCAAGGCCTCGTGCCCCCGCGCGGGCAGGCGGCGCCGAAGGCTCGAAAGCGGAGGCGGCAGGCCCGCGTCCGGTCCATTATCCAGCGCTACGAGGTGGCGCTGGACGAACCCGATCACGGCCCTAGCAGCGACCCTTGGCGGGCGTTGCGGGCACTACAGGAGCGAGAAGCATGAGCGCTACCCGGCAGATGAGACGGCATCAGGAGCGGATGGCCCGCAAGGGCAAACTGGTGACCGCCACGCCAGCGAAGTTCACCGGCGAGCGGCTGGTGTCTGTCGCCTTCATCTACGAGGGCGAGACGCACCACGGCTTCAAGTCCCACGCCGAACTGCGCGCCAGCATCGGCGACCCGAGCCCATACAAGACCGTCCGTCACTACGAGGAGGAGGGTTTCTGGACTTCGGCAGGTCGGTTCCTTGATCGAGAGTCCGCCCTGCCGATCGCCGTGGCGGCCGGGCAGGTGTCGCCTCGCTTCGGCGGCCGCGAACTGCTGTCGTCGGATATCCGCTGGTGACCGCGCCCCTGATCATCGACCTGTTCTGTGGCGAGGGCGGCGCCGGTGAAGGCTACCGCCGCGCGGGCTGGCGCGTCATCGGCGTGGACACGGCGCCCCTGATGAAGCGCTACCCGGCCGGGCCGTACCTGCGCATGGACGTGCTGGGCATCGACCCGCGCCTGCTGGCCATGGCCGACGCCATCCATGCCAGCCCGCCCTGCCAGTTCGGCAGCGAGATCACGCCCGAGGAAGCCCGCCACCGGCACGTCAACCTCATTCCCCAGACCCGCAAGCTGCTGCAGGCCAGCGGCAAGCCCTACATCATCGAGAACGTGCGCGCCGTCCGGCCGCACCTGATCGACCCGGTGTCGCTGTTCGGCACGATGTTCGGCTGTCGGATGATGACCAGCAAGTTCGAGACGTTCGTGCTGTCGAGGGAGCGGCTGTTCGAGACGAACTGGGGGCTCACCGCGCCCCATGATCATGACCGGGGCATCCACCCGATCGCGAACGTCTATGGCGGCCACCTGCGCGCCCGGGGCGGCGACAACCGCACCGGCGGCAAGACCGGCCGCACCGTGGACTTCCCCGGGGAGGACCGGCAGGCGCTGGCCCGCGAACTGATGGGCATGCCGTGGGCGACGATGAAGGGGATGAGCGAGGCAGTCCCTCCGGCCTACACCGAGTTCATCGGTCGGCGGCTGCTGGAGCATGTACGGCCCTCGCCGGAGCGCCTGCGCTTTACCGCCTAAAATATCAGGGTTGCAATATATCTCAAGGTGTGTTATAATAGCATCACTGGCTAATCAGGCCAGCGACTGTTCTTTGACATTGTGAGAGAGAATATGGAATCCCTTCAACAGATGATTGACCGCAACCCGCCGCCATTCAACGTGATCTGCGTGGTGAGTAACTTCCCCGGAAGCCCAAAACCGTCAAGACACCGCGTCGGCGGTTACCTGACTATTGAGAAAGCACGGGAAGCTATAGAAGCCGACCGCAAGAGAATGCTTGGGCCAAACCCACTGGACTCGCTGATCGGGAGAACCCCAAAGCACACCCGCACCTATCGGATTCACAAGGCCCAATGGACGTTGGTTGAGTGATGATCTGGCCCCCGGCTCACCCCGGGGGCCTTTTTCGTCCTTGACGCCGTATCAGACGCCTGACATACCACACTCTAGCTATCCCCCTTCACGGAGACCTGACATGCCCACACCCAAAAAAGCGAAGCCGCGCCGCAAGGTGGTCTTCCTCACCATCGCCGTGTCGCTCCGGCCCGGCATCACCGTGGCCCACGCCAAGCGCGAGGTCCGCACCCGCGTCAACGACCTGACCGAGCATCACTGCTTCCGGCCTGATCGTTCGCAGGCCGAGGAGTCGGACGTTCGCATCAAGCGCGTCGCGAGCGCCCGCTGATGACCGCCTCTGCCCCCACCGCGCTCGATCGCTACCGGGCCGCCAAGCTGGCGCTGGACACGTTCGATGCCTTCACGAAGCGGCTGCAGGGCGATGCGCCCCGGACTTTCAGGGTGACCACCGAGGCCAGCATCACGGCCGCGACAAAGCACCCCCAAGCCAGCACCTACGACGCCCCGACCTACGTCAACGGCGGCGCCAATCAGGGGTTCAGCAGGTTCTGCGCTGACTGGATTATGACCGAGCGGCTGGGCCTCGCCGCCGAGTACCGCGCCACGCTGGTTGAGAAACTGAAAGCGGCCAAGTTCGCCGCCGACGCCGAAGCCCGCGCCCTCCTCATCGAGACTCCCCCGACATGACCACGCTTCGCATCTGCCCTGAAAACACGTCCACGCCGATCGACTTCCGCGATGGACGCTGGGGCCACCGCCTCCACTCCAGCACCTTCACCGGTATGAAGCCGCACAAGGTGCGCCGCTGGTCGTTCCTTCCGTGGCCCATGGTAGACGAACCGGCAAGCGTTCGCCGCGTCTCCTTTATGGTGCACACCTCCGACACGCCTGCCATCGGTCGGGAGGTGATCTGGAACGCTGCCGGAGGCCCCAGAACCGGCCGCATCTATGACGTGGAGTTCTGCCACAACCCCCGGGACATGATGACCCTGTTTGTGGTCATCCACGGAGATGGCAAGCCATGACCCCGGACGAGTTCCATCGCCGGTTCATGTCGGAGCCGCACACCGACCTGATCAAGGAACGGGACCGGGACCGCGAGATCAGAAAAGCGGCCGAGGACGAGTTCATGTTGACGTTCCGGTGGTCCTCTCGCGACGGAGCGTTCCGGGACGCCCGCATCCTGTCCGTCGAGGGCCGCTGGGACGGCCGTGATCTGGTGCGCTGGTACGCGGTCGACTCGATCAGAATGGTGGAGATGAACAACCCGGAGGGCCGCCTGTGGTCCATTCTGGAGAAGATGCAGCGCGAGATGCTGCGAACCGTTTTTCCCGAGGAAGTCGCGTGACCGAACTGTTCGAGCCGAAGCCCGGCAAGGCGAAGATCACCGCCACCGATATCAAGGCGGCCATGCGCAAGACGTGGGCCGCGCCCGAGTACGCCATCCTCTGGGAGGTGGCGCCCCAGACGGGCTTCTCCAACAGGCCGCGCTATGCCGACGCCATGATCATGTCGCTCTGGCCGTCGCGCGGGCTCGAACTGCACGGCGTCGAGATCAAGGTGAGCCGGTCTGACTGGAAGCGCGAAGCCGCCGACCCGTCCAAGGCCGAGGCTCTGGCCGCCTTCTGTGATCGGTGGTGGCTGCACGTCGCCCCGGGCGTCATCCACGATCTGGCAGAGGTGCCCGCGACGTGGGGCGTCCGTGAGTTCGACGGCAAGCGCTGGAAGACCCTGCGCGAGGCCAGCGTGACGCCTGCGCAGCCCTGCGACAGGGCGTTCCTCGCCAGCCTGATGCGCCGGGCCCATACGGGAGCCGAGGTGGCTGCACAGGCCCTCGCCGCCGAAGCGCTGACCACCGAGCGCGCCGCCATCGCCAAGCAGATCGAAGAAGGCATCAAGGAAGCCGCCGGGCGCCGGACAGCCGCCGAGAGCATCGTGGCCGATCTGGAGGCGGAACTGGGCCTGACGTTCAAGCAGAACCGCTATGGCGGATGGAGTGGAGCGGACCCGCGCGAGGTCGGCGCCCTGATCAAGGTGATCACCGAGACTGGCATCCTCAATGGCTGGCGCGGCCTCGCCGGGCTGGCGCAGGTGATGCAGCAGCAGGGCGACACCTTCCACAAGGGAGCCGACGCCCTGCTGGAGGGCGCCCAGACGCATGCCGGGCCATATCTGGAAGCCTTCGCTGGCATCAAGGAACGGGAGAAGCGAGGCAAAAAACCCGGTTGACACCTTGTCAGCCCCCTGACATATCCATGCTCTAGCTACTTCACAGAAAGGCCCCACCCCATGAACAAGTCCACCGCCATCTTCCTCGTTCGCAAGGACGTGCGCTGCATCAGCGTCGCCTACGACAAGGCTACCAACGCCACCGGCACCACCATCGGCAAGGACGTCAAGTCCTTCAAGACCGTGGACCCGGACGTGAAGACCAAGGACTTCGTTCTCATTCCCACCGACAGCCGCTGGGGCTTCACCGTCGGCCGCGTCGAGGAAGTCGACCTGCACGTTGACTTCGACTCGCCGGAGCAGATGCGCTGGATTGTCGCCAAGGTCGATCTGGCCCAGTACGAGGCCATCGTCTCCGCCGAGGCGGGCATGATGGACACCGTTGCCGAGGCCGACCGGGCTCACCGCGAGGCCGAACTGGCCAACAAACTTTTCGCCAACGTGGACCCGGACGTTCTCAAGAACTTTCACATCGCTGGCCCGGCCGCGCCGACGCCCTCCGGTTTCGAGCCGGAGAAGCGCGGCGGCGCCCAGTCTGGCCAAACGCACGGGGCCTAGCCCCTCACCCCATCCGTCGAGTGACCCAGTGTTCTGAGTCCTATGGGAGCGAGACGGTCTAGCGCGGCATCCGCCGCGCTACTGTTGTACCATACAACAAGGTGACGGGGGGGCGGGCCAAAGGACTTCCAGAACGAAGGCCTGCCCCCCTTAAGCCTTTCCTCACGGACCCCTTCACATGGCCACCTGCCCCAAGTGCAACGGCAAGACCGTCAAAAACGGTGACCGCTTCCACTTCTGCCCGCGTCACGGTGTGCTGCGCAACGTCGTGCGCCACGCCCTCAACACCCCTTATGCAGGGCCCCCGCCGACATGACCGATGATTACGAATACCTCTGCGCTCGCACCTTGGCGGCCTACGGCGTGTCGTGGGCTGACGTGACGGGCCCTGATCGGAGACCGACAACAAGGGCCGCCAGAGATGCCGTCTGCTGGATGCTGCACCAGCGGCAGGAAAAGCCCTTTTCGCACGAGTACAGCTACAGCCATATCGGCCGCATCATCGGCGGCCGGAGCGAGACAACCGTGCGAGACTCTATCATGCGCCACGAGGGGCGGATTGACCTGCTTGATCGAGCCGCCAGCGCGCGTCCGGCTTACCTGTCATCACTGGAGACCCACCCATGAAACTCGTGCTTCAAATCGCCGCCGGGCTCGTACTGGCCGTCCTGATCATCTCCCTGCTGCCCTCCATGGGCTACGTCTTCGGCTACGCAGTCGGCATCATCGTGTTCGCGGGCATCCCGCTGGCCATGTGCGGCCTGCTGATCTGGGGCATGGTGCTGGCCTACCGCTACCTGAAACGCCAGAAAGCAACAGCCAACCGGCGCTAACCAGACGGGGCGAATCTCCCTAATCCCTGTCGATGATAGGGTCCGGGGGCGCTCCATGTTTTTAGTGCTGATGAATGTCGTTCTGGGGCTCACAACGCTCGCCCTATCTGGAGCGCTCGCCTACGCCCTCGTCCTTTCGTCCGGGCTGCGAAAAACCACCCTCGCTCACCTGCCAGAACCGTGGCGATCAAACCTGTCGTCCCTTTTCTTCTCCCTGTGGCTGGTCATCGTGATACTGGCCACCAGTTCGATAGCCCGGCTGGTCTATGCCGGGGTGGGCTTCTACAGTGACGCCGCGACGGCCGTGACGGGCATCCTGACGGCCTTGGCGGCCTTCTCCTGCTACCACGTCACCGTCGCCTGCATGAACCTTCGCGCGGCCCAGTAGCCCCATGGACAACGCACTCGCGACCACCCTCATCGGCGGCGGCACTACCTTAGCGACACTCGTAGGCGTCGAACTCGTCAAGCGATGGCGCACGCGCTCTGATCAGAAGGCAGCCGCCGCCGCCATCCGCGTCACCGAAGCCGACGCCGATGGACGGACCAGTGAAGCGCTCGGTTCCGCCTTCCGCACCATCACCGAGTCCCTGCAGATCATCCATGATCTGCGGGACCGGCTTGGGAAGGTCGAGAGCGACCTGCTGGCCGCCCGCACCGAGATCGAAACCCTGCAGCGATCGAACAACACGCTCATCACCGAC
>LNFM01000301.1_pt1 | contig 25773 bp, 34 predicted proteins | sample 596031 | NCBI WGS metagenome assembly LNFM01 (sample SAMN04254537, study PRJNA301005) | activated carbon metagenome | isolation source: dual media filters at the Ann Arbor, Michigan drinking water treatment plant | place: USA: Ann Arbor | reverse complement strand
GTCATCATCCGCAACGAGGACGACGAACAGGCGCTCGAATCCTCGCTGATCGCCAACACCGTGCGCCTGCCGATGCACCCGGTCGACCAGCACGTCGTGTTCGCCAAACTCGCCGGCGAAGGCGCGTCCGACGCCGACATCGCCGCCCGCTTCGGCATCAGCGAGCGCACCGTGCGCCAGCAGAAAGCACTCGGCCGCCTGGCGCCTGCGATCCGCGAGGCGTGGAAGAAAGAGAAGATCAGCCCTGAGGTCGCCCGGGCCTTCGCCGAACACGGCGACACGAGCGTGCAGGAAGCGCTGTTCGAGAAGTTGAAAAAGCAGGGCCCGTGGGCTCTGTCGGAACACAACATCCGCCGCGAGTTCGGCGTCAAGCGCGTGCCCGCCGCGTCGTGCGAAGAATTCTTGCTTGTCGGCGAGGACGCCTACCTCGCTGCCGGCGGCACGCTGACGGACTCGCTGTTCGAGGAGGACCGCTTTGTCGACGATCTGCCGCTGGCCAAAAAGCTGGCGCGTGAGCGGCTGCAGGCCGAATGCGAGCGCTTGAAGTCGGAAGGATGGGTGTGGGCCAAGGTCTCGCTCGATGACGACGATCCGCGCGAGTGGGACTTTGACTCGATCCGCGAGGAGGTCGCACACGACGAAACGTCGGCTAGTTATACCGCCGAAGAGCGCGCACGCGGCGGCTGCCTCGTCGGCATCGACTTGACGCGCTCGAACCCACCGTTCGCCGAGATTGCAATCGCATACGGCTTCCTCGTGCGCAACGGCGAAGACGGGGACGAAGCCGAAGGCGAGGACGACCTGCTGCCGATCCGCAGCGTTATCGGAGACGATGACGACGAGGACGCCGAACCTGACGCGGACGACACATCGCCCCTCAGCGACGACCCGTTCAAAATCTCCGGCGCACTCATGCAGGCGATCACCGAAGCCAAGACCCGCGCCGCATCAGAAGCACTGACGGCCGATCCAAAGATCGCCCAGATCATCATCACCGCCGCCCTGCTCTCGCGCCACATCGCGCCGTCGAATGTCAGCAACAACGGCTTTCCGGAGCTGCGGCGCGAGCGGTTCGACTCTTTCGCCGAAGGCCTCGCCGCGCTGCTCAAGATGAACACCGACGCCGTCGAAGTTCTGTTTGCCGACGCCGTCGCCTCGACGCTCGATTTGCGCGAGAGCGTCTGGCAATTCAAATCGCGCGACAGCGGCATCGACACGCTGATCGCCGCACTGCCGGGCCGATGGTATCTGAGCGCGATGCGCCGCCACTTCATTGCCGGCGACTACTTCAAGCGCGCGACGAAGGAAACCGCACTCGCGGCCATCGAGGAAATCAAGGAAGCCGGCCACGGTGGCAACCTCGCCCCCGTCGACGAGCTCGCCGCCATGAAGAAAGCCGACCTCGCGCAAGCCGCCGCCGAGGCCGCACTCGCCTGCGGCTGGCTCCCACCCCGACTACACGCTCAACGCAACCGCGACCAACAGCGAGGCCGCATGACCGCGAAATCCTTCATCGTTTGCGGCTGGTACACGCCGGACTATGCGTGTTGGTGGGACAAGCTCCGCCCGACACTCAAGGCCGTCGGCGCGCCGCATGACTTCGTCGAAGTTACCAAAGCTGCAGGAGGGTGGGAGCGAAACACGATGCGCAAGCCGGCGCAGATCGCCGCCGCGTTTGATCGCCACCCGGAAAAGACCGTAATTTTCATAGACGTGGACTGCACAGTGCTGTCCCCGCTCGATGAACTTGCCGGCATCAGCGGCGACATCGGCGTCTACATCCGCACGCGATTCCGCTCCAACGGCGAACCGAAACTGGGGCCGCGATCCGGCACGATGGTTTTTCAGCCGACGATTGGCGCGCGGAGATTTGTCGAGGCCTGGATCGCCGAGGGCCGCAACGCCGCCAAATACGGTGTCGACCAGGACAGTCTCGCCGTCGCGCTCGGTCGCGTGCCGGGGCTGTCTGTGACGACGCTCGGCGTCGAGTGGTGCGCCGTGCCGGCCGACAACTGCGACAGCCCGAAAATCCTGCACGACAGCGCCAGCCGCGACAGCAAGACTGGTCGCCTCGCGCGCGCGGTGTCCTTTTTGAGCGGCCGGAGGCTCGTGGCATGAGCGCCTTTATTCTGACCGCCGAGATCCGCTCAACGACCGACAGAGGTCTGGCGATTTACCAGGGCGAGACGCACGACGTCGTCGACGAGCGCACCGGCGAGATCATCGCGCGCGATCACTTCGTTTGGCTGCCGAAAAAGCTGACGACGATCCTCCGCGAATGGCGCGACCGTGACAACCGGCGCATGGCCGAAATTGAAATCCCCGAATGGCTGGCCAAGGAAAAGGAGCTGATCTGATGAGCAACCGAACCATGATCGTCTACCGCCAGAACCAGCCACGCCTCGGCGGCGCCGAGAAGCAGCTCGACTACGCGCCCGTGAACTACAAGCCGGGCGCCACCGGCCGCCGCGTCATCGCGCACGTTCAAGCCGAAATCGACAAACGCCGCGCCGAAGGCACCGAGCGCCGCCGCAACGCCGTCGCCCAGCGCCTCGCCCAGCGCCCCACCCCAACCAACGAGGCCGCGTGATGACGACACTAAAAGCCTACGCCTGCCGGCTTGGCACGAACGATTACGAGTCGACGGAGTACGCGGCCACCGCCAGCAAAGCGCGCTATGCCTACCTGCTGCGCATTCAGGACCCGTACCCCGACGCGACGTTCAAGGATGTGGCTGTTCGGCGCGACAGGCCTCGCGACATGAAACTCCCCGACCTACCGCCCGTCGCCGCCACCCTCGACGCCCGCGATCGCGAGGTCATCCTGCACGCCTTCGGCGGCGGCTCGCATAAGCGCCCCCAGGACTGGGGATACCGTGACCACTATTGCTGCCAGCCGACCGACGAGCGGCTCACACGCCTTGTCTCGCTCGGCGTCTTTCGCGGCCCGCACGGCGTCGACAAAGACGGCAGCACGCCGGGATGGGTCGGCGCGTTCTTCTACCTGACCAAAGATGGAAAAGACCTCGCCCGCGCCCTCATCGGACAACGGGAGGCAGCGTGATGCCAGGACCTGTGAGCGACAGTTGCAAAGGCCCGCCGGACGATGGGCCCTATGTTCCGTCGTGGTGCTATCCGAACAATGCGCCGCGCGTCTGCCCGTGCGGTCATCACGAGGGCTATCACGACGCAAAAGGGGTGTGCTTGCACGCGGTCCACTTTTCAAAATGCGGCTGCACCGGCATCCCCGACGACAGCAAGACGCCCGACGCCGCCTTCTGGGGCGACTCACCGCCAGCGAGGTCCCCGTGATGCTTCGAGAACACTACAAGATCGAGACTGACGTGGCGCGCGTCTACAAGGTGCGCGGGCGCGTCAGGTTCGGATGGGGTTGGGCCGTCGCGACGATCCGCGAGTGGCCACGCGGCGGGCAGATAGATGTGCAGAGCGACTTTGGCTCATTCGCTTTCACTTGGACCGCGGTCGGAAATAGATCGCTCCGCGAGTTTTTGTGCGGCCTGAACTTTGACTACTTCATGAACAAAACACGCGGAAACTATCGCGTGTTTGATGGTGAGGCGAGCGTCCGCGCCGTCAAGGCTGACATCTTCGATCTCGTCGATCAGGGTGAGATCGACCGCGAAACGGCGCACGAATGGCGTGATGACGTCGACGAACTCAGCGGTTGCTTCAACGCGCATGAATTCTCGCAGCGTCTCGCGGAGTTCGACTGGTGCTACCGCATTTACGACATTCTCGGATCGACCATCAAAGAACGCGATTGTCCGAACTGCCGCGCGTTCTGGGATGGGCCGTGGCAAGCCCTCTGCGCCTACTGGCGCGCGGAGATCGCCGCCGAACGTCAAAAGGAGGCCGCATGACCACCCCCGCACTCCTCACCATCGCCGACTGTCTCCCGCGCCTGCCCGTCGCGATGAGCGAGCGCACGTTCCGGCAGATTGTGCGCAAGTCCGGGTTCTATATGGAACACCGCCGTCAGCTCATGCTAACCGAGGACGACTTCCGCGCCGTTTTGGAGACGATGCGCCCATGCTCAAACTCGTCCGGCGACCCGACAGCGCCCACTGGCACATTCGCGGCACGCTCCGCGGCGTCCGAGTCCGCGAGAGCACTGGCACGGATTCGCGACCTCACGCGGAAGCCGTCCTCGCCCGCCGGCAGCAGGAAATCCTCGACCGCGCGACGTTCGGCGAAGAGCGCACCGCCACATGGGCCGAGGCCGTAAACCTCTATCTCGATCTCGGCGGTGACGCGCGCTACCTGAAACCGCTCGTCGAACGCTGGGGCACCTGGCGACTCGCCGCGATCACGGCGCTGGAAATCGCCCGCGCCGGCCGCGAGATATACCCCGGCTGCAAACCGTCCACCCTCGACCGCCAGCTTTACACGCCCGTCATCGCCGTCTTGAACGACGCCGCGCACGCAGGGATCTGCGCCCCGCCGAAGATTCGCCGCCCGAAGATCGAGACGCGCCGCGTCGAGGCCAGCGACGACGCGACGATCGACGCCATTCTGTCCGCCACCGGCAAGATCGAGTGGAAGCCGGGCTCGCGCGGTGAGGCGCGGATGATCGCGGCGCGGGCCCGCTTGCGCGCGCTGGTCCTGATGATGACGTTGACCGGCTGCCGCGTGGCCGAGGCCATCGCCGTCCGCGCGCGCGACGTGAACCTCGACGCCACCCCGCCCGACGTTCTCTTTCGCGACACCAAGAACGGCGACGCCCGCCGCGCCGTCATGCCGCCGGAACTGGTCGCCGCCATTCGCGCCCTGCCCGTCACCGCTTCCGAAGAACCGCTGCTCGGCTACGCCAGCCGCTACACCGCAGCCCGGGCGCTCCGCCGCGCCGCGGAAGCCGCGGGCGTGGCGCCGGTCGGCCCGCACCGCATCGGCCGCCACACGTTCGCGGCCCGCCTCCTGAACAACGGCGCGACGCTCAAAGACACGAAAGAGGCCGGCGGCTGGAAAACGCTCTCCGTCGTCGACCGCAACTACGGCCACCTCGAACGCTCCCGCGTCGAGACCGCCGTTCTCGCCGCCGCTGACACAAGATTGACACGGCCACCGACCGCGCCCAGCGCTAAGGTTATAGACTTCAAAGGCAAAAAGTGATGCTACCTAAAAATTCACACGGGTGGGGTCGCAGGTTCAATCCCTGCACCGCCCACCATGCGGTCGACCAGCGATCGCCATACAAGGAACTGTCCGCGTCTCGTTGGCGCCGGTGTAAACTCCGGCCGCGTAGGTGGCAGATTGGTTCGCCCGTCCCTATCTCTTACTTCACCGTGCGATCCCAACCCCGGACTTGGTAGGATAAACCGATGACGCAGGGTCCGACGCGACAGCGTCCTAATGTTTCGCCGGCACCGTGCTGCGGCACGGCTGCGCAGGACAAGGCCGTTCGCAAAGTTTTTGCACCGGGGCGGGAGACGGTGATCGATCCGGTGTGCGGGATGTCGGTCGATCCGCTGACGGCCAAGCACAGTTATGCGCATGGCGACCGGACCGTCTATTTTTGCAGCGCGCGGTGTCGCGAGCGGTTTGCGGCCGATCCAGATGCTTTCTTAAATCCCAAGCCAAAGCCTGCTGCGGCAGCGCCCGTGAAACCCGGCGCGATCTACACTTGCCCGATGGATCCGGAGATCCGTCAGGTGGGACCCGGCACGTGTCCGATCTGCGGCATGGCGCTGGAGCCGGAGGACGTTTCGGTCGAGAGCGGACCCAATCCAGAACTTGCCGACATGACGCGGCGGTTCTGGATCGGGCTTGCGCTGGCGCTGCCGGTGTTCGTGCTGGAGATGGGCGGACATCTGTTCGGGCTCACGCACCGGATTGGACACGTCACGTCGAATTGGCTGCAGCTGTTGCTCGCAACGCCGGTTGTGCTGTGGGCCGGATGGCCGTTTTTCGAGCGCGGCTGGGCGTCGATCCGGACGGGCAACTTGAACATGTTCACGCTCGTCGCGATGGGGACGGGCGTGGCGTGGCTTTACAGTGTTGTGGCCACGGTGGCGCCGGGGATGTTTCCAGCCTCCATGCGCGGGGCGGATGGCGCGGTGCCCGTGTACTTCGAGGCGGCGGCGGTGATCACGGTGCTGGTGCTGCTCGGGCAGGTGCTGGAATTGCGCGCACGGGAAAAGACGAGTGGCGCGATCAAGGCGCTTTTGGATCTTTCTCCGAAGACGGCGCGGCGCGTACGGCGCGACGGCAGTGATGAGGATGTCGCGCTTGATGTGGTGATGGCTGGTGACCTGTTGCGCGTGCGGCCGGGCGAGCGCGTACCGGTGGACGGCGCGATTGCCGAAGGGCGCAGCGCGATTGATCAGTCGATGGTGACGGGCGAATCCTTGCCGGTGACGAAGGGGACCGGGGACGCGGTGATCGGTGGCACGATCAATCAGTCGGGTAGCTTTGTGATGCGTGCGGAAAAGGTTGGGCGCGCGACCATGCTCGCCCAGATCGTGCAGATGGTGGCACAGGCCCAGCGCAGCCGGGCGCCAATCCAGCGGCTGGCGGATCAGGTGTCAGGTTGGTTTGTGCCGGCGGTCATCGCGGTGGCGCTGCTGGCATTTGCGGCGTGGGCCATGTTCGGGCCGGAGCCGCGGTTCACCTTCGGGCTGATTGCTGCGGTGTCGGTGCTCATCATTGCGTGTCCGTGCGCTTTGGGGCTGGCGACACCGATGGCGATCATGGTGGGTGTCGGACGGGGCGCGCAATCGGGCGTACTGATCCGGAACGCGGAAGCGCTGGAGCGGATGGAGCGCGTCGACACGCTGGTGATCGACAAGACCGGGACACTGACGGAGGGCAAGCCCAGCGTGGTGGCGATCCGGACGGCGCCGGAGTTTGACGGCGGCGACGTGCTGCGGCTGGCGGCCGCTCTGGAGCGATCGAGCGAGCATCCTCTTGCGGCGGCCATCGTGCGGCATGCTGAGGGGCAGGGTGTAGCGCTGGTGACGGCGGAGAATTTTCAGTCGCCGGCGGGTAAGGGCGTCATGGGTCGCGTCGATGGCCGCGAACTGATCATTGGCAATCAGCGGATCATGGCGGATTCGGGCGTTGAGACCGCGGCGCTGGAGGCCGAGGCGGATGCCTTGCGCGCCGACGGGGCGACAGCGATCTTCGTTGCCATCGACGGTCAGGCCGCCGCCGTGATCGCGATTGCCGATCCGATCAAAGCAACGACGGCGGAGGCGATCAAAGCGCTGCAGGACGCCGGCATCAAAATCGTGATGCTGACAGGGGACAATCGCACGACAGCTTTGGCGGTAGCGCGGCGGCTTGGCATTGCCGACGTCGAGGCCGACGTATTGCCCGGCGCTAAGGCCGACATCGTCAAGCGGTTGCGGGATGAGGGCCGCGTGGTGGCAATGGCTGGCGACGGCGTCAACGATGCACCAGCGCTGGCAGCGGCCGATGTTGGTATTGCGATGGGCACGGGCACTGATGTTGCCATGGAGAGTGCGGGGGTGACGCTGCTGAGCGGCGATCTCGCCGGCCTTGTGCGAGCGCGGCAATTGTCGGTCGCCACGATGCGGAATATTCGCCAGAACCTGTTCTTTGCCTTCGCTTATAACGCAGCTGGCGTGCCGATTGCAGCGGGCGTGCTCTATCCGTCTCTGGGGCTGACGCTGTCGCCGATGATTGCGGCGGCTGCGATGGCGCTGTCGTCGGTCAGCGTCATCGGGAATGCGCTGCGGCTCAATGCGGTGAAGCTGTAATGGACGTTCGGGCCTCTAATCGAGACGAGCGGCGACTTTACGGATGTAGGACGCGTAATCCGACTTGCCGAGGCGGTCGAGCCAGGGGCTCATTTTGGCGAGCGTCGTGAAACCCTGGCGGAGCGCGATTTCTTCCGGGCAACAGATCTTGAGGCTCTGGCGCTGTTCGAGTGTGGCGACGAATTCCCCGGCGGCGAGCAGGCTATCGAATGTTCCGGTATCGAGCCACGCGAAGCCGCGGCCCATCTTTATGACGTTCAGCTTGCCGGCGTCCAGATACGCTTGATTGACGCTCGTGATTTCGAGTTCGCCGCGTGCCGACGGTTTGATGTCGCGAGCGATGCGCACGACGTCATTGTCGTAGAAATAGAGACCCGTGACGGCGTAATTCGATCTGGGTGCCGCCGGCTTTTCTTCGATGGAGGTGGCGCGGCCTGCCGCATCGAAGGCGACGACGCCGTAGCGCTCGGGGTCAGCGACTTCATAGGCGAAGACGCTGGCGCCGGTTTTCTGTGCGACGGCCTGGGACAGCAATTCGGGCAGGCCGTGGCCGTGGAAAATGTTGTCCCCAAGGACCAGGGCCGCGGGATCATTGCCGAGGAAGTCCGCGCCGATGATGAAGGCTTGGGCGAGGCCGTCTGGGCTGGGCTGGACGGCATAGGAGATGGCGATGCCGAGGGGAGCACCGTCGCCGAGGAGGTGCTGGAATAGGGGTTGGTCGTGAGGTGTCGTAATGATCAGGATATCTCGAATGCCGGCCAGCATGAGGACCGACAGCGGATAGTAGATCATGGGCTTGTCGTAGACGGGCAAGAGTTGCTTGGACACCGCATAGGTCAGCGGATAAAGGCGCGTGCCGCTGCCGCCCGCCAGGATAATGCCTTTGGTGCCCATCAGTGGTTGCCCATCAGTATTTGCCCATCGCCGTTGTCCGCCGCCCAACCAGAGGAATGCCCCATACCCGTTTTGACATGGATTGGTCTCTAGGCGGTAAACCGCGGTGGCGAAGCGCCGCCAAACGTCAACCGAAAAGGAACTTTCCGGCGGCGATCAGCAGGACCACTCCGAGCAAGCGTTGAAGTGTGGATGTCGAGATTAGCCGTGTTCCGATTTGGGTGCCGATAAGAGCCCCGGCCATGGCCGCTGCAACGAAGAACGGCAATTCAGAAGGCAATTTTTGAATGGCGGCGACGTTGCCCGCGAGTGCCGCGATCGAATTGAGCAAGATGAAAGGAGCCGTGAGACCGGATGCTTGGCGCGCGCCCGCCCAGCCCAAAAGCAAGAGGAGGGGTGTGAGGAAAATTCCGCCGCCTGTGCCAGTCAATCCGGAGAGAAGTCCAACAAAAGCACCTGTCAGCAGCCCGGCCGGCCACGGGACGTTGGTTTCAATGGGTGTGGCCGTGTCCTCAGCCTTGGGCTGCCATAGAAATCGGACTGCGGCTGCGAGGAGGACAAGACCGACAAGCAGACGATACTGCTGGGTCGTCAACTGGTAGGCACCACCGATGAATGCTGCTGGAACGGACGCCACCACCAAAGGCAGAAGAGATTTCCAGGCGAGCGTGCGGCCATTCTCTGTCCATCGCGCAGTTGAGAGGCCGGCAACCAGGATGTTGAGCGTCAGGGCTGTAGGCTTCATCACATCGGGCGCGAGCCCCATGATGGCCATTGCAGCAATGTAACCGGAGGCGCCCGCGTGTCCGACCGACGTATAGAGCGTCGCGGCTGCCAAGAAGAGAATGCATAAAAGAAAAAGCTCGACGCCGGTCATCGGTCCATACTGTTTGAGGCGGTCAACTTCGATATAGCGGTCTGGAAATATCGATTAGCAAATTCATGCGGGCTCTGGCTACCGGAATGTTGTCGGGCTTTGGTATGCGAGCAGTTAAACCGAACTGCGCGGCTTCGATTTTGGCTTGGTGCGCGGGATCGAGGTTTTGGCGAGGTGAGCTTCGAGAAAGCCGACCGGTTTGGCGAACACAGTGAGCGCCTTGTCTTCCATGGCCCGGTACTCTTCGACGACACGCAGGCCAAACGGTGTGACCGTCGCGGAGCCGCCGCCTTTGCCGCCGTGCTGGCGCTCGATCAGGGGCTCGCGGAACATGGCGCTGAATCCGTCGATCAGATACCACGCGCGCTTATATGACATGCCCATCGCCTGCGCAGCTTTGGCGATGGAGCCGTGGCGGCAGATGAGTTCGAGCAGTTCGATGCGGCCGTGGCCGATATAATTCTCGCCATCGAAGTCGATGCGCAGACGGATCCGGGTCATGGCTGGTCGGTTTCCTTTCCGCGTTGATCCATACAGGCGCGAAACGGGGGCAGCCAAGTTCAATTGTCGGGTGGCGGCTAGCTGGCGGCGCGTCCCGGCGCGCGCAGGAAGGGTTCGCGGGTCTTGGGCGCGGGTGTTGACAAGGGCTGCCGACGCGTCTGTTGGACGTCGCGGCGCAGTTGGCGCAGCTCGTATTCGCAGCCGGCAATCATCTGCTCGGGCGAGCGGGGCGATGTATCATGTGCCGGTGCCGCCTGTTCGGGCGCCGAGGCGGACGGAGATTTGCGAATGCGAGCGAGCATGTTGAATACGGCGGCCATGGCGGAGTCCTCATGTGACGGACCTGAGCACAAGCCGTGACGTGATTCGGAGGCGGCGCCTGGTTGTGGGGCCGTACAGCTGTGGAGAGGAGCGTTGAAACGCTTATGCCGTGAAGTTGATGGCTCAGCGCTGTCCTGCGGCGCGGGACATCTGATCGGCGCCGTAGAGGGACAACATCGGCTCGTCATCGAGAATGACTTCATCGTAGCGGCCGTAGCCGTTGAAGTCGCCGGCGATGGCGCGGCCATAGGCGCCGACGCTGCCGATCTCGATGTAATCGCCCTCCTTGATCCCGGCGGGCAGGACGAAGGGGCCCTTCATGTAATCGATGCTGTCGCAGGTTGGCCCCCACAGCGCGAAAGCTTCGGTCCCCTCGCCTTTGGCCGGTGTGCGCGAAACGAGTTGCGCCGGGAAAACCCAATTCAAGTGCGCGGCGTCGAAGAGGACGCCATAGCCGCCATCGTTGATGAAGAGGTCGGTGCCACGGCGGGCTTCGACGCGCACGATGACGCTTTCCGCTTCGGCGACGAGCGCGCGGCCGGGTTCGCACATCAGGCGCACGTCTTCGCGGACCGGCAGCTTCTCGACCCCTTCTCGGATGGCGGTCATGAAGCTCGAAAGCGGCGCGGGCGTCATGCCCGGATAAAGCGCAGGGAACCCGCCGCCGACATCGAGCCGGTCAACGACCACACCAGCCTGACCGATCAGCTTACCGACTTCGGCCAACGCGAACGTGTAGGCGTCCGGCGTCATGGTTTGCGAACCGACGTGGAAAGTGACGCCCAGTTCGGACGCAGCCTGGCGCGCCTTGACCAGCAGGCGCGCGGCAGCGTCGCCAGAGATGCCGAACTTGCGCTCAAGCGGAACGGCGGAATTCATCGGCGGTACGACGATGCGCACAAAGAGCACGAGGTCGTCGGCGGGACCGGCGGGGCCACGCGTTTCATCGACGATCTTCTTCAGTTCGTCTTCGCTATCCAGCGAGAACGAGCGGATGCCGTGGACGTTGTAGGCCTTGGCGATCGCCTGACGCGACTTCACGGGATGCATGAAATGCAGGTGGGCGTTCGGGATCGTGGAGGCGTCTTCCAATTCGGGCGTGGACGCCACGTCGAAATGGCGGATGCCGGCGCCGTAGAGGGCACCGATCATGAAAACGGAGGAATTGGCCTTGTACGCGTAAGCCACATCGCCGGGGAAGTTCTGCAGAAACCAGCGAGCGGCGCGCGCAGCGGCATGCGGGCGCGAGGCCAGCACGGGGCGTTCGGGCTGCTTGGCGGCGACAAGGGCGGCGGCGGATGGGAAGCGTTCCATCACGGGCGGGACCTCCAGCGAGATAAAACCAGAAGCGCCGTGCGAGACATCCCGCCGTGCGTTAGCGGGGAAATAGGGCCTCTCGCCCTCCATGTAAAGGGCTTTGGCCGTCATAGGGTTGTCAATATGATTGCGCCATCCGACGACTCTTGGATTGCGCCATCCGATACGCCTGCGGCGCGCCGGCCGGATGGCGCGGGGCGAGTGGCGGATGGTGAGGCGTCAGGTCATCGCGGAGGAAACGGAGGCGCGGCGGCCGTAAACGATGCTGGCGCGGTCTTCGAACGCTTGGGCGAATTTCCGGAATGCCGTGTCGAAGACGGCGCCCATGATCACGGCGAGGAGGGGCGAGGAGAACTCGTAGTCGATGGCGAAGCGGATTTCACTTGCCGCGTCGCCAACGGGTGCGAAGTGCCAGACGTTTTCAAGATGGCGGAACGGGCCGCTCTTGTGGCGCACCACGATCTTTCGCGCGGCGGGATCGAGGGTGACGCTGGTGGTGAATGTCTCGCGAATGGCTTTGTAGCCGATGCCCATCGTGGCGGTGATCAGGCCAGTGCCATCGTCGCGCTGTTCACGGCTGTGAACGACGAGGCTTTCGCAGAGCGGCACGAAAAGAGGATACTTTTCAACGTCGGCCACGAGGGCGAACATCTCATCGGCCGTGAAGGGTATCGTGCGGACGTTATCGAAGCGAGGCACCCGGTTCTCCGGAGGTTGGAGCGAGCGCCGATCGCTCCGTCAGCGGGCGATGATGCGCGCGATGATGATGACCAGGATCGCGCCAACGGTGGAGACGATGATCTGGTCACCCAGTGGAAAGCCGGTCGTGAACGGCAGTGTCAACAGCCCAGCCTGGATCAATACGCCGGCCAGGAAGGCGCCGATGATACCGACGACCAGGTTGCGGATCAAACCCCCGCCGCCGAGCAGAAGCCCCGCCAGCCAACCGGCGACGAGGCCGTTGATGACCATAATCACCCAGGGGTTCTGCAGGTATTCCATCGTGACGTTTCCGGTTGGTGAGGCTGGCGGCCTTCAGGCTACGTGGCAGCGGGCGCCGAGATATTGATTGAGGATCCGGTTGTAGGCCTCGGCGTCGGCCTTATCCTTGGGCGACAACTTGCGGCCGGCACTAAGCGCCTCGACCTTAGGCTGCACTCCGCGGGCGAGCAGGCGATCAAGCTGGCCACGCAGGGATTGGCATGTTTCGCCAACCGGAAGCGGCTTCGCGCCCGGGTCACCCGATCCCGACCCGCCAGCACAGCCAGCCAAGCCCAGAACAAAGCCCGCAGCCACTATTGCTCGCGCGCGACGAACCCCACTGCCCCCTGCCCTCGTCACCATGCTCCTCCGGACCATCCCCACTCGCCGCGCCTGACGCGGCCATTCTGTTTACCGTGTCTCACAGTCGGCTCAGGTCTCGCAACCCCCTGGTTCCGATGGCTGACCGATTGTGACCCGTATGCTGCACACTGTCCCGCGTTCCGCGGAATGAGTGGCGGCCGTTCGTGGGCAAATCATGGCCGGTGCGGTAGTGCCAGTTCAAGGTTTCGCTATCTTTTGAGCCGCTGCGGTCGTCGGCGTCGCCTTGGGTTTGTCAACCGCTGCCGTTTGGGCGGCCGGGACGACCGCCGCTTGGGCTGCGGGTACGGCGGTCGTGGGGGCCGGCCGGACAGAGGCCGTGGTCAGCGGCACGGCACACTTGGCCTGGAATTCAGCGTTGGCCTTGTCGAGTTCTGTGACCTTGGCGAGGGTTTCCCGCTTGACGGTGACCGTTTTGGACTTGCCGGTCGAGGCCTTCTCGACGCGCTCGACGACGCCTTCCCGGCGCAGGGCATCAATCCGGGCCGTCAGGGCGACACAGGCCGGATCAGGCTTCGGGGCGGCGGTCGCGACTGGAGCGGTGGTGCCCAGAGAGGCCGTGGACAACAGGCCTGTTGAGCCATCGGCGCACGCCGCCAGCGACAGCGTTGCAAATGCAGCGGCGGTCAATTTGGTGAAGTTGGCTGTCATGCGGATCCCCCGTCGGTCGCGCTGAGTCGCGAAAATTTCCCTTCAGCCTTCTAGGCGCGGGCAAGAACCGGGGGGAAGCTAACGGGGCAATTGAACGGTTGATGACTTTGCGTTTGCCGCAGATTTCTGTGGATCAGCACGTGTGCGTCACGATTTGTCCGAACGATTGTTGCGGCGCTGCTTGGCTTGGTTGATGTGCCACGACGTGTAGTGCAGCGCGATATCCAAGAGCCGGATGATGATGACGAGCGGCAGCGTGACGATGTTAATCAGCATGATCAGCGGCGCAGCCCAATGACGCCAGTTGAGCGTCGTCTCACCGCGCGGACCGTAGAAAAAAAGTGGCTTTTCAGGTTTGTCGGATCGCGGCTTTGGCGGTTCGCGGCGGCGCGGAGACGATAGGTCAGCGACGACGATGCGGCGGGGTTCGCTTGGTCGGTCGGGTGGGGGCATCCGGGTCATGGCGCACATGCCAGAGTGATGGCGCGGCCGCAGGCGGCAATTTCGTCGCGAACGGCATTTTCGATGGCACTGGCTTCGGTTTCGGTGATGCGGCCGGACGACACGATCTGATGGCGGTAAAGAGCAATGGGATCGGGACTGTCGCGACGAGCGGCGGGCCGGCGGCCTGGGTCGCGTGCATGGCCGGCATAGGGCGGTGTCAGAAGCATCAGACCAACGTGCGTTTCACCCGCGGCGAGCGCATCGCGCGCGGCTGCTAGGGCGTCCGAGATGGAGTCAAGATGGGTTCCGTCGCATTCGCGAACGGGCATACCGGCCAGCAGAGGCGACGTATCGGGCCGGCGGTCGGATGGGACCATCAGAATGGCGAGGATTTTAGCTCGCGAGGGGTCGACAAAGGGGGCGAGTTCACTCGCGCCGGTGGCGAGCACGATGGAGGCACCGGCGCGGCCCGCTGCCGGAACAAGCGCGGGATCTGGCCGGTTCAGCACGGACACGTCCTCCCCGGGTCGGCGCAGGAGTGCGATCGGGGCGCCGGCCGCATCGTTGGATCCGGCGAGGCGTTGAAAAACGGTGAGTGGTGATGCGCCAAGCGCCAGTTCCAGACCCGGCAGCGCGCTCAGCGATAACAGAACGTCGGTGGGTTGGAGTGCATCGACGAGGGCAGCGATGGCTCCTTCCTGGCCGTAGCCAAGAGGGCAGGGCACTGCAATGGTGCCCATGGCATAAAGCATGCCCGCCTTTTCTTCGAAGCGGCGTAGACGCAGCATCGTGGTGTACAGCGCGCGCTCTCTGTCGGCCGTCGTGCTCGCGACGGAGGCTGGGCATGTGGCGGTGGTCACGGCACGTTTCCTTTTCCGGCGTGTGTTTTGGCCGGAATCTTCCATACGATACTGCGACAGCCCGCCGCAGATCGCAAGCCGGGGTATCCAAATTGTCGTTACGCTCTCGCGGTTCGCTCGACGGCGGCAGTCATATTTTCCACATCGTAATGTTCCCAGGTGGCCGATTGTGGACCTTCCCCGTAGCACATGCGTTCCTTCACCTCATGGCTCTCCGGCACGTCGCCGGAGCCGGCGGGGCCACTTTTTTGATGGAAGACTTCGTGCGCACGAACCCAACCTCGACATTGACGGTGAGGGATTATGCTGATGCCACGCGTCCCGACAGTCTGAAAGGATTGTCGGATGAAAAGTTCGCGCTTGCTTTAGAGGATGCCGACCGCCGTGGAATGGCCCTTGCGCGGCGGCTTGGCGTCGATCGGTCGGACCGGCGCTTGCCGGTTTACATCTGGGCGATCGTTTTCGGCGAAAAGGCAGTTTGAGCGTGTGCGGTCAGCGGCTCATGATCACGCGATCAGCCGGATGAACATAGCCCAGCACGTCGCGCGCCAGTTCTTCGACGAGATCAGGATCGGGCTTTTCTGGGGTTAGCAGCGCCACGTCATGGCGGAGGCGGGCGCGCACAGTCTCGAGACTGCGGATCTCGAATTCGACGAGATCCGTCCGCTCGAGCAGCGCTGAGCGCGCCTCGAGACCATGCCGTCCGTGAATTGCGTGATGGGAGAAGTAGGCCGTCGCGCACAGGCTTAAAAGCAGCACAAAAACCTGTCGGACCCTCGATCGCCAATCATACATCGGTTGTACGCGATACCGTTGGTGTTCGTGGCTACGCAGCATATGAAAACCGGGAACACGTGTGTTGTAGGCCGCGACCACTTAAGGGCAGGTAAAGCTGCGTACGATTTTTTGACGCCGGCTGAATTCGGCGGGCAGCGATGATGTCCGTCAGTATTACTTTCAAGCGCTGCTGGCACGCGATCTTGTCGACATGGCAGGTCATCTCCATGTCCGTCTCAGTTCGACCGGGGGAGGATCTCGCCGTGACATGGAAATCGCTGCTCGTCCATTTGAAGCCGCACACTGAAAACAGTGCCGCGTTGGCTTCGGCGCTATCGGTGGCAAAGACTTTCGAAGCGTCGTTGACCGGCCTTTACGCCATGCGCGAGTTGGCCATGCTGAAGCTCGTGATCGGGCCGGACAGCGCGGCTGCGCGGGAAGCGGAGGCCCGGGATGCGCCGCTTGTCCGGGCGACCCAAGACCAGTTTCTCAAGGCCTGCGCGGACGCTGGCGTCGCCGGGTCGTTCGAAGTTGCAGAAGGAAATTCGAACGAACTTCTCTGTTTGGCGGGTCGCGTGCATGACGCGCTCTTTGTCGACGCGGGCGGTAGTCTGGATGGGCGCGGCGGAGACCTCGTGGAGGAATGCGCTATTACGGCCGGAACTCCGACAATCATCGTGCCGCAGACGGGGGCTAAGCTTTTCGGCAAATGCATCGTCGTTGCCTGGAACCATAGTCGCCAATCCGCTGCAGCGGTCCACGCCGCGTTGCCGCTGATTGAGCGCGCCGAGAACGTTATCGTCCTGCTGGGACAGCAGCGCGATGCTCTGCCCAGCGTGACCCGGCGTCCCCGGGCCGACATCGAAGACTATCTGCGGCGCCACAACCCGAATGTACGTGTGTCGCCGTTTGAGGAACGCGACAGTTCAAGCCTGCAGACGGCGGCGCTGGCCGCAGGCGGCGATCTGCTCGTCATGGGTGCATATGGCCGTTCGGCGTGGCGGGAATTCCTGTTTGGCGGAGCAACGCGTGCGGTCGTCAACGACTTGCGGCTGCCGGTGCTGATGGCGCACTAGCTCCGCCAAAGCCTCTGGAGAGCTACGCCACCTTCGCCTTGAGGATCGATTTACCGGCGTAGTGCGCGACGGGGCCTAACTCGCCTTCGATGCGGATCAGCTGGTTGTATTTGGCGAGACGATCCGAGCGCGACAGCGAGCCGGTTTTGATCTGGCCGCAGTTGGTGGCGACGGCTAGGTCGGCGATGGTCGAATCTTCTGTTTCGCCCGAGCGATGGGACATGACGGCGGTGTAGCCGGCGCGCTGTGCCATGCTGACGGCTTCGAGTGTTTCGGTCAGAGAGCCGATCTGGTTGACCTTCACCAGGATTGAGTTGGCGATGCCCTTCGAGATGCCTTCCGAGAGGCGCTTGGTGTTGGTGACGAAAAGATCGTCACCTACGAGTTGGCACTTGCCGCCGATGAGTTCGGTCAGCGCCTTCCAGCCGGCCCAGTCGTCTTCGGCCATGCCGTCTTCGATGGAAATGATCGGATAGCGCGCGACAAGGTCAGCTAAGAATTTGGCATTGCCGTCGCTGTCGAGCGACTTGCCCTCGCCTTCCATGACGTATTTGCCGCCCTTGTAGTATTCGGTCGAGGCGCAATCGAGGGCGAGCATGACATCATCGCCCGGCTTATACCCGGCCTTCTCGATGGCCTTCATAATGAACCCCAGCGCGTCATCGGCGCTCTTCAGATTGGGGGCGAAGCCACCCTCGTCACCGATGCCGGTGTTGTGCCCTGCGTCCTGGAGCGACTTCTTCAGCGTGTGGAAAATTTCCGCGCCGACACGCACAGCATCCGCGATCGATCCGGCGGCGACGGGCATGATCATAAACTCTTGGATGTCGATGGGGTTGTCGGCGTGGGCGCCGCCGTTGACGATATTCATCATCGGGACGGGGAGGACGTGGGCGTTGGCGCCGCCGACGTAGCGGTAGAGGGAGAGGTTGGAGGCGGAGGCGGCGGCCTTGGCGACGGCCATGGAGACGCCGAGGATGGCGTTGGCGCCGAGGCGGGCCTTGTTGGGGGTGCCGTCGAGCTGAATGAGGGCGGTGTCGATGCCGCGCTGGTCTTCGGCGTCCATGCCGATGATGGCGTCGGCGATCTCGCCGTTGACGGCGCCGACGGCCTTCTGAACGCCTTTGCCGTGATAGCGGGACTTATCCCCGTCACGCAATTCGATCGCTTCGTGCGCGCCGGTGGAGGCGCCGGAAGGAACAGCGGCGCGGCCCATGGAGCCATCTTCGAGCATGACATCCACTTCGACGGTCGGGTTGCCGCGGCTATCGAGGATTTCGCGGCCGAGGATGTCGACGATGGCAGTCATGGTATGTTCCTATTCTCATGATCGAGGCCGGTGGACATCCAAGTCCAATCCCCCTCGCGTGAATCTGCGCCGGGTTGTAGCCTTCCGATGTGACGACTGCAAAGCCCCCGAGGGCGACATTGCCCTACCCGGACGGGCAGTGACGCCTCACTCCCGCCCGCGCGACTTGCACCAAAGTTGAAGGAGATGACCGACGTGACCGCCGCCCCCTCCGCCCTCGTCTTGTTCTCCGGCGGTCAGGATTCGACGGTCTGCCTCGCATGGGCGTTGCAGCGATATCAGCACGTCGAGACGATCGGCTTCCAGTACGGGCAGAGGCATGAGGTGGAACTCGCCCAGCGCGGGATCATTCGCGACGAGATCGCAAAGCTCGGCGATTGGGGCGCTCGGCTTGGACCCGATACGATGATTGCGTTGCCGGAACTGGGTCGGCTTTCTGAAACCGCGCTGACGCGCGACCGCGAGATCGCATTCGAAGTGAACGGGCTGCCGAACACGTTCGTGCCCGGACGCAATCTTTTGTTTCTCACCTATGCGGCGGCACTCGCCTACCGCCGCGGTATCCACACGCTCGTCGGCGGCATGTGCGAGACGGACTATTCCGGCTATCCCGATTGCCGGCAGGCGACGATGACGGCGATGCAGGACGCACTCTCGCGCGGTCTTGATTATCCGCTCGTCATTGAGACGCCGCTGATGTTCGTCGACAAGGCCGGCACGTGGGCGATGGCCGAGACACTGGGCGGCGCGGTTCTCACCGGCATCGTGATCGCGCATTCGCACACGTGCTACCTCGGCGACCGGACCCACAAGCATGCCTGGGGTTACGGCTGCGGCGCGTGCCCGGCCTGCCAATTGCGCGCCAAGGGATACTTGCAGTGGCGAGGGCTTCACGCGCTCTAGGCGCGACGGCCGAAGGCGGATGATCCGCCGCGGACAACTGTGGAGGCGCGCATCGGCGTGGACGTCCTCGGTGCGCCGGCTGGCGCCATGCGGCTCTCCGCCGTGGTCATCCAGTCAGCGGCCATTTCAGCGGCCCCCTTCGCTTCGCCGATTTGATCGTCCGGCAAAAGGCGGCGGCGCGCGACACGCAGGATGAAAACAGACGCTGCGGCCAATAGGAGCGTCCAAAGCGCGCTCCCAAAGTTGCCATGATCGCCGCTGCTTTCTTTGGCCGATTGCCCGCCGTTTGCGAAGTGACCCCGGCGCTTTGGCGGCTCAGGTAATTTTTCGATGCCGGCAATCTGCATGATGGCCGTCAGCTGTTCGGGCGACACGGTCAGATAGTCATGGTCTGAGCCGATGTAGCCGACCCATTCGCCATCCGTCTCACCCAGAAATCGCCAGCCGAGATCGACGTAGGAGCCATCTTCGCGCTGGAAATCGGCGACGTTGGGAAGATCGGCGACTTTTACAACCTCGATCGGCTTTTTCGTCGATGATCCCAACGCGACACCGGGAATGACGATCGGCAAAGAGGTCCCGTTGCGGTTTTTCTCCGCTTTGGGCGCCTTTTTTGATGTGAAGCCCCAGGATCCGCCGATGCGGCGCTTGGCCTCCGCGTTGTCGAGCGGTGCGCTGAGTGCCACTGCAGCAATGACGAGGAGCGTCGATGTTTTTGAGACTAACTTGATCATCAGCGGGCACCGGACAAGAAGCCGAATAGTCCGGGAGCGGGGCGCACGACTGTGCCCTTCTTTTTGTTGTCGGATTTTTTGACTGCTGCCTTCACGGCGGCTGGCGAATAGTCGTTCGCAGCTGCGGCCTGGGTGGCAATCGGCTTAGCTGGCGCGGTGGCTTTCGAGGATGAGAAGAGATCCGATAGCGCGCGTTGAATCATTCCGGTTGCGCTTTGCGCTGCGTCCAACGTCGCTCGAGTGATGCGATATCGAATGTACATCATGAAGAAGATGCCCAGCAGGATTGGGATGAAACCGAGGAGATCGATCCCTTTGGATGCGGGCGGCGCTGGCGCTGGTTTTTCTCGCGGCGTGACGGCGGGCGGCACGGGTGGGAGCGCCAGCGGCTGCAGGTCATCTTTCAAAAGGCCGGCGATGTGGTCAGAGCTGAACGGCAGATTTACGGCGTCAGAACCGAGTTGATCAACCCACTCGGCACCCTTGCCGGCCGCCGGTTGCCGGTCGAAATCGCCAAAGGCTTTCTCGATGTTGCGCAGCGACTCGCTGACTGCGAGATCGATCTCTTCAGCGGCAGGCGGGGCGGTCGCTGGTTCACCGCCGGTCGTGACGGCGCGCGGCGCGGGCGGTAGCGGGAGCGACTTCAGCTGAGCTTCCTTCAAGATGCCGGCGATCTGTTCCGCGCTGAGCGGCAGATATTCGGCGTCAGACCCGATATGGCCAACCCATTCACCACTCTCACCGGCCGTTTGACGCCAGCCGAGATCGACGAAGGTTGTTTCGTTGAACCTTAGCGTTTCGCTGTCGGGGAGATCGAGAACCTTGACGACGGCGGGCTGTTTGGACTGGCTGGCCTGCCCCTGATCTTTGCTCAGGCGGCGCACCATTTCGTCGTGGGTGGCTTTTCTTTCGGCTGAGCGCGCAGCCTCTTGCACCGTGCTAACCGCCGTCATGTTCGTGAACATGAGAGGGGTCGTCACGACGCTGATCACATTCAGCGCCACGAAGGCCAGCACGACATTCTTGACTGTGAGGTTTTGCACGGTTCCGGCCCACCATCCGACTGACAGGCCGTATACACCGCGTCTGGTTAGTTTCAGGCTACGAGGCATGGTCAACAAAGCGTAAATGCGCCGCCGATGTGCCGCGCGGAACCGACAGCGGGTGCCAAATGCCCGACGATACGCGTATCCCAACCAAGGGAGCGTGCCATGCTTTCAGTCTGCCAGAGCCCTCTCCGCCACCTGATTCACACGGCCGCCGCGCTTGCGGTTCTGGCGTCGCTGTTTCCCTTCGACGGCGAGTTACCCGATAAGCCGGCCGGTGTGCGCACGGCGTTCGAGCTGATCGACAAGCGCGGGCTGCCTCACTCCTTCAACGCGAACGGGCTAAAATTGGTGTCGCGGTCGTAGTGGTCCTCCTGCTCGGCCTTCTTGAGTGCCGTAACAACGCGGGTCGTGATGGGCAGGAAAGCGATTTCAACGAGCGTTTTGGTCACGAACTGCGACACCACGAGGGTCAGCACCAATTCATTCGGCATGATGCCGGAGTTCCAGAATGCGAGCGGATAGAAAATTGTGCTGTCGACGGCTTCGCCGGCAACCGTGGAGGCGACGAAGCGCGTGCGCATATAGCGGCCGGCGGTGGCGACTTTCATTCTCGCGAGTACATAGGAGTTGACGAACTCGCCGCAGAAGTAGGCGATCATCGAGGCCCCCGCGATGCGCCACGTATTGCCGAAGGCGATTTCATACACCTTCTGATTTTCCCAAGTGGGGGCGGGCGGCAGCGCCACGATGACGGCAGCCATGATGGCGGCGAAGATGAGGGCCGCGAACCCCGTCCAGATGACGCGGCGGGCGCGGGAATATCCGTAAACCTCGGTGAGAATATCGCCGAAGATGTAGGAGATGGGGAAGAAGAGGACGCCGGCGCCGAAGGTTACGGCACCTAAAAGTGGCAGGTCGATTTGGGCAGCTTTGGCCGGTCCGATCAGATTGGAACAGACGAGGACGACCACGAAGGCGACCATGACGAGGTCGAAGTATTTGTAGGTGCGCGCTTGCGGCTGCATGTAGCCCCCTCGTCTGCTTGACACTGTGCCCGGTCTCGCTACGTGTGAGCGCATGTATCAGGTCAAGGAAATCTTCTACACGCTGCAGGGCGAGGGCGCGAACGCGGGCACGCCGGCCGTGTTCTGCCGTTTTGCTGGCTGCAATTTATGGTCGGGGCGGGAAGAGGACCGGGCGACGGCGAAGTGCCGCTTTTGCGATACGGATTTCGTCGGGACGGACGGGCCCGGCGGCGGCAAGTTCGAGACGGCGGATGCACTGGCGCGGGCCTGCCGCGCGGCGGTGACGGCATCGTATGGACCGGCGATGGTCGTGTTGACCGGCGGGGAGCCCATGTTGCAGGTCGATCAGGACCTCATCGATGCGCTGCACGGACGCGGGTTTTCGATCGCGATCGAGACCAATGGGACGCTGGCGGTGCCGGACGGGATCGACTGGGTCTGCGTCAGCCCGAAGGCCGGGCAACCGCTGGTGCAGCTGTGGGGGGATGAGTTGAAGCTCGTCTATCCGCAGGCGGGGATCGACCCGGCGCAGTATCAGCTGCTGGAATTCGAACACCGCTTCCTGCAGCCGATGGACGGTCCGGATCAAGCCGCCAATACGCTGGCGGCCATTGCCTACTGCAAAGCCAATCCGCCCTGGCGGCTGTCGGTCCAGACCCACAAAGTTCTCGGCATCCCCTGATATCCGCCCCCTGCCGGCCAACCATTTACCGTGGCGACGGGTCCCCTTGCATGTGCGGCTCGTGGCCTCTATTCCCCTTCCCCCATGCGCATCTATCGCGATTTTCTGTTCGAGGCGGCCCACTTCCTGCCGTCCGCGCCTCCGGGCCATCCGAATTCCCGCATTCACGGGCATTCGTTCCGTGCGCGTGTCTGGATCGACGGCGAGCCGAATGCGGAGACGGGCGTCGTGTTCCATTTCGACGATCTCTCGGCCGCGCTGACGGATTGTCAGGATGCGCTCGACCACCGGATGCTGAACGAGGTCGAGGGGCTCTCGGCGCCGACGCTGGAGCGGATCGCCATGTGGATCTGGGAGCGGATCGACAATCGCGTACCGGGGCTTTCGCAAATCGAAGTGCATCGCGACAGCTGCCACGAGGGTGTCATCTATAATGGTCCGCACAAACTGGCGCGGGCGGCGGAGTAGACCATGGGACGCGAAGCGCCGCCGGTGACGCAGCTTGGCCAGCAGACGCCGCTGCCGGAGAGCCCGGAGACGGCCGTTCTAGAACGTGTGCCGAACCCGCATCCCGATAGCCTTTATGTGGCGCGCTTCACGCAGCCGGAATTCACGTCGCTTTGCCCGGTGACGGGACAGCCCGATTTCGCGCATCTCGTCATCGACTATGTGCCGCGCGATTATCTCGTGGAGAGCAAGTCGTTGAAGCTGTACCTCGGTGCGTTCCGCAATCACGGCGCATTCCATGAGGACTGCACGGTGGCGATCGGCAAACGGATTGCCGACCTTCTCAATCCGCATTTCCTGCGCATCGGCGGCTACTGGTATCCGCGCGGTGGCATGCCGATCGATGTGTTCTGGCAGCGGGGCGAGTTGCCGGCGGGCGTGTGGCTGCCGGATCAGGGTGTCGCGAGCTATCGCGGACGGGGGTGATATGCGGATCGGGCTCTTGGTGTTGATGATGTTGGTTGCAGTGCGCGCCGCATTTGCTGGCGAGCCGCCACTTCCGGCCGATTGCACCGAGGCGATGTCGACGATGGAGATGAATGCGTGCGCGGGGGCGGAATTCGAAAAGGCGGATGCGGAGCTGAACCGCGTCTACAAGGATGCGATTGCCTCGATTCCGGAAATGGCGACGGACGAACAGCCGTTCGATAAGGCCTCATGGGAAGAGGCGCTGAGGGCTTCGCAACGGGCGTGGATAGCCTTTCGCGATGCGGAATGTGAGGATCACGTCGAGAAGTTCTGGGCCGGCGGCTCGGGCCGCACCGTCGAGATCATCGGCTGCAAAACGGAGAAGACCGAGCAGCGGACGAAAGAGCTGAAACAGCGCTACGAGATCGAGTAACACGCGGGGCTTATGCTCTAAGGCATCCCTCTTGCGGACACTTTTCGGCCATTGGAATCAGGCGATTTCGATGCCAAGGGGCGGACTGCATGACGACACGAGGGACCATCCATGAGCGCACTGCCGCAGAACGTCCACGAGCTTCTCACCCGGCTCAATGAAACCTCGCGCAACGAGCTTGATCTCGTGCGCGACTTGTCGGAAGCGATACGCCGCGCTGACGATCAGTTGCTGAAGGAAGTGCGCAGCGTGTCGATGCTGCATGAGTTGCGGCGCGAGGCGATCGTCAACGAACTGCAGCATCTGGCGCAGCGCTTGTGCGCGCTTCCGGCTCGCGAGGCGCATCGCGAAACGCTTGCTGCCATCGACGCACCGTCACATGCGGTCCAGAGCCAAGTGCCGCCCGCTGCAGCAGAAGCGTCGGCGCCTGAGGGCGAGGTCGAGGAGGCCGTCATTACGGTGGAATCGCCTGCAGTCGGGCGGGCCGGCGATTGGCGGCAGGCGGCGCAGCGGATCGATGCGGAGTTGGCGCAGTATTTCAATGGGCCGGGTCCGCGGCACTGACAGGAACCGGGCGGATGGCCGGGCGTTTATCTCGCACACACTCTTAGCGAGGAGATGCTCATGACCCGGACGCCCATTCCCGCGACCAATCCTGAAAATCCAGGCGGTGAGACGCCGGCCGTTGATCCGCGCCGTGATGAGGTCGACAAGATCGCGCCGCCGGCGCCGGGTGTCGGCCGGCCGCTCGAGGCGCCGGTCGATCCCAACCGGAAGCCGGACCGCGCGCCCGGTCCGCAGCCGGCGCGCGAGGAGTCATAGCCGCGCGATCCGCCACGGTGACCAAACCGGCGGCCTGGGGCATGAGGATCGTTCAACCCCGCCCCAGGCCGCTTTTGCATGTCCGCCCGTCACCATTTTCTCGGCATTGTTTTCGCCGCTCTGGGAGCGGCATTTTTTTCGACCAAGGCGATCTTTATCAAGCTCGCTTATCAGGAGCAGGCGGACGCGGCGTTGATGCTGGCGTATCGCATGATTTTTTCGTTGCCGGTGTTTGTGGCGATCGGGGTGTGGGCCTTAGCGCAGCGGCGGGCGCGGGGTGAGCCTTCGCCCTTGCCGGCAGATTATGCGCGGGCATCGTTCGTCGGCTTTCTGGGCTATTACGTAGCGTCGCAATTCGATTTCGCGGGGCTCATGTTCATTACAGCGCAGCTGGAGCGGCTGGTTCTGTTCACCTATCCGCTGTTCGTCATGTTCTTCGGTGCGGCGCTATATGGCGAGCGGATACGTGCGTCGGGGTTGGCGGCGGCGGGCGTGACCTACACGGGGCTCGGGATCGTGTTCGCGATCGATCTGCCGGAGGGTGGGCGCGATACGGTGATCGGGACGCTGCTCGTTCTAGGGGCTGCCGTTTCGTTCGCGCTGCATCAGATCTATGCCAAGCGATTCATGGGGCCGATGGGGAGTGCGCTGTTCACGGCGGTGGCGCTGGCGTCTGCTAGCGTGTTTTGTATCGCGCATCAGGTTGTGGTGAGCGGTGGATCGTTTGCGGCGAGCCCGCGGTTTTTATGGCTGTCGGCGGGTTGCGCGATTATCGCAACCGTGCTGCCGACGTTTCTGATCAACGCGGGGCTCGCGCGGATTTCGAGCGCGGCGGTGTCGATGATTTCCACCGTATCGCCGGTGGTGACGATTGCGCTTGCTGTTTGGATTTTAGGCGAGCCGTTCACGTGGGCCGACGCGATTGGTTCGGCGCTCGTGCTGGCGGGAGTCGGGCTCTATGCGTGGGGTGAGAACCGGAAGCCGCCCGTCGCGGACGTGACCTAGGCTGTTGGCGGGAGCCGACGGGCCAGCGTGCGCGTGTCCGGCCGGAAGCACGTCTCGCGCGCGCCGAACCAGCCGATG